>Ga0302187_10000151_pt1 | contig 66412 bp, 58 predicted proteins | sample II_Bog_E1_3_FD_202120 | JGI IMG/M metagenome (GOLD analysis project Ga0302187, IMG submission 202120) | Peat permafrost microbial communities from Stordalen Mire near Abisko, Sweden - II_Bog_E1_3 | ecosystem: Environmental > Terrestrial > Soil > Wetlands > Peat | place: Sweden: Abisko...
ACGGGTACTGCTGCAGTCCGAAACGTCCGGCAGCCGCTCACTCATGACGCTGCCAAGGCAAACATGGCGCCAAATCCTGCGTATTTCCGCAGCCTGTTAGGGGAAGTGAAGGGTGAATGCGAGGGTCACGACCCTCGCGCTCCCATGACTTTGGCGGGGTTGGGTGGGGCCGGTGGCGGCGGGACTTTGGGCGGGGGCGGGGCCAGATGTGGCCGGCGATGGAGAGCCTGCGGCGCAGCCGCCTTCAGATGATGGCCGCTGCGCGGCGGGTGGGTCTGTGCGAGACCGCCGCCAAGCGCAACGCGGCGGGCATGCGCAACGTCGACAAGTCATGGGAGCGCGAGGGGCGAGCCCCTCGCATAATCCCTTGTTCTTTCAAACTTCCGCCAACCCGAACTGCGCGAGGATGAACGCGAACTCCTCCGCCGCCTCGACCAGGCTTTCAAACCGGCCCGACTTGCCGCCATGCCCCGCGCCCATGTTGGTTTTCAGGACCAGATCGTTCTGATCGGTCTTCAACTCACGCAGCCGGGCGACCCACTTGGCCGGCTCCCAGTAGGTCACGCGCGGATCGTTCAACCCGGCGGTGACCATCAGCGGCGGGTAGGCCTGCGCGCGGACCTGATCGTAGGGCGAGTAGGCGGCGATCTGGTGAAAGGCCTCGGCGTCCTCGATGGGGTTGCCCCATTCGGGCCACTCGCCGGGGGTGAGGGGCAGGGTGGCGTCGAGCATGGTGTTGAGCACATCGACGAAAGGCACGTGCGCGACGATGGCGCCCCACAGCTCGGGCGCGTCGTTGGCGATGGCGCCCATGAGTTCGCCGCCGGCGGAACCGCCCGAGGCGCTGATCCGGCCCTGTGCCGTGAACCCGCGCGCGATCAGGCCGCGCGCAACATCGACGAAATCGTTGAAGGTGTTGGTGCGCTGGGCGAGTTTGCCGGCCTTGTACCAGGCGCGGCCCATGTCGTCGCCGCCACGGATATGGGCGATGGCGTAGGCGAAACCGCGATCGACCAGCGACAGCCGCGCGGTGGAGAAGCCGGGGGCGATGGCGATGCCATAGGCGCCGTAGCCGTAGAGGTGGAGCGGGGCCTGGTCCGCCGCGATGCCGTGGGCTGCGAGGATCTCGGCGCGGTCGCGGCGCATGACCACGCTGACCGGGATCGGGGTGCCGTCGCGGGCGGGGATTTCGAGGCGTTCCGTCACGTAAAGGCTGGCGTCGTAGCCCGAGGGGATTTCCTGGACCTTGAGGACTTCGAGCCGCTGGTCGGCGACATGGTAGTCGTAGGTGGTGGCGGGGGAGACCATCGATTCGTAGGTCAGGCGCAGGCGGTCGGTGGCATATTCGGGGTTGCTGTCGAGGCCGGCATCGTAGGAGGCCTCGGGGAAGGCGATGGGTTCGATGCGCGCAGACTTAACAGGATCGTCATCGTAATAGCGCACCTCGATGCGATCCAACCCGCGTACGCGGCCTTCGAGCACCCAGAAGTCGCGGAACAGTTCGAAACCGGTGATGTAGGTTTCGTCGGTGCCCTCGACCAGCGTGGTCCAGTCGCCCGGTGCGGCGAGCGTGGTGGTGGCGACGCGGAAGTTTTCGTGGGTGTCGTTGGCGTGGATGAAAACGCGCGTCCCGGCAATGTCGACATCGTATTCGACGCCGGCCTGGCGGGCGCGCACCAAGGTCAACGGCGCGGTGGGGTCGGCGGCGGGGGCGAGCCACACTTCACTGGTTTCGTGGTCGCCGGTGGAGATGACCAGCCATTGCTCGTCGGCGGAAATGCCGGCGGAGACGCGGAAGCCTTCGTCGTCCTCGTGGAGCAGTTCGATGTCGTCGGCGACGGGCGTGCCCAGCCAGTGCAGGCGGGCGTTGTCGGTGCGCCATTGCTCGTTGGCGAGGCCGTAGACGAGGCCGCGATCACCGGCGACCCAGACGAGGCCCGAGAGCGTGCCCTCGATCACGTCGGGGAGTTCCTCGCCGCTGTCGATCACCTTGATCCGGGCGGTGAAGCGTTCGGAGCCGTCGTCATCGACGCTCCACGCCAGCAGGCGGCCATCGGTCGAGACAGCGATAGCACCGAGGCGGAAATAGTCGTGGCCCTCGGCCAGTGCGACTTCATCGAGGATCAGTTGCGCCTCGCCGCCGGCGACGGGCTTGCGCCACCACGTCTTGTACTCCGCCCCTTCGGCATATTCGATCCAGTAGAGCCAATCGCCATCCTTCTGCGGCGTGGAGGTGTCGGCTTCCTTGATGCGCCCGCGCATTTCGGTGAACAGCTTGTCGGTCAGGGGCTTCAGCGGGGCCATCCGCCCCTCGAACCAGCGGTTTTCCGCCTCCAGATGGGCAAGGATCACCGTGTCCTTGACCTCGGGATAGCCGGGGTCGCGCAGCCAGGCGTAATCGTCGGTGAGGGTCACGCCGTGGTGGCTGGTGGTGACGGGGCGCTTGAGCGCGACGGGGGGAGTCGGCGAGGGCGTTTGGGCCGGGGGAGTGGTCAAGGTCATCGCCTGCATCTATGTTGGCGCAATGCCTGCGGCAAGGTGAACAACCGCCGCCGCCCCCCGATGGAGTGCCCCCCGATGTTGATGACCACCCATGAAGCCCGCCTGATCGCTTTGCGGCAGGAACTGGTGCGGCAGGGCCTCGATGGCTTCGTGATCCCGATCTCCGACGAGCACATGAGCGAGTACGTCGGCGCCTATGCCCAGCGGCTCGAATGGCTGACGGGGTTCGGCGGATCGGCGGGGACGGCGGTGGTGCTGACCGATGCGGCGGTGTTGGGCGACCAGCCGGCGGCGGCGATGTTCGTCGACGGGCGCTATACTCTCCAGGTGCGAGATCAGGTCGATGGGCGGTTCTGGGCCTATGAGAGCGTGCCGGCGACCAGCGTCGCGGCGTGGCTGGGGGCCAAGGCGCCGGCGGGGGCGCGGATCGGCTATGACCCTTGGCTGCATGGGCGGCCGTGGGTTCTGGCGGCCGAGGCGGCATTGCGCGCGCGCGGGGCGGAGTTGGTGGCGGTGACAGCCAATCCGGTCGATGCGGTGTGGGCGGATCGGCCCTTGCCCTCGGCGGCGGCGGCGATGGTGCATCCCGAGGAACTGGCCGGCGAAAGCGCCGAGGCCAAGCGGGCGAAAGTGGCCGAGTGGCTGGCGCGCGAGGGGTTGGACGCCGGGGTGGTGTCGGCGCTCGATTCGGTGGCGTGGTTGCTCAACATGCGCGGCGCCGATGTGGCGCGCACGCCGGTGGCGCTGGCCAATGTGATCGTTCATGCCGATGGCACCGCCGATCTGTTCATCGCGCCGGAGAAAGTCACGCCAGAACTGGCGCGGCATCTGGGCAATGCGGTGCGGATCAGCGCGGCGGCGGATTTTGCCGCAGCGCTGGCGGCTTTGGCGGGCAAGCGCGTGGCGGTGGACCCGGAACGCAGCGTGGCGGCGATCTTCGCGGCGCTGGAGGGGGCGACGATCGTGGAATTGCGCGATCCGACCGTGCTGCCGCGCGCGACCAAGAATGCCGCCGAAATCGCCGGGCACCGCGCTGCGCAGGCCCGAGATGCGGCGGCGGTGGTGCGGTTCCTGCACTGGCTCTCGGTGGAGGCGCCCAAGGGCGGCGTCACCGAGATCGACGCGGCGGAGAAGCTGCATGACTTTCGCCGGGGCACGGGCGCGCTGGTCGATCTGTCGTTCGATACGATCAGCGGCGCCGGGCCCAATGGCGCCATCGTCCATTACCGCGTGAGCCCCGAGACCAGCCGCACGCTGGCGCCGGGCAGCGTCTATCTGGTCGATTCGGGCGGGCAATATGCCGATGGCACCACCGACATCACCCGCACGGTGTGGATCGGCGGCGGCAGCGAAGGCCCTTCGGCGGAGGTCAGGGATCGCAATACGCGGGTACTGAAAGGGCATATCGCGCTGGCGCAGGCGGTATTCCCGCGCGGCACCAATGGCAGCCAATTGGATGTTTTGGCGCGGCAGTTCCTGTGGGCGGCGGGGTGCGATTACGCGCATGGCACCGGGCACGGCGTCGGCAGCTTTCTGGCGGTGCACGAGGGGCCGCAGCGCATCGCCAAGGCCGCCGGTGGGCAGGCCGGCACCGGGCAGGAGCTGCTGCCCGGCATGATCATCTCGAACGAGCCGGGGTACTACAAGACCGGCGGGTTCGGCATCCGCATCGAGAACCTGGTGCTGGTGGTCGCGCGCGCGATTGCGGGTGCCGAGGGGCCGTATATGGGCTTCGAGACGCTGACCCATGTGCCGTTGGATCGGACGCTGGTCGATCTGGCGCTGCTGTCGCCGGCGGACGTGGCGTGGTGGAATGACTATCACGCGCGGGTGTTCGACATTGTTGCGCCGCAGGTGGAGGGCGAGGTTCTGGCGTGGCTGAAGGCGGCTTGCGCGCGCTTGCCGGGGTGACATCGTTCCGGTATTGTTCTGGAAACGACTCGGGAGGCGGACGATGATCGGTTATGTGACGCTGGGGACCAACGATCTGGCACGCGGGGCGCCGCTCTATGATGCCATCGCCGCCGACATGGGCGTGGGCCGCATGTTCGAATGGGACGGCGCGATCGCCTGGGGCGAGGCTGGCGGCGCGGCGGGGATCTGCCTGATGAAGCCCTTCGATGGCGCGGCCGCGACCGTGGGCAACGGCGTGATGGTCGCCCTGGAGGCCAAGGACCGCGCGCAAGTCGACCGGATCTATGCCGCGGCAATGGCGCATGGCGGATCGTGCGAGGGCGCACCCGGCCTGCGCGGCGGCGGCGATGCCGAGGGCAAGGGGTTCTATGCCGCCTATTTCCGCGATGCCGATGGCAACAAGCTCAATGCCTTCGTGATGAATGGCTGAGGCGGTGGCGGCCTTCGATCTTGCCGCGCAGCCGATCCATCTGGGGCTGGGCGCGACGGCGGTGGCGCAGCCGCCGTTCACCGGCATGGAGTGGTATGCCGGCTATGTGGAGCGACATGCGGCCGATGGCGCCGAAGGGCGGCTGGTGAGCCTGCACAGCTTTGCCGAACCGTGGAACGTATGGGAAATGCATCCGCTCGGCGCAGAAGTGGTGGTCTGTGTCAGCGGCGCGATCACCCTGATCCAGCAGGATGATGCCGGCGAGCGGCGCATCGCACTGGGCGCGGGGCAAGCGGCGATCAACCCGCCCGGCGTGTGGCACACCGCCGACGTGAGCGCGGCGACGACGTGCCTGTTCATCACCGCCGGCGCCGGCACCGAACATCGTCCACGCTGACCGCATCGGCTGGAACCGGGGCCGACAAACTGATACAAAGTAACAACGGTCCGGCATAGTGGTGCGACAGCCGGGCGCTATTCCATTGGGCGAAGGCCGCGTGGCGCTTCGGTGGTATCCCCCTCCCCCTCCCCACCACCGGAGCCCTGCGCGGCCTTTATCGTGGCCCGGGCATGTGCGCCGGGCGAGCTAGGGTGGAACGATGATCAGGGCTCTCTTTCCGATCACGGCCGGGGCAACCGTGGCGCTGTTGTTGAGCGTGCCTTCGGCGGTCGCGGCGCTGGACACCCCGCCCGGCGCGCAGGACACGCCCGATGCCGCCGATCGCCCCATCTCACGCGCCGAGGCCACCGCGATGGCCGGCCAGTTGTTCGACCGGCTGGATGCCAACCACGACGGCACGCTGGACGCCGCCGACCGCAAGGCCCGGTTCGAGGCCGAGCGCGCGCGGTTCGAAGCCGAGCGTACGGCGCGTCTGGCCGCCCGGTTCGATGCGATCGATACCAACCACGATGGCGCGATCTCGCGCGCCGAATTCATGGCCGCACATGCCCATGGCGCGACGGAGCCTGAAGGCCCGATGCCGCCTCCCCCGCCACCCCCGGCCATGGGTTATGACGCGCCGCCGCCGCCCGCCGCCGGACTGGCGCTGGGCTATGACGCGCCGGGTGCACCGGTGGCGCGCGGCGCGGGCCAACGCCAACCCGCGATGGCGCGTCCGCCCGAAGGCTGGGCGCCGCCGCACCGCTGGGGGCCGGACCGTGGCCGCGATGCCCCCCCACCGCACTGGGGCGGGCCCGAGGATGCGCGCCACGGCCCCGAAGGTCCGCACGGCCGTCCGTTCGGGCCGGAGCGTGGGCCGATGCTGGTCGGGCTGATCCTGCGCACTGCCGATCCGCAACACAGCGGCACAGTCAGTCGCGCGGCCTTCATCGCCGCAGCGCAAACCCTGTTCGATCGCGCCGACGCCAACCACGACGGCACCGTCACCCCCGCCGAACGCAAGGCCATGCGCCGCGCCTTGCGCCAGCGCGGCGACGACCGGTACGGCCCGGACCACCGCCGTTTCGCACCGGGCGACGCTGCCCCGCCGCCGCCGCCCCACGATTGAGCCCCCGCCTGAGGACATCGCCAGACCTGATGCAGAAGAAGACCACGCCCGACGCCAACCCCGCCGATTCGGCGCTCGTTCGCCTGTTGCTTGTCGATGACGAGGCGGCGCTGCGCGACCCGCTCGCGACCTATCTGGAACGACAGGGCTTTGCCGTGGCGCAGGCGGGCAATGCCGCCGAGGCCCGCAACCAGGTCGAGAACGAGGCGTTCGACCTCGTCCTGCTGGATATCATGATGCCCGGCGAGGACGGCCTTTCGCTGTGCCGTCACCTCAGCGAGACGCGGGCGATGCCGGTGATCCTGCTGACCGCGCGCGGCGAGGCGACCGACCGCATCGTCGGGCTGGAGATCGGTGCCGACGACTATGTGGTCAAGCCGTTCGAGCCGCGCGAGCTGGTCGCGCGCATCCGCTCGGTGCTGCGTCGCGCCAACAAGTCGCCCGGCGACGGCGCCACGGACGAGGTGTTCCAGTTCGAGGGCTGGCGGCTCGATCCGTTGAAGCGCCGACTGACCGATCCCGAAGGCGCGGTGGTGGCGATTTCCTCCGCCGAGTTCCGGTTGCTGATGGCGTTTCTGGAAAACCCCCGCCGGGTGCTCGATCGTGATCGGCTGCTCGACATGGTCCAGGGCCGCGAGGCGCATCTGTTCGACCGCGCGGTCGACAACCAGGTCAGCCGTCTGCGTCGCAAGATCGAGGTCGATAGCCGCAACCCGCAACTGATCCAGACGGTGTGGGGCGGCGGCTACATGCTGGCGGCCGACGTGCGCCGCGTGGCCACGCAGGCGGACGGCGCGGCGTGACTCTCCCGCGCGGGCTGGCGCGGCTGTGGCCCCGCCGGCTGGGCACCCAGATGATGCTGGTGATGGCGCTGGCGCTGCTGATGGCGCAAGCGGTCAGCGCGCTGTTGCTGTGGCGCGCCGAAATGGAGCGGCAGCACGACATCACCTCGCACCAGATCGCCTTCCGGCTGGTGGCCAGCGCGCACTTGCCCATGCGTGCCGAGCCCGGCGGGCCGCAACCCGATCATCCGGATGCCGGTTGGGGCCATGGCGGCCCGCCTCCGCCCAGTCTGCTGCACCCCGGTGCGCTGCCCATGCTGGGGCCCGTGCCCGAGAACTTTGACCATGGGCCGCTGGCGCGCCCGCAGGCGGCGTTTGCGCCGATCCCCGGCGACATCGAGGTGCCCTCGGCGGAAAAGGCCATCCGCGCGATCCTGGCCGAGCAGGCGGTGCCGGTAGCCGCTTTCCACATCTATCGCCGTGATCCGGCGCACGATCCCGATTTCCAGCGCCGGCTGGCCACGCGCAATGCGATCTATCACGGGCATCCCTTCCCCCGGCCCGACCACGTGTTGGTGGCCGCGTTGCAGGTGGCGCCGAATGGGCCCTGGCTGGTCACGCATGTTGGCGTGCCACCCAACGATCCGCGGCTGCTGGCTACGCTGATCGGGCAGACGTTGCTGATCTATGTGGTGTTGGTGGCGGCGATGGCGCTGATCGTGCGGCGGATCTCGCGGCCGCTGGCGGCGCTGACCGGGCGGGTCAACCGCTTTGGCGCGCAGGGCTTTGCCGCGCGCGATGTGGTGGGCCAGATCCAGCCCGCCGGCCCGCAGGACCTGCGCCTGTTGATCGAGGCGCACAACGCCATGGAGCGGCGCATCATCGCGCTGCTCGATGAAAAGGACGTGATGCTCGGCGCGATCGGGCATGACCTGAAGACGCCGCTGACCACGCTACGCGTGCGCATCGAATCGGTCGAGGACGCCGACGAGCGCCGCCGCATGGCGCACACGATCGACGATATCGCCCGCAGCCTCGACGACATGCTGAGCCTCGCCCGCGTCGGCCGCCCCAGCGACCCGATCGAGGTGACCGAACTGCTCTCGCTGGTGTCATCGGTGGTCGAGGAGTTCGAGGATCTCGGCGCGCCGGTGGAGATGGGCGATTCGGGCCGGGTCGCCCTGCCCCTGCGGCCCACCTGGCTGCGCCGGGCGCTGCGCAACCTGATCGGCAACGCGGTGCGCTATGGCGACAGCGCGCGGGTGAGCGTGACGCGCGAGGAGATACCTGCCACCGGTCGCGGCGTGCCGCAACGCTGGGCGGTGATCCGCATCGATGACGTGGGCCCCGGCATCGCCGCCGGCGACATCGACCGCATGATGGAGCCCTTCACACGCGGCGAACCCTCGCGCAACAGCGAGACCGGCGGGGCGGGTTTGGGCCTGACACTGGCGCGCGCCATCGCCGAGCAGCACGGCGGCACGCTGGTGCTGGCCAACCGGGGCGATGGTCCATCGGGGCTGACGGCGACGTTGCGGCTGCCCATCCCCTGAGGCACCTTCGGGATTTTGCCACGCAGGCCCACCGCCGCTAGAACCCGGCGAGCATGGATCATCCCGAGTCGCCAACCCGCCCGAACGCGCCCTTCGTGCTGCTCGATGCGGGCGATGACGGGCGCGCCTTGCGGCTCTATCGCGATCCGGCCGAGATCGTCATCGCCCGCCACCCCGGCGAGGTGCCTGCCGCGCTGGCCCGGCTGGAGGCACTGCACCGAACCGGGGCGTGGCTGGCAGGGACGATCGCCTATGAGGCCGGGCTGGTGCTGGAGCCGCGTCTGGCCGCGCGCGCGGCGGCGCGGCATGGCGCGGATGGGCCGCTGCTGTGGTTCGGCGCGTTCACGGCGCCAGCGGTCATCCCCGGCGCGCAGGCCGACGCATGGCTGGCCGAAACCGCCGGGGAAGGCGCCATCGGCCCGTTGGAGCCGCAGCTCTCGCCCGGCGGCTATGCCGCGCGGTTCGGCCACATTGCCGAGGCGATCGCCGCCGGCGACATCTATCAAGCCAATCTCACCATGCCGCTGGCCGGGGCGTGGCGCGGCGATCCGCTGGCCATCTACGCCGCCTTGCGCGCGCGTGGACAAGGCCGGCACGGCGGGGTGGTCTGCACCGGCGCGCACTGGCTGCTGAGCCTCTCGCCCGAACTGTTCTTCGCGCTGGAGGGCGGCGCGGTGACGGTCAAGCCGATGAAGGGCACCCGCCCCCGGGGGGCAACCGCCGAGGCCGATGCCGCCGCCGCCGCAGACCTTGTCGCCAGCGTCAAGGACCGCGCCGAAAATCTGATGATCCTGGACCTGATGCGCAACGATCTGGCCCGCGTCGCCGATCCGGGCAGCGTGCGCGTGGCCGATCCCTTCGCCATCGAAAGCTATGCCAGCGTGCACCAGATGGTCTCCACCGTCACCGCGCGGCTGGCAGATGGGGTGGGGCCGGTGGGGCTGCTGGCGGCGCTGTTCCCCTGCGGATCGGTGACGGGCGCGCCCAAGATCCGCGCCATGGAACTGATCGACGCGACCGAGATCGCCCCGCGCGGCACCTACTGCGGTGGCATGGGTGCCATCGATCCCGTTGATTCAAAAGGCGCTGGCGGTGCGCGATTCAATGTGGCAATCCGGACGCTAAGGTTAACGCAGGGCGATGGCGGCAATGGGGGCCGGGCCACGCTGGGTGTTGGCTCGGCGGTGGTGGCCGATTCGGTGGCGATCGACGAATGGCGCGAGTGCTTGGTCAAAGGGGGGTTCGTGACGCAACCGCAAGCGCGTGAACGGCAAAGCGCCCCGGTGGCGGCGTTCGACCTGATCGAGACGATGGCGTTCACCCCCGATGGCGGCATCCCGTTGCTGGAACGGCATCTGGCGCGGCTCAGCACCAGCGCGCAGGCATTGGGCTTTGCCTTCGATCGCCATGCCACGCGCAACGCGATCCAGGCGCTGTGTTTCGAGGCCGAAGCGCCATCGAAGCTGCGACTGATGCTGGGGCGCAGCGGGGCCACCGCGCTGGAGATTTCGCCGATGCCGCAGGTGTTTAGCGGTCCGGTGGACTGCGTGGTGCTGCCGCTGCCGGTGGACGCGGGCGACTGGCGGCTGGCGCACAAGACCAGCGATCGGGGGTTCTACGAGGCCGGCTTACGCATGGCGGCGCGGCATGGTGCGGGCGAGGCGCTGTTCATCCGCGACGATGGCGTGATCACCGAAGGCTGCTTCACCAGCGTCTTCGTGGCGCGCGACGGCGTGCTGCTGACCCCGGCGGCGCGGCTGGGGCTGTTGCCCGGGGTGCTGCGCGCGGAGCTGCTGGCGGAAGGCCGCGCGGTCGAGGCGGACCTCACGCTGGACGATCTTTCCGCCGGGTTCCTGATCGGCAATGCATTGCGGGGGTTGATGCCGGCGCGATTGCTGGCATGACGCCGGGCATCATGACCGATGCCACCACTCTTTCGCCCGCGCTGAACCGCATCGCCCCGTCCGCCACCACGGCGATGACCGACCGCGCCATCGCGCTGCGCGCCGAGGGCCGCGATATCATCTCGCTCTCGGTGGGCGAGCCGGACTTTGCCACCCCTCCGCATGTCGTGGCAGCGGCCAAGGCGGCGCTGGATGCGGGCGACACCAAGTACACCGCCGTGGGCGGCACGGCGGCGCTGAAGGCCGCCGCCGCGCTGCACTTCGCGCGCGATCTGGGGTTGCAGGCCGGCGCCGTGACGGTCAGCGCCGGGGGCAAGCAGGCGATCTTCCATGCCCTGATGGCGACTCTGTCGCCGGGGGACGAGGTGGTGATCCCCGCACCATGGTGGGTCAGCTATCCCGAGATCGTGCGGCTGGCCGGCGCCACGCCGGTGCCGGTGGCGTGCCATGCGGCGACAGGCTTCCGCCCCGATCCGGCGGCGATTGCGGCGGCGATCACCCCGCGCACGCGCTGGATCCTGCTGAACTCGCCGGGGAATCCGACGGGGGCGTGCCTCTCCGCCGAGGATCTGGCGGCGATCGGCGAGGCGGTGGCCGCCCACCCGCGCGTGTTGGTGATGAGCGACGATATCTACGCGCCGCTGCGCTACACGCCCGGCGATCATGCCACTCTGGCGGTCGTCCGCCCGGATCTGGCCGAGCGCGCGCTGACCGTCTCGGGCGTTTCGAAAAGCCATGCGATGACCGGTTTCCGCATCGGCGTCGCCACCGGCCCGGCGTGGCTGATCGCCGCGATGGAGCGGTTGCAATCGCATTCCTCGGGCAATCCCTGCTCGATCTCGCAGGCCGCCGCCGTGGCCGCATTCGAGGGCTCGCAGGATTTCCTCGCCGACTGGCGCGCTCGGTTCATAGCGCGGCGCGATGCCTGCGTGGCGGCGATCAACGCCATCCCCGGCCTGACCACCCCGGTGCCAGAGGGCGCGTTTTACTGCATGATCGACGCCGCCGGGGTGCTCCCCCGGTTTGGCGGAGACGACACCGCACTGGCGCTGCACCTGCTCGAACACGGGGTGGCGGTGGTCGCCGCCTCGGCGTTTGGCGCGGGGTATTGCGGCTTCGGCGGCTTCCGCATCAGCTTTGCCGCCGACGATGCCCGGCTGGCCGAGGCCATGTCGCGCATCGCAGGAGCCTTCGCATGAACACCCCCTTCCCGATCCTGTTCGAGGATGGCGAGGCCCTCATCATCGACAAGCCCGGCGGGTTGCCGCTCGATCGCCCGCGCGCCGGGGGGTACAGCCTCGACGACCGGCTCGGCGATTTCCGGCTGGGGTTCGCGCGGCGACCGGTGCCGGTGCACCGGCTCGATCGCGATACCTCGGGCTGCCTGCTGCTGGCGCGCAATCCCAAGGCCCTGGCGCGGTTTTCCGCCGCGTTCGAGGCGCGGCAGGTGGAGAAGCGCTATCTGGGCGTGGTCGCCGGTGCGGTGACCGGCGAGGGTGGCACGATCGAACTGCCGCTGGCCAAGGTGTCTACCCGCGAGACCGGCTGGCGCATGGTCGTGGCGCGTGATGGCCGCAGCGCGGTGACGCACTGGACCCGCCTGGCCGAGGTGCAGTTCGAGGACCGGCCGATCACACTGGTGGAATTCCGCCCCGAAACCGGCCGCACCCACCAGATCCGCGTCCACGCGGCGGAGGCACTGGGCGCGGCGTTGCTGGGCGATGCAGTCTATGGCACCGATACCGGCGCACGCCGCACCCTGCTCCACGCCTCCGCGCTCAGCGTGACGCGCCAGGGCAAGCCCCCGGTCGCCGCCACCGCGCCGATGCCCGCCGATTTCCGCGCATTGGGGTTCAGCGATGCCGGGTTTGCCGACGCTGGCCTCAGCGATGGCTGACGCCGAGGGCGCGGTGGCGCTGGCCATGGCCCACGCCAGCGAGGCCTTCATCACCGCCACCGGCCCCGGCGGCCAGAACGTCAACAAAGTCGCCACCGCTGTGCAACTGCGTGTCAGCGTCTATGCGCTGCGCTTGCCACCGCTGGTGTTCGCCCGTCTGCGCGAACTGGCCGGCAGCCGCATGACCGCCGCCGGCGAGATCATCTTCACCGCCCGCCGCTTCCGCACGCAGGAGCAGAACCGCGCCGACGCGCGCGAGCGCCTCGCCGACATGATCCGCAGCGCGCACGACCTGCCGCAAGCGCGCGCCAAAAGCCGGCTGAACCGCGTGGGCAAAACCGAGCGGCTGGCGGGCAAGAAACTGCGCGGCAAAGTGAAGGCCGGGCGCGGACGGGTGTCGCTCGACTGAGCCGCACTCAGATGTCGATATCGAACACCTTGGAACAGAACGCGCAATCCACCGCGATCACCCCGCGCTCATCGCGCATCTCGCCCAGTTCCGCCTCGCCGAACCGCCCCAGCACATCGCGGAAATGCGCCACCGAGCAGCGACACCCGCGCGTCAGCGTCGCAATCTCGCTCACCCGCACCTCACGCTCCTCATGGAACAGGCGCCACAGCAGGTCGGTCAGCGACAGTTGCCCATCGGTCAGTTCGTCCCACGAGGTTGTCCCCGCCAGCACCGCGACATGCTCCCACTCGGGGTGGTCCATGCGCACGTGGATGCGCTCACGGCCCTCTTCGCCCTCGGGCAGATGCTGGACCAGCAGGCCGCCGGCCACCACCCCGCCGGGCACCGGCCGCACACCCACGCGGATCAGCGTCGGCACTTGCTCCGATTGCGCGAAATAGGCCTCGCAGGCGGCAGCCAACGACGCACCCTCCAACGGCACCACGCCCTGATAGCGCTGGCCGGTGGCGGCGAGATCGAACGTGATCGCCAGATAGCCGCCGTCGAAAAGGTCGTTCAGCGTCGCGCCCTCGCGGATCGCGCCCATGCGGTCGGGATCGTGGCGCACATAGCCGCGCAGTTCCCCGCCGCGATAATCGCAGGCGAGCAGGTCGACGATCCCGCCCTCCGACTGCGCCTGCAGGGTCAATTGCCCGGCATCGTCATCCTTCAACAACGCACCCATCAGCGCGGTCAGCACCAGCGCCTCTGCCAGCAGGTCGCGGATGACCGGCGGATAAGCGTGGGCCGAGAGGATCTCGCCCAGCACCGGCCCCAACCGGACCATGCGCCCACGGGCGTCACGATCCGGCAGGGTAAAGCCGATCAGGTGGTCAGGCACCGTCTCACTCATAGCTGGCCAAATGCCCAGCGCAGCACGCTTTTCTGCGCATGGATGCGGTTTTCCGCCTCGTCCCACACCACCGATGCGGGGCCATCGATCACAGCATCGGTGACCTCCTCGCCGCGATGCGCGGGCAGGCAGTGGAGGAACAGGGCCTCCGCCTTGGCCGCCGCCATCAGCGCGTCGTTGACCTGATAGGGGGTCATCGCCGCGATCTTGGCCGCGCTGTCCGCCTGGCCCATCGAGACCCAGGTGTCGGTGACGACGACATCCGCCCCCGCCGCCGCCGCATGGGCATCCTCGGTGAAGGTGATCGTCGATCCCGCCGCGCGCGCCGCCGCCACATAGGCGTCATCCGGCGCATAGCCCGCCGGGCTCCCCACGCGGATGTTGAAGCCGAGCAGCCCCGCCGCCTCCAGCAGCGAATGCAACACGTTGTTGCCATCGCCCAGCCACGCGAGTTCCAGCCCGCGCAAGCTGCGCCCACGCTCGACCAGCGTCAGCAGATCGGCAACGATCTGGCACGGGTGCGAACGGTCCGTCAGGCCATTGATCACCGGAACCGTCGCATAGTGCGCCAGTTCCTCGATCTTGGCGTGATCGCTGGTGCGGATCATGATCGCATCGACCATCCGGCTCAGCACGCGCGCAGTGTCGGCGATCGATTCGCCGCGCCCCAGTTGCATACCGCCGGCCTCCATCACGATCGCGCTGCCGCCCAACTGGCGCATGGCCATGTCGAACGACACGCGGGTGCGTGTGGAGTTCTTCTCGAAGATCATTGCCAGCACGCGGCCGGCAAGCGGCGCATCGGCATCGGGCTGGCCCTTGGGCAGCGCGGCACGCGCCTGCTTGCGCGCCAAAGCATCGTCGAGAATGGCGCTCAGCGCCGGCCCGCCCGCATCGGCGAGGTCGAGGAAATGCCGGGTCATGCAGGCACACTTTCAGGCTGGAAGCTGGCCGCAGCGGCGGAGAGCTTGTCCATGAATTCATCGATATGGCTGTCGTCGATGACCAGCGGCGGGAACACCCGCATGGTCTTGTCGCCCGCCGAAACGGTCAGCAGCTGGTGGTTGTCGCGCAAGTGTGCCACGAACGGACGCGGCTCGATCTTCAACTGCAAGCCCAGCATCAGCCCGCGCCCGCGCACGCCGGCGAACAGCTCGGGATAGTTGCCGATGAACTGTTCGAGTCGCGCCGTCAGCCGCGCGCCCTTCTCGCGCACCTCGGCGAGGAATGCGTCGTTGGCCACGGCGTCCAGCACCGCCTCGCCCGCCGCCATCGCCAGCGGGTTGCCGCCATAGGTCGAGCCATGCGTGCCCGCGACCATGCCGCGCGCCGCCTTCTCGGTGGCGAGGCACGCCCCCATCGGGAAGCCGCCGCCGATGCCCTTGGCGGTGGAGAGGATGTCGGGCGTCACGCCGAACTGTTCATAAGCATAGAGCGTGCCGGTGCGCGCGACGCCGGTCTGCACCTCGTCGAACACCAGCATCAGGTCGTGCTGGTCGGCGAGCGCGCGCAGGCCTTCGAGGAAGCCTTCGGGCGGCACGCGCACGCCGCCTTCGCCCTGGATCGGCTCGATCAGGAAGCCGGCGGTGTGCGGGCCGATCGCCGCCTCAGCCGCCGCCAGATCGCCGAATTCCACGTACTTGAAACCGGGCAGCAAGGGCATGAAACCCTTGTGCATCTTCTCCTGGCTGGAGGCGCTGATCGTCGCCAGCGTGCGGCCGTGGAAGGCCTCGCTGAACGTGATCAGTTCGAACCGCTCGGTATTGCCGGCATGCTGGTGATAGGCGCGCGCGGTCTTGATCGCGCATTCCACCGCCTCGGCGCCCGAGTTGGTGAAGAACACCGTGTCTGCAAAGGTCAGGTCGACCAGCCGCTTGGCCAGATGCTCACCCTGCGGGCTGCCATAGAGGTTCGAGACGTGCATCAGCGTCGCCGCCTGCCGCTGGATCGCACCGATCAACCCGTCGTGGCTGTGGCCCAGCAGGTTGACCGCGATGCCGCTGGCGAAATCGAGGTATCGCCGGCCATCCTCCCCAATCAGATGGCAGTGTTCACCGCGCACCGGCCGAAAGCCGCACCGGGGATAAACAGGCATCAATGGGGTGATCGTCATGACAAACCTCTTGGGACTTGAGCCTCGGGCCGGAATTGGCCCCTCAAAGCGGGAAAGAACCACAAACGACAAATGGCGGTTCCCCAGACGAATCTGGGGAACCGCCATTTTGCCTGCGTTTATGCAGTTGCCAACCGCCCGTCAAATCACTCGACAGGCGGTTCGCCGGCGAATCAGCCCTGACGCGGCGTCAGGTTGACCGCCGAGTACTTGCCTCGGCGATCGACCTCGATGTCGAACTCGAGCTTGTCGCCCTCGTTCAACTCGCGCATGCCCGAACGCTCCACCGCGCTGATGTGCACGAAGGCATCGGGCTGGCCGTCATCACGCGTGATAAAGCCGAAGCCCTTCATCGCGTTGAAGAACTTGACCGTGCCGGTGGCCTTCTCGCCGGTCAGCGAGCGGGTCGGCGCGGCTTCGCGCTTGGCAACGGGGATCACGTCGCCGACGACCACCAGGTCGCTGGCCGAGATCTTGCCGCCGCGATCGACGAGCGTGAACTCCAGGCCCTGACCCTCGGCCAGACCTTCGAGGCCAGCGCGCTCAACCGAGCTGATGTGGACGAACACGTCTTCGCCGCCGTCTTCGCGCTGAATGAAGCCGAAGCCCTTCTGCACGTTGAAGAACTTGACGACGCCCTTGCCCTGGCCAACGACCTGGGCGGGCATGCCGCCACCGGCGCCACCACCGCCGCCGCCGCGCGGGCCGCCGAAGCCGCCACCACCGCCGCCGCCGCGCGGGCCACCGAAGCCGCCGCCGCCGCCGCCACCACCGCCGCCAAAGCGGTCACCACCGCCAAAGCCGCCACGGTTACCGCCGCCGAAGCCGCCGCGATCACCACCACCAAAGCCGCCGCCGCCGAAACGGTCACCACCGCCGCCGGCGAAGGGGTCGAAACCGCCTTCCTCACCGAAACCGTCACGCTTGTCCCGGCCCCTGCCGCGACGCCCTCTGTCGAAACCCATAAACCTGATCGTACCTTCTACGCCCCTCTCAAACCGCATCGATCACGTGGACGTACCGTGCCGAACGGGAGAGGAAAACCGCGCGAAAATTCGCGCAGTCCTTCCTCCGCAACCTGCCACATACACGAAGCGCGGCGGCTTAGCGAACAAATTCGGCACATGCCTTCAATCCGGTGCAGCCTGCGTTCATCTCATCACACCGCAAGCACTTGCACCCGCGCGCAGCGCCGCCCAATCAAGGGTTGAAAGGAGTTCAAGCCATGTTCCGCCAAATCTCAGACCATCTCTGGGTCAGCCCCCAGATCACCGAAAGCGACATCGCCGAGGCCGCCGCGATGGGCATCCGCCTGGTGGTCAACAACCGCCCCGAGGGCGAGTCGGCCGACCAGACCCCCGGCGAGACCATCGCCGCCGCCGCCGCCGCCGCCGGGCTGGCCTATGTCGCGATTCCCATCACGCACGCCGGCTTCAGCGGCCCCCAGGTCGATGCGATGCGCGCCGCGCTGGATGGCGCCGATGGCGGCACGTTGGCCTATTGCCGCTCGGGCACGCGCTCGACGCTGCTCTGGGCGCTGGCCGAGGCCAAGGCCGGCGGCAACCCCGATGCGATCGCCGCCAAGGCCGCCGCCGCCGGTTATGACATCGCCCCGGTGCGCGCGCTGGTGGACATGCTGGCCGGGCAGGCCGGCTGAACCCGCGCCACCACCCGGCGGCGCCATCCCATCCCGAAACGAAAAGGGGGCCGGAGCACAAAGCTCCGGCCCTTTTAAGGTGCGTTCGCAGGAGGAACATCGGATGGCGGGGTGGGGGAGAGGAGAGGAGGAGAACCCCAACCCCGCCAAGCTCTTGAAACTTGTGTCCTGCGGGATGGATGGCCCCCCGACCATCCATCCGCGCAAGGGTACTCAGTAGTTGTAGGCGCGTTCGCCGTGCTCGGTGATGTCCAGGCCTTCGCGCTCGGCTTCCTCGCTGGGACGCAGGCCGAAGATCTTGTCGATCGCGAAGTAGAGCACCGCCGAGACACCGCCCGACCACACCAGGGTGACCGAAATCGCGGTGAGCTGCACCTTGAGCTGGGCAACCATGTCATAGGCGCCGACGCCGGCAGGGAACTTGCTGTAGTCCACGAAGCCGGGGCCACCGAGCGCCGGGTTGTCGAGGATGCCGGTGGCCAGCGCGCCGACGATGCCGCCGATGCAGTGGACGCCGAACACGTCGAGCGCGTCGTCATAGTTGAACTTCGACTTCACCACACCGACGAAGAAGAAGCAGATTGGCGAGACGGCCAGACCCAGCACGATCGAACCGATCGGGCCAGCGTAACCCGAGGCCGGCGTGACGGCGACAAGGCCGGCAACCGCACCCGAGGCGGCGCCCAGCATCGAAGGCTTGCCGTGGACGAACTGGTCGCACAGGGCCCACGAGACAGCCGCGGCAGCGGTGGCGACGAAGGTGTTGATGAAGGCGAGCGCAGCGCCGCCATTGGCTTCCAGGTTCGAACCGGCGTTGAAGCCGAACCAACCAACCCACAGCAGCGAGGCGCCGATCATGGTCATGGTCAGCGAGTGCGGGGGCATCGGCTCCTTGCCGTAACCAACGCGCTTGCCCAGGAACAGGCAACCCACCATGCCGGCGATGCCAGCGTTGATGTGCACCACGGTGCCGCCGGCGAAGTCCAGCGCGCCCTTGTTGAACAGATAGCCGCCATCGGGAGCGTTGGTGCTCGCGGTGGTGAAGTAGTAGTCCGGGCCAGCCCAGTACCAGACCATGTGCGCGATCGGGAAGTACACGATCGTCATCCACAGAACCACGAACAGCATCAGCGGCCAGAACTTCACGCGGTCCGCGAGCGAACCGACGATCAGTGCCGGGGTGATGATCGCGAAGGTCATCTGGAAGACGACATAGGCGTATTCAGGGATGTAGACGTTGTTCGAGAAGGTCGCCGCGACGGTCGTCGAATCGACGCCGTGGAGGAAGGCCTTCGACAGGCCGCCGACGAACGGCGCCAGCGTGGCGTTGCTGTTGGTGCTGAACGCTTCCGAATAGCCCCAGAAAATCCACACCAGGGTGCCGATCGAGATGATCATGAACACCTGCATCAGCACGCTGAGCATGTTCTTGGTGCGCACCAGGCCGCCGTAGAACAGCGCGAGGGCGGGAATGCTCATCATCAACACCAGAACGGTGGATACGAGCATCCAGGTGGTGTCGCCCTTGTTGACCATGGTGGCGGCCTGGGCGGCGGTGGGCGACTTGATCAGCGCCGGCGTGGCGTCTGCAAAGGCGCTGGTGGCGGCCATCATCGATGCGCCCAGCGCACCGAGGCCGCACATCATCTTGCGGATCATCGTTGGGTTTCCTCCTTGGCCGGTCACAGCGCGGTGTCGCCGCTCTCGCCGGTGCGGATGCGCACGGCGGAAGCAAGGTCGATCACAAAGATCTTGCCGTCACCGATCGCTTCGGTGCTGGCGGTCTGCTGGATCGTTTCGACGACACGTGGTGCCAGATCGTCGCTGGCGGCGATCTCGATCTTCACCTTCGGCAACATGTTGGTGGTGTATTCGGCGCCGCGATAGATCTCGGTCTGACCCTTTTGCCGTCCAAAGCCCTTGACCTCGGTCACGGTCATACCCGCAACACCGAGAGCACCGAGGGCTTCACGCACCTCGTCCAGCTTGAACGGCTTGATGATGGCGATGATGAATTTCATCCCTGCCCCCTTGAAGCCCGCCGGCCATTCGCCGGCTGCCATAGGTGTAGCAAAGGATATGCCAGTTTACGTTTTGTTGAATTTTAGGGCCGTTCCGGTGCCGGTTATTGCGTCTGCACAGTCCGGCGCGCTCGAATCCTGTGCACTTGCCTAAAAAACAGGCACGCCGGAACGACTCAGGCCTGCGACGAACCGTTACATTCCGGCGGAACCCGTGCGCTCAACGCTCCTTGGTGGCGCCGAAGGTCAGTTCCGGATGACGCTCCTGCTGGTACGTCACATCCCACGACGAGCGCGCCAGAAAGACCGGATCGCCATCACGGTCGCGCGCCAGGTTGCTGCGGTTGAACTCCACGAAGTCGCGCAGAGCCGCCTCGGCGCCCTTCACCCAGCGCGCGGTATCGAACGGCGCGGGCTCCAGCACGGCGGCGACCTTGTACTCCGCCTCCAGCCGGCTGATCAGCACGTCCAACTGCAACTGCCCGACCACGCCGACGATCCACTGCGCGCCGATCTCCGGGTAGAACACCTGGATCACGCCCTCTTCCGAGAGGTCGTCCAGCGCCTTGCGCAGTTGCTTGGTCTTGGTCGGATCCTTCAGCACCACGCGGCGCAAAATCTCTGGCGCAAAATTGGGCAGCCCGGTGAAGCGCACCTTGTTGGCCTCGCTCAGCGTATCCCCCACGCGCAAGGTGCCGTGGTTGGGAATGCCGATGATGTCGCCCGGCTGGGCCTCATCGGCGATCTCGCGGTCCTGCGCAAAGAACAGGATGGGGCTGTGCACCGCAATCGGCTTGCCCAGCGCCGAGGGCGTCAGCTTCATCCCCCGCCGGAACGTGCCCGAGACCAGCCGCATGAACGCAATGCGATCACGGTGCATCGGGTCCATGTTGGCCTGCACCTTGAAGATGAAGCCCGTCACCTCGGGATTGGTCGGATCGATCACGCCAGCCTCGCTCGGCTGCGGCCGCGGCGGCGGCGCGATCCGGGCAATCGCCTCGATCAACTCGGCCACGCCAAAGTTCTTCAACGCCGAGCCAAAAAACACCGGCGTCAGGTCGCCATTCCGATAGGCGTCGAGATCGAACGACGGATAACCACCGTGCCCCAATTCGATCTCGTCGGCGATGTCATCGGGGATCGGCGGATCGATATCGACCTTGCCGAGGAACTCGCGGCTCGGCCCCTCGGGCCGGCTGACCGCGCGGTTCGACAGGTCCATGATCCCCTCGAACGTCCCGCCCATGCCCACCGGCCACGACATCGGGCACACGTCCAAGGCCAGCGCATCCGCCACCTCGTCCAGGATGTCGAACACGCTGCGCCCCTCGCGATCAACCTTGTTCACAAAGGTGATGATCGGCACCGAGCGCAGCCGGCACACCTCGAACAACTTGCGCGTCTGCGGCTCGATGCCCTTGGCCGCATCGATCACCATGATCGCCGAATCGACCGCCGTCAGCGTGCGATAGGTGTCCTCGGAGAAATCCTCGTGCCCCGGCGTATCGAGCAGGTTGAAGGTCACATGGCCGATGCCGGGGAACTCCCGCGCGAAGGTCATCACGCTGGACGTCACCGAAATCCCGCGCTGCTGCTCGATCTTCATCCAGTCCGATCGCGCCCGCCGCGCTGCCCCGCGCGCCTTCACCTGACCCGCCAGGTGGATCGCGCCGCCGTTGAGCAGCAGCTTCTCGGTCAGCGTGGTCTTGCCTGCGTCAGGGTGCGAGATGATCGCAAAGGTACGGCGGCTGTTGTGGGGGGCAGAGGCATCGGTCATGGCCCGCGCCGTTACAGGGCGCAGGGGGGATTAGGAAGGAAAGATTGAATGCGAGGAGCGTCTGATGTGCCGATGTCTCAAGAGACATCGGATGGCCCCTCGCGCTCCCCGTTCCTGTCTTTGTCGCGTTTGGCCTGCCAGGTTGCGCTTGGCGGCGAAGCCGCAGGAATTGCGATGCCCCCGCCACATCGCACAAGGTGGCACGGTGATGCTGATTGAAGGCGGCTTCGCCGCATGGCGCTACAACGAGATGATGCGCAACAAAGACAGGAATGGGGTCCAGGGGACGAGTCCCCTGGCCTTCCCCTTTTTACCCTCTCAGCGAAGCCCCGACCTTCGCCGCCGCCTTCACCACCTTGTCCGAGATCGCCGCCAGATCGGCCTCGGCAAAGGTCTTGTCCCCCGGCTGCAAGGTCACTTCGATCGCCAGCGACTTCTGCCCCTCCGGCACGCCCTGCCCCCGAAAGTCATCGAACACCCGCGCGGAAACGATATGCGCCTTGTCCGCACCCTTCACGGCCCGCACCAGATCGCCCGCCGGCACCCCGGTGCCCAGCAGGAACGCAAAGTCGCGCGTTACGGCCTGCAACGCGGGCGGGGCATAGTTCACGCGGGCGAAGCCGGGCGCCTTCTTCGGCGCAGGGATCGCATCGAGGTAGATTTCGACCGCCGCCACCGGCACATCGATGTCAAACGCCTTCAGCGTCGTGGGATGCAGCATCCCGAAGCGCGCCAGCACGGTTTTAGGCCCCAACCGCAGCGTGCCAGACCGACCGGGATGGAACTGCGCCCCGGCCTCGCCCATCACCATGAGGTTGTCGACCGAGGCCCCCGCCTCGGCCAGCAACGCCAGCGCCTCGGCCTTGGCATCGAAAGCGTCATAGGCCGAGGCTTTGCCGTTCGCCCAGCCGCGCGACACCTTCTCGCCGGCCAGCACGACGGCCAGCGTGGGCCGCTCGGCACTCACGCCCTCGGCCCCGCGCAGATAGCGGCGGCCGATCTCGAACAGCCGCAGACCCGCCGCGCCGCGATCCACGTTCCGCCGCGCCGCGCTGAGCAGCCCGGGCAGCAGCGAGGGGCGCATGACCTTCATGTCCTCGCTGATCGGGTTGGCCAGTGCCCAAGGCTCGCCATCGGCGAACAATTCCGCCTCGCGCGCGGGCAGGAACGACCACGTCACCGCCTCGTTCAGCCCCCGCGCCGCCGCCGCACGCCGCACGCGCCGCTCCTGGCGCTGGGCCGGGCTGGCGGTGGGCAATGCCACGCCATCGACACGCGGCAATGGCACGCTGGCCACCCGGTCGATGCCGTAAATCCGCACGACTTCCTCGACGATATCCGCCGCGCCATCGACATCGGGCCGCCAGCCGGGGACCGACACACCCCAATCCGCGCCCACGCCAAAGCCCAGCGCGCCCAGAATGCGCTTTTGCTCGTCCTCGCTCACCACAACGCCGCCCAGAGTCTCGGCCAGCGCCGGGGCATAGGCCACGACCTTGTTCGCCACAGGGGGTTCGCCCGCGCGCACCACCTCGGTCGCGACACCGCCGCACACGTCCAGCACCAACCCCGTCAACAGGTCCAGCCCGGTGTCGAGGAACGTCGGATCGACGCCCCGCTCGAACCGCTGGCGCGCGTCCGAGGTGAGGTTCAGCGCCCGGCCCGCCACCGCGATCCGATCCGGCGCGAAATAGGCGATTTCGAGCAGCACATCGGTGGTGCCCTCGCTGCACCCCGAGGCCTCGCCACCCATCACGCCGCCGATGCCCAGCACCGCCCCGGCGTCGGAGACGCCATCCAGACCGACTCCATCGGCGATCACGGTCATCTCGCCGTCGAGCGCATAGTCCTTGCCGTTGAGCGCCAGCAGGCTCTCGCCCGCCACCGCCCGCCGCGCGAATATGCGAGCGTTTTGGCCACCCGACAGCTTCGCCAGATCATAGACATGCGCCGGCCGGCCATAAGTCAGCGACAGGTAGTTGGTGAGATCGACCAAGGCGCTGATTGGCCGCTGCCCTGCCGCCTTCAGCCGCTCCTGCAACCACGCCGGGCTCTCGCCATTACGCAAGCCCCGGATCACGCGGCCATAGAACGCCGGGCACCCCACGGTATCCTCCACACGGATCGCCACCGGGCATGCCCCCTCGCCCACCACACCCGGCGCGGCGATGGGCTTCAACGTCCCCAACCCCGCCGCCGCCAGATCGCGCGCGATGCCATAGACGCCCATGCAATCGGGCCGGTTGGGCGTAATCGCCACGTCAAACACCGGATCGGCCCCGTGGTAATCGGCAAAGGCCAAGCCCACCGGCGCATCGGCGGGCAACTCGACGATCCCGTCATGCCCCTCGCCCAGATCCAGCTCGCGCAACGAGCACATCATGCCGTTGGACTCAACCCCGCGCACCGCGGCGACCTTCAGCACCATGCCATTGGCCGGCACTGTCGCCCCGGGCAGCCCGAGCACGCCAATCAGCCCTGCCCGCGCATTGGGCGCACCGCAGACGACCTGCAAAGGCGCGCCCTCGCCGGTGTCCACCGTCAGGACCTGCAACTTGTCGGCATTGGGATGCCGCTCGGCGGTCAACACCCGCGCCACGCGGAACCCCGCCAAGGCGGCGGCGGGATCGGAAACCTCCTCCACCTCCAGCCCGATGGCATTCAGCTTGGCCGCAATGGCGACGGCATCGGCGTCGGTCTCAAGGTGATCCTTGAGCCAGGAGAGCGAGAACTTCATGGTATCAACCCTCCCTTACAGACCCGCCGGCGCGCCGACGCCACCCGACAACGTCGGCACATCCAGCGCCGAGAAGCCATAGTGCCGCAGCCACCGCGCATCGCCATCGAAGAAGGCGCGCAGATCGTTCATCCCGTATTTCAGCATCGCCAGCCGATCGACCCCGACGCCAAAGGCAAACCCCTGCCACTGGTCGGGATCATAGCCGCCCGCGCTCAGCACATGCCGGTTGACCATGCCGCTGCCCAGCAGCTCCATCCAGCTATGCCCCGGCGCATCGCCGCTGCCGCCGATCACCCGCCGGCCATCGACCCAGGAATACCCCGTGTCGACCTCGACCGAAGGCTCGGTGAACGGGAAGTAGCTGGGGCGCAGGCGCAGGACGATATCGTCGCGCTCGAAAAACGCCTTCAGCATCGTCTCCAGCGTCCATTTCAGGTGGCCGAGGTGGATGCCCTTGTCGATCACCAGACCCTCGACCTGATGGAACATCGGCGTGTGGGTGGCGTCGCTATCGCTGCGATAGACGCGGCCCGGCGCGATGATACGCAAAGGTTGCCCGCCACCCGCCGCCAGCATCGTGCGGACCTGCACCGGCGAGGTATGCGTGCGCAGCAGCATCTCGCGCCCTTGCGCGTTGCGGTCGGGGAAGTAGAACGTGTCGTGCATCGCGCGCGCCGGATGCGTCTCGGGCATGTTCAGCGCGGTGAAGTTGTGCCAGTCGTCCTCGATCTCCGGCCCGGTGGCGACGGCAAAGCCCAGATCGGCGAAAATCTCGGCCAGTTCGTCCATCACCTGGCTGACGGGATGCACCGACCCACGCGGCATTTCGGGCGCGGGCAAAGTCAGGTCCACCGTCTCGGCGGCCAGTTGCGCCTCCAAGGCGGCGCTCTCCAGCGCGGCCTTGCGCGCGGCCAGCGCGGCGGTCACGCCCTCGCGCAGGCCCTGAATACGCGGCGCTTTTTCCAGCCGCTCCTCGGGGCTCATCGCCCCCAGCGTCTTCATCAGGCTCGAGATCTCGCCCTGCTTGCCCAGCGCGGCAATGCGCAGCGCCTCCAGCGCCTCCGCATCCACCGCCGCCGCAATGCGTGCGTGCCAGCTTTCGCCCAGTGCCTCGTAATCCACGTCGCCTGCCCTCGTTCTGGAGACTGCGGGCGCGCCCGCAGGCCTGTATCGGCGGGCTCTTACGGGGCATTGCCAGCCGGAGCAACCCGGACAGCCAAAGCCGGCGCCTACGCCTGCGGGTTGAACCCGCTGGGCGCGACCAACGCCTGCAACGGCGCCTTGGCCAGCCGCTCGCGCTCGCGCACGAAGGCATCGAGGATCGGGTGATCGAGCGCGGCATAAGCGCGCGGCGTCATCCCCATGAACGCGCGGAACTCACGCACGAACTGCGCCTGATCGTGATAGGCATCGTCGAGCGAATCCACCCACGTGGCATCGCCCGCCAGCATATAGCGCGCCAGACTGCGCGCGAACCGCTGCCGCCGCAGCAACAGCTTGGGCGAGAACCCGAACGCCGCGCGACAGATCCGCTCGACCGTGCTGGCGCTCAGCCCCACGCGATCGGCCAGCGCCGAGACCGTGGTGATCTCGGTGTCGAACAGCGCCTCGTGGATGGCGATGATGCGGTCCTCGGCGGGCAACGGGCGATCGATCCGCGCCATGAACCAATCGATGATCCGCGCGAACTCGGCATCGATGTCGACCTCTGGCCCCGTGCCGAACACCGTGCCCGCCAATGGGCGAAACAGCTCGAACGCCGGGTTCTGCCAGCCGTCGCTGACCACATCGGCCATGGTATCGGCGGGCACGCGCATGAACTTGGCCCATCCCGCCGGCAACAGCCCGATCCCCCAGATCCGGCTGGCGCGCAGCGAAAACCGCGTGGCATGGGCGCTGGGCCCGGTGGCGGAAAAGCTGGTCTCGGCGATGCGCGATCCCGGCTTGATATGCGCGGCCACTACCGGCCCGTTGTGAAAGCGCAGGTTGCCCCATTCCGGGTGCAGGTAATCGGAAACGACCTCGCCCGGCGGCAGATCCACCTGCAAGTGATAGAGGCTGGCGAAATAGCGCATCAGTTCGGGCGGCGGCCGACAGAACCGCATCGTCACCCGGCAATGTGCACTGGGCCCATCCGGACCGGATTTGGTGAGCAGCACGTCGCCCCCTGCTGCATATTCGCATGCATATAAACCACTGACCGATCGGGCGACGGCTGACAACCCGTTCAGCTAAATTTATCAAACCGATGCGCGGCAGGTACAGGGCGCCCCGTACTTTTAGGCAGGCGCTCCAGCGATGCACCCGCGCCCGACGCAAAAAAGCGCGGCCGGATCGCTCCGCCGCGCTTTTTCGATATCGTCCGGCCCCGCACCCGCCCTCTGGGCGACTCGCGGGATCGGCGCCCGGTCAGGCCGCCAGAGCGGCCTTCGCCTGCGCGATGACGGCGGTGAACACGCCACCCTCGTTCATCGCCAGATCGGCCATGGCCTTCCGGTCCAGTTCGATCCCGGCCAGCTTGGTGCCGTGGATGAACTGCGAGTAGGTCAGGCCCTCAGCGCGGACAGCCGCGTTGATACGCTGAATCCACAGGGCGCGGAAGGTGCGCTTCTTGGTCTTGCGGTCGCGGTAGGCGTACTGGCCGGCCTTCTCGACCGCCTGACGCGCAACGCGGATGGTGTTCTTGCGGCGGCCACGGTAGCCCTTGGCCTGCTCCAGAATGCGCTTGTGCTTGGCGCGCGTGGTGACGCCCCGCTTGATACGGCTCATGTCTTAGTCCTTCCGTTCAGAGCCCGTAGGGCGCCCACTTCTTGATCACCTTCGCATCGGCGTCGGAGATCACGTCGGTCCCGCGGTTCTGGCGGATATACTTGGCGTTGTGGCTCATCAGGCGGTGGCGCTTGCCCACCACACCGTGCTTCACCTTGCCGGTGGCGGTGAGCTTGAAGCGCTTTTTGACGCCGCTCTTGGTCTTGAGCTTGGGCATTTCGGTCTCCTTGGGTTTTGGCGCATGACGCCCCGCCGTGGCAGCCCTTGTGGCCAGGCGGGTCGGCGAATCTCCAGGGAGGAGACTCTCACGTGCCGTTGGAAGCGGCGGCCCTTAGTGGCAACCGACGCCGATGGCAAGGGCCAGCGTGCCTATTCGCCAAACGCCCGGCCGCCGGTATGTGCCAGCCAGGCGGCAAAATCCCCCTCCGGGATCGGCACGGCACCCGGCGGCAAAGGCGCAATCCACACATAGGCCTGCGCGACCTTGTCCCCCACTGCCAAGGCCGCCCTGGCATAATCGCCGCCCCCGGGCGCGGCGGGATCATAGCCCTCCCAGGCATCGATCCGCGCGATGTCCTCGGCCGTAAGGCCATCGGCGGCATGAAGCTGGCCATGCACCACGCCCTCGCCGGGGATCAGCGCCGGGTACCAACCGGCGGGATCGGGGATCGCGTAAAGCTGGCCCGGCGTGGTGGCGGGGGTGCCGGGGCCCAGCCTTGCGTGGATCGTGCGCGCCACCGGGTTGCGCGCCGGGGCCATCAGGGTGCCGTAGAAGAAGACATGCACGGCGTGCGCCTCCGGCGGTCAGAGACAAGTGGGCCTACGGCGGCCGGGGGACTCCCATTCCTGTCATCGTTGCGCTCGGCACGGGGCCATGCGCCCTGCGGCGAAGCCGCCTTATAGCCTGTGGCGCGGCAACCTTGCGCAAGAAAGCCGGCCTGCACCTCGACAAGGATTGGGAGCGCGAGGGACGAGTCCCTCGCATTTATCTCTTCAAACCTTGTTCAATGGTTACAGGCCAAAGCCTCCACCACATCGTCCAGCCGCGCCGGATCGCCCAGCGCCAGCACGTGCCCATCGGACTCTTGATGCAGCGGCTCGCCGTTCCAGTCCGACATCACCCCGCCCGCGCCCTCGACCACCGGCACCAGCGCCGCCCAGTCGTGCAGCTTGAGGTTGGCCTCGCAGATCACATCGAGATGGCCGCCCGCCAGCAGCGCATAGTTATAGCAATCGCCGCCCATCACCATCCGGCGGTAATCGGTCTTGGCGGCCAGCGCCATGAAGTGGTCGCCCTCGTGCTGGCTGAAGTAATGCGGCCCCGTGGTGGCGATCGTCGCCTCGGACAGTTCGCGGCACGGGCGGGTGCGGATGGCGGTGCCGTTGAACGTCGTCGGCTGGCCGATCACCCCCACCCAGCGCTCGCGCAGGATCGGCTGATCGATCACCCCCAGCACGGGGAAGCCATCGACCAACAGCGCGATCAGCGTGCCGAAGATCGGCCGCCCCGCCAAAAATCCGCTGGTCCCGTCGATCGGATCGAGCACCCACGAGCGCCCCGAAGTGCCCGGATCGGTGCCGAATTCCTCGCCGATCACGGTATCGCGCCCGGCCTCGGCCTTCAGGATGCGGCGCATCACCTCCTCGGCGGCGCGGTCGGCCAGGGTGACGGGGCTGGCGTCCTCCTTCCGCTCGCTGGCGACGCCAGAGCGGAAATAGGGACGGATCGCCGCGCCGGCAGCGTCGGCAAGGGCGTGGGCGAGCGCGATGTCGGCGGCGAGTTTCATGGGGCGCGGGATGGGGGTTCGGCGCGGGCGATGCAAGAGGGTTTGGGCAAGAAAAGGCCAAATGCGAGGGGCACACCCCTCGCGCTCCCATGACGTGTCTGCCTCAGTGCCTGATCGCCCCGTTGCGCAACGTCGCCACGCCGCAGGCTGTATGGCGGCTTCGCCGCAGAACGCTCCGCCGCCAATCAGGCGCAACGTGGACAGTCATGGGGGTCCGGGGGTGTAACACCCCCGGCCTTCACCTTTTCAATCGAACAGACTCGACACCGAACTTTCGTCGGCAATCCGCCGGATCGCCTCGCCGATCAACGGTGCGCTGGGCAGGATGCGGATCCGCGTCGATTCCAGCGTCGCCTCGGTGGGCAGGATGGTATCGGTGATCACCAGTTCCTTCAGCGCCGAGTTGTTCACCCGCGCCACCGCCGCGCCCGACAGCACGCCATGCGAGATATACGCGCTGACGCTCTCCGCGCCGGCATCCATCAGCGCCTGCGCGGCATTGCACAGGGTGCCGCCCGAATCGATGATGTCGTCGATCATGATGCAGGTCCGGCCCGAGACATCGCCGATGATGTTCATCACCTCGGACTGGCCGGGCTTGTCGCGGCGCTTGTCGACGATGGCCAGCGGCGCATTGTTCAGCCGCTTGGCCAGCGCGCGGGCGCGCACCACGCCGCCGACGTCGGGCGAGACCACCATCAACGCGCCGCTGCCGTAATGCGCCTGGATGTCGGCGGCCATCACCGGCGCGCCGAACAGGTTGTCGGTGGGGATGTCGAAGAAGCCCTGGATCTGGCCGGCGTGGAGATCCATCGCCAGCACGCGGTCGGCGCCGGCCTGGGTGATGAGGTTCGCCACCAGCTTGGCCGAGATCGGCGTGCGCGGCCCCGGCTTGCGGTCCTGACGGGCATAGCCGAAGTAGGGCATCACCGCCGTGATCCGCTTGGCCGAGGCGCGACGCAGCGCATCGATGCAGATCAGCAGTTCCATCAGGTTGTCGTTGGTGGGGTACGATGTCGACTGGATCACGAACACGTCCTCGCCACGGACATTCTCGTGGATCTCGACGAAGACCTCCTCATCGGCGAAGCGGCGCACGCTGGCATTGGTCAGCGGCACTTCGAGATAGCTGGCGATCGCATTGGCGAGCGGCAGGTTGCTGTTGCCGGCCATGATCTTCATCGCAGTCACCTTTTGTTGTCCGTCGCGGCCCGCCCCCCGGCCTGCGGGGGATTCGGTCGCCGCCGCGTCTAGTGTCCGGTCACGCGATTGCAATAGACCGTTGCATCCTTGGCGGTGGAGAACGGGCCAACGGCGGGACAGTTGCCCGCCCCGCCGACGCCCGATATCACACCGTGCGGCCGGTTCAAGCCGGGCGGCGATGCTCGCCCTTGACCCAGCGCACCGTGCCCGACGAGGCGCGCATCACCACGCTTTCGGTGGTCATGGTGCCGTTCTTCAGCTTCTTCACGCCCTTCAGCAGCGATCCGTCGGTGACGCCGGTGGCAGCGAAGATGCAATCGCCCTTGGCCAGTTCGTCGCGCAAGTAGATCTTGTTGAGATCGGTGATGCCCCACTTCTTGGCGCGGGCCTTCTCGTCGTCGTTGCGGAACACCAGCCGGCCGTTGAACTGCCCGCCAACGCAGCGCAAGGCTGCGGCGGCCAGCACGCCCTCGGGCGCGCCGCCCTGGCCCATGTAGAGATCGATGGTGGTCTCGGGATTGGTCACGGCGATCACCCCGGCGACGTCGCCATCGCCGATCAGCACCACACCGCAGCCGAGCCCGCGCAGTTCATCGATCAGCGCCGCGTGCCGCGCGCGATCGAGCACGCAGACGATAATCTCCGAAGGCGCGACACCCTTGGCGGCAGCGACGGCCTTGACGTTCTCGGTGGGGGTCTTGTTCAGGCTGATGATGCCATCGGGATAGCCCGGCCCGACCGCCAGCTTGTCCATGTAGACATCGGGCGCGTTGAGCAGGTTGCCCTCCTCGGCGCAGGCCAGCACCGCCAAGGCGTTGGGGCCGGCCTTGGCGGTGATCGTCGTGCCCTCCAGCGGATCGAGCGCGATGTCGATCCGGGGGCCCTTGCCGATCGCGCCGCCAACCTTTTCGCCAATGAACAGCATCGGGGCCTCGTCGCGCTCGCCCTCGCCGATCACCACGGTGCCGTCCATGTAGAGATCGTCGAAAGCGATGCGCATGGCCTCGACGGCGGCGGCATCGGCGGCCTTTTCATCACCGCGACCGACCAGCTTGGCGGCGGCGATGGCGGCGGCCTCGGTCACGCGAACCATTTCGAGCACAAGCACACGGTCGAGAATGTTGCTGGCGGGCGTAGCGCTCATGATGGTCCCTCTTGCTGAGTGTGCCGGGCACTTGGCGGGCGCGGCATGGAGATCGGGTTATCGCCCGGCGCTCGTGTCGAACCGGCGACGATCGATCACGAATACCTATGCGGACGCCCGAGGGCCTAGCCGGGGGCGTCCGCGTTGTCGAGACGCGAGTGCCGCAGTACGGCAGGGGGCTGCCCCGCACCCCCCTGCGCTCCTCAGTCCCCGAGAATGTGCATGACCAAAGGCGCCGCCGCCAAAACCGGCGATCCCTCCAGCAGGCGCAGCGCCTCGGCCACGGCGGCTTCGGGGCCCTCGTGCGTGACCATGGCGACCATCGCCTGGCCATCGGTGGCGCGCACGCGCTGGTTGATGCTCTCGATCGAGACGCCGGCATCGCGCATCGCCGCCGTGATCGTGGCCAGCACCCCCGGCCGATCCGCCAAGATGAAGCGGATATAGACGCGCCCGTTGCGCACCCCGGCATCGGCCGGTGCCATGCCCACCAGATTGCCCACCGGCTCGGAAAAGGTCATGTCGGCCTCGAAACCGGTGTCCATGCCGCGCGCGATGTCGATGATGTCGGCAACCACGGCGCTGGCGGTGGGGCCATCGCCCGCGCCCGCGCCCTGGAACAACAGCCGGCCGGAGAAGTTGCCCTCCACCACCACCGCGTTGGTGGGGCCATCGACATGGGCGAGCAGGTTGTCGAACGGCACCAGATGCGGCTGCACCCGCTGGAACAGGCGCGGGGTGCCCTCGGCGTCCGGCTCGCAGTCGGCCATGCCGATCAGGCGGATGACGAAGCCGAGCGCACGTGCCTCGGTCACGTCGGCGGCCAGGATGCGGGTGATCCCGACGGTGTCCACCGAGCCGAAATCGATCCGCGCGCCAAATGCGATGGCCGACAGGATCGAAAGCTTGTGCGCGGCGTCCGTCCCCTCGATGTCGAACGCTGGATCGGCCTCGGCGTAACCCTTGGCCTGCGCCTCGGCGAGAACCTCGGCGAAATCGCGGCCAGTGTCCTCCATGGTCGAGAGGATGTAATTGCAGGTGCCGTTGAGGATGCCATAGAGCCGCTGCACCCGGTTGGCGGCCACGCCCTCGCGCAGCCCCTTGATCACCGGGATGCCACCCGCGACCGAGGCCTCGAAGCGCAAGGCCACGCCCGCGCTCTCGGCCGCGGCGGCCAGTTCCATGCCATGGTGCGCGATCATCGCCTTGTTGGCCGTGACCAGCGCCTTGCCCGCGCCGATCGCCTGCCGCGCCAGCGCCAGCGCCGGCCCATCCGACCCGCCGACGAGTTCCACGACCACATCCACGTCATCGCGCGCGGCGAGAACGGTCATGTCGTCCTCCCACGCGAACGGCGTCAGGTCCACGCCGCGATCGCGCGAGCGGTTGCGCGCGCTCACCGCCGTCACCACCACCGGGCGACCGGCGCGGCGGGCAATCAACGCCGCGTTGGTCTCGATCAGCCGGATCACCCCGGCCCCCACCGTGCCCAGCCCGGCAATCGCCAGGCGCAGTGGCGCGCGGAGGGGAACGGTCGTCGGAGTCATCGTGTCAGCCATGGGTCATCCCTTTCGGGTTCGGGGCCCTAGAGCATTTTTTGGCATGGCGGAAAGGGTGTTCGGGTTCTTTTCGGTCGGAGGCGGGAAGAAAAGGGGAAATGCGAGGGACACGTCCCTCGCGCTCCCTCAACCTTGTCGGGCACAACGCGTGGCGCAGTGTGGCGTAACGCCGCCGCGCCGCAGGCGATAAAAGCGGCTTCGCCGCGAGGCACAGGACCGAAAGACAACGCAAACGTATACAGGAAAGGGGGTCCAAGGCCCCCCGCCCCCTGCCTTCACCCTGCTTAAAACCGGTTCCGCCGGCAATCCCCCAGATCCGCCAGCACCGTGCTATAGTCCGCCGCCGCCTGCGCCTTGTCACTGCCGCTTTCGGATACATTCACCCCGGCGGGCAGCGCGCGCGGCAACCCGCAGGCCAGCCGATACCACTCCAGCGTATCGTGCGCGGGCGGGTGCCCCCCGGCGTTGACCACCTCGGAGAACGAGGCGCTCCAGGTCACCGGCTGGCCGGCGGCATGCTCCACCGAGATCGAGGCGGGGTGGCCGCTCGCCAGCGTCAGGAAGATCTGCGTCTCGCCCTCGCCCGCCAGATTGCCCGCGACATAGATCGCCTCGCGCACGCCCGTCACAGGCGGCGGCGCATCGGGCGCGGCCAGCGCGGTGAAGATCGCCGCCACCCGCGTTTCCACCCCCGCGTCCCATGCCAGTTGCGCATCCGGCGCCACCAACTGCACGTCGATCGCCTTGGCCGGCGGGGCGGCGGGATCGGCCGCCGCCGCATCGCCGTTGGGCGCATGCGCGAACAGCAGCACTTCCTGCTTCTTCAGGTTGGGCACCTTGCCGCCGGCGGTGATCGGCACATCCGCCAGATAGTGGATCGTCTGGACCGGCGGCACCCGCCCGATCAGCACGCCCGTGGGCACCGCCTCGACATAGATCCGCGCAAAGCCGGGCCGCACGCCGATGGCGCGGGCAGCTTCCAGCACGGCCTGCTTCTTCACCACCGCGCGCAGCACCAGTTGCGACGCGGCGGTCAGGTCCACCAGATCGGCATAGCTGAGCCCCTGCACCGTGGCGATCGCCGGCGGCACTTGCGCGGCGGCGCGAATCGGGGCCAGAGCCGCCCCCGCCAGCACCGCCATCATCGCCAGTCCGGCCGCCGCGCGGCGCCCCCGGCGCTTCAACGATTGGCCATCTGCCGTCTGCCTCGCGTCCACGTTCCATGCCCCTTCACACTTGCAGGGGCGCCGCTGCCCCCTCTGGCGCGGCGCGGCCCCGATCAAAATCAACGATGTCCGCCACAGCCGGCCTCCGCAAGGCCACATACGCATGGATACATGTGAATCCGCCGTGAACCGCCTTTGTCACTGCATTAGCTGGCATTAAGACATTGCGCAGGGGGGGCCTTGGGGTTAAGAACCTCAAAAAAACGGGCCTCGTACATAGAGACGAAGGCCCGGGGGACAGTCATGGCGCCTCTGCAAGGGTCGCATACAGTTTTCCGGGTTCGGGCCAAATCTTCCAGCAGGGTGGAAACATGAGTCTTTGCCATGGGCGCAGCTGGTGCCTAGCTCATGGCGTGACGGGGCCTTGTGCCCCGAGGGTTGTTATGGAGTGATGTGTCTGAATGGCCTACGCTGACCAGCAAATGAGCGGTAGTCGAATTACCGTTCTTATCATCGTTGTCCTCATTCACCTCGCCGTTGGTTACGCTCTGGTGACTGGTCTGGCCTACAATTCGGTCCAGCAGCTCATCAAGCACGTGACCACCGTGAACGTGGAGAAGGACAAACCGAAACCGCCACCGCCGCCGCCTCCGAAGAAGGATGCGCCGCCGCCGCCGATCGTCGCGCCTCCGCCGCCGATCAACGTCGCGGTTGCGCCTCCGCCGGTTCAGACCGTTGCTGTTGCCCCGCCGCCCGCACCGATCGTGCTCGCAGCGCCGGCTCCCGCGCCGGCTCCGCCTCCGGCAGCTTCGAAGGCACGTGGCGCGAGCCCCAAAAACCAGGCTGACTGGGCTTCGCGGATTCAGGAAGACTATCCTGGTGATGCGTTGCGCCAGAACAAGGAAGGCCGTGTGGGCGTCGAAGTGACCGTCGGTCCGGACGGTCGCGTCTCGGCCTGCTCGGTTGTCTCGTCGAGCGGCACGCCCAGCCTCGACAATGCGGCCTGCGCCGGCATGCAGCGTTTCGCGCGCTACAGTCCCGCGCTGGATTCCGCCGGCAACCCGACATCGACCAGCATGCGCCAGTCGATCGTCTACAAGATCCCGCAGGACGAGTAAGCATCACCTGCTTTGGGGGCCCGGGACGAAGGGTTCAGGCTTTCGTCCCGCACATGTGATGCCCTCGCTCCACCATCCTATTGCTTGAGAGGACTACCCTAATGTTCGTTGACATCCTTTCCGCCGGCGCCAACGCCGCCGCCCCCGTCAACAAGTTCGGCTTCTGGGAAGCGCTGAACAACGGTGGCGTGATCTCGTACTCGGTCGCCATCATCCTCGCGATCTTCTCGCTGGGTTCGTTCTTCATCCTGTTCACGCGCTTCTACGATCAGGTCAAGATCGCCGGTCAGGCCAAGGCGCTCCCCGCGTTCTGGCGCGCCGGCAGCCTGCGTGAAGGCACCGCCAAGCTCGAGAAGAACAGCCCGTTCCGCGACATCGCCGAGACCGGCCTGCTCGCCGAGGAACAGCACGCCAAGCTGGCCAACGCCCTTGAAGCCCACGAGTGGCTGACGGGTTCGCTGGCCCGCACCGAAGCCGGCATCGTCGGCTATCTGAACCGCGGCCTGCCCTTCCTCGCCACCGTCGGCGCCACCGCCCCGTTCGTGGGTCTGTTCGGTACCGTGGTCGGCATCTACAAGGCGCTGATCGCCATCGGCATCGCCGGTTCGGCCTCGATCGACAAGGTCGCGGGTCCGGTCGGTGAAGCGCTGATCATGACCGCTCTGGGTCTGCTGGTCGCCGTTCCCGCCGTGCTGGCCTACAACTACCTCCAGGCGCGCAACAAGCGCATCATGGAACAGTTGACCGGCTTCGCCAACGACGTGCTGGCCAACATCAACTCGAACGGCACGATCAAGCCGGCGGTGACGGTTGCTGCGGCCAAGCCCGCTGCGCCGGCGCCCAAGCCCGCCGCCAAGTAAGTCCGTATGAGCCGGCCCCGCGCGTTGGTGCGCGGGGCCGCAACGGACAGGCCATAGCGGCGCACATTAGGATAGGATGAGAAAATGGCAGTTTCGGTAGGCGGCGGCGACGAAAGGCCGATGTCCGACATCAACACCACGCCGCTCGTCGACGTGATGCTGGTGCTTCTGATCATCTTCCTGATCGCGGTTCCCGTCGCGATCCAGACGATCCAGAAGCTGAAGATCCCGGTCATGGTGTCGACCGAATCGAAGGACAAGGCAGAGAACCTGCTGTTGACGGTGAGCACCACCGACGCAGCCGGTCGCAGCGCGGGTGACCCGGGTTTCCAGGGTGCCTCGCGCGGCGGTCAGTGCCGGGTCTATTTCAACAACATCACCCCGGTGGATTCGGACGAGCTGCGCGACCTAGCGTTCAAGCGGCTCGATGCGATCGTGAAGCGTGAAGGTGGTCCCGAAGCGCTCCGCGCAGAGCCCGACAAGGTTCCGCAGGTGCACATCCGCGGCGACGTGGAAGCCCCGTGGCGCTGCATCGCCGGTGCGATCTACAACGTGCAGGTCTCCGGCTATCCGACCGTCGGCTTCATCTCGAACCCGGTCGATCCCAACGGCTGATCCGCCTCGGGCGAATTTCAGGAGGTACCTCTCATGGCAATGTCAGGCGGCAAGGATGATGGCTCGCCGATGATGGAGATGAACACGACGCCGTTGATCGACGTCATGCTCGTGCTCCTCATCATGTTCATCATCACCATCCCGGTGGCGACCCACGCGGTCAACATCGACCTGCCGAGCCCCGCACCGACGCCCCCCACCGATATCGTGAAGCCGGTCAAGAACAAGGTGTCGATCACCCCGACCAACGATATCACGTGGAACGGCTCGGTTGTCAGCGATGGGCAGCTGCTCACGCTGCTCAAGCAGTCGCTCGGTTACAATCCGCAGCCCGAGCTGGATTTCCAGCCCGACCAGCAGGCGGGTTACGACAAGACGGCTCACGTCCTGAACATCATCAAGGGTTCGGGCGTGACCAAGTTCGGCTTCGTCGGCAACGAGGACTTTGCCAGCTTCGGCAAGGAGCCTGGCGCTCCCAAGGCTGACTAAAGGCGATAGCCGGCCTCGCGCCGGCCTCATGCAAAGACCCAGGGGGCGGAGAAATCCGCCCCCTTTGTTTTGGGCGGGTTGGGAAAAAGGGGAAGGCCGGGGGTGTTACGCCCCCGGACCCCCATCACTGTCCACGTTGGCGGGGAAGCAGCCCCGTTGCGCTTGGGGGCGCGGGTGTCACCCGCCCGGTTTCGACAGCAGGGCTGCGACGAAGTCGCCATTTTATAGCCTGCGCCGCATCACCCTTGCGCCACGCCGCCGGCCCATAGCCACGTGGACAAAGAATGGGAGCGCGCGGGGCGAGCCCCTCGCATCCTTCCTGCCTGCGTCATTCCCCCATCGCCGCCGCCGCCAAGGCCTCCGCCTCAAACAGCAACGCATCGTCGGCCGCCCCGGCGGGCAGGCTCTCGCGCCCGATCATCACCAGCACCGGCACCGCCAGCGGGCTCACCCGATCGAGCCGCACGAGATCCACGCCCCCCGCCGCCACCCGATCGAGCACATCGCCCACCCGGTCGACATCGGTCATCCGCGCGCGGGCATCGGCCCAGGCGGCCTCGATCAGCAGGTGGTCGGGTTCGTAACGGCGCAACACATCGTAGATCAGGTCGGTGGAGAACGAGACCTGCCGCCCGGTCTTGCGGTTGCCGGGTTGCTGGCGCTCGATCAGGCCCGAGATCACCGCCACCTCGCGGAAGGCGCGGCGCAGCAGGTACGACTCCTGCACCCAGTCGACGAACTCGTCGGCCAGGATGTCGCCGGCAAGCAGGCTGGCGGGGTCCTCGATCGGTCGGATGCCCCAGACCGCCAGTGCGTAGTCGTTGGCGACGAAGCCCAACGGCCCGAGGCCCCGCGCCTCCATCCGCCGGGTGATCAGCATCCCCAGCGACTGATTCGCCGGCCAGCCCTCGAAGGTATAGAACACCGCATAGTGGCGCTTGGCGTGGGGGAAGGTCTCAACCAGCAACCGCCCCGGCGTGGGCAATGCCGAGCGCCAGTCCTGCATTTCCAGCCACTCGCGCACATCATCGGGAAAGCGCGCCCAGCCGGCACGGTCGGTCAGCAGGCCCTGGACGCGGCCGGCCAGATGCGTCGAGATCGGGATGCGCGCGCCCATATAGCTGGGGATCATCGCCGCCGAACGCGCTGCGCGCACCACCAGTTCGCCCTCGCGGAAGGCGATCACCTCCAGATCGGTGCCGGCGAAACGGAAGGTGTCCTTGGGGCTGAGTTGCGCGGCGAAGTTCTCCTCCACGCGCCCCAGCGAGCGGCCGCCCCGGCCCCCGCCCGCCGTGATTCGCACCTCGACCATATCGGCATCGACAATGATCCCGGCGTTGAGGCGGTGGCGCGCGGCCATCTCGGGGTGGGCGAGCCGCCAGTGCGGGTCGCCATCGATCTCGCCATCGCGCACGATCCGCTGGAACCGGTCATAGGCGCGCAGGGCGTACCCGCCGGTCGCCACCAACCCCAGCACCCGCCCCCACACCCCGGCGTCCACCCACGCATAGGCGCTAGCGCTCCGCACTTCGCCCAGCAGCGCGTTTTCGCCAAAAGGCCCCGCACAGGCGCAGGCCATCACGTGCTGGGCCAGCACATCGAGGCTGCCGGGGCGGAACACCTCGCCATCGCGCTGGCCCTCGGCGACGGCCTCGCAGGCGGCGAAGGCCTCGAGGAATTCGAAGCGGTTGCCGGGGACGAGCAACGCGCGCGAGGGGCTGTCGAGCCGATGGTTGGCGCGGCCGATGCGTTGCAACAGGCGTGACGAGCCCTTGGGCGCGCCCATCTGCACGACCAGATCGACATCGCCCCAATCCACCCCCAGATCGAGCGACGCCGTGCAGACCAACGCGCGCAGTTCCCCACGCGCCATCGCGCCTTCGACCTTGCGCCGCGCCTCGACCGACAAGGAGCCGTGGTGGATGCCGATGGGCAGGTTGTCGTCGTTGATCTCCCAGAGCAGTTGGAAGATATATTCGGCGAGAAACCGCGTGTTGGTGAAGACCAATGTCGTGCGGTTCGCCCGGATCGCGGCATAGAGCTGGGGCACCGCCCATTTGGCCGCATGGCCGCCCCAGGGGACGCGCGCGGGGGTTTCACCCGTGGCGTCGGGGAGCAGGATCTGCACCTCTGCCTGCGCGCCGGGTTCGCCCAGCACCAACAGCGCCGCCTCACCCGGGGGCGCCAGCCACGCGCGCCATGCGGCATCATCCGCGACAGTAGCCGACAAGCCAGTGCGGCGCATCGCCGGGGCCAGCGTCTGCAATCGCGCCAGCGACAGCGCCAGCAGATCGCCGCGCTTGCCGGTGGCGAAGGCGTGGATCTCATCCACGATCACCCGCCGCAGCCCGGCAAACATCGTCGCGCTCTCTGGATAGGACAGCAGCAGCGACAGCGATTCGGGCGTGGTCAGCAGGATGTGCGGGGGCCGCGCGCGCTGGCGGGCCTTGCGGTCGGACGGGGTGTCGCCGCTGCGCGCCTCGACCGTGACCGGCAGGCCCATCTCCTCGATCGGGCCAAGCAGGTTGCGGCGCACATCATGCGCCAGCGCCTTCAGCGGCGAGATGTAAAGCGTGTGCAGGCCATCCGGGGGGAGCGGCCCTTGCGAGGGGCAGAAATCGACCAGCGTGGGCAGGAACCCTGCCAGCGTCTTGCCCGCGCCGGTGTCGGCCACCAGCAGCGCGTGCTCGCCTGCGGCGGCGAGCATCTCGCTCTGGTGGCGGCGGATGCGCCAGTTGCGGGCGGCGAACCATGCGGCGATTTCGGGGGGGATGGGCATTGGGGTGCAAGATGGTGATGGGGAGCGGAAAAGGAAAGGATGATCCCGGGGGTCAAAACCCCCGGACCCCCATGACTTGTCGACGTTGCGGGTGCCATCGGCGTGGCGCAAGGCGGCGAAGCCGCTGGAATGCGTCAACACCGCAAGCTTGCGCATCAGTCGAAGGATGACCTGCGGCTTCGCCGCGACGCACGACGCCGCCGGCACGAGCAAACGCAGACAGCACCGGGGAGCGCGAGGGGTTAGCCCCTCGCATTTCACCCTTGTTCTTGAGTCAATGCGCCAAAGGCGCCCCCCGCGCCACGCCTGACAACGCGAGTTGCGCATCGATCTCGCCCAACAGCCGCGCCAAACCCGCCTCGGACCAACTCTCGGCCCGCGCCGTCAGTGCCGCCTGGGTGTTCGATGCGCGCAACAGCCACCAGCCGTCGGGCGTATCCACGCGCACCCCGTCGATGGTGTTCACCCGCGCGCCCTCGGCCGCCAGCCGCGCCGCCACGTCCGCCACCACGGCGAACTTGCGCGCCTCGTCCACGGCAAAGCGCAGTTCCGGCGTATTGACCGGCTCGGGCATGGCGCCGCGCAATGCGGTCAGCGAACGGCCGAGTCGCACCACCGCCGCCATCAGCCGCACGGCGGCATAGAGCCCATCATCGAAACCATAGAAATCGTCGGCGAAGAACACATGCCCTGTCATCTCGCCGCCCAGCAGCGCACCGGTTTCCTTCATTCTGGACTTGATCAGGCTGTGCCCGGTCAGCCACATCTCGGGCACCCCGCCCAGCGCCCGGACGCCATCGAACAGCACCCCGCTCGCCTTCACATCGGCGATAACGCAAGCGCCGGGGCGGGTTTTCAGCAGATCCTGCGCAAACACCAGCAGCAGTTGGTCGCCCCAGACCACCCGCCCGGTGCTGTCGATCGCGCCGATGCGGTCGGCATCGCCATCGAAGGCCACTCCGAAATCGAGGTGCTTACGCGCGACCAGATTACGCAAATCTGCGAGGTTCGCTTCATCGGTAGGATCAGGATGGTGGTTGGGAAAATGACCGTCGACATCGCAGAACAGCAGATGGTGCTCCCCCGGCAACCGGGCGACGAGCCGCTCCATCGCCGGGCCGCCGGCCCCATTGCCCGCGTCCCAGCCGATCCGCAGCCGCGCCAGCGCCGTGCGATCTACCCCGGCAAGCCCCTCCAGCAGCCGGTCGACATAAGCGCCGAGGATATCGCGATGCTCGATCTGGCCCATGACGACGGCTTCTGGCCCGCCGGCCTCACCCGCGATGACGCCGAGCTGCCCCAGCGCCGCGCCGAACACCGGACGCCCCCCAAGTACTATCTTGAAGCCATTGTGATCGGGGGGATTGTGGCTGCCAGTTACCTGAATGCCGCCCTGCACATCCTCCATTGAGGCCTCGGCGTAGTACAGCATCGGCGTAGGTCCCAGCCCGATCCGCACCACGTCCACGCCGGCCTCGGTCAGGCCGGCCACCAGCGCCGCCTCCAGCATCGGCGAACTCAGCCGCCCGTCATAGCCGACCGCGACCTTCCGCCCCCCGGCCGCGCGCAGCATCACGGCAAAGGCCCGGCCCAGCGCCCGCGCATCGGCCTCGAACAGCGTCTGCCCCACCACGCCGCGCACATCATAGGCGCGCAGGATCGAGGGGTGGAACGCGTGGCTCACAGCCGCGCCTGCCGCGCCAGCAACAGGTCACGCGCCGCATTCGCCTCATGCACCAGATCGACCGTGCCGCCCTTGTCCGGGTGGACGGCGACGATCAGCTGGCGATGCGCCTCGATGATGTCCATGCGCGTTGCCCCCGGCTGCACGCCCAGCAAGGCCTGCGCCCGCGCCTCGGCACGCGGATCATGCCGGCGCACCAGCCCCAGCCATGTCGCCAGCGGATACTGCCACGGCCACTTGCCCAGCATCGCCTTGCACGCAAACGTGGCGAGGATCGCCAGCCAGATCAGTTTGCTCATATCGGGCGGTGGTCCGGGGTTGGGGCGTCCTTTGGGGGAGCGCCGGAGTGAAGGGGGCAGTGTAGAAGGATGAATGCGAGGGGCAAACACCTCGCGCTCCCATGCCTTGTCGACGTTGAATGTGCCGGCGGCGAGCCGCTTGGCGGCGAAGCCGCAGGAATGATCTGACATCGCGACCTTCCGCCCGGCCCCGAAGGATGACGTGCGGCTTCGCCGCCTTGAGCAACGCCGCCGGCCCCTGCCGAGCCGGACAAGTCATGCGGGTCCGGGGGTGTAACACCCCCGGCCTTCCCCTAAGTCAAACCTGCTCCAAAGCCGCCGGCGCAACATGCTGCGGCACCGGCAGGTTCAGCCCCGCCAGCAGCCCGCGCAGTTCCTGCCGCGCCACCAGATGGCTGGTGCCCAGATCGCCCAGATGCCCCTTGTCGAGCAGCGTCAGCCCCGAGGGAAACAGCTCGCGATAGATCACGCGCTCGGACAAACCGTTGGCGACGCGGAAGCCCACGCGCTTCGACAGCTCGGCCAGCGCGCCCTCGATGCGGCGCATATTGCGCGCCTCGGTATAGCCGGTGCGGTTGCGCACCACGACCCAGTCCATCTCGCGGCGCGCGTGGCCGGCCTGTTCTTCGGCCAGCGTGCGTTGGCTGCGCTTCTTGCGCGCCTCCCAGATCAGCTCGGCGTAGAACGACAGGCGGCGCACCTTGAACGTATCGGCATCGACCTGACCGATGAGGTCGAAGTCGACGAAGCTGTCGTTCAGCGGCGTCACCAGCGTGTCGGCGCCGGTGGCGGCATGGCGGGCGAACACGTCATCGCGGCCGGGGGTGTCGATCAACACGAAGTCGGCGCCATTGCCGACATCGGCGATCAGCGCGTCCAGTTCCTCGATCGTCGTGCCGTTGAACACCGCGAAACTGCACATCGGCAGGATGATCTGGCGGCGGCGCATCGTCTCCACCCGGTTTTCGAGATAGCGATAGAGCGTGCGCTGACGCGGATCGAGGTCGATCGCCGCCACCCGCGCGCCTTGATGCGCCAGCGCGATGGCGATGTGCACGGCCGTGGTGGACTTGCCGGTGCCGCCCTTCTCGTTGGCGAAGATGATGCGGTGCGGGGCAGGCAGGATCGACATGGGGTGCTCACGCTGTTGCAAAAGGACTTCACACGCCGGCACGGGTTGCCGCCGGGGCGACGAAAGCGTTAGAGGCTCCCCCGGCCCGACTGCGACGGCCGGTTTATCGGAGGGGTGTCTCCCGTGCAAATCATCAATGCCCTTGAACCGCTGCGCGAGGCCGTTGGCGCGATTCGCTCGGGGAAACCCGGTGGAAAAGTCGCGTTGGTGCCTACCATGGGCGCGCTACACGCGGGACATATCGCATTGATCACGGCGGCGCGGGCCCAGGCCGATGCGGTCGTGGCCTCGATCTTCGTCAATCCGCGACAGTTCGGCGCCAACGAGGATCTGGCCGCCTATCCGCGCCAGTTGGCCCGCGATGCCGAGATGCTGGCGGCGGCGGGGTGCGACCTGCTGTGGGCGCCCGATGCCGCGGCGATGTACCCGGCGGGCTATGCCACCAACATCTCGGTCTCAGGGGTCAGCGAGGGGCTGTGCGGCGGCGCGCGGCCGGGGCACTTCGATGGCGTGGCGACGGTGGTGTGCAAATTGTTCAACCAGGTCCGCCCCGATCTGGCGCTGTTCGGCGAGAAGGACTGGCAGCAACTGGCGGTGATCCGCCGCATGGCGCGCGATCTGGACCTGAGCCAGCCGCATGTCGATCAGATCATCGGCGTGCCCACCATTCGCGAGGCCGACGACCTCGCCATGTCCTCCCGCAACGCCTACCTGACCGCCCAAGAGCGCGCCGCCGCCGCCGCCCTGCCCGCCGCGATGCGCGCCGCCATCGCCCGGATCGAGGCCGGCGCCCCGGTGGCCGAGGCCCTCGCCGACCTGACCGCACAATTGCGGACCGGCGGCTTTGCCAGCATCGACTATGCCGAGTTGCGCGATGCCGAAACATTGGCGCCCCTCACCGCCGCCTCAACCCCGGCGCGACTGCTGGTGGCGGCGCGGATCGGCAAGGCGCGGCTGATCGACAACATGGCGGTCGCCGCGCTCACCACTGGGTGAACAGTTCGACCGTCCCGCGTACCTCGTTGAACTGCTGGCCCAGCGGCAGGCCTCTGGACGTGCGATCGATGTACCACACCGATGGCCGCAGCTTGAAATGGCGGCCGATGGCGTAGATCGCGCCGGCGCGCGCCTGCACCTGGCTATCGCGGCGGGTGAGCGCGGCATAGCTGTCGTGCTCGTAAGTGCCCTCGACGAAGAGCTGCACGTACCGCAGCAGCTCGTGATCGATATGGACCTGCGCTACGTCGGCGACATAGCCCGGCGAGGTGGCGGTGATCGCATCCTCGATCTTGCGCGAGCCTTCGAGGTTGATCGTGGTCAGTTCGGTCACCAGCCACTGCACGCTGGCATCGAACGTGACCCCCGAGATCGCCGGGTAAAAGGCCGACTGATCGTAGCTGCGCCGTTCATAGCCCACGCCGACCATTGCGCGGACGATGTGGTGCAGATCGAAGTTCAGCCCCAGCAGGACGCGTTCCTGATGGTTGCTGCGCAACGGCTGGGTGGCGGTGGCGTGGTGATAGTCGGCGATGTCGTACGACACCTCGCTAAAGGCGGCCGAATCGTTGTTGAAGCCATATTCGATCCGCGCCGCCGAGTGATATTCGGTGCGGTCGCGATAGGTCTGTCCGATCGGCGCGCCGGCGAGCGAGGTGGTATCGCGGTAACGCAGGTCGTTGACTTTCTCGTTCACGATCAGCCGCACCCGGTTGAACACGAAGTGCCCGCGTACGTAGCTATCGGCCTGGTGGAATTCGACCGTACCGGCGGCGTTCTGGGGAAAATCGCCCTCATACTGCGCCTCGAACCCGCGTTCGTAATGCGCCAGCGCGGTGATGTTGCTGTCGCCGGTGCCCAGATCATAGCGGCCGTCGGCCTGCATCGCATAGGCGGTTTCACTGCGCACGGTCTGCTGGAAGAAGCGCTTGATCGCGGCATCGGCGCTGAATTCGAGGAAGTGGCGCGACCACTCGCTGACCATCAGGGCCTGCGGCGTGACCGTGGCAAAGCCGTCGCCCACTTTGCCCGATGCGGCGCCATAGACGTTGTCGGTATAACCCAGCGCGGTGGAGATCGCCGGCAGCAGCAGCCACGATGTCCCCACGCGGACGCCCACCGGTTCGAGTTCCGGATGGGCACGCTCGGTCACGGCGACGCCCTGGCTGTGGTGCAGATCGAACGGGATATCCGAATCGAGGAAATCGTTGGTCTGCTGCGCGTGGGCGGGCATCGCGCCCAATCCGGCGAGCAGCGCCGCGCCCAGCGCACAGCCGGGCGCAAGCCTTCGGCCCCGCGCGCGCGGCGGGTTCTGGCGGGGGGTGCCCATCGCCGCGCTCAGAAGTAGCGTTCGCCGAAGCGGATGGTGTCACCCGGTTCGACCGACATCCCCGGGGTGATCGCCACCTTGCTCTCGGTGGTTTGCCCTTCGTGGCGGATATAGGCGGTGCGCCGCGCCGCGCGATAGGTGAAGCCCGCCGCCTCGGCCACGGCCTGGGTGACGGTCAGCCCGGTTTCAAACGCGTATTCGCCGGGCTTGTTGACCTCGCCCAGGATGTAGAAATTGCGGAATGCGCTGATCTGCACGGTGACCGTGGGGTTGTTGAGGAACCCATCGGCCAGTCGCCGGGTGATCTCGCCGCGCAGATCGTCGGCGGTGCGGCCCTTGGCGGTGATGTCGCCGATCAGCGGCAGCGAGATCGTGCCCGCCGGCGCCACGATGTACTCGCGCGAGAGGTCGTCCTCGCCATAGACGCTGATCGTCACGCGATCGTTGGGGCCCAGCCGGTAATCGAGCGGCATTGCCGCCGCGCCCGTCGCCGCGCCCGCGGGGATGGCAGCCACGCCCGGCGGGGTGGTCGCCGCAACCTCCAGCACCGGCGTGGCCGGCGATTCGGCGGCCAGCGCCGGGGCGGCCAGACCCGCCAGCATCGTCGCGGCAAAAGCCCCGCCGCATCGCAGCATGCGCTTCATGCCCATACCCCTCGAACGAGAACACCCAGTCCGCTTCATCGCGCCGTCCTCCACATGAACATCCGCACAAAAATCTAGGGTTTTCTCCCGATACCAGCAAGCAAAGGCATATCCAAAATAGGCGCATTCCGGTTGCACTTGGGTTTTACCGCGCCGCAACACCAGTGCTATCGTGCAAATGCGTAGGTTGCCTGATCGGCTGTATTCGGATCACATCTCGCAAACGCGAAGACAAGATCCTGACATCGCTGATCCTTTGGGTGCCGTTTTATTCGGAGGTTGCGCCGGGTGCTTGGCTTTTCCATTGCCTTTGCCATGTGCATGAGCCTGCTCTGCGCGCATCCCTTTGCCACATATCCGCTCAGCTTGTGGTGGCTGGCGCGGCGGCGCGGTTTTGGCGGTGCTCAGGCGGCCGCCTCGGCGGCTGGCGCGCCTGTCGCGTGGCCCGATGTGGCGATCTGCATGTGCGCCTATAACGAGGAACGGGTGATCGCCGCCAAGATGGACAGCCTGCTGGCGATGGCGGCGGACTATCCGGGGCGCGTCTCGATCCATGTCTATGTCGATGGCATCGGCGATGGCACCGCGCGCATTGTGGAGGGCTATGCCGGAGTCGCCGATCTGGTGATCGGGCCGGAACGGCGCGGCAAAAGCTGGGGCATGGCGCAACTGGTCGATCGCTCCGATGCGGAACTGCTCTTGTTCACCGATGCCAATGTGATGGCGGGGGCCGATTCGCTGACCCGGCTGGCCGCGCCGTTTGCCGATCCGCGCGTGGGGCTGGCCAGCGCGCGCCTGCGCTACAGCAATCGCGACGAATCGCCCACCAGCCGCAGCGGCGCTGTCTATTGGGAGGTCGAGGAAGCGATCAAGCGGCTGGAAAGCGCGACGATCGGGCTGGTGGGGGTGGATGGCGCGATGTTCGCGGTGCGCCGCGCCACCTATTGCCCGCCACCGCCGCACCTGATCGACGATCTCTATGTCAGCCTGGGGGTGCTGCTGGTCGGGGCGCGGATCCTGTCGGTGGAGGGGGTGACGGTGTTCGAGCGCTCGGCCGCCCGCGCCGAGGAGGAATTCGCCCGCAAAAAGCGCATCGCCTGCCAGGCCTGGAATGTCCACCGCGCTCTCTGGCCGCAGTTGCGGCGGATGCCGGCGTGGCAGCTCTACGGCTATCTCTCGCACCGCGTGCTGAAGTGGTGGTTGCCGGTGGTGGTGGTTCTGGCCGCGCTGGGCTGGCTCGGCGTGGCGGTGCAACTGGCGGGGCCGGGGCCGGCGATGCTGGCCGCGCTGGCCGGCGCGGCGCTGCTGGCGCTGGCCAGTGCCGCAGGGGTGCATGCCGCCTCACTGATCGTCACCACGCTCTACAGTCTCGCCGGCGTGGGCGTGGGACTGGGCGAATCGATTGCCTTGCGGCGCACCTACACGGTGTGGGCACCCGCCGAATCGGTGCGCGGCGAACGCGCCCCGCGTGTTGGCGCGCACCCCGTCGCCCCGGTGCTGACCGGCCTTACCCATCCCACCCCCCACATCGAACGGACAGGTGCCGATGCCTGACACCACCCTCGACCGCGCCACCCAAGCCCGCCGCAAGGCGCTGGGGCTGAGCCCGATCCCCGCCAAGGCCAACACGGGGGTTCCGGCCCAGGCCAGCACCGGGGGGGCACCCCCGGCGAACGCGGCGCTGGCCCTGTCGCCGCTGGCGCTGACCAAGCCGCGCCGCGACCCCGCCATTGATGCGGCCCGCCGCGCTCGCGCCGATCGCGTCATGCTGGGCGCCTTCACCGCGCTGATCATCGCCGCGACCGTGTTTCAGTGCTTCGGCCTGCCGCTCACGCTGGACAGCAACATCGCGCTGATCGTGCCGGTGATGGGCATCGCGCTGGCCGTACTCACCTGGTACAATCCGCCGAAGGTCGATCCGACGCGGTTCCTGCTCTATGTCCTGACGCTGGGCAGCGCCGGGATCAGCACCGCGTTCTTCGCCGATCGTTACTCGGCGGCCAGCCTGGCGCTGTTCGCGGTGCTCTATGCGCCCTTCGTGCTCAGTTTCGAGGTCAGCGAGAAAGCCTGGCGGCAATGCCTGGACATGTTCAGCACGGTGATGGTCGCCATGGTCGGGCTGGAATTTATCCAGCACACGATGCAGATCGTCGCCGGGCCGCAATCCTGGCCGAACCTCTATCGCCTGCTGCCCGCCAGCGTGCTGATCGACAACTTCAACTACCTGCAACCGCTGGTCTGGGGTTCCCCCTATGACAAGCCGCAGGCCTTCGTGTTCCTGGAAACCTCGTTCCTGTCGCAATTCGCCGCGCTGGCGCTGGCGGTGGAGATCATGGTGTTTCGCCGGCTGTGGCGCATGGCGCTGTTCACCGCCGGCATTTTTGCGACGTTTGCCGGCACCGGGCTGCTGCTGCTGGCGCTGACATTGCCGGTGATGCTGGGCCGGGCCAGCCTGCGCACCACCGCAATCGTGATCGTGGTGCTGATCGTGGCGCTGGCGGTGGCGGTGGAGAGCGGCTGGTTGCAGACCGTGGCCAACCGCTTTGGCGAGTTCCAGCAGAACGGGGCCAGCGCCAACCACCGCTTCGTCGAGCCGTTCCAGCGCATGATCGACCTGCTCGACAAGCCCAGCGCGCTCTACAGCGGGATCGGCGCCGGGCAGATCGAAAAGTCAATCAACTTCCAGTTCTGGCCGCTGGCCAAAGTGGCGGTGGAATATGGCTACCTGACCGCCGGACTGTTCCTGGCGCTGGTGCTGCGCGCGATGTTCGATCGGCCGCCGTCGCTGGTGCTGGCCTTCACGCTGGTGGTGTGGTTCTCGCTGGAAGGCGCGCTGCTGACGGCGGTCAATCCGTTCCTGTGCATGATGCTGTCCAGCTTCTTCGTCGTGCCGCGCGCGGCCAAGCCGCAAAAGCGCCCGGCGGCACCGGCATGAACCGGCCGTGGCCCGATACCGGCGGCCGCACGGTCTATGCCGTCGGCGATGTGCATGGGCGCGATGACCTGCTGGCGCGGATGCTGACGCTGATCGAGCAGGATGCGCAGGCGCACGTCCCACACGATCGTCCGATGATCGTGCTGCTGGGCGATTACATCGATCGCGGCCGACACGCCCCGCGTGTGCTCGATCGGCTGGCGGCGCTGCAAGCCGATCGGCGATTCGAGACGCGGCTGCTGCTGGGCAACCATGAAGAGGCGATGATCGACATGATCGACGGGCGCACCACCGGGCGCGGCTGGCGGCGCTATGGCGGCGATGCCACGATGGAGGCCTATGGCGTGCGCGCCCCCGGCCCGGACGAGGACGACAGCGCCTGGCACACCGCGCGCGCGGGGCTGGCCGCGGCTGTGCCTGCCCACCACATGGCGCTGCTGCGCGGGCTGGAACTGGCGGTGCAGGTGGGCGAGGTGGTTTTCGTCCACGCCGGCCTGCGCCCCGGGGTGCCACTGGGCGAGCAAGCGCGCGAGGACCTGATCGGCATTCGCGGCGCCTTCCTCGATGCCGAGCGCGGCGATGGACCCTTCGTGGTGCATGGCCATACGCCGGTGGCAACCTGCGACTATCGGCCCGATCGGCTCAATCTCGATACCGGCGCCTGCCTGACCGGGCGGCTGAGCGGGGCGCGACTCGATGGGGGGGAGCCGGCGATCCTCACCGCATCGGCGATGGGCATGCAGGTGCGACCGGTGTCGCTGGCCTGCGCGGCATAGATCACCAGCGCCGCCTGCGGAAAATCCGGGGGCGCGCGCCGGGGAGAGATTAAGCCTCTCTGTGCATGATGGCGTTCATGCACTTCATCGCCCCCCTGTTCGCCGTCAAGGCAGCGTGGCTGGCCCTTTGCGGCAGCCGGACTTTGGCCCACGTCCACGCCGGGCTGGCGATATACGCGCTGGCGCAAGTGGTGTGGACGCGGCGCGCCGCGCTGCGCGGGTTGGGCGCCGTGGCGCTGGCCACGCTCGCCAACGAGGCGTTTGTCGCGCTCTGCACCGGCGGTTGGCGGCCCGAGGTGCGGCTGAGCCCGGCAGTGATGACGATGGTGTGGCCGGCGGGGCTGTTCGCGCTGTGGCACGTGCGGCGCTGGCGCTGGGCCGAGGGTCAGGTCCGCCGCGACACCCCCACCGAGCGCCTGACCACGCCCCCCCTCGCGCCCACGCGCGCGCCCAAGCCGCGCCTGCGGCTGATCCCCAACACCGCCGTCACGCCGACACCGGGTGCGGCGCCTCGGCTGCGCGTGTTCCCCGGTTATGCGGTGCGCCCGCGCGCCTGATCAGCGGCAGCCCGCAGCGCCGATACTGAGCCGCAGCCGCGTCATCTGCGCGCCGTGCAATTCGGGCGTCACCACGAAGTGATATTGCCGCCCCGGCTGTAGCCATCCCCCGCTCTCGACCTTCACGTCCAGCATGCCGGTGCCGGCCACATCGCCCGATCCGGCGAGCATCGTGCCATCGCGCAGCACGCGCAACGCAACGTGGCCAAGATCGCGCGCCCTCGCCGTGCCGGCCGCGGTGACATAGGCGTACGTCGGCTGGGGAACGGTGACCCACGCGGCGAGTCGGGGGCCATCGGCGACGGTCACATCGGCCTGATCGAGTTGACGCACGACGCACAAGGGGGTCGCGTTGCGTTTTGGCGCATCGGCGGTTTGCGGCGCGGACTGCGCCATCGCGGCGCCGGCGGTGATCCCACAGGCCGCACCGACCATCGCCAGTCGCACGTTTGCCAGTCGCATGTTTACCAATCGCACCACCACCGCCCTCACCCGGCCCGCAGACGCCCGCACACTCTGTCGCATCGCAACGCCCTCCACAGCCAACCCCACGATGGTGCGCGGCATGGTGGCAAAGATCAATCGCCAGGCACCGCCAGATACCTCTGTTCTGAAGCATGTTGAGTTGAAACCGGCACCAGACCCAAGGATTTTCCCATATATCGAGATTTATTAACCGAACACACTGGTAAATTCGCCGTAAAACACGCCACTTAAATCAGTCGCAAGACGGCAGGCGCATTTTGATTTTCATCGGGGACGAACAGGATCCGGGGATCAAAGTTCCGTTCACCCACCGATGGTCGCAACATATCACTCGGAAGGTTTCATTTATGTTTGGCACATCCCGCCGCAATTTCTTGCGCGAAGCGGCGATCGCATCCTCGGCGGTCGGCACCATGGGCGCGGTTTCGGAGTGGCTGGCATCGCCGGCGCAGGCTTCGGGCACGCTGGGTGGCACGGTTGGCTGCATCGGCGGCAACGATCCCGCCTCCTACCTGCAATTCGCCAAGTTCCTGGGCCGGAAACCGCCCATGGCGCTGCTGGCGTTCAACCAGAGCAGCCCGGCCGCGCTGTGGAGCTCGGTGCCCTATATCTGCGGTCAGGGGGTGGCGTTCCGGACGGCGGGGGCCAACGTGCTATGGTCTGTGCCGTGCCCCGGCGCCAAACAGTTGGAAGCCATCGCGGCCGGCACCTGGACCAGCAATTACACCACGCTGTTCAAATCAATCCTGGCGGCATCGGCCCCGGATAACAGCGCGATTCTGGTGCGCCTGCCGTGGGAGTTCAACCTCTCGTGGCAGGAAAATGCCGCGATGGACAAGAACAGTCATTTCAACACCGCCCTGTTCGTTTCGGCATGGCAGGTGATGGCCACGATCGCGCGCAATATTTCCCCGCGCTTTCGGATCATCTGGTGCCCCAATGTCACCACGATGCAGCTTGATCCGCTGAAATGCTGGCCCGGGGTCGATTACGTCGATTACGTGACCCAGGATTTCTATATGCAGGCGGCCTATAACAAGCCCGGCGATTTCAGTTGGTTCCTGAACGAACAGCGCGGGCTGCTCTGGGCTTCGCAATTCGCCGCCAGCAAGGGCAAGCGCTATGGCCTTTCCGAATGGGGCATGGATTCGGATGCCTTCGTGGGCGATTTCAACGCCGCGTCGCTGTGGCTGAAAGGGCTGGGGACCGCGCTTCAGCATCATTGCTGGTGGGATCGGGCCGATACGATCAACTGCACGATTTCGAACAATGCCCATCCCGGGCTGGCCGCGGCCTACAAGGCGCAATGGGCCTGACCATGGCAGGCGCGAGGGGGCCGGTGCCCTCTCGCGCCGTCAGTACGATCCCGATCGTTGCAGCACCGAAGGCACGGTGGCGGCGATAATCTGGAAATTGCCCACCAGCGATTGCGAGCGCACATATGTCACATCGCAGGCCACCCGGCGGCGATAGCTGGTGTCATTACGCCCGCTGACCTGCCACAATCCGGTGATCCCGGGGCGCACTTGGCAATAGACCTCGAAATAGCGGCCATAGCGCACCACTTCGTCCAGCACGATCGGGCGCGGCCCGACAATGCTCATCTCGCCACGGATGACGTTGAACAACTGAGGCAATTCGTCGAGGCTGGACTTGCGTAGGAAGCGGCCGATCGGGGTGATGCGCGGATCGTTGCGCAATTTGTGATCGGCGGCCCATTCGGCGCGGGCGGCGGCATCGTTGGCCAGCAGATCGCGCAGCAATTCCTGCGCATTCACCGCCATGGACCGAAATTTCAGGCACTTGAACGGCCGGCCATAGCGCCCGACACGCAGATGCCCGAACAGCACCGGCCCCGGATCGGTGGCATAGACCGCCAGTGCCACCACCAGCATCAGCGGCGCGAAGAACAACAGCGCCAGCGATGCGATCACCACATCGGCCGCGCGCATCGCCCATGCCATCGGCGGGCTGGGGATCGCCTCATCTACGGGTGCCGCAAGACCATCGGGATATTTCGCCAAGGGCCCGCGATCACCACCCACCCCGCGCAGTTGCCGGGTGAACGTGCGTTGCGCATAAGTGACAACGGGCACCTGGACCTGAACCGGTGCATTCATGGTCAGAACTCCCTGTTACGCTGCAATGCAATATCAACCATGCCGGTTGGTGTCTCTAGACGTTAACCCCTAATTCGCAGGGAGAAGGCTCCAATACGGGTTTTGACAGCCCCCAAAGTATTATTGCTTTTACCATAAGCATTTGGAGATAGGCCTTCGCCAACCGCCGAATCGCCCGGTTGCTTCGCGCTTGCCTCCGCAGAAACACGCGGCCCGTGGGGCTGGCGCTCGCATGTGCAGCACGTTGGCGTGGGCGCTGCGCCGCGCGCGCGGTTCCACCTGATCGGATGCAGATACGCCGCGGGTGGCAGCCGCGCCTGCGATCGCCTATATCGCGGGGATGACTCATGCCGATCCGCGCTCGCTGCTCTATCGCTCTGGCCACCTCACCCCCGGGGAGGCGCAGGACCTCGTCCGTCGCACCCTCGCCCGGTGCGACGATGGCGAGCTGTTCCTCCAGTTCGTCGCCAGCGAGGCATTCGGGTTCGATGACGGCCGGCTGAAAACCGCCGACTATGCGCGCGATGCCGGTTTTGGCCTGCGCGGCGTTTCGGGCGAGATGACCGGTTTTGCCCACGCCAACGAGATTTCCGCCGCCGCGATCCTGCGCGCGGGCGAGACATTGTCGCTGCTCGATCCCGCCACCGGCGGCCGCGCCGCGCCGCCCGCGCGCACCAACCGCCACCTCTACACCGATGCCTCGCCGCTGGACGCGATCCCGTTTGCGGAGAAGGTCAAGCTGCTGGAGACGATCGACGCCGCCGCCCGCGCCCGCGATCCGCGCGTCGCGCAAGTCAGCGCATCGCTCTCGGCCAGTTGGAGCGTGGTGGAAATCGTGCGCGGCGATGCCGAGCCGGTGCTCGATGTGCGCCCGCTGGTGCGGCTGAACGTCTCGATCGTCGCCGAACAGAACGGCCGGCGCGAGACCGGCAGCTTTGGCATCGGCGGCCGCTGGATGTATGACCGGCTGTTCGAACCCGCCACCTGGAACCGCGCGATCGACGAGGCTTTGGCGCAGGCGCTGGTCAACCTCGAATCGGTGGCCGCGCCGGCGGGCGAGATGACCGTGTTGCTCGCCCCCGGCTGGCCCGGCGTGCTGCTGCACGAGGCGATCGGCCACGGCCTTGAGGGCGATTTCAACCGCAAGGGCACCTCGGCCTTCGCCGGCCGCATCGGCGAGCGCGTCGCCGCCCCCGGCGTCACCGTGGTGGACGACGGCTCGCTGGAGGGCCGACGCGGCTCGCTCTCGGTCGATGACGAGGGCACGCCGACGCAGGAAAACATCCTGATCGAGGACGGCATCCTGAAAGGCTATATCCACGATCGGCTGAACGCCCGGCTGATGGGCGTGGCCCCCACCGGCAACGGCCGCCGCGAGAGCTATGCCCACGCGCCGATGCCGCGCATGACCAACACCTTCATGCGCGCGGGCAACGATGATCCGGCGGAACTGCTGTCGCGGGTCAAAAAAGGCATCTTCGCCAAGAGCTTCGGCGGCGGGCAGGTGGATATCACCAGCGGCAAGTTCGTGTTCAGTTGCACCGAGGCCTACCTTGTCGAGAACGGCAAACTAGGCGCCCCGATCAAGGGCGCAACCCTGATCGGCGACGGCCCCAGCGTCCTCACCCGCGTCACCGGCATCGGCAACGATCTCGCGCTCGACGAAGGCGTGGGCGTCTGCGGCAAGAACGGCCAGTCGGTCCCCGCCGGCGTGGGCCAGCCGACGCTGCTGGTGGCGGGGCTCACGGTGGGCGGCACCGGTTGACCGGCGGTCAGCACCGGTTCAGCGTGGCTGTTGCAAGCTAATTGACGCGGATATCGAGCACTTGAGGAGCCTGTCGATGCACACAGTGATTTCGGCCCGTCCCGCCCGTCCTGCGCCGCGCCGCCGGTGGGTCGCCGGGGCGGTCGCACTGGCCCTGACCGCCACCTGCGCCGGGGCCCACGATGCCCCCAAACCCGATGCCAAGGCCGAGGCGCAACTGACCAAGCTGCTGGCCGGGCGCGTAGCCGGCCCACCGGTCGATTGCATCGCGCTCGGCTCCACCCAGCAATCGACGATCATCCCGCACACCGCCATCGTCTACGACAATGGCAGTACGCTCTATGTCAACCGGCCCAACGGCGCGGAAACGCTGGACGATGACGATATCCTGGTGACCAAGATCTGGGGCAGCCAGTTGTGCCGGCTGGATATCGTGCATCTGGTCGATCGGGGATCGCGGATGGAATCGGGCTTCGTCGGGCTGGAGAGCTTCGTGCCCTATAAGCGCGCGCCAAAGGACGGCACGCACGGGCGCTGAGGCAACATCCGCTTGCACTGCCCCCCGCCGCTCCGCCACACCGCTGTCACGTAAAGGGGCCATGCCGCCCCCGACACTGACGGAGACGCGCACCATGACCCCGCCTTTCACCCGCCGCCAGGCGATCGCTGCGGGTGTATCCGCTCTGGCCGCCACCACGGCGGGCGCCGCTTTTGCCGCCCCTGCCCCCGGGCGCGCAAAACCGCTGGTGCTGGGCCATCGCGGCGCCTGCGCGCACCGGCCCGAACACACGCTGGCCTCCTATGCCCGCGCGGTGGCCGATGGCGCCGACTTCGTCGAGCCGGACTTGTGCATCTCGAAGGACGGCGTGCTGGTCGTCCGCCACGAGAACAACATCGCCGAGACCACCAACGTCTCCACCCACCCCGAATTCGCCGCCCGCCGCGTGACGAAAACCGTCGATGGCCAGACGATCACCGGCTGGTTCACCGAGGACTTCACCCTCGCCGAACTGAAGACCCTGCGCGCCAAGGAACGGCTCGGCCCCCTGCGCCCCGAAAGCCAGCAGTACGACAACGAATTCCAGATCCTCACCTTCGACGAGATGCTCGATTTTCTCGCCGCCGCCGCCGCCACGCGCGGCCGCCCGGTGGGCGTGATCCCGGAGATCAAGCACTCGACCTATTTCGCCGCCGCCGGCCTGCCCATGGAGCAGCGCTTCCTCGATACGCTCCACGCGCATTCGTACCTCGCCACCGCGCCGGTGATCGTCCAGAGCTTCGAGATCGCCAACCTGCAATGGCTGCGCCCGCGCATCGCCGACATGCGCAATGTCCGCCTGCTCCAGCTCACCGAGAACGACGTGGCCCCCGCCGACCGCGCCGCCGCCGGCGACAAGCGCCCCTGGGCCCAGATCCTGACCCCCGCCGGCGTGGCCGAGATCGCCCAATACGCCGATTTCCTCGCGCCGTGGAACCGTGATCTGATCCCGGTCCTGCCCGATGGCACGTTCGGCGCGCCCTCGTCGCTGTTCGATCTGGCGCACCGCGCAGGAATGCTGGTGGCGACGTGGACCTTCCGACCCGAGAACCACTTCCTGCCGGGGGCGTTGCAGGATCACGCCGGCGACGGCGCACGCAATCCGACGGGCAGTGTGGCCGAGATCCGGCACTATCTGGCGGCGGGGGTCGATGCGTTCTTTACCGACGATCCGGCGTTGGGGCGTGTCGCGGTGGATGGGGGTTGAAGGTTTAAGGGGGGAATACGAGGGGCAAACCCCTCGCGCTCCCCATTCCTGCATGCGTTGCGCCCCGCACGCGGCCTTGTGCCCTGCGGCGAAGCCGCCTTTATGGCCTGCGGCGCGGCAACGTTGCGCACCATCGCCGGACAGCGCCAACCTCGACAAGTTATGGGAGCGCGAGGGAGCCGCAGGCCGGCGAAGCCACCAGTCCCTCGCATTCACCTTTCTTCCTAAACCTGATGCCCGCTGATCCGCGCCCCGGCATCGCGCGCGAACCGCACGTTCCAGATCGTCGCCAGCACCGAGATCGCCGTCACCACCCAGAACGCCACGCTGAAATCGCCCAGCGAGGGATCGACGTGCCCGCGCACCAGCATCGCCGCGCGCAGCCCCAGCGCCCCGGTGCAGATCCCCAGCGAGAGCATCAGTTGCTGGAAGGTGGTGTAGAACGACGTGGCGCGGCTCATCTTGTCATCGGGGATCGCGTCATAGGCGATGGCGTTATAGGCGGTGAACTGGAACGACATGGCAAACCCGCAGAGCGCCAGCATGCCCACGATCGCCCATTGCGGCCAATCGGGCCGGAACAGCCCGCAGACCGCATAGCACCCCGCCGCGATCACCCCGTTCCAGATCAACGCATCGCGGAACCCGAACCGGCGCAACACGCGCGGCGCCATGCTCTTCATCGCCAGCGAGCCCACCGCCGTCGCCACCGTGATCGATCCCGACCGCGCCGGGGTATAGCCGAACCCCAATTGCATCATCAGCGGCAACAGGAACGGCTGCGCCCCCTGCGTGATCCGCGTCAGCGACCCGGCGATGACGGACAGCCGGAACGTCGGATCGCGCAGCAGCGTCAGGTCCAGGATCGCGTCACTGCGCCGCAGGGCATAGCGCACATAGGCAGCCCCCATCGCCAGCCCCACCGCCAGCAACGGCACCGACATCAGCGCCTCGCCCGGCCGGCTGGTCATCTCGAAGCCGAACAGCAGGCACCCCAGCGACACCGCGCTCATCACGAAGCCGGGGGTATCGAAACGGTCGGGCGTCGCCTCGCGGACATCGGCGATGAACCGCCCGGCCAGCCAGATCGCCACCGCCCCCACCGGCAGGTTGATATAAAAAATCCAGCGCCAGTTGAGCCACTGGACGATAAAGCCCCCCAGCGGCGGCCCCAAAATCGGCCCTGCCAAAGCCGGCACCAGCAACCACGACATCGCATTGATCAGATCGGACTTGGGCACCGACCGCAGCAGCAGCAAGCGCCCGACCGGCAGCATCATCGCCCCGCCGATCCCCTGAAAAAACCGCGCGAGGATCATCTCGGGCACGTTCTGCGCCTGCGCACAGGCCAGGCTGCCCAGCATGAACACGCCGATCGCCGCGCAAAACACGGTGCGCCCCCCGAACCGGTCGGCCATATGCGCCGATGCCGGGATGAAAATCGCCAGCGACAGCAGATATGAGGTCAGTGCGATGCTCATCTGCGGCGCGCGCACGCCGAAATCGCGCGCCATCGTCGGCAGCGCGGTGGCGAGCACCGTCGCGTCGAGGAACTCCATGAACAGCGCCGCCGCGACGATCAGCGCCACCGTGCGATAGCCCGTGCGCACCTTCGGTGACGGCTGGGGGGGTGTGCCGGCCTCCGCGGTGGCGACCGCGGGATCGGCGTCGGGGGGCAGGTCTGCGTCCAACATCACGTTGCCTTCATGCGCCGCGCGGCAGGAACCATGAACCGGCAGCAGCTTCGGCGCCTCCCCTGACAGAATGCGGCCGCGCGCGAAACCCCCGCGAAGGGGCACGGTGGTCAGCGCGCGGCGGCCACTGCCGGATCGTGCCAACCCCCGCCCAGCGCACGCACCAGCCCGACCCCGGCCTGCAACCGCGCGGTCTGGTCCTGCAAATACAACCGCTCGGCGGACAACGCCTGCGTCTGCGCGACGACGACATCGAGATAGCTCGCCGCGCCCTTCTCATAGCGGGTCATCGACAGGCGCGCGGTCTGCGCGGCCTGATCGGCGGCGACGCGCTCGTGCGCGGTCTCGTCGCCGATGTGGTGGATGTCGGAGAGGCCGTCCTCGACCTGCTGGAACGCGGCCAGCACGGTCTGGCGATAGTCGGCGGTCTCCTCGGCCCAGCGGGCGCGGGCCTGACGGATGCGCGCGTTGATCCGCCCGCCGTCGAACAGCGGGAAGGTGACGCTGGGCCCGAACGCCCACATCGCGTTGGCCGCGCTGAACAGGCCGCCGAAGGTCGTCGCCTGCGTGCCGCCCGATCCACCAAGCACCACCTGCGGATAGGCCGCCGCCTTGGCCTGGCCGATATCGGCATTAGCGGCAAACACCCGCCGCTCGGCCGCCGCCACATCAGGGCGGCGCTGCAACAGCGCCGAGGGCACCCCGGCATCGGGCACGACCAGCGCCAGCGGCTGCACCGAGGGCGCAATCGTCAGTTCCGCCGGCGCCACGCCGACAAGAGCCGCAATGGCATGTTCGGTCCGCGCCCGCGCCGCCTGCACATCGGCCAGTTGCGCCTTGGCATCGGCCAACTGGCTGCCCGAGCGGCCGGTGTCGATGCCGTCGGCGATGCCGCCGTTGAACCGCGCGCGGGTCAGGTCATCGGCGCGCTGGTACGTATCGATCGTGCGGCCCAACAGCTCGGTCTGCGCATCGAGCCCGCGCAGCAGCACCCAGGCATCGGCCAGATCGGCCTCGAGGCTCAGGCGGATGGCGGCGGCATCGTCGGCGCTGGCGGCGGCATTGCCCCGGCCCGAGGCGATCTCCGCGCGCACCCGGCCCCACAGGTCCAGCTCATAAGACAGCGAACCCGACAGCGTATTGGTGCCATAGTCGTCCGGCCCGGGGATCGACTTGGAGCGCAACGGCCGGTCGGCGGACTGGCGGTCGTAACCGCCCTGCCCGTTGGTGGTGACTTGCGGCAAGGCATCGGCCCGGGCCACGCGCAGTTGCGCGGCGGCCTCGTCACGCCGGGCGAGAGCGGCGGCATATTGCGGGTTGGCGCCATCGATCCGCGCCTCCAGCGCGTCCAGCGCCGGATCGCCCAGCGCCGTCCACCACGCGCCCGCCGACCCGCCCGGCTGCGCGGCGGTCCACGGCCCCGCTTCCTTGAAGGCGACGGGCGCCGGCGCCGATGGCACATGATAGGCCGGCACCTGCGAACAGGCGCCCAGCGCCAGCGCGAGCGCCGCGCCCCAGCGGCGATCAGCCATTCTGGCCACCCTGCACGCGCACCTGCATGCCCTCGACGATCGAATCGGGCGGGTTGTCGACGATCTTCGTCCCCGCGGTCACGCCGGCGGCGACCACCACGCTGGTGCCCAGATCGTGCAGCACGGTGACGTCGATCAGATGGATTCGCCCCTGCGGCGTCACCACCGCCACGCGCGTGCCCCCGCCGCGCAGCACCAGCGCGCTCGCCGGGATGGTCATCTGCCCCGCCGGTACCGGCAGCTTGAAGTGGACTTGCGCATAGCCGCCCGGCTTCAGCATCAACCCCGGGTTGGCGGTGGTGAGCTGCACCTGCAACGTCCCGCTGGCGCTGGTGATCGCCTGCGCCTGCGCCAGCACGGTGGCGGGGATCGCCTGCCCCGGCGCCTCGGGCACGCTCAGCGTCGCGGGCAGGCCGGCCTTGATCTGGCCCGAATACTGCTGCGGCACGTTGACGTAGATGCGGATGCGATGCTCGTCGGCCATGGCGAACATCGGCTGGGGGTTGGTCGCACCGGGGCCCACCAGATCGCCGATATCGGCATTGCGCGCGGTGACGATGCCGGCAAACGGCGCGCGCACCGTGGCATAGGCCTTGTCCGCCAGCAAACGCCCCAGCGCCGCCTGCGCCTCGCCCACGGCGGCCTCGCCGGTGACCGCGCCGGCGTCCTTCTCGTCCGCCTCCTGGTGCGAGACGGCGTTGGTCTTCAACAGGTCGTCCCAGCGGGTGGCCGTCGTCCGCGCCAAAGCCGCCTCGGCCTTGACCCGGCGCAGGGTGGCGCGCGCCTGAATGATCTGCTGGTCGAGCTCAGGCCTGTCGATCGCGCCCAGCACCGTACCCGCGCCCACCACCGCGCCGATATCGCGATACCAGCCGTGCACATAGCCGGCCACCCGCGGATAGATCCGCGCCGAGACCCAGGCCTGGGTCGTGCCCGGCAGCACCAGCTCGTCGGTCTTGCCCGCCACCGATGGCGTGGTCAGGTGGACGCTCGGCACCGCCTGGACATTGGTGGTGTCCTGCGCGGTGACCTCGCCCTGGTGCCGCGCGACCAGCCCGGCGGCGACGATCACCAGCGCCACGCCGCCCGCCACCCAGGCACCGCGCTTCAGGCCGGGGGGCGCCGTGGGGGTTTCGTGGCGCAGATCGGGGATGATGGGATCAGACATGAGCGGGTTCCGCGTGAAGAGTGGGAGCGTTTTCGGTGCGCGTGCCAGCCCTCCGGCGATGCGCGATCGAGAACACCACGGGGACGAAGATCAATGTGGCGATCGTGGCGAACATCAGCCCGCCGACCACCGCGCGGCCCAGCGGCGCGTTCTGCTCGCCGCCATCGCCAAGGCCCAGCGCCATCGGCCCCATGCCGATGATCATCGCCAGCGCGGTCATCATCACCGGGCGAAAGCGGGTGGCCCCCGCCTCAAGCGCGGCGCGCACGGCATCGCCGGTCGCCTCCAGCCGCTCGCGCGCGAAGGTGACGACCAGCACCGAGTTGGCCGTCGCCACCCCCATGCACATGATCGCACCGGTGAGCGCCGGCACCGACAAGGTGGTGCCCGTGGCGAACAGCATCCACACGATCCCCGCCAGTGCCGCCGGCAGCGCCGAGATGATCACCGCCGGATCGGCCCAGCTCTGGAAGTTGACGACGATCAGCAGGTAGATCAGCACCAGCGCCCCGGCCAGCCCGAGGATCAGGCCGACGAACGCGGTGTTCATCGTCGAGACCTGCCCGCGCAACGCCACCGCCGAGCCCTTGGGCAACTGCGCCTTGGTGTCGCTGAGGATCTGGTTGATGTCGCCCGCCACCGCGCCGAGGTCGCGGCCTTGCGTCGTCGCATAGACGTCGATCGACGGCGCGATCGAATAATGCGTGATCACTGCCGAGGTCAGCTCGCGCTTGATCTGGCCCACGCCGTTCAGCGTCTGGAACCCGCCCGTGCCCGACACCGGCACGTTGGTCAGCGCCGAGAGGCTGTCCGCGCGGTACTGCGGCGCCTGCACCACGATCGAGTACGACACCCCGGTCTTGGGGTTCAGCCAGAACGTGGGCGAGACCTGCGAGGAGCCGGCCAGGTTGGTCGAGAGCGCGCGGGTCACGTCGTTCTCGGTGATGCCCACGCGGTTGGCCTGTGCGCGATCGATGTTGACCGCCAGCTCGGGGTAGTTATTCGGCTGTTGGATGCGCACGTCGGCAATGCCGGCGATGCGGTTCATCCGGCCCGAAACCAGCCGTGCATAGGCCTGGTTGGCATCGGCATTGGGCCCGGTGACGATCACGTCGATCGGGGCGGGCGCGCCAAAGTTCAGAATCTGGCTGACGATATCAGCGGGCAGGAACGAGAACGTGGTGCCCGGAAACGCGCGCGGCAGATCCCGGCGCAATTTGGCCACATAGGCGGGGGTATGGCCCGGCCCTTTCAGGCTGATCAGGATGTCGCCATCCTGCGGCCCGATGGTGCCGCTGTTGCCATAGGCCATGTTGATCGAGGACTGCGGCAAGCCGATGTTGTCGACCATCGAGGTGACCTCGCCGGCGGGCAGTTCGGCGCGGATGCGGTCCTCGACATGGTCGAACGTGGCGGCGGTTTCCTCCAGCCGGGTGCCGGTGGGCGCGCGGACGTGGAGGCTGATCTGCCCCGAATCGATCGTCGGGAAGAAGTTGCGGCCGAGGAACGGCACCAGCACGAACGAGGCCAGCACCAGCACCATGAAGCCGGTGACGAACCGCCGCCGGTTGGCCATCGCCAGTGCCAGCGCCAGCACGTACCAGTCGCGCACCCGCTCGAACCGCGCCTCGAACCCGCGCTGGAACCGCATGAACGGGTTGGCGCGGGCGAGATGCTCCTCGCTGTGCATAACGTGCGGGCGCAGCAGATAGTTCGCCATGGTCGGCACCAGCGTACGGCTGAGCACGAACGAGGCGATCATCGCATAGACCACCGCCTTGGCCATCGGCGCGAACAGAAAGCCCGCGATGCCCGGCAGGAAGAACATCGGCACGAACGCGATGCAGATGCACAGCAACGACACGAATGCGGGCTGAAAGATCTGCTGCGCGCCGTCGATGATCGATTCCTCGACCTGCTTGCCGTGTTCGAGGTGCCAGTTGATGTTCTCGATGGTGACGGTCGCGTCATCGACCAGAATACCCACCGCCAGCGCCAACCCGCCCAGCGTCATCACGTTCAGCGTCTCGCCATTGGCCGAGAGCCCCCAGACCGCCGCCAGAATCGCCAGCGGAATCGAGGTGGCGATGATCACCGTCGATCGCCACGAACCGAGGAACAGCAGGATCATCAGGCTGGTCAGCGCCGCGGCGATCACCGCCTCGCGGATCACGCCAGAGACCGCCGCCTTCACGAACACCGACTGATCGGCGAGCAGGTCGATCTTGAAGTTGTCGGGCAACTGCGCCTCGATCAGCGGCAGCTTGGCCCGCACCGAATTGACGATATCGATCGTCGAGGCCGAACCCGACTTGAGGATCGTCATCAGCACCGAGCGATGGCCATCGACGCGCACCGCATTGGTCTGCGGCGGCGCGCCATCGTGGACGAAGGCGACATCGCGCATCAACACCGTCGCGCCATCGACCGTCTTGATCGGCAGGTTGTTCAGCGATGCGATCGCCTCGGGCGCGTTGTTCAGCGCGATGTTGTATTCATAGTTGCCGATGCGCGCGGTGCCCGCCGGGATGATCTGGTTCTGGTTGGCCAGCGCTGCGCCCACGTCCGATGGCGAGAGATGCCGCGCCTGCAGCGCCTCGGGATCGAGATCGATCTGCACCTGGCGGATCTTGCCGCCATAGGGATAGGGGATCGCCGCGCCCGGTGTGGTGGAGAGCGGCGGCCGGATCACCGTCTGGCCGAGGTCGAACAGCTTCTGCTCGTCCACGCCCTGGCCCGAGAGCGCCAGTTGCAACACCGGCACCGTCGCCGCGTTGTAGTTGAGGATCAGCGGCGGGGTGATCCCCGCGGGCAACTGCTTCAACACCGTCTGCGAGACCGATGTCACCTGCGCGGTGGCGGTGCGGATATCGACGCCGGGGCTGAAGTAGATCTTGACCACGCCGGTGCCGTTCACCGACGTGCTCTCGATATGCTCAATGTCATTGACCGTGGCGGTCAGCGTGCGCTCGTAATTGTAGATCACCCGGCCCGACATGTCCTTCGGGCTCAACCCCGAATACTGCCAGACGACGGCGATCACCGGAACGCGAATGTCAGGAAAGATGTCGGTCGGCGTCCTCACCCAGGCGATCGAACCGCCGAGCAGAATGAGGATCGCCATGACGACAAAGGTATAGGGCTTGCCGAGGGCAATCTTGACGAGCTGAAACATCGATGAATGGACCCGCGCCGGTTGGTCGGCGCGCCGGACCCGGGGGGAGGGGGGGGAAGGGTCCGACGCGCCTAGGGGTGTGCCCGGCTCCTTTGGCGCGGGTTGCGGGTGCGAACAAATTAATTTTGATTCACATGATCAGGATGCGGGGGATAGGGGAAGGCCGGCGAAGGCCACCTGTCCCGCGCATCCGCCTTCCTAAGCCAAAGGCGCCACCAGCCGCACCCGCAACCCCGGCCCGGCATCCTCCAGCGACAGCGCAAACCCATGCAACTGCGCGATCGCAGCCACCAGACTCAGCCCCAGCCCCGATCCCGGTGCCATCGCCGCCCCGGCCCCACGCTCGAACCGGCGCAGCACGCGCTCGCGCTCGCCGGGGACGATGCCCGCCCCGCGATCGCGCACGGCGATGGCCACGCCGCCGTCATCGGCCACCAGAGTCAGGTCGATCACGCTGCCCAGGGGCGCGAACTTGATGGCATTGTCCACCAGGTTGGAAACCGCCTCGAACAGCAGGCTTTCGTCCGCCGCGATCCGCGCCCCTGCCGCCGTCGAAACCCGCAGCGACAGCCCCTTGTCCTCGGCCAGCGGGTCGTACAATTCGGCCACGCCCTGCACCACCTCGGCGGGGTCCAGAGGCACCACCCCGGCCAGCCGGCGCTGGGCATCGATCTCTGAAATGCGCAGCAGCGCGCGAAACCGCGCCAGCGTGGCATCCAGTTCCCCGATCGCGTCATACAGATCGCCGCGCAGCGCCGGATCCTCTGCCACTTGCCCGATCCGGTCCAGCCGCGCGCGCAAGTGGGTCAGCGGCGTGCGCATGTCATGGGCGATGGCGTCGCTGGCGCCCTTCACTTGCGCGACGAGGCGCTCGATCTCCTCCACCATGCTATTGATGATCGCCGCCATCGCGGAAATCTCGTCGGCCGGGCCATCCAGCGGCAACCGCTGCGACAGCGCCCCGCCGGCGATCTCCGCCGCCAACGCCTGCACCCGCTGGATCCGCCGGATCGGCCCGAGGCTGAGCGCCGCCCCCGCCAGCACCGAGGCAAAAATCACCACCAGCCCCGCCACCGCCATCACATGCAGCACCCGCAGCCTGAGATCCCTCACCAGCGCCACATCGTGGCCGACGACCACATATCCCACCCCCGCCACCGGCAGGGCCAGCAGCCGGATCGGCGCGCGCGTCGGCCCGCCGCAGGCCCGCTCGAACGGCACCCCCACCGGATAGCGCCCGGAAATCGCGATATTCCCGACGATCCGCCGCCCATCCGCGCCATAAAGCGCAAAGGCATCGAACCCGCTGGTCGAGGCATCGATCGCCCGCCGCGCGGTCACCACTGCGCGCGCCGGATGCGCGGCGATGGGCTCGGCGGCGCGACGCAATTCGCCATCGATGCGGACGTAAAGCTGCTGGGTAAACGTCACGTAGACCAGCCCGAGCAGGCCAATCACCGCGATCACGAACACCGCGCAGAGCCCGGCGGTGATGCGGAACGCAGTGGTGTGGCGCAAGTCCACGAAGCGCAAATGGGGCGGAATGGTGCGGTGCATGGCCCCCGTTACAATATCCGGTCGCATCGATGGTCGCAAAAAACCGGTGCCCACTTTTTTGCACGATGCGCGCGGGTTTGAAGGTCGCATCGTTGGGCGCAAAAAACTGGTACCCACTTTTTTGCACGATGCTCCATCACCCCGCCAGGCAGTAGCCCTCGCCCTTCACCGTCTGGATCGGATTGTCACGGCCGGGGCGGTCCAGCTTGCGGCGCAGCTTGGCGATGTGGACGTTGATCAGGTTGTCGCTGGCCTCGAAGAACCGGCCCCAGACCTGTTCGAAGATCACCTGCCGGCTGACCGTGCGCCCGGCGTGGCGCGCAAGGAACTCCAGCAGGCGGAACTCGGTCTGGAGCAGGCTGACCGGCTCGCCGCCGACCCAGACCTGGCGGTGGACGAGATCAATCTCGATCGCCCCCGCACGCAGAAACCCGTCGGGGGGAAACTCGACGGTCCGGCGCAGCAACACCTCGACCCGCATCAGCATTTCGGAGGTGGCGAACGGCTTGGCGAGATAATCGTCGCCCCCGGCGCGCAGCCCCGCCACCCGCTCATCCACGTCACCCAGCGCCGAGAGCATCAGCACCGGCGTCTGCACCCGCCGCGCGCGCAGCCGCGCGACCAGCTCCAGTCCGTCGATCCCCGGCAGCATCCGGTCGAGCGTGATGACATCGAACCGCTCGCTTTCGATATGCGCGAGCGCGGTGCGGCCGTTGTCGGCATGAACGATGTCATAGCCCTGCGCCGCCAGCGCGCCGGTGATCAGTTCGGCGGTTTCAGGATCGTCCTCGACGACAAGAATGCGCGCCATGGCGGTCAGCGTTGGCACTGGCGGGGTGGGTGGGGCATCGGCGTCCGGCGAATCAGGGGGCGGGATGGTGGCGCATATTTGGCAATGCCCCGGCGGGCTCAACTTAATATAAATTTACGCAAAGGCGAAGCGACTGAAGGTTGGATGCGAGGGGCACACCCCTCGCGCTCCCATGTCCTGTCTACGTGGCGTGGGCCATGCGGCGTTGCCTGTGGCTCTCCGCGAAGCGGAAATGATCGCGACTCCGCCGCAGCGCACCCGGCCGAAGTCAGGACGCCTCCTGGACAGGTTGGGGGAGCGCGAGGGGCTAGATGGAGTAACGGTCCCGGTGTTGGCGAGGTAACCCTGATGCGGGGTTGGCGGCCTCCCGGTAGGATGGTTGAACGGCGTCAGCGGTGAGGCTGCGCCAAGCATC
>Ga0302187_10000155_pt1 | contig 65826 bp, 48 predicted proteins | sample II_Bog_E1_3_FD_202120 | JGI IMG/M metagenome (GOLD analysis project Ga0302187, IMG submission 202120) | Peat permafrost microbial communities from Stordalen Mire near Abisko, Sweden - II_Bog_E1_3 | ecosystem: Environmental > Terrestrial > Soil > Wetlands > Peat | place: Sweden: Abisko...
CCGAGGCGGCATCGGTGGTCACCCGCTGATAGGTGCAGGTCTTGAGGAACTTACCGACCCACAGCCCGCCGGTATAGCGCGCCGCTTTCCTGGTCGGCAGGGTGTGGTTGGTGCCGATCACCTTGTCACCGAACGACACATTGGTGCGGCTGCCAAGGAACAGCGCACCATAGTTGCTCATGTTGTGCAGGAAATAGTCGGGGTCCTGCGTCATCACCTGCACGTGCTCGCTGGCGATGTCGTCGGCGATGCGGACCATCTCGTCATAGCTCTCGGCGACGATCACCTCGCCATAGGTCTCCCACGCCTTGCGCGCGTGATCGGCGGTGGGCAGGATTTGCAGCAAGCGCTCGATTTCCTTCATCGTCGCCTCGGCAAACTTCTGCGAGTTGGTGAGGAGCACGCCCGGGCTATCGGGCCCATGCTCGACCTGCCCCAGGATGTCGGTCGCGGCCATTTCCGGGTCGCAACCAATCTCGTCGGCGATGATCAGCGTCTCGGTCGGCCCGGCGAACAGGTCGATGCCAACCCGGCCGAACAATTGCCGCTTGGCCTCGGCGACATAGGCATTGCCCGGCCCCACCAGAATGTCGACCGGCTCGATACTCTCGGTGCCCAGCGCCATCGCGCCGATCGCCTGAATGCCGCCCAGCGCATAGATCGCATCGGCCCCGGCCATCGCCTGCGCCGCGACGATCGCCCGCGCCGGCTGGCCCTGGAACGGCGGTGCGCAGGTCGCCACGCGCTTCACGCCCGCGACTTTCGCCGTGATCACCGACATATGCGCCGAGGCCAGCAGCGGATACTTGCCGCCCGGCACATAGCACCCCGCAGCGTTGATCGGCACATGCTTGTGACCCAGCACCACGCCGGGCAGCGTCTCGACCTCGACATCCTTCATCGAATCGCGCTGGATCTGCGCGAAGTTGCGCACTTGCGTTTGCGCAAACTCGATGTCCTTGCGCTCCTGCGGGGTCAGGCTGTTCACCGCCGCGTCGATCTCGGCCTGCGAGAGGCGGTAATCGGCGCGGTCCCACTTGTCGAAACGCACGCTCATCTCGCGCACCGCCGCATCGCCGCGCGCCGCGATCTCCGCCAGCGCCGTCTCCACCACGCCGCGCACCTGACGGTCGATATCCGCTTTCGCTTCCGCAGCCGCGCCGCGCTTGAGCCAAATGGCCATGTCGTTCGATCTCCCCGGATAGGTTTTGCGATCCTCTCGCACGATGCCCGGGGGCCGACCATCGCATGTTATCGATGGCTGACTATCGACCGAATGCCGTTGCTGGCTCTGCACGCGCGGGTCTAAACCCGGGCAAGACCAAAGCACGACCGGAGAGACACATGCGATTGGCCACCCTCGATGATGGCACGAAGGACGGGCGGTTGATCGCCGTGTCGCCCGATGGCGCGTTTTACGCCGAGGCGCCGGGGGCCACGTTGCAGGCCGCGCTGGAGGATTGGGACACCGCCGCGCCGGCGCTGGCGGCAATTTCCGCATTTCCCCATACCCTCGATCCGGCGCGGCTGCTCGCCCCCCTGCCACGCGCATGGCAATGGCTCGACGGATCGGTCTATCCCAGCCACGGCGCCCTGATGGACAAAGTACTGGGCGTCGACCCCGAAAAGCCCGATTTCCCGCTGATGTACCAGGGCGTGTCGGACACGTTTTACGCCCCCCGCGCCGATGTGCCGATGGCCGACGCCGCGCTGGGCATCGATTTCGAGGGCGAGTTCGGGATCATCACCCGCGCCGTCCCCATGGGCACCCCCGCCCACGAGGCGCACCGCTACATTGCGCTGATCGTGCAGATCAACGACTGGTCGCTGCGCAAACTGGCCGGGCCGGAGATGCGCACCGGCTTTGGCTGGCTGCAGGCGAAACCGCCCTGCAGCATGGCGCCGTTTGCCATCACCCCCGATGAACTGGGCGCGGCATGGCGCAACAGCCGCCCCGCGCTGCACCTCAACGTGCAATGGAACGGCGCACCATTCGGCAACGCCTTTGGCGAGCCGATGGCCTATGGCTTTGACGAACTCGTCGCCCACGCCGCGCGCACGCGCCATCTGGTGGCGGGCACAGTGATCGGCTCGGGCACCGTCTCGAATGAGACGTATCGCGAGGTCGGCTCCTCGTGCATCGCCGAGCGGCGCGGGATCGAGATCGTCGACCACGGCGCGCCGCGCACCGACTTCATGGCCTATGGCGATACCGTGCGCATGGAGGCCAAATTGCCCGACGGCCGCGCGCCATTCGGCGTCCTCGAACAGAAAGTGGTGAAAGCATGAGCGAGATCTCCGATTCCGGCCTGCCCCCGGTTCAGCGCGTCGTCACCGGGCACGATGCACATGGCCGCGCCGTGTTCGTGGGCGAGGATCACACCCCCACGCGCATGATCCCCTCGGGCGATGCCAGCTTCCTGAAGATCTGGGCCACCGCAACCGTCCCGGCCGACAACAACGACGACCGCGACGGCCGCGACCTGCCCACCGGCCTGACGCTGGAGGGTGGCAGCGTGATCCGCGTTGTCGACATGCTGCCGGGCAAGGAAAGCCCGATGCACCGCACCAACTCGATCGATTATGGCATCGTGCTGAAGGGCGAAATCGAACTGGAGCTGGAGGACGGCGCGAAAAAGACCGTCCGCGAAGGCGGCATCATCATCCAGCGCGGCACCAACCACCTCTGGCGCAACACCACAGATGCCGTGTGCCGCATCGCCTTCATCCTGATCGAGGCCCCCGCCTACCTCCACAACGGCATGCCGTTGGACGAGGCCAAGCCCGAGGACGTCCACCCCGCGCTGACCAACGGGGATTGAGCGCTTGCGCCGGATCCTGACCGCCATGCTGGCGCTGGCCGCCGGAACCGCCGGGGCGACCGGCCTGTTCCACGACACGCCCTCGGGCCCGCACGCGCTGCCCGGCGACAACCTGCCGCCGTTCGGGGTGAAGGATGCCGATGGCCGCCTGCCCCCGCCGCCGCCCCTGCCGCCGGGGATGAAGTGGCCCGCCGGCGGTGGCCCGCCCGAGAGTACCGCCGCCAGCCCTTCGCTGGCCGAGGCGACGCGGATGGCGACGGCGGCGATCCGCGCCTGCACCGCCAGCGGCGCGCGGGTGGGCGTGGCGGTGATCGATGCCGCCGGCGAGGCGCGCGTGCTGCTCAATGCCCCGGGCACCGATGGCAGCCACGGCTTCGTGGGGATGCGCAAGGCATTGGTCGCGCTGGCCTTTGCCCGGCCCAGCAGCACCGTCGCCGCCCATGCGCAGGACCCGGACGTGCTCGCCCGCGTCACCCAGGCGATGTTCGTCGAGGGCGGCGCCCTGCCGATCCGGCGTGGCGGGCGGGTGATCGGGGCGATCGGCGTCTCCGGCGCGATGGGGCTGCCGATCGGCGGCCACGACGAGGCCTGCGCCGCCGCCGGCCTGCAACGATGAACGCTCAGGCCGGCGTCTCGACCAACTCCGCGATCTCGAACCGATAGCCGCACCAGCCGCGCATCCGTGCCGCCTCCACCGCCGGGGCCTGCTTGCGCCTGGCCTCGGCCAAGGAACGGGTGTGGCCCCAGAACACCTCGGTCTTGCCGTTCTCCAGCTCCGCCACGATCCGCCAGTAATGCGTGAAGCTGTCCGCCGTCGGCCCGATGGTCTTCACATAGCCATCGGGCATCGTCGCGGTGAGATAGCGTTTGCGGGCCATCGGAACGTCAGCGGTGCTCTGCCCCTGCGGCCAGCGCATGGTCGCACGGCAACCGCTGAAGCGTGGCCCAGGCGACGCGCTGCAACCGCACGGCGTCCTCGCGGGCGATGCCCAGTTCCTCGGCGGCGGTCTCGTGCGCGCCCAGCCCGCGCGGATCGCGCCCGGTGATGCTGCCGAACAGGGTCAATGCCTCGAGGTAATAGCCCGCCGCACTGGCGTGGTACTGGTCATAGGACCACAGATCGATCTGGTTGAACGCCACCCCGTCGTAAGGATTGCCGTCGGCGACCCCGGCGGCGATCGCGCAGTTGAACGCCTCGCCCACCGGGTTCACGCGATCGACAGCGGGATTGGCCATCGCCGCCTTGTCGATGCCGTGGCGCAGATCTACGCCCATCCGCGTGATCGGCTGGCCCGACCACTGCCCGCCGGGCACATACGTCAGGTCGGGGCGCGACCAGGTGGCGGTCAGGCTGATCTCGACCTTGGGATTGCGCGCGGTCAACAGTCCGGCCAGCCGCCGCACATCGGCGATCGTGCGCGCCGGGTTGCCCGGGGCATCGGCATCGAGCGTGCTGAACTCCTGCAACACCACATGATCCCACGCGCGATCGAACAGCGCGCGGCGGTTGTCGTAATGCCAGCCCAGCGACTTGCCCCCCGCCGTTTCCAGACTGACAGCATAGTTGAGCCCCGCCTCGCGGGTGAACAGCCGGAACAGCGCCGGCACCCCGCCAACGCCATCGTGGTTGAGATCGTTGACGCTGGCGGCGCGATATTTCCACACCGGCGACTTGGCGCCGAAGGTAAAGCTGTTGCCGATAAACAGGATGGTCTGCGCCGGCGGCGTATCCTGCGCCATCGCGGGCGCGGCCAGCAGCACAGGGATGGACCAGAGAAGGGATCGGATCACGTGGCGCTCCGGAACAAACGGAGCCCCACGTTTAGCGCGCGCACGCCGCCGCGCCAGCGGATTTGTTACCAGGCCGTGGCACCGGCATCGATCGGAATATTGGCACCGGTGACATAGCGCGCCTCATCGCTGGCCAGCCAGACGGCGGCGTGGGCGATGTCCTCGGGCTCTCCCAGCCGTTTGAGCATGTTCCTGGCCAGCACCTGGCGCTCGAACGCCGGATCGGCGGCAAGGTGCGCCTCGGTCGCGGCGGTGCGGATGAAGCCGGGGGCGATGGTGTTGGCGCGGATGCCATGCGGCGCGCCCTCCATGGCGATGTGGCGCGTCATCGCCAGCACCCCGCCCTTGCCCGCGCAATGCGCCAGGGCCGGCGAGCCTTCCAGCGCGTGCACGGCATTGGCGCTGGCAAAGTTGATCACGCTGGCCCGCCCGCTGGCCTTCAGCCAGGGCCAGGCGGCGCGCACGGGGAGGAACACGATGTCGAGCTCGCCGGTGAGGGTGCGGCGCCACTCGGCATAAGTGATATCCTCCAGCCAGGCGAAGGTGGCGAAGGCGGCGGCATTGACCAGCACGTCGATCCGGCCATGCGCGGCGCCAATCCCGGCGAACAGGTCGGCGACGGCGGCCTCGTCGGTCAGGTCGGCGGCGTGGTCGGCGCCGGCGAGGTCCACCGCGATCACCGTGGCGCCCTCTGCGCGGAACTGTTCGGCGCAGCCCTGTCCAATGCCGTTGGCCGCGCCGGTCACGACCGCGACCTTGCCCGCCAGCCGCTCAGCCATGGAGCACCGCCGGGCGACGACCGCCCCCCGCCCCGCCCAGCACCGCGAACAACGCCCCCGCCGCCCCCAGCGCCGCCGCGCCCGAGAGCACCACGAACGCCCCGGCCAGCCCGCCGAACGCCACGCTGGCAGCGGTGACCACCACCGGGCAGAGGAACTGGCCGATCGAGAACGCCCCGGTCCACATCCCCGCCGCGCGGCTGCGGATCTCGAACGGCAGGCCGTCCATCGCCCAGACCAGCAACGTGGGCAGCAGCAGGCCGGCGCCCAACTGGTTGATGAAACAGCCCCCGAGGAATGGCCATGTGCTGCCCGCACGACCCATCAGGAGGAAGCCAATGGTCAGCAAGGCGAACTCGCCCAGCAGCAGCCGAGCCACCCGCACATGCCCGATCCGCGCATAGATAAACGTGCCCAGCGGCACGCCGATGCTCGCCACCGAGGTGAGGAAGCCGATCCGCCCGGGATCGCTGAGGCCCAGCGCCGCCAACCCGCGCCCTGCCTGAATCTGCACGGTGTAGAACAAGACCGAGCCATAGACCGTGATCGCGATGATCCCCAGCATCCGCGCCCACGGGAATTCCGCCCAGCCGGCATGATGCGGCGCGGTCGCGGCCTCGTCATCGGGATCGGCCTCGGAGGGCTCCCAGGTGAACGCCAACACCAGCGCCAGCATCAGCAGCGCCGAGCCATAGACCCAGAACGGCGCGCGCCAGCCGAACCGCCCCAGTTGCCCGCCGATGTTGAAGAACAACAGCGCCGAGATCGAGGCGAACGCCGTCTGCCCGGCCAACCAGCGATCGCGCGCCGCGCCCTTGAAATAGTCGCCGATCATGGTGGTGGTCAGCACCATGATCAGCGCCTCGGCGAGGCCGACACCGACCCGGCTGACGATGATCGCCACCAGATTGCCGAGGAACACCGGCGCAACGCCGACAGCGCCATAGGCGACCAGCGCCCAGATCAACAGCCGCCGCCGCCCGAACCAGTCGCCAAGCATGCCGGCAACGGGTGAGAACAGCGCCACGCACAGCGCCGGCACCGTCAGGATCATCGGCACCCACCACTCGTGCCCGGGCACATGGCCGAACTCGACCAGCAGGCCGGGCAGGATCGGCGCCAGCAGCACGATCGCCATCGACGACAGCGTGATCGGCAGCAGCAGCGAAAATCCGGTCATGAAGGTAGGGTGGTGGCGTCCCGACACGCATTGCTCTCCGGTTGGCGCCGCGATGAGGCTCGCGATCTTTCACCATCGGGGTATGCGGTTTCGCCCGGAGGCGCCAAACCAAAACGTGGATGGGCGGGTATTGATCACACGGGTTTGGCCGATTTCGGCCGCCCAGGCGGACAGGATCAGCGCCGCAGCGCTGCCCGCAATCCGGGCGGTGTGACCACGCCGGCCAAAGCCGCGCCATAGGCCAGCTTGCCCGCCAGCGCCGGCCACCAACCCATTGCGGCCGGGCCAACCGCAAGCAACAGGCCGCAGGTTGCCCCGCCGGCCACGACCATCGCTGCCACCGCCATCACCGCCGTCCGCGCCAACAGCCCGCGCGGCAGCCACCCGCCGGAGGGCAAGGCGGCGATCTGCCCCCGCCGCAACCGCTGCGCAGTGATCGCGCCGGGGACCAGCGTGCTCATCGCGGCGATGGCGAAACTCTGCGGCAGGAAATCGAAGGCATAGGCCCCGACGCCCCTCACCGGCACCACGTGCAGCCGCCCGAACACAATCAGGAAGAACGCCAGCGAAAACGCGGTGTTGATCACCGCGCTGATCGCCGTCTCCTGCGCGACATAGCGGGCGATGCGCGGTTCAGGCGAGCGCATTGGCACGGGCGATCCGCCCAAGCACGGCGGCGCTGGGCTTGGGGATGCGGCGGAAGGTGCCGGGCTCGATGCTGTGCAGGCCGAGGTGGACCTTGTAGCCGAAGATCCATTCGAAGTTGTCGATCAGCGACCAGTGGACATAGCCCTGCACGGGCACGCCATCGGCCATTGCCTGACGCAAATGGCCGAGCGACGCCGGGATAAACCCGGCGCGGATGCTATCGTCATCGGTGCCGACACCATGTTCGGTGACGATGATCGGGCACCCCGTGGCGGCATGGGCATAGCGCACCGCGCCGGCCAGCGACGGCGGGCACACCTCCGCGCCGGCATAGTTGACCGGCAGCCCGGGGCGGGCCGGCGCGCGCGTGCCGTCGGCGCGCCACACCACCTGCTCATAGTTCTGGACGCCGAGGAAATCGTCGCCGCGCACCGCATCGAGCCACGCGCCGTAGAGCACGCCGCGCATCCGATCGCGCACCGCCGGATCGCCGACATCATCGAACATCGACAGGCTGAGCCCCACCGGCAAATCGGGGCGCACGCCCTTGATCGCGGCGCGCGCGGCCTTGTGCCCGGCGATCAGGTTGACGGTCGCCGCATCGACATCGTCGCTATCGATCGAGTTGCCAGCGGCGAAGCGATCACTGCCGCAGGCCTTGGCGGCGGCTTGCAGCATCGCCCGCTGGGCGGCGACCACCGGCGGGGGCAGCACGACCTTGAGCACGTTCATGATGTTCGGCTCGTTCAGCGTGGTCGCATAGCCGATCTGGGCCGCCAGATGCTTGGCCGCGGTCTCACAGAAGCGCGCGAACAGGCCGGGCGCCTGCGGGTTGACCCAGCCACCTTCGCGCGCGAACCAGCGCGGCGTGGTATAGTGGTTGAACGTCACCACCGGGGTCAGCCCGCGCGCGCGGCATCCCTCGATGATCCGCTTGTAGTGATCGAGCATCGCCAGGGAAAACTGCCCGCGCTCGGGCTCGATCCGTGGCCATTCGAGGCTGAAGCGATAGGCGTTGAGGCCCATCGCCGCCGCCGCGTCGAGATCCTGCGCCCATAGCTCGAGCGAGTTGCAGGCATCGCCCGAAGGCTGACGGTAGATCGACGGCGTGACGTTCTCCAACACCCAGCTGTCGGAATTGACGTTGTTGCCCTCGATCTGGTGGCCGGCGGTGGCGGCGCCCCAGACGAAGCCCTTGGGGAAGGCCATCGCGGCGGTGCCGGCGGCGCGCACCGCGCCCGGGGTGGCGGCCAGGGCAGCGGCGCCGGCGATCAGGCGGCGCCGGTCGGTCTTCAAGGCGTCAGTGTCGAGGGTCACGCAATGTCCTTCACGAAGCGGGCGATCTCGTCGGCGAGGCGGCGGTCCGCGGTGCCGATGTGCATCGCCATGGTATAATGGTTGTGGCCGGGCAGGATCACCGCGCGCGGCATCGTGCCGTGGCGCGCCAGGCGATCCTGCATCAGGCCGAGGAACTCGCCCTGAAAGCGCGCCGGATCGTATTGCGCGCAGGCGACCAGCAGCGGCAGGGCGGTGCCAGCGACCGCCTCCAGCGGCACACGCGCGGGATAGAGATCGGCGGGGCCGTAGTAACGCTCGTCACGCAGGTCGATCGGTTCGTAGCCATAGAGGCCCGAGAGCAGCACCGCACCGCGCACCAGATCGGCGTGATCGGGGCGATGGCGCAGGAAGCCGCTGACATGCACCGCGCCCGCCGATGTGCCCATCACGAAGATCCGTTCAGGGTCGCCGCCGTGCGCCGCAACGTTGGCACGCAGCCAAGCGACCGCCGCATCGACATCCTCCGCCCCGGCCGGCCAGCCGTGATCGGGCGCAAGACGATAGTTCATCACCGCCCCGACCCAGCCCTGCCGCGCGGCCCAGCGGCCGACGCTGGCATTGGCCCAGCCGGTATCGCCTTTATCGCCCATGACGAATCCGCCGCCATGGACGAAGAGCAGCACCGGGCGGCCCTGCCCCGCACCCTCGGCATAAAGGTCCAGACGATGACGCGCATCCGGGCCATAGGCGGCATCGCGCAAAACCGGCGGCTGGGCCTCTGCCCACACCGCCTGTTCGGCATCGAACAGCGCGCGGCAGGCCGTCAGGACATCGGGGCCGAGCCCGGTGCCCATGGCGGCGATGGCCTGTGCCGTGGTTTCGCTCAAGCCATCCGCCATGTCACCCGCTCCCGTCAGAACTTGCCGTCAAGCGAGATGCCCACCGTGCGGAACGACTGCGGGCCATAGATCGCGCCGACGTTGGCCGCGCCGCTGTACGGGAAGCTGCTCTGCATCAGTTCCGGCTCGTGCACGTTGAACAGGTTGCGCACGAAAATCGCCGCCGTAAACCGCTCGTCGGCGGTCTTGATGCCAAGGCGGCCGCCCACCGTCCAGTGCGCGCGGAACGTGGTGTCGGCGATCGAGTTCGCCTCATACCGGATGCGCGACTTCCACACCGTGTCGAGGCCGAGGAAGCCCTTGTAGGCGTCGTTCAGCTCGTGGGTATATTCGCCCGATGCGGTGAACTTGAACTTGGGCGCATAGGCGAGCTGGGTGCCGCCGATATCGCTGCCATCGGTGCCGAAGTAACCCTTGGGATAAGTCGCCTTGGCGAAGATGAAGCCGGTGTTGAGCGTCAGGTCGTGCGTGACCTTGCCGAACAGGTCGATCTCGGCGCCGCGCGACTTCACGCCGTTGATGTTGTCCTGCACGCAGGAGATCACGCCCAGCGTGCTGACCGTGCAGCTCTGCGCCTGGAAGTTCTTGATCTTTTCATAGAACAGGTTGGCATCGAGCACCCAGCCGTGGAGCAGCGTCGACTTGAGGCCGAGTTCGTAGGACGTCGGGATCTCGGGCTGGATCACATAGGGGTTGGCGCCGGTCGGCGTGGCGATCTGGCCGCCCTTGTAGCCTTGCGAGACGGTGGCATAGGCCATCGTGCGCGGGTTGATGTCGTACTGGGCGCCGGCCTTCCACGACAGGCGGTGGGTGTGCAGGTCGGCGGTCGTCCCGGCGGTCGGCATGTCGAGCCGCAGTGTCTCGTCGGTGAAGCGCAGGCCGGCGATCAGGCGCAGTTGCTTGGTGGCATGGATCGTCGTCTGGCCAAACACCGCGCCCGATTCATCGAGCACGCGGAAGGCATCGGTGGTCTGCGCCGCGACCGGGAACTCGAACCCGGGGAACGGCTGCAGCGAGATCGTCACGGTTTCGGCGTCGCGGTGCTGAATCTGGTGCGAGTAGAACGCGCCGAGGGTGTACTCGATCGTCTGGTTGCCCGGCGAGGTCAGGCGCAGTTCCTCGGTAAACAGGTCGATCGGGCGGTTGACCGGCGCGTTCTGCACCTGCAGCTCCAGCGGATCGGCGCGGAACACGTTGGTGGCGGCGCCGTCGCCCTTCTCACTGCCGTGGCGGTAGGCGGTGATCGAGGTCACGGTGAACGGCGCGAACTTGTAGTCGAGCTGCAACGAGCCGCCGGTGTTGATGAAGCGATCCTTGAACTGCTGCTTCATGCAGTAGTTCTGGTTGCCCTCGGCCGCGGTGACGCCACACGAAGCGAGCAGGGCGGTGGGGTTGTCGGGCACTTGCTGCCCGATCGCGCCCAGGATCACCGGGTTGATGCTGGCTCCGCCAGACTTCACGAAGGTGAAGAAGTCGCCACCATTGGTGCTGGTCGAGTGGCTGTAATCGCCGATGGCGTTGATCGTCAGACGATCGTTGGGCTCCCACAGCAGATGCGCGCGCGTGCCCCAGGTGTCGGTATCGTCGTACTTGCCGGTGGTGACATCGCGGTCCGGCCCCTGGCGCAAGTTGCCGAAGCCCGAGACGCGGATCGCCGCGTTGCTGGCCAGCGGCACGTTGACCACGCCCTGGAAGATCTGGTTGCCCGAGGTCGATCCGGCGACGCCCGCGCCCGAATCCTCGGTGCGGATGCGCGCGGAGAAGCCCTTGAAGTCGGGCTTGTTGGTGGTGATGTTGATCACGCCGGCCGAGGTGGTCAGGCCGAACAGCGTGCCCTGCGGGCCCTTGAGCACCTCGATCCGCGCGACGTCGAACAAGTCCGAGATGTTGGCGTTGCCCTGGCTGACCTGATCGACGACGACGCCCACCGAGGCGACCGCGCCGGCATTGAACGTCTGCGTGCCGATGCCGCGGATCGAACCGCCGCCGCCGGTATTCTGGCCGGGCGCCGACTGGATTTCCAGGCTGGGGGCGATGCGGTTCAGGTCGTTCATCGTGTTGACCTGCTGGCGCTCCAGCTGCTTGTTGTCGGCCACGGTGATCGAGATCGGCACTTCCGTCACCTTCTCGGTGCGGCGCTGGGCGGTGACGACGATGGTGTCGGCGGCGGTGGCGGCGCCAGTGGCCTCCTGCGCGAAGGCGGGGGCGGGGGCGGCGGTGGCGATCGCGCCGGCAGCGGCGGTGGCCAGAAGAAGGACGTGGTGGCAACGCATGGTGGTCTCTCCCTGTGTGGGGCGGCGGAGTGCTTCGCTCCGCCGCTGCCCGAGTCTTGGCTGTGGGGCTGTTCCCGGCCCCGATAGGTCATGTCCGCCCGGTCGCTCGGGCGGGGCGTGGATCAGGCGTCGCTTTCGGCGATCACCGGGTTTTTGAGGGTGCCGGCATCGCCGACCGAGATCTCGACCGTGTCGCCGGCCTTGAGGTAAAGCGGGGGGGTGCGCTTGTCGCCGACGCCGCCGGGGGTGCCGGTGGCGATCACGTCGCCGGGGCGCAGTTCGGTGAAGGTCGAGCAATAGGCGATGACCGTGGGGATATCCCAGATCATGTCGCTGACCGGCTGATCCTGCACCAGTTCGCCGTTGACCCGGGTCTGGACGCGCAGGGCGGGCAGGTCCTTGATCTCGTCGGGGGTGACCAGCGCAGGGCCGAAGCCGCCGGTGCCGGGCCAAGTCTTGCCGGGGGTGAACTGGATGTTGTGGCGTTGCCAGTCGCGGATCGAGCCATCGTTGAACGGCGCATAGCCGGCGATGTGATCCCAGGCGTTTTCCGGCGCGATGCGCCGACCGGGCTTGCCGATGACGATGGCGAGTTCGCCCTCATAATCGAAACGCACGCTTTCCGGCGGCACGATCAGCGGTGCGCCATGGGCGATCAGGCTGTCCGCCCAGCGGTGGAAGATCGCCGGATGCTCTTTCTGCTCGCGCCCGGTTTCCTTGACGTGGGTGGCATAGTTGAGGCCCACGCAAAGGATCTTCTCCGGGTTGGGGATCACCGGCAGCAGTTTGACCGCCGCCAGTGCCAGCACCTCGCCGCCGGGCAAGGCCGCCAGATCGCCGGCCAGCGCCGCCTTGAGGTCCACCGGCGCGCCCGCCACGCCGCCGAGGTCGATCACGCTGTCGCCCTCAAGCCGGCCGTAGGAGGCGCGGCCATCGGCGGTGACGAATGAAACATAACGCATGGGGGGTCAGGCTCCCTGAAGGCTGGAAAGCGGGGCGGGTTGCCACTCGCGGCGGAACTGGAACTTTTCTTCGGCGATGCGCAATCCGGCAAAGTCCTTGTCGGAGACGCCCCACTGGTCGATGCGCTTTTCGGGCCAGGTCCACTCGTCGGGGGTGCCGGCGCGATAGTCGTCGGGCACCTTTTCGACCGGGGTCGAGTACTCGATCACCGGGCCGTAGGGCGCGATGTAATAGGCATAGACATTGTCGCCCGGGCCATGGCGGCCGGGGCCCCAGGCTGGCGTGAAGCCGTGATCCCGCATGTTGCCGATGCCGCGCATCACCGCGTCGAGGTCGTCCATCTCGAAGGCGATGTGGTTGAGGCTGGCAAAGCCGGCGCGGGCGAAGGCGGTGGAGTGGTGTGCATCGTTGCAGCGCACGAAGACCATGCCCTTGGTGCGGTCCGACACGGCAAAGCCCAGCACCTGTTCGACCAGATCGCCGCTGGCTTCGGCATCGACGGCGTTGAACACCACGTGGGTGAGCTTGACCGGGGTGACCTTGCGGGTGGCCTTGGCATGGCCTTCGATCGGCGCGACCTCGGTGGCATCGACGAGGAAGCGCAGGATCTCGCCATCGCTCAGTTCGACCAGCAAGCCATGACCGCCGCCGGGATCGCTGCTGACGCAAGGCGCGGCGTTGAGGCCACGCGCCACAGCCGCCTCGGCCACATGGGCGAGGCGTTCGGGCGAGCACACGAAGGTCACCGAGCGTACGAAGCAATCGGCATGCTCGGCGAACGACACGAGGTAGGGGTAGGTGCCCGAACCGCGCAGGTAATAGGTCTCGCCCCAGACGCCGCCATCGGCGCAGCCCCAGACGTCGATCATCCAGCGGTGCGCCTCGGCCGCATTCGGCAACGCCAGTTCGATGCTGCGCAGCTTCATCATGCCGTTTCTCCCAGGCCTGCGGCGGCAATCCCGGCGATGGCGCAGGCCGCGTCCATCTCGCCGGTGTCGCCGGAAATGCCGACTGCGCCGATCACCGCGCCATCGGCCCGGATCAGCACCCCGCCGGGCGAGAACACCAGATCGCCGCCGACCGTGGTGACGACGCCGCCGAAGAACGTCGGATTGCCCTTGGCGCGTTCGGCCAGAACCGCCGTATCCGCGCCCATGCCCAGCGCGCCAGTGGCCTTGGCGCGGGCGATCTCGGCGCGGAAGAAAGTGGCGCCGTCCTCGCGCGCTATGGCCACCGGATGGGCGCCGGCATCGAGCACGACCACCGCCAGCGGCTTCAACGCAGCCTGACGCGCGTGGGCCAGGGCGCCGGCGACGATCGCCTGTGCGTGGGCGAGTTTCATGCGGCGGTCTCCAGTTTCAGGCCGAGCAGTTCGGCGCGGCGGGCGAGCAATGCCGCCGCCGTGCCAGTGCCAAACACGTTGTGATCGGGGCGGATCAGCACCGCCTCGGCCTCGCGCGCCGCCAGCCATGCGGCGACCGCGCCATTGTCGTCGAGTGTGGCGGGATCGATCGCCGTCACCCCCAGAACCGCCGGATCGGTGGCGGAGAACAGCCGCCAGCCACCGCCCGTGGCATCATCGAGCAAGCGGCCATCGGTGAGACGCGGCTGGATGAAGCGCTCGCCAGCGCCCGGCGTGCCGGCGGCGATCACGCCGGTCGAGATCGCCGGGATCAGGTCATGCGCGGTCTGCGGCTTGCCGGCCTGCGCAATGGCGCGGGCGACCATCTCGGCATCGCGCACGGCGGCCTTGTCGGCGTCCAGTTCGCAGATATAGCGCCCCGCCGCCACCGCCGCGCCGATCACGCCGCGCACATGCGGGTCGCGCTCGGGCTGGTAGGTGGCGAGGATCGCCGGGTCGGCGCCATCGTTGGCGATGGCCGCCATCTTCCACGCGAGGTTGGCGGCATCACGCAGGCCGTGGCACATGCCCTGGCCGAAGAACGGCGGCGTCTGGTGCGCGGCATCGCCGGCGAGGAACACATTGCCGACCTGCCACTGCTCGGCAACCAACCCGTGAAAGCGATAAGTCGCGGCCCGGACGATCTTGTGAGGCACGTCCTTCATCCACGCGCCGACGAGTTCGCCGACTTTTTCGGGCGCCATCATCGCCGTGTCGTCCTCGTGCGGCAGCAGCATGAATTCCCAGCGGCGATGGTTGCCACGGCCGGGCACCACCGTCGCCGGCCGCACTGGATCGCACATCATCACCGACAGCCGTTGCAGATCGGCCTCGGCGGGGACGCCGAGGATCGGCGGGAAGCTGACCGGGCCCTCGACCTCGGCATCGACCACCAGCCAGGGCTCCTCAAAGCCGAGATCGTCGAGCGCGACGCCGAGCGCCTTCCTCACCGGGCTGCGCGAGCCATCGGCGGCGATCACCCAGCGGGCAGTGACGTCATGCGCGGCACCATCCTGCGTGTAGGCCACCGTCACCCGGTCGCCCTCCTGCGTCAGGCCGGTAAACTCGGCGCCCAGCCGCAAGTCCACCGGCAGACCGGCGAAACCGTCGCGCAGATGCGCCTCCAGCTCGGGCTGGTAGAAGAACCAGTCGTTCGACCAGCCGAACGGCTTGGCGTGACCGACCGTGCCCATATAACGGATCGCCTGATGCGCCGCGCCGACATGCAGGTGCCCATCGGTATCGACCATATCGGGCAGGATGCGATCCAGCACCCCGGCCGACTGGAACAGCCGCACCATCTCGTGATCGAGATGCACCGCACGCGGCAGCGGATAGTGCTCAAGCTCACGTTCGAGCACGACCACGCTCAGCCCCTCGCGGGCAAGCAGGTTCGCCGCCAGCGCGCCCACAGGGCCGCAGCCGATCATCACAACATCTGTCATGGAATTTATGCCACCGCAGTCTCGGCCGGAGCCCCGTTTACAACAAACTTGTGGAACACACCGCCCTTCATGATCGCCGTCAGCCGGCCCGCATCCTGCAGCAGGGCGACATCGGCCGTGGGATCGCCATCGACCAGCAACAGATCGGCCAGCCAACCCTCGGCGACGCGGCCAACCTCAAGGCCCATCAACTCGCCGCCCAGCGAGGTGGCCGCAGCCAGCGCCTCGACCGGCGCAAAGCCGAAGTGGTCGACGAAATGCGCCAGATCGCGGGCGTTGCGGCCATGCGGGTTGAACGGGAAGCCATAATCGCCGCCGATCAGCACACGCACCCCGGCGGCCTTGATCTTGGGCACGAGCGTCTTTTCCAGCGCCATCCGCTCGGCGGCGGAGTGCTTCATGTGGCTCATATCGACATGCGGCGGCGGATTGGCCTCCAGCGCGGCGACCGAAACGCCGCAGCCGGGGGCATAGAACACGCTGTCCTTGTGCGCGGCGAGCTTGGCGACGCCTTCATCGGTCAGGTACGAGCCGTGGTAGATGACCCGCGCCCCGGCAGTCAGCGCCAGATCCAACGCCGCGTCGGTATAGGCGTGGGTGGCGATCTTGAGGCCGTGTTCGGTCGCGGCCTCGCGCGCGGCAACCATCTCGGCCTCGGTGTAGAGGACATCGTTGTGGCTGTCGGGCTTCAAGGCGCTCTCGCCCGAGATCACCAGCTTGACCGAGCCGATGCCCTCGGCGGCGCAATAGGCCATGAACGCGCGCATCGCGTCGGGGCCGCGGCCATTGAACACATCGCCGGTCTCGACGCCCTCGTCGCCCTCGGGGCTGCGTTCCAGCGTGGAGGGGATCAGGCGCGGGCCGGGGGTCTCGCCGGCCGCGATCTTGCGCGCCAGCCGCACCTCGATGCCATCGCCCAGCGCGCCCGCCGAATACACGCTGGTGAAGCCGTGATCGAGCAGCACCCGCGCATTGCGCGTGGCGGCGATCTCCAGCTCCTCGGGTGGCAGGATGAACGCATGGTAGATCTTCTCGACCGACGAGGCCCAGGTGAGGTGCGTATGCGCATCGACCAGCCCGGGCATCAGCGTGCGACCGGCGCCGTCGATCACGTCGTCAGCGGGGGTGGCGATGGTCGCGGGGGCATAGGCGACCTCGGCGATGCGGTCGCCCCTGACCAGCACTTCACCGGCGCGCGCCGGCGTCGGCGTGCCGTCAAAGATGCGCACATTGCGGAATAGCGTGGACAAGCGACCTCTCCTGATGCGGCGTTTTGCTCTTGGGCCCTGTTTGGCACCGAGAACGCATCAGGTAAAATATCGATTTTTGGGGATCACATAGTCCTAGCCTATGTCGAGCGCCGCCAACAGCTTTTCCGCCAACGCCGAAGCCCGCGCCCCCGCCAGCCAGCGCACCCCCACCTGCCGTTCGAACATCGCCTCTGCCAAGCGGATCGCGCGCAGCGCCCCCACCGCCAGTTCCGCCGCCGGCACCGTCACCGGCAGGATCGTCACCCGGTCGCTGGTGCGCACGATCGCCTTGGTGGTCAGCAGCGAATCGCAACGGATGACGTCGCGCGGCACCTGCACCCCCGCCGCCAGGAACAGCGCATCGACCTGACGCCGGAACGCCCCCTGCGCCTCGGGCAGGACCCAGCGCAGCCCCTCGGCCGCGCGCAACGAGATGGTTTCGCCCAGCCCCGCATTGGCCGGCCCGACGATCAGCGCGAAGGGATCGCGCGCGATGGTGCGCTCGGCGATGTCGGGCGGGGGCTGGTCGATGCCGGTGGTGACGAACGCCAGTTCGATCCGCCCGCCGCGCAGCATCGCGGTCAGTTCATGGTCCGCGCGTTCGAGCACATTCAAAGCCAGCCGAGGATGAGCCGCCTCCAGCCGGGCGATGGCGGCGGGCAGCAGGCTGACCAGCGCCCCCGGCGTGCCCCCCACCCGCAAGGGGCCAACGATGCCCTCGCGCACGGCGGCGATCTCCTCTGCCGCATCGCGCAGCAGGTGATCGAGCATCGAGGCCTTGGCCCGCAACGCCTCGCCCGCCGGGGTCAGCACGATACCGGCGCGCGTCCGCTGGAACAGCACCGCGCCCAGACTGCCCTCCAGCGCGGCGATGGCTGATGACACCGACGGCTGCGAGATGTTCAGCGCCTGCGCCGCGCGGGTGATCGATCCGGTCTCGCAGACCTCGTGGAAGGTTCTCAGCCAGCGGGGATCGATCATGGGTCAGCGTCCGTATCGCAACAGGGCGGCCGCTCTTTGGGCGCGGCGCCCCGCCCGCGTCAATCGATCCCCAAGGCCCTGCGGATAAAGGCATCGCTGGTACCCAGCAGCCGGGTGCGCGCGTCGGCGTTCTCCAACTGGTGGTCGAGGCCGGGGAACTCGATGTACTGCACCGGCTTGTGCGCCGCCGTCAGTTGATCGCGCATCAACCGCGATTCGGCGATGGAGACGTTCTGATCCATGTCGCCGTGGAACAGCAGGACCGGCGCCTTGAACGCGGCGGCGTGACGCGCGGGTGAGCCTTCGGCGATATGCGGGCCCTGGCCGATGAAATTGCTTTCGTTGCGGCCGTTGGTGAAATTCTCCGAATCCTTGCGCAACTCCTCCAGATCGGTGACCGGCGCGATTGCTACCACCGCCTTGAACAGATCGGGGTCCAGCACTTGCGACTGCAAGGCCGCATAGCCGCCATAGCTCCAGCCGACGATGGCCAGCTTGCCCGGCGCGGCGATGCCCTGCTTCACCAGCCAGCGGCCGGCATCGTTGACATCGCCGATCGCGGTGCGCCACGATTGAAAGCCGTTCTTCTGATACCAGGCCACGCCATAGCCGGTCGAGCCGCGATAGTTGGGCTGCAACACGGCAAACCCACGCGCGGCATAGAACTGCACGAGCCAGTCAAAGCCCCACTCATCGCGCGCCGCCGGGCCGCCGTGCGGCATGACGATCGCGGGCAGGTTCTTGCCGCTGCTGCCCGGCGGCAGGGTGAGATAGCCGGGGATCTCGGTGCCATCCGCCGCCTGATAGGTGATCGGCGTCATCGCCGCCAAGGCCTGTCCGTCCAGTTCGGCGCGGACGGGCAAGACTTCGCTGAGGTGATGGCTGGTGCGATCGAGCAGATAGATCATGCCCGGATTGGTATCCCCGCCGGTTTCGACCAGCAGCTTGCCGGCATCGCCGCTGGCATCGACGAAGGCGATGGTCGGATCGCCCGGCAAGGCCTTGGCCAACCCCCGCGCCAGCCGCGCCAGATCGGGATCGAAGTACTCCGCCACGCGCTTTTCGGTGACATAGCTGACCCCGACGACATGGTGATCGCGGCCGATGGTGATGACATCATCGATATCGACCCCCGGTTGGGCCAGCACCACCTGCCGCGTCTTGGCATCATCCAGCGTGATGCTGACCAGCGCGCGATAACCGTCATTATCATCGAAGGCATAGACGACGTTCTTGGTGCTATCCACCGCCACCGGTTCGAGGCCATGCGTGACCCCGCTGCCGAAATCGGCGCGGCCCAGATCGGTCCACGCGCGCGTACCCGGCTTGCGGAACTGGAACTGCTCGATATGGCCGTCATAGCCCTGCGTGGCGGGCGGAACGCGGCCCATCACCCGCACCGTGCCGTGGCCATCGCTGACGAAGCGCGATCCGAACTTCACCGCGAATTCCACCGTGTCGCGCCGCAGGGTGGCGGTGTCCACCGCCTCCACGCCGAAGCCGTCGGCGGTGTGGGCGGTGTGGCTGGCGAAATCGTTCTGCGGCACGAAATTGCGCGTCATCAGCACATAACCCGGCTTGCCCGGCACGTTCCAGTCGATCACGCTGCCCCCGCCCAGTGTCAGACCCAGGTCCAGATCGTTTTCCCGCGCGCTGACCATCTGGAAATTGCTGCCATCGCTGTTCAGCGCGAAGACGCGGGTAAAGCCCAACTGGCTTTCGGAATCGCGGACACCGCCATCCCATTTCATCTCGACGAAAAGGTCGCAGACCAGCCGGCTGTCCGACACCCAGGCGCAGCCGTCGAGCCGTTCCTCCTGCTTGGTCACGCGGGTGATGATCCTGGGCTGCACGGCGGCGGCGCTGAGGTCCACCACGGTCAGCCCCGTCCCCCCCGGCACCGCGCCGACATAGGCGATGTGCTGGCCATCGGGCGAGATGCTGATGCTGCGTACGGTTTCCAGAGCGCCGAACTTGGCCGCCAGCGCCGTGGCGGCCGATGGCGCCGGCGCGGTGGTTTGCGCCCGCGCCACCCCCGGCCCCATGGCCAGCACCAGCAACGACACCCGACCGATCCACCGCACGCCCATGAAACCCCCATCATCCGAACCGGCTCTGCCGGTCTGCCTAGGGGTTTGTGCAGGATCGGTGGCCCGCGTTCAAGGCCGCCATGGCGCGCATGGCGGCTGAATTCTTGAAATAAGACTCGGTTTTCGCAATTTATATCCCGGCAATTCGGCCGCACCAGCCATCATCTTCATTGCGGCGCATAATCCGCGATGCGCCCGGCCAGATCGAGCACCGTGCAGGTCTCGCCCGCGTGCGTGCGGATGATCGGCGCCAGCAATCCCGACGCGGCCGCGCCCCGGCCAACGTTGCGCGGGCGATGGCGCTCCACCGCGTGCAGCCCCTGAAGCCAGAAGCCGATATGGCGCACCCCATCCGAGACCAGCAGGATATAAGCCCCCGGCATCGGTCCGCCCGGGCCCTGCCCCCCTGCCAGATCCACCACCGGCACCGCCATGCCCCGGTGGATGAACATCGCCGGAAAGCGCGACGCCCCGCCCAGTTCCACCAGCTCCGCCGCGGCGGCGGGCACGATCTCGGTGACTTGCGCCAGCGGCACCGCGCAAGGTCCGTCGCCCAGCGTGAAGATCAGGAACGGCTCGGTCTGCCCCCCGTGATCGCCGGCCGCGGCAATGGGCCCCTCGCCGCGCTCAGCCAGCCCGGCGAGGTTGAGCAGCCCGGCATGATCGGCCAGCCGCGCCGCATCGATCAGGAACAGCGGCCGGTCGGTCTGACACATGCCGGACAGCAGGCCATCGCCATCGACCCGCAGGCCCTGGAGCCCCGATACCGCCTCTGGCCGCAGGCGGATCATGTCGCTCACGCTATCGATGCGCAACGCCACCCGCCCTTGCCCATTCAGGCGCACGACGATGCACGCCATCTCGCGCGCGGGCGGGCAGGCGCCCAGCCCCAGCAGTTGCAGCGTATCGATCACCGGCAGCCGCCGGCCGTTGTGCACCACTTGCGCGATCCACAAGGGATCGGCCACCGGCCCGGGGATGACCGGCTGGCACGGCACGGTCGCCGCGATCGCGGCGGCATCGAGGCCAAAGGCATGTCCGCCGACCGTGAAGGTCAGCGTCGGCACCCCGGCGGTCATGGCCGCCCGGCCCGAGACCAGCCGGTCCTCCGCCGTGACCATGCCCGGCAACGCCGCCAGCGCCGCTGCATCGAGCACCACCCCGCTGCGCCCATTGGCGACGAAGCCGGCCTGCAGCACCCCTTCCCCGCCGGCCACGGCCAGTTCGGTCATCCGCTCGGGGGGCAGTTCGACCACGCCGCAGATCTCATCGAGCCCGATGCCGACCACGCGCCCGCCCACGCGCACCACCATGACGATCCCCGGCATCGGCGAGGCGCCGTTGCCCAGCAGCGCCACCAGATCGATCACCGGCACCACCGCCCCGCGCAAATCGATCGCGCCCAGCAGATCGGGCCGGGTCGCGGGCATCGCCGTCAGCGTGGCCGGGCACGGCACCACCTCGCGCACATGCCCGATGGGCAGCGCGACATGCAGCCGCCCGGTCCGCGCCAGCCCATAGAGGTGCCGCTCCGCCGCGAGCGCGGGCGCCGCGTTGCCCATCTCAGGCGGGGTTGCGCGTGCCGGCGTCGCCCGCGGCATTGGCCAGCCGATGGATCAGGTCCACCACCTCGGCCGAAACCGTGTCCTGCGCGCTGGCCGAGGCGTCGATCGCCTCGATCGCGCTGCCGGTCTGCTGCGCCGCGTCGACGATGCCGGCGAAGGCATGCGATGCCTCCTGCGAGCGATCGGTGCCCTGGCTGATCCGGCCCAGCGACTGGTCGATCAACCGGCTGATGTCGCGCGCGGCGGTGCTGGAGCGCTCGGCCAGCTTGCGCACCTCGCCCGCCACCACCGAGAAGCCGACGCCATGTTCGCCGGCGCGCGCCGCCTCGATCTCGGCGTTGAAGGCGAGGAGGTTGGTCTGCCCGGCAATCTCGCCGATGATGCCGACGATCTCGGCGATGCCGGCGGCCGAGGTCTGGATCAGCGCGATCGCCTCGATCGCCTTGCCCAGCGCCTCGTTGCCGGTCTCGGCATTGGCGCGGGTGGAGCGCGAATGGGCGTTGGCCCGGCGGGTGGCATCGGTGATCGACGCGATCGAGGTCGATAGCCGCCCCGCCAGGCCATCGAGATCGGCGGCGCGGGCGCGCACCTCGTGCTCCATCTTGACCTGATCGGTGATGTCGAAGGCATATTTCACGATCCGGCTGGGCTGGCCATGCAGATCGAGGATCGGGTTATAGGACGCCTGAATCCACACATCGCGATCATACTTGCCCACCCGGTGAAAGCGCCCCGCGTGGTACTCGCCCCGGTTCAGCTTCAGCCAGAAGTCGGCATAGTCGCGCGTGCGGATGTGATCGGGCGAACAGAACATGGCATGGTGCTGGCCCACGATCTCGCGCAGCGAATAGCCCATCGTGCTGAGAAAATTCTCGTTGGCCGAGAGGATATTGCCGTCGAGATCGAACTCGATCACCGCCAGCGCGCGGCCGATGGCATGGACCTTGGCGCGGAAATCGTTGTCGGCGATCTTTTGCGCGGTGATGTCGGCGGCGATCTTGGCGATCTTCACCGGCCGGCCGTCGGCGCCCAGAATCGGGTTGTAGCTGGCCTGGATCCAGAACTCCTCGCCGCCCCTGCGCAGCCGCTTGAACTCACCGCTGACGTACTCGCCGCGGCTCAGCCGGTCCCAGAAGTTGGCGTATTCGGCGGAACCGGCCAGAGTGGCATCGCAGAACATGCGGTGGTGCCGGCCCTGAATCTCGTCCAGTCGATAGCCAGTGACGGTCAGGAAATTCTCGTTGGCGGTGATGATGTTGCCGGCCAGGTCGAATTCGATGGTCGCCTGGCTGCGATCGATGGCGGCGATTTTCTCGCTCTGCTCGATGGCCAGTTCGTGGGTGACGGTGATGTCATAGGCAAACTTGACGATCTTGACCGGATGGCCATCCAGATCGAGCACCGGGTTGTACGTGGCGCGGACCCACACGTCGCGGCCGGACTTGCCCTTGCGGCGGAACACGCCGGCGACATATTCGCCGCGCGCCAGCTTGTGCCAGAACTGCGCATAGTCGTCGCTGGCGACATATCCCGCCTCGCAGAACATGGCGTGCTTGCGGCCGATCACCTCATCGGCGCCATAGCCGAACGCGGCGAGGAAATTGGCATTGGCCGCCAGCACCGTGCCGGTCAGGTCGAACTCGATCACCGCCTGGCTGCGATCGATGGCGTGGAGCTTGCTGTCGGCCTCCATGGCCGATTTGCGCTGATCGGTGACGTCCATCGCCACCTTCAGGATCTTGTAGGGCTGGCCATCGGCATCGAGGATCGGGTTGTAACTGGCCTGGATCCACGCCTCGCGGCCGTCCTTGCGCAGGCGCTTGTACTCGCCCTGATCGAACTGGCCGCTGCCCAGCTTTTTCCAGAACTGGCGATAGGCCGGGCTGGCGACATAGTCCTTGTCGCACAAAGTGCGGTGGTGGGCGCCGCGCAGCTCATCCAGCGCATAGCCCATCAGCGTCAGGAAATTGCCGTTGGCGGTCAGGATGCGCCCTTCGAGGTCGAACTCGATCAGCGCGAAGGCGCGGTCGATGGCGGTGACCAGACTGGCATTGTCGGCGCGCTCGGCCTGCTCGGTGGTGATGTCGATGGCATAGGACAGCACCGAGATCAGCTCGCCGCCCGCCATGGTCGGCACGAACATCTCGCGCAGCCACACGTCCTGACCGTTGGCCTTCTGGTGCTTGCGCACGATCTGGTCATGCTCGCCGCGGTGAAAGCGCGCCCAATAGGCCGCCGGATCGGCCGGCGCATCGCCGCTGCGCCACAGGACGGTGAAGGGCGCGCCGACCACATCCTCGCGCACGCGGCTGATCATCTCGAAATAGCGGTCGTTGCCGGCCAGGATCGTGCCATCGGGGCCGAACTGGCAGATCGCCAGGGCATGGCCGATCGCCTCGAACCGGTGCGCCAACAGGGCGGCATCGCCCTGAGCGCCGCTGCTGGCGATGCCCAGCACATAGACCTGTCCGCCGCGCCCGCCGGCGCGGCGCGCCACGCCCTGAATGCCGGCGACGGTGCCATCGGCGTGGGTGATGCGGCCGGCAACGGCGACCACCTCACCCGCCACGACCTGCGCCCAGGCCGCATCGCCATCATCGAACAACCGGGCAAACGCCGGCAATCCGCCCTCGCCGGGGGCCAGCGCGCGCGTCGCTGCATCGTTGGTGGCGGTTGCGGCGCCGGTTGCGGCATCGAAGCAGATGATGGCGGTCTGGTCCGCCAGCAATGCCGCCGCCTGCCCGACAAGATCCAGTTGCGGGGATTGCATGTTCATGGCCGCATGGTCCGATTCGATCGAGGTTAACGGGCCGGTCTTAGAGGCGCTATGTTTAAAGGACCGCGCGATCCCGTGACCCGTAACTAGCCCTATATTCAATCTCGTGGCCGATCGGCGGCGCGGCGGAATCGTGCGTCAGGGCTAGGCGATTTTTCGGATGAGGTACGCGCCGGTTTCTCCATGTGGGCCGCCCTAAGGCAGACGGTGCGCAGACGGGCGCCATGCAATGGATTGAACCCACACGTGAGTCGCGTCAGAGAACTGGATCGCAAGGCCCCGCTCCGGGCCATACCGACGCATCACGCGACGATTCTGCTCGTCGAGGGCGATGGCGTTGAAGCCGCCGCCTTGCGCGCACGGTTGCTGACGAAAGTCACCTGCCAGATCGAACCCTGCACCACGCTGGAGGAGGTGCGCGCCGCGCTGGCCCGAGCCAGGCCGACCTTGGCGATCGCCGGGCACGCCGGCGCGCAGGAGGCGCTGCGCCTGCTGGTGACGCGGGCGGTGCCGACGGTACTGTTCGCCGCCGCGCTGGACCCCCGGATCGTGGGCGAGGGCGCCAACACCAGTCTGGTCGATCATGTCGACAGCGATGCGCCCGATGCGCTGGACCGGTTGATGGAGCGCGTGGCGCGGCTGCTGGGCAATCGCGCGATCCCGGTGCTGGTGGCGGATGATTCACCCACCGCGCGCGCGACGCTGGTGGAGATCCTGCGCCGGCAGAACTATCACACGATCGAGGCCGCATCGGGCGCCGAGGCGCTGGAGATCCTGGCCGAGGTCGACGGCATCGAGATGGTCGTCACCGATTACCACATGCCGGACATGGACGGGCTGGCGCTGACCCGCGAGATCCGCCGCCACCGCGATCCCAGCCGGGTGCGGATCATCGGTATCTCGGCCTCGACCGATCCGGCGCTCTCGGCGCAGTTCCTGAAGGCGGGGGCATCGGACTTCATCTATCGCCCGTTCGTGGCCGAGGAAGTGTGGCTGCGCATCCGTCACGGGCTGGAAACGCTGGAACAGATCCGCCGCCTGCGCGATCTGGCCGAGCGCGATCCGCTGACCGGGCTGTACAACCGGCGCGCCTTCTTCGAGCAGGCGCACAGCCAGACCGCCGCGCTGCGCGTCGATCCGGGCGAGGACGGCGGCGGGGTGGCGATCCTCGACATCGATCACTTCAAGCGTGTCAACGACACCTATGGACACGACACCGGCGACACTGTGATCCGCGAGGTGGCCGGCGTGCTGGGCCGCATCGCGCACCGCGAACGGTTCCTGACCGCACGGTTCGGCGGCGAGGAATTCGTCCTGCTGATGTCCGATTTCGATGTCGCCGAGGTGCACGCCATCTGCGAGGAGGTCCGCACCACGGTCCAGGCCCTGACCTTTACCAGCAGCAGCGAGGCGTTCTCGGTGACGGTGTCGATCGGCGTCGCCCGTCTGCAACTGACCGAGGGCATCGACAACAACCTCAACGCCGCCGACCAGATGCTCTACATGGCCAAGGGCGGCGGGCGCAACCAGGTGTTCAGCGACGCCACATTCAGCCGGCTGTAACGCCTCGGCCGCCGGGCCGGCCTAGCCCGGGAGCCCGCGCAACAATGCCAGCAACGCCGCGCCATAGGCCTCCAGCTTGCGCGCGCCGACGCCCTGGATGGTGCCGAGATCGTCCAGCGAGGACGGCCGGCGCGCGGCGATCTCACGCAACGTGGCATCGTGGAAGATCACGTAGGGCGGCACGGCGAGTTCGCTCGCGGTCTGGCGGCGCCAGGCACGCAGTGCCTCGAACAGCGGGTTGTCGCCCGCGGGCACGGGATCGGCGCCACGGCGTCCGCTCTTGCGCTCGGTCTTGGGGGGGATGACGATGGCGACAGGCGCCTCGCCCTTGAGGATCGCGCGCGCATCGCCGGCGAGGGCCAGGCCGCCATGCTCGGTCGCCTCCAGCGCGCCACGTGCCTGCAAGGCGCGGGCGATCGGGCGCAGCAGCGGCGCCTCATCGCGCGTGACAATGCCGTAGACGCTGAGCTGATCGTGCCCGCGCGCGGTCACCCGCTCGTCCGGGGCGCCGGTCAGCACTTTTTCGAGATAGCCGAGCCCGAACGACTGCCCCGTGCGGAACACCGCCGAAAGCAACTTGCGCGCCAGTTCGGTGGCATCGTCGACGCGCGGGGGTGACAGGCAATTGTCGCAATTGCCGCATTGCGCAGGCGCATCCTCGCCGAAATGGCGGCGCAGCAGAGCGCGGCGGCATCCTGCCGTTTCCACCAACGTGGCGAGAGCATCCAGCCGCGCCCGCTCGCCGGGGATGCGGCTGTCGTCGAGTTCGGCAAGGCGCTGGCGGGCACGGGCAAAGTCCTCGGCGCCCCACAGCATCAGCGCCACCGCCGGATCGCCGTCGCGCCCGGCACGGCCGGTTTCCTGATAATACGCCTCCAGCGACTTCGGCAGGCCGGCGTGGGCGACAAAACGCACGTCAGGCTTGTCGATGCCCATGCCAAAGGCGATCGTCGCCACCATCACCATATCCTCACTGGCGACGAATGCCGCCTGGTTGGCGGCGCGCACATCGGGGCCGAGCCCGGCGTGATAGGCCCGCGTCGGCCGGCCGGTGGCGGTCAGTTGCTCGGCCAGTTTCTCGACCTGTGCGCGGGTCTGGGCATAGACGATGCCGGGGCCCGGGGTCTCGGCGATCAGGTGTTTCAACTGCTGCAACGGCGTGTCGCGCGGGGCGATGTGGTAGCGGATGTTCGGGCGATCAAACCCGGCGACGATCAGGCCATCATCGGGAATGCCCAGTTGCGCGAGGATATCCGTCCGCGTGTGGTGATCGGCGGTGGCGGTCAGCGCCAGCCGGGGCACATCGGCGAAGCTGTCCAGCAACGGGCGCAGCAGGCGGTAATCGGGGCGGAAATCGTGGCCCCATTCGGAAACGCAATGCGCCTCGTCGATCGCGAACAGGCTGATCCGCGATTGGCTCAGCAATTCGTGGAAATAGGGCTGGCTGGCGCGTTCCGGCGCGACATAGAGCAAATCGAGATCGCCATCGCGCAGGCGGTCCATGGTGCGCATGCGGTCGCTGTCGGCGCTGGTCAGGCTGGCGGCGCGGATGCCGTTGGCCTCGGCGCTGCGCAATTGATCGTGCATCAGCGCGATCAGCGGGCTGACCACCACGCACGTCCCCGGCAGCATCACCGCCGGCAACTGGTACGTCAGCGACTTGCCCGCGCCGGTCGGCATCACCGCCAAAGTCGAGCGGCCATCCAGCACCCGGCCCACGACTTGCGCCTGCACGCCGCGAAAATCGGAAAAGCCGAACGTGGCGTGGAGCGCATCGCGCGCGTCGGTCAGGGGGTGGGGATCGGCAAGGTCCATCGCGCCCCGCTATCACAGGTCGACGCGCACGGCCATCGCCGGGCCAAAGGTTGCCCTTGCCCGCGGGCCGGGCCATGCTGGCGCGATGTTGACCGCCTCCCCCGATCTCAAGACGCTTTACGATGTCGCCGAATGGGCCATCCGCCTGGGCGCGCTGGCCGTGGTGCCGCTCCGCCGATCGCCGGCGGCGGCGCGCGGGTGGCTGTTGCTGATCTTCTTCCTGCCGATTGTCGGCCTGTTGCTGTTCCTCACCATCGGCAGCCCCAAGTTCCCGCAATGGCGCAAGGAGCGGTTCGCGCGGTTGCGGCCCTATCTGGCGCGGGTGGATCACGATCTGGGCGCGTGCAGCCCCGATCTGGGGGAGCGCGCGCCGATGGCCGCGCTGGCCTGCACGCTGGGGCAGATGCCGGCAACCGGGCAGAACCGGGTGGACCTGATCGACGATTATGACGCGGTGGTGGCGCGGCTGGTGGCCGATATCGATGCTGCGCAGCATTGCGTCCACATCCTCGTCTACATCTTCGCCGACGATGCCGTGGGGCAGGCGGTGGCGGGCGCGCTGGGCCGCGCGGTGCGGCGCGGGGTGGAGTGCCGGGTGATGTTCGATGCCGTGGGCACCCACAAGTGGCGGCGCGGCACCATCGCCCTGCTGGAGCGCGAGGGCGTGGCCATGCGCGAGGCGCTGCCCTTCCGCCTGTGGCGCCGCACCCGCCGCGATATGCGCAACCACCGCAAGCTGTTCGTGATCGACGGGCGGATCGGCTATGCCGGCTCGCAGAACCTCGTCGCCAAGGACTTCCGCCCTGGCGTGGTCAACCGCGAACTGGTGGCGCGCGTCACCGGCCCGGTGGTGACCAGCATGGATGCGATCGTGCGCGGCGACTGGTTCCTCGAAACCGGCGATGACCCCGCCGCGCCGCCGCCGATCCACACCACCGATGGCGGCGCCATTGCCCAACTGCTGCCCAGCGGACCCGACTATCGCATGGAGGGGTTCGAGACACTGCTGATCTGGCAACTGCATCAGGCGCGCGAGCACGTGGTGATGGTGACGCCCTACTTCATCCCGGATGAGGACGTGCTGGGCGCGATGCGCACCGCCGTTGCGCGCGGGGTGACGGTGGACCTCGTCGTCTCCAAGGTGGTCGACCAGTGGTTGGTGAACCTCTCGCAATCCTCGTACTATGACGAGTTGCTGGCGGCCGGGGTGCGGGTCAACCTGTTCCGCGACTATCTGCTCCATGCCAAGAACCTGTGCGTCGACGGGCATCTGGCGGTAGTGGGTTCGTCGAACGTCGATCTGCGCTCTTTCCAGCTCAACATCGAGGCGAGCCTGCTGCTCTATGACGCGGACTCGATCGCGGCGGTGCGGGCGGTGCAGGCCGGGTATCTGGAGAATGCCGATCGGCTGGATCTGGCGCGGTGGCGCGCGCGGCCGTGGTTGCGCAAAATGGCCGAGAACGCGGCACGGCTGGTCAATTCCCTGCTGTAGAGCCGGCCCATGCAGATGGTTCTTGGCAAGTGCCTTCGGTTGCAGGCATAGATGGAGGTGGGCGTAGGGGCGATATAGGCCCCGTCACCGCGACAACAACGCACGCACCAGACGGGCAGACCCGCAAACGGGCATAGCCAAAGAACGAAAAAGGTCGGGAGGGGCCAATAACAACGGAGCACGAGCTCGCAAACAAGCGCCGCAAGGCGTTGGCGCTATGGGTGGCGCGGGAGATCCTGCCGCACGAGGCACGCATCCGCGCGTGGCTGGGGCGGTCGCGACTGCCGCCGGAGGACATCGATGAAGTGGTGCAGGAAGCCTATTGCCGGATCGCGATGCTGGACACGTTCGAGCACATCGATTCGCCGCGCGCCTATTTCTTCTCGATCACCCGCAACCTGCTGCTCCGACGGCTGAAGCGGGGCCGGATCGTGTCGTTCGAAACGATCTCGCAGGTCGAGGAGTGCCATGACCTCACCACCCCCTCGCCCGAGGAGCAGATGGCCATCCGGCTGGCGTGCAACCGGGTGCTGGAGATGATCGCGGCCTTGCCCGAACGGTGCCGGCGCATCGTCGAATTGCGCAAGATCGAGGGATGGTCGCAAAAGGAAATCGCCACGCATCTTGGCATCAGCGAGAAAGCCGTTGAAAAGCAGGTGTGGCTGGGCGTCAAGACCGTGCGGGACAGTTGGCGGCGCCTGCAGGAGCCGGGCGACGCGCGCCCGGCGCGCAAGGTAAGGGGTGAGCGGTGAACCATCGCAGCCAGAATGACGAGATGGCGGCGCAGTGGGTCGCGCGGATGGATGCGGAGACATGGTCTGCGCGTGACGAGGCGGAACTGCAAGCGTGGCTGAGCGCGGATCCGTCGCGCTCCGGGCTGATGCTGGCCACGCAGGCGGCGTGGCTGTCGCTCGATCGTGCGGAGGCCGATGGCGTCGTGGCGGCCGAGGCCGTGCCGGCGCAACGCGGGTTGTGGCATCGGCGCAAGCTGTTGGCAGGGATGGCCGCCTCGGCCGCCGGCATCGGCATTGCCGGGCGCGGGTTGTGGCTGGCCTCGAACGTCGCCTATGCCACCAAGGTCGGCGAGATCCGGCGGGTGCCGCTGGCCGATGGCTCGGTGATGATGATCAATTCCGCCAGCGCGTTGAAAGTGCAGATCGGCAAGCACGCCCGCGAGGTGGAACTGGCCGAGGGCGAGGCCTGGTTCGAGGTGGCCAAGGATGCCAGCCGCCCGTTCATCGTCGGCGCCGGCCGCGCCAAGGCCCAGGCGGTGGGCACCGCGTTCTCCGTCCGCGTTCTGGAAAACGGCACCGAGGTGCAGGTGACCGAGGGCATCGTCGAGGCGTGGTGCGATGACGATCAGGCGGCCAAGCTGCGCCTGGCCGCCGGCGAGCGCGCGCTGATCACGCCCAGCGCGGTGGTGCGCTATGCCACGGCGGATCTGGCCAATGTCGATCGCACGCTGGCCTGGCGCAACGGCATGATCGATCTCAACGGCCGCACGCTGGCCGAGGCGGCGGACGAGTTCAACCGCTATAACGCGCGCCAGATCGTCATCGCCGATCCCAACATCGCCGCAGAACAGTTCGATGGCGTGTTTCGCATCGATGACCCCGATGGCTTCGTCAACGCGGTGAAGAGCAGCCTCGACGTGACGATCAGCAGCGAGGACCCCTCGGTGATCCGTATTCTGGGCAAGACCTGACCCGGCGATACATTTTGCGAAAATAATCGGAAGGAAAATCCCGGGCCGGGTCTCTTTGCTAGCGGGGGCCGAAAACAAACGCGGCCGCCCAGCAAAGGCCGTTAGATCGGGAGGGGTTTGAATGCAGATGTCGTTGATCCGCCGGGCGCTATGTGCGTCCACGGCGATCGTGTGCGCCGCGGCGATGCCGGGTGGCGCGCATGCCGCGCAGGAAGTGCGCCAGTTCGCCATCGACGCGCAGCCGGCGGAAACCGCGGTCAGCCAGATCGGCTATCAGGGCGGCGTGCAGATCATTGCCCAGCGCAAGCTGCTGCGCGATGTGCGCACCAATGCCGTGCGCGGCGCCTTCACCGTTTCAGAGGCGATGAGCCGGCTGTTCGTCGACACCAGCCTTGAGGCGCGCCAGACCGGCCCGAACACCTATGTGGTGGTGGCCAAGCCCGATGCGCTGCGCCCGGCCCGCCATGTCGCCGCGCTGACCGCCGATCCCGCGCCCCAGCCGGCGGCCGCGCCATCGGCCCCCGCCGCCGCGCCGGAGACCGGCACGATCATCGTCACCGGCCTGCGCGCCAGCCTTGACAGCGCGCGCGGCATCAAGCGCAATGCCATGGGCATCGTCGATGCCATCGCCACCAAGGATATCGGCAAGCTGCCCGATGCCAACCTGGCGGAATCGCTGCAACGCGTCAGCGGCGTGTCGATCGACCGCTCGGGCGGCGAAGGCGCGTTCATCACCGTGCGCGGGTTTGGCCCCGAATTCAACACCGTGCTGATGAACGGCCGCCAGCTTGCCACCCCCACCGATCCCAGCCAGGCCTCGGGCCGGGCGTTCTCGTTCGATACCTTGGCCTCGGAACTGGTCTCGGGCGTCGAGATCTACAAAAGCTCGACCGCGCGGCTGCAATCGGGCGGCGTCGGCTCGACCGTGGACATCCGGACGGCGCGCCCTTTCGACTATCACGGGCTGAAGGTCTCGCAGACGGTTGACGTCAACTATGACGGCAACGCCAAGAAGGCCGCCCCCGACGCCTCGTTCCTCGTCTCGGACACGTTCGACGACAACCGCTTTGGCGTGTTGCTGACGGGCAGCTATCAGCACCGTTATGACAAGCTGAATACCGCCGGCGTCGATGGCTGGCTGGTCAACCCGGCGGTGCCGGCATCGCAGATCAACGGCGGCAAGGGCACGGTCAGCGCCTCGAACCCGCAGGGCAACCTGTTCGTGCCGCAGGACTTCGGCGCGATGGTCAACCGCGAGAACCGCGAGCGCATCGGCGGCACGCTGGTGCTGCAATATCGCCCCACGCCCGACGTGACGATCACCGCCGACGCGCTCTACACCAAGTTCACCGACACCAGCGACGCGCGCTCCTATGGCCACTGGTTCACCGCCAGCAACCTGACCAACGTCACCACCGATGCCAACGGCACCGTCACCGACATGACCCAGGCCAGCGGCATCGCCAGCGACTTTCACGACAAGAGCTATAGCAAGCACACCAACACCCGCGAGTTCGGCCTGAACGTCGACTGGGATATTTCGTCGCACGTGAAGGCGGTGTTCGATTTCACCCACTCGCTGGCGCACGAGGACCCCGATGGCGGCACCGAGAGCGAGCTGACGCTGCTGGGTTACCTGACCGGTTCGGCGCGGTTCCAGTCGAACAGCAACATCATCCCGATGGTGGGTGAGACGCTGCCGACTTATGCCAATCCGGCGTCCTCGTGCGGCACCACGCCGACCAACTCGGGCGTGGCGGCCAGCAACCCGGTGCAGGGCGCCGGCGAGAACCTGTGCCAGCACGTCATGCTGCTGCGCGGCTATGGCGTCAGCGATCAGGTCAATCAGGCCCGTGCGGACTTCACCTACAAAAGCGATGAATCCGAAGGGCTGATCCGCGCCAACTGGGGGCTTTATGGCTCGCAGGATCGCAAGGACACCGCGCTCTACTCGAACGATGGCGGATCGGGCTGCACCACCTGCGGGTACAACATCCCGGCGCCGTCCAATGTGGCGATCTCGGTGTTCAACGCGGGATCGGGCTATCTCTCGGGGGTCAGCGGGGCCAACACCATCCCCACCCAGTGGCTGACCTTCAGTGGATCGCAACTGTTCAACGCCATCACCGCGCAGCAGCAGGCGACCAACCCCGGCTTCACCTTCGCCCCGCCGCAAGTCAACGACACCATCGTCAAGGAGCGCGTGCTGGGCGGCTATCTGGAGACCGAGTTCAAGGGCCAGGTGGCCGGCAAGCCGCTGACCATCGTTGCCGGCGTGCGGCTGGAGCAGACCAGCACCAACGTCAACGGCCTTGCCACCGCCTATACCGCGCTGGTCAAGCTGGCCAACGACCAGACGCAGTATGGGTCGACCTCGTCGGGCCACACGCGGACGATCGGGACCAACAACTACCTCGATATCCTGCCCAACATCGCGCTGCGCTGGGATCTCTCCGATCGCCTGACCGCGCGGTTCGCCGCATCGCAGACGATCACCCGGCCGACACTGGAGGAACTCTCGCCGGTGACGACGCTGGAAACGCTGCGCCCCGGCAACTTTGCCGCCAGCGCGGGGAACCCCAACCTCAAGCCGTTCAAGTCCAGCAACCTCGACGTTTCATTCGAGTACTATTACAAGCCGGCGAGCTATATCTCGGTGGGTGGCTATCTGAAGCAGGTCAGCAACTTCATCGTGCTGAACCAGACCACCGGGACGGTCAGCGGCGTCAATGGCGCGCTGCTCGATCCGGCCACGGGCACCCCGGCGCAGTTCACCATCACCGCGCCGCAGAACGGCCAGGATGCCACCGTGACCGGCATCGAGGCCGCCTGGCAGAACACCTTTGGCGAAACCGGCTTTGGTGTTCAGTTGACGGGAACGCTGGTCGGTTCCAACCGGCACCTGAACCCGCAGGATCCGGCCAACGGCTTCGCGCTGACCGGGCTGTCGAACTCGGCCAACGCGGTGGTGTTCTATGACAAGCACGGACTGGAGGCACGGTTGGCCTACAACTGGCGCAGCCACTTCCTCCAGTACCTCGCGCCGCCGCCGCTGAACGGCGCGGGTCAGGCGGTGACCCAGGTGCGCGCCTATTCGCAGATCGACGCGAGCCTGGGCTATCACTTCAACAAGCACTGGTCGGTGTTCCTCGAAGGGGCCAACCTCACCGATTCCAAGCTGTTGAAGTATGCGTATTACACCAACCAGTTCCTCTATGCCGAGGACAGCGGCCGGCGCTTCAAGCTGGGCGCGCGGGTCAACTTCTGATCCGGGCGATCCGCCTGAGGTGACGTGCATCGGCCCGGCCCCCTTCCCAAGGGGCCGGGCCTTTGCGCCTCGGCGGCATGTGATAAGATCAAACGGGACAAGAGGACCGGCATGGAGCGGATGATCAATTCGGTGTGCGTTGTCGGCGGTGGCTCGGCCGGGTGGCTGACCGCCGCGCTGATCGCCGCGCGCCATCGCCAACCCGATGGCGGCGGCCTCACGGTGACGCTGGTCGAGAGCACGCAGATCGGCATCGTCGGCGTGGGCGAGGGCACCTGGCCCACGATGCGCAATACCATGCGCAAGATCGGCGTGTCCGAAACCGACCTGATCCGCGCGTGCAACGCCTCGTTCAAGCAGGGGGCCAAGTTTGCCCGCTGGCGCACCGGGGCAGACGACGATTTCTATTACCACCCGCTGGTCCTGCCCGAGGGGTTTCCGCAGGTCGATCTGGCGCCGCACTGGAATGCGATCGCGGCGGGGCATCCCGAGGCGCCCTCGTTCTCTGACGCGGTGTGTTTTCAGGAATTTCTCTGCGAGAACGACCTTGCGCCCAAGCTGATGACCTCGCCCGAATATGGCGGGATCGCGAATTATGCCTATCACCTCGATGCGGTGAAGTTGGGGCAGTTCCTACGCGAGCATTGCACCGGCAAGCTGGGCGTGCGCCACATCGATGACGACATCGTAGCGGTGCAACAGGCCGAGGATGGCGACATCACCGCCGTTGTGGGCACCAAATCCGGGCCGATCACCGCCGACCTGTTCGTCGATTGCAGCGGCTTTCGCTCGCGCCTGCTGGGGCAGGCGTTGGGGGTGCCGTTCATCGATTGCAACGACGTGCTGTTCATCGATCGGGCGCTGGCGGTGCAGGTGCCTTATGAGGAGGCCAATGCGCCGATCGTCTCGCACACCCTATCCACCGGGCAGAAGCATGGGTGGATATGGGACATCGGGCTGCAGAACCGGCGCGGGGTGGGCTATGTCTATTCGAGCCGCCATGCCGGGTCCGAACCGGTGGAGGCGGAACTGGCCGCCTATATCGGGCCGGGGTTCGACAAATTGCCGGTGCGCGAGATCACCATCCGCTCGGGCCACCGCGAGGTGTTCTGGCAGAACAACTGCGTGGCGGTGGGGTTGTCCGCAGGCTTCCTCGAACCGCTGGAGGCCTCGGCGCTGGTGCTGATCGAACTCTCGGCGGATTACATCGCCAATGCCATGCCGGGCACCCGCAGCGGCATGGACGTGGTGGCGCGCCGCTTCAACGAGATGACGCGCTATCGCTGGGCGCGGATCATCGAGTTTCTGAAGCTGCACTATGTCCTGACCGAGCGGAACGACACCGCATTTTGGCGCGACAACCGCGATCCGGCGACCATCCCCGAGGCGTTGCAGGAGCAACTCGAACTGTGGCGCTATGCCGCGCCGGGCGAGCACGATTTCACCAGCGCACACGAGATGTTCCCCGCCGCCAGCTATCAGTACGTGCTCTATGGCATGGGGTTTCGCATGGACCCGCGCGCCCATGCCCGGACGCTGCGCGATCGCGATGCCGCCACAGCCGCATTCCAGCGCAATGCCGCCACCAAGCGCAAGCTGGCCGGGATGATGCCCACCAACCGCAGCCTGCTGAACAAGCTGGCCGAATTTCGCTTCCAACCGGTCTGAGAGGGGATCGCATGAACTGGGTGCAACTGACGCGCGCCGCGCATGCCGGGCTGCGTGTCGATCCGGCGTTGGCGCTCTCGGCCTGTGCCACGGTGCATATGGTGCCGCTGACCTATGGCGAGATCCGGCGGGTGGCCTCGGATTTCCCTGTGGTGCTGGCCAAGGATGCCGAGACCGGGCAGTTCTATCCGGCGGCGCTGCTGGGGCTGGAGCCGCACGAGAACCTCTATTGGAATGGCGCGCGGCTGGCGGCGGAGCATGTGCCATTGAACCTCGCGCGGTTGCCATTTGGCCTGGGTGGGGCGGATCTGGCGGCGGCGGTGATCTGCGTCGATCTCGATAGTCCGGGGATCGTGGCCGAGGGCGGCGCGCCGATTGTCGAGGCCGATGGGCGCGAGAGCCCCTATTTCGCCGGGGTGCAGGCGACGTTGGGCGAACTGGCGGGGCAAGTGGCGCCGACGCGGGGGTTCATCGAGGCGGCGGTGCAGGCGCGGCTGGTGGTGCCGATCCGGCTGGACATCGCCTTCGACAACGGCAGCAAGGCCGAGCTGGCAGGGCTCTATGCCATCGATGAGGCGGCTTTGCTGCGCGAGATCGCCGGCATCGACACCGAAACCGCGATGGTGCTGGCGGCGATGGCGCTGTCGATCGATCGCATCGGCGCGCTGGTGCGGCGCAAGAACGCGCGGCTGGCCGACGCGGCGGTCTGGTTCGGAGCCGATGCGTGATCATCCACGCGGCCCAGGCCATGGGCCGCGAGCGCGTGGCGCTGACGCTGGTCGATGACGCCCATCCGGCGCCGGAGCAGTTGATCGCAGCCGCACGGGACCGCTCGTTTCGGTGCGATGGCGCCGATTTCTATCCCGGCGCGCGGATCGATGCGCCCGCCGATTATGCGGCATGGCTGGAGACGGTGCTGGCGGCGGTGCTGGGCGGTGGGGCGAGGGTCCGCCGCTGCACCTTCGCGATCGCCACGACGCCGCCGGCCGATCTGGTCCCCCTGCAACGCATCCCGCATTTCGATGACCCCGATCCGGCGATGATCGCGATCGTCCATTACCTGTGCGATGCGCCCCATCGCGGCACCCAGTTCTATCGCCATCGCGCCACCGGCTATGAAACGATCGACGCCGCGCGCAAACCGGCCTGGCGGCAGGCGCTGGTGCAGGATCGGCTGCGCCACGGCTTGCCCGATGCCGGATATGCGGCGGGCGATACCGCCACGTTCACGCGGATCGGTGCGGCCGAGTTGAGGTTCAACCGGCTGGCGATCTATCCCGCCAACAGCCTCCATGCCGGTGACATCGGCGAATCCTGGAGCAACCATGATCCGGGCGAGGCGCGGCTGACGGTCACCTCGCTGGCTGGTGTCGGGCCGTGCTGAGATCGGGATCGGTGCGGCGTGGCACGAATTGCAACAGCACCGCCGCGCCCAATGCGCCGCCGGCCATGATCGTAGCCACCGCCGCAAAGCCAAAGTCCGCCGCGAACAGATAGCCGGCCACGATCGGCCCCAGCGCCGCGCCCATCCGCCCGATGCCGATCACCAACCCGGTGCCGCCGCTGCGCAAGGCGGTGGGAAACGTCGTTGCGATCAGGGCATAGAGCCCGACGATCGCGCCATTGGTGCAGAACCCGCCCAGCGCCACCGCCCAGGACAGCGTCGCCAGCGAACCGTGAATCTGGCCGAACGCCGCCACCGTCACCCCCGCCGCCACCAGATAGAGCGTGATCAGCCGGCGCAGATCGACCCGCAGGCTGAGCGCGGAAAAGGCAAGGCCCCCGGCGAGCCCGCCGACATTGGCCCAGACCAGCACCCCCGCCGCCTGCGCCGGCGACCAGCCCATGTCGGCGACGATCTTGGGCGTCCATTTGAGGATGAAGTAGAACGTCAGCACATGCAGGAAATAGGCAAGGATCAGCAACACCGTCGTGCGGCGCAGGGCCGGTGCGAACAGCTCCGCCAGACCGGGGCGCGGGCCGGCCGCCACGGGGGGCAACCGGTCCAGCGGGGCCTCGCCCAGCCTGGCCAGCGCCGCGTTGAGCCGGGCCAACGCCCCCGGCCGGGCGCGGCCGATCCCCGCGCCGATCGGCTCGGGCAGCCCCATCCACGCCAGCGGCAGCAGCATCAGGCTCATCCCCAGCCCCAGCCCGAACACCGACCGCCAGGTGCCCGATGCCAGCAAGTGCCCGACAAACGCCCCACCGACGATCGCCCCCAGCGGATAGCCCGCCGCCATCACCGCCACGGCGGCGCTGCGCCAGCGATCGTTGGCATATTCGGCCACCAGCGCGTTGGTGACGGCCAGCATCCCGCCGATCCCCAGCCCGGTGAGCAAGCGGCACCCGGCCAGTTGCGTCAACGACCCGACCCGCATGGTCAGCCCCATGCCCAGCGCCATCACCATCAGGCAGCCGATCGCCGTGGTCCGCCGCCCGATCCGGTCCGCCACCTGGCCCAGCACGATCGATCCGGTCGCCATGCCAATGAGTTCATACGACAGCACGAAGCCGAGCGCCGCCTTGCCCACCGCCCACTCGCGCGCGATGCCCGGCGCGGCAAAGCTGATCGAGAGCACATCGAACCCATCGAGCGCATTGAGCGCCACGCACAGGGCGATCGCGATCACCTGCCACCGCCGCATCGGCGCGGCGGCAAGGCGGGCGAGCAGGGCGGCGAGGTCTGACGGGGCGGCTTCGGGCGTGGCGGCTTCGGACGTGGCGGGGGGCATCGGGTGGTCTTTCCGGTCGGGGGGATCAGTCGCGGCGCGGCGCGACGCAAACGAAGCTGTCGCTGGCGTCGATATCGCCATGGCCTTTGTAGCGCGCGTAGGTGGGCCAGGCGCACAAGGGGCGCTGGCGCTGCGGCCATGGGGTCTGTGCGTTGGCGTGGGCGGGGATGGCATCGGGCGCGTGGCCGCGCTCCACCCAGTCCTCCAGCGCGGCCAGCGCGTCGTACTGATCGGTGGCATTGCCGCCGCCGCAATGGTTCATCCCCGGCACCGGGAACACCCGCGCGAAATCGGCGGCATGGCCCCGCGCCTTGCGATCGACCTCCTGCCACCAGGCAAGGGTATCGTGGATCGAGAACACCGGATCGGCCACGCCATGCGGCACGATCAGCTTGCCCCCGCGCGCGGCAAAGGCCGACAGATCGGCGGAATGCGCCGAAACGTCCTGCCACGGAGATGAGGTAAATCCGTCACCGGTGGCATAGATTCGCTTGCCGTCGACCGGCACATCGAATGCCCGTTGCGCGTCGAGCAGGCCCTGCGGGTCGCCGGGGACTTCCTTGGGTGGCACCGTGAACACCGTGAACAGCGATGCCCCGCCCAGCACGACATTCAGCGCCGGCACATGCCCATCGGCCGAGCCGAGCTTCCAGATGCGCCAGCCCGCGCCGGCGATCCCCGGATCCCACGCCCAGTCGGCGTAGACCCGGCTGCCGTCGCGCCAGTGCGCGCCGGCCATGACGTCATAGAGCGCGGCGAGCTTTGCCGGCGCCAGGCACGCGGTCTGTCCCGGATGGCAGACCTTGGCGGCGAGGAACGGGCGCACGCGCGCGGTGGTGCAGGCGGCGGGGTTGCTGACGATGCCGTCCTTCAGCCCGTCGAGCCCGTCGCAGGCCTCGATCACCGCCGCGCCGACCAGCGCGAGATCGCCGTCGGTCAACGCGGTGTGGAGATCGGGGAAGGCCACCTTGCCATCGGGCCCGGCGACCAATCGCGCGAGGCGTTGCACTTCGGCGGCTTCCTCCACGGCGGCGCGGGGCAAGGCGAAGCCCGGCGCGCCGGCGACGATGCCGTTGAAGATATCCGGGTGTTGCTGGGCAAAGACCATGCCTTCCTCGCCGCCCTTCGAGCAGCCGACGAAGTAGGACCGCGCCGGCGCGCGGTGATAGTAAGCGGCGATCACCGCCTTGGCCGCGCGCGCGACCGGCGCCAGCGAGGCGTGGCCATATTCGCTGCGCGCCTGCGGATCGAAGCCGAAGGCGGTGGGCCCGCCCCGCCGCGGATTGCTGTTCAGCGCGTTGGAATGCCCCGAATCCTGGCTGACCACGGCATAGCCGCGCGCCAGTGCCGGCGGAAACCCCGTCGGCCCCGATGCGATGCGGCCATAGGCATCGCCGATCTCGCCATTCGATCCGCCGCCACCCTGGAAGAAGAACTTGCCGTTCCATCCCTCGGGCAGGCGCATGTGGAAACGGATGGCATAGTCCTGACCATCGACGCCCTTGTGCGCGTGCATGATGCCAAAGACCTCGCAATGCGCGGGCAGCGCAAAGCCGAAGACAGTGCCGGCCGGCACAGTGGCGGCACGCTCGATGCGGGTGCCGGGCTCGGGCCAGGCGACCGGCAAGGCGGCCGAACACACATCGCTTGCCGGCGCGGTTTGCGCCACCGACGCCTGTGCCTGCGCCACATGTGCCACGCCCAGCGCCGATCCGGCGCACGCCAGCAACCACAGGGATTTGCGCAAAGTCATCGGTGCCTCACCTCCGTCTCACCATGAATGGCCGGTGGCGCGTGGGCCCCGGTGTTGGCTGCTTGGTAACGCAGGTTGGGGGCTTGCGTCGAGTCAAATGTTATGTCACATAACATGTACCAAGCCGTTCAATACGGCCGAATGGAGGAGAGGACATGACCAAGGCTTTCGAGAACACGCGTCTGCTGTGCCGGTTGTTGCTGGCAGGATCGATGCTGGCCACCGCGCAGGCCCATGCCGCCGATGCGCCGGCCGCCCCCCCCGCCGCGGATAATGCGCCTGAAACCAAGGACATCGTCGTCACCGCCCAGCGCCGGCGCGAGAGCGTGCAGAACATCAGCATCGCGGTCACCGCGCTCTCGGGCGATGCCCTGGCGGAAAAGCAGGTGGCGCGGATGCTCGATCTGCAGAACGCGGCGCCGGGGCTGTCGATCGTCAAGTCCGGGCTGACCGAATCGATCAATATTCGCGGCATCGGATTGGCCTCGGGCTCGCCACAGGTGACCAACGGCGTCTCGACCTACCTTGATGGCGTATTCCAGCCACCGATCGTCTCGACCTCGCAGTTCTACGATGTCGCCGGGGTCGAAGTTCTGCGCGGGCCGCAGGGGACGCTGGTCGGCGCCAACTCGACCGGCGGCGCGATCTACATCAATTCGGCCAAGCCGGAGCTGGGCAAGTTCGGTGGTAATGCCACGGTTGGTTATGGCAACTATGCCAACCTCTCGGCGAATGCGGCGGTCAACATACCGATCGGCAGCGACCTTGCCATCCGCATTGCCGGTCTCGCCGACCGGCGCGACAGCTATTACAAGGACCTTGGTCCGGCGCATGCCGCGCCCGACAGCCTGAACGAGCGCGACCTGCGCGCCCAGGCCTTGTGGAAGGTTGGCGGGTTCTCGGCGCTGGCGAAAGTGGAACTGATCAACAAGCGCACCGGCGGCTATGCCTATCAGCCGATCGCCGGCACCCAATATGCCGCCGGCCGCACCACTATTCCGTGGACCGTCGCCTATGACACGCCCACCGACAACTTCGAGCGCGGCACGCTCACCAGCCTCGAACTCAAATACGCCTTCGATGGCGGCCTGACTCTGCGATCCTTGACTGGCTATCTCAACAAGCGGGTCAACAACCTTTACGATAACGACGGCAGCGACCTGGCCATCACCGCCGCCACCCCGCAGGTCACCCAGGCACAGTACGTGCGCGAGCGCGAGTACAGCGAGGAACTCAACGTGATCTCGCCCGACAACGGCGTGTTCAAGTATGTGCTGGGTGCCTATGCCCAGCGCAACAAGATCAACGTCCGCATCGTGCAGGACACCACCAAGCCCAGCGGCACCTCGCCGCTCTGGATCGAGCCCGATACCGACAAGCTGTTGCTTGGCCTGTTCGGTCAGGCCAGCTACCAGATCACGCCAAAGCTGCAGATCGAGGCCGGCGCGCGCTACTCGCACTTCCATGTCGATGGCACCGGCGGGGTCTATGTCGCGCGCGGGGCGCCGCAATTCGGCCCGCTGGGCCTCGATGTCGCGCCGCAGACCGGCACCGAGGGCGATGGCCGCGCCACCGGCAAGATCGCGCTGAACTACAAGCCCGATGCGAACAACCTGATCTATGGCTTCGTCGCGCGCGGTTACAAGAACGGTGGCATCAACCCGCCGGGCGGCACCTTCGCCCCCGAGACGGTGTGGGACTATGAGGCGGGGTGGAAATCCACGCTGATGGATCGGCACCTGCGCACCCAGATCGGCGCGTTCTACAACGCCTACAGCAACTTCCAGGAAGACGTGACCAACCCGCTGTCGGGCCAGTCTGGCGTCAGCAACATCGCCAAGGCCAAGATCTGGGGCTTTGAGGCGAGCGCGCAGGGCCATTACGGCCCGCTCTCGCTCGATGGCGCGGTGGCGTATACGCACTCCAGCCTGTCGAGCTTCTCGGTGATCAACCGCGAGGTCACGCCGGCCGGGATCAGCCTGCCCCAGTGCGCCAGCGGCGTGGCCAATTCCAGCACGTGCTATAACTATGCCTATGTCACCACCACCGGCGGCCTGCCCAACCTCTACAGCCCGAAATGGACGTGGAACGTCAACGCGGCCTATCGCATCCCGGTGAACGATGGTGTCACGGTGACGCCGCGTGTCGGTTATGCGTATGTCGGTTCGCAGTGGGCCTATGTGGTGTACAATCCGGTCACCGATCTGATCAAGGCGCACGGATTGGTCAACGCCAGCGTAGCGATCGCGCGGGATAGCCTGACGTTCGAGGTCTATGGCACCAATCTCGCCAAGAGCTTCTATGTCGCCGGCCATAGCGGCAACAACGAACTCTATGGCGCACCGCGCGAATATGGCGTGCGGCTCAGCACGAAGTTCTGAGACCGGGTGCCGGCGCGGTGGTCAGTCCGCCGCCGCGCCGTCCCCGCCATCGACCGGCCAGAGCGCGCGCAGCGTCTCCACCAGCGTCTCGCGCAAGTGCGGGGGGACGGCGGCCATCATATCGCTCTCGTGGGTTTCGAACACGGTCTCGATCTCGCGCGCGATGGTCAGGCCCTCGGCGGTCGCCTGCAACCCTTGCGCGCGGCCGCGGCGCATCACCACCTCGACCAGTCCGCGCGTGACCAGACGGCGCACCAGCGGGTTGAGATTGGCCCGCTTGATCGCCAGCACCCGTCCGCACTCGGCCTGACTGATATCGGGGTTCGCCACGATCAGGGCCAGGATCGAGGCCTCGGTGACGCTGACCGCGAACGGCTCCAGCCGGCGCGCCAGTTCGGCCATGCGGGCGCTCGCCGCGCGGCGCAACAGGTATCCCGGGAATTGGGCAATCGGGTTTTTCATCGGTATGCTTTAGGCGTTATCGTCGCCAAACCGCAATTGCTTCCCACCAGTGTGGGTCGACGCTGGCCAGGGCGGCGGCCTACCAGAGAGTCGCGGAGGATATGTGGCTTATGAAGCTCTAATTCTCCGCGATACCGCCGCGATCGGTCACGTAGACATCGAATACCGTCTTCCAGGCGCTTATTTCCTCGGCACTGGCGCCATCGAGCGCCCGTATCGCCTGCCGTATCGCCGCCAGTGGCTGACCCCGATTGTGTTGCCCTTCATGCCACCAGAAGTTGATCTGTGCACCAACAGCCCCCGATGACACCACATGGTGCAACCACATCGAGGGAATGTAGAGGACGTCACCTGGGTTCAGTTCGGCGATAAACCCATGGTTCAGGGCCTCGGCAAAGCGCGGATGGCGTTCAAGATCCGGTGCCTCGCAATGAACCAGACTGATCGGTTGCCCGGCCGGCGTCCGGTCGAGCGGCCCCATGTACATGTTGGGCAGTTGATCGATCGGAAACAGCAGAAACGTCCGCCGCCCCAGGATCGGGCATGCCAAATTCTCGGCATAGTCCCAGTGCGCCGAAGTCTTGCCCGGCGTGCCCATCCACAACGATGCGCGCCGCGGCTGCGCCGGTCTCAGGAGTGGCATCGCCACCTCTGGCTCAAGTCCCGGCAAACACGTCGCGATGTTGATCGCGCCCGCGAAGATGGAAGGCGCCTCCTCGGATGCCATCGCGGTCATCAGGAGTTGCAGGATGGTGGGCACACTGGCCTTTGCGCGGGCGAAATTGCAATCGGTGAGGTCCGCATTGTAGGCGAAGCGCCCATCGATGCCGGGATCACCGATCCAGAACTCAGCCTCGCCGTCATTGGCATAGTGCGCCAGATATGCACACGCCGGGCCGGCCCCGCAGAGCCCCGCGCGCACGGCCGGCCAATGCGCCGCCTGACCGCGCATGACGAACGGGGTGCCAGTCGCCTGCCTGAGATCGGCAAACGCGGCTTGGCTGAGCGGCGGGAAATCTGGCAGCGGCTGCATAATCAGCGCCGGGTATAGGCAATGAGGCTGGCGGCATAAGGTGCGAGCGCGATGTCGCCCGCGATGGCGGCGTGAGCGGCCGGGCTGGCCAGCAGGACGCCCGTCGGGCGCGGAGCCGCGCCGGGCCAGCCGCTGACCTGGGCCTGCTGGGCGGCATCGCTCATGTTGAGCAGCAGCACCACGCCGTGGCCCGCATGATCCTGCCGGGCGAAGGCCAGCACTTTCGGATTGCCGGATTTGAGCGGCACGTAATCGCCGTCGCGCAGCGCCGGATTGCTCCGCCGCAACGCCATCAGCGCCGCATACCAGTGATAGATCGAGCCCGGATCGGCCAGTTCCGCCTGCGCATTGCGCGTTGTCGCCGCCGGGTTGACCGGCAGCCACGGCACGCCGGTGGTGAACCCGGCCCCGGACGCGCCGGTCCATTGCATGGGGGTACGCTCGGGATCGCGGTCGTCGGCCACCTTGCGCGTGGGGCCGAGGGGGAAGGCCTTCAGCGCGTCCTTGGACAGGTCGCCCATGCCCAGTTCCTCGCCGTAATAGACCAGCGCCGTGCCGCGCAAGGTCAGCGTCATCGCCGCGGTCAGCCGGGCGATGGCATCGTTGTGGACGCCGTCGCCGAGGCGGCTCCACTGGCGCGAGGTATCGTGGTTGCTGAAGAACAGCACCGGCGGCTCGCCGTTCAGCCTGGTCTCGGCGTCATCGATGCGCGCCTTGAACACCTGCGCGTCGAGCGTCTTCACCCCGCTGTAGAGGAAATCCATCGGCAGGTTGATCTCATCGTGGTGCGCGCCATAGACCTTGGCGAGATCATCGACCGTCGAGATGGCATTCTCGCCCAGCAGGATGCGATCGCCGGGGAAGCCATCGACCACCGCGCGCAAGGCCTGCATGATCGGGTGATTGCCCGGCTGACCGGAGTTGTACGGCTTCAGCCCCACCGGCGCACCCGCCTTTGGATCGGGGTCCTGCGGCCATGTCTCATCCTCCAGCAGATAGGGCGTAGCGTCGAGCCGGAAGCCGCTCGCCCCATGCCGCAGCCAGAAGCGCATCACATCGTGCATCGCTGTTTGCACTGCCGGGTTGCGCCAGTTGAGATCGGGCTGCTGCGGCAGGAAGATGTGATAGTAATATTGCTTCGTCGCCGGATCGAGCGTCCACGCCGAGCCGCCGAAGATCGATTGCCAGTTGGTCGGCGGGCCACCGTCGGGGGCGGGATCGTGCCAGACGTACCAGTCGCGCTTGGGGTTGGTGCGCGAGGTGCGCGATTCCTTGAACCACGGATGTTCCGACGAGGTGTGGTTCAGCACGAAGTCGACCAGCACGCGGATATGGCGCTTGTGCGCCTCGGCGACGAGGCGATCCCAATCAGCCATCGTGCCATACTCGGGCGCGACGCTGGTGTAATTGGCGACGTCATAGCCGAAATCATAGTTGGGCGAGGGATAGAACGGGGTCAGCCAGATCGCATCGACGCCCAGCTTTTGCAGGTAATCCAGCCTCTGCGTGACGCCGTTGAGATCACCTACCCCATCGCCATTGCTGTCCTGAAAGCTGCGCGGATAGATCTCGTAGATCACCGCATGGGTCCACCAGGGCTGGGGCGCGGCCTGCGCCGCCGTCGGCAGGATCAAGGCCGCCGCCAGAGCCAACAAGGGTTTCAGCATGTCGCATGGGCCTTCTTGGTCATCGACGCGAGGACGTCGGCATGGTCGGGAAAGTTCAGGCTGCAGCCATGGAGGAACGCATCGACGCCCTGCGCCGCGTGGAAATCCACATCCACCCCGCCGGGGCCCGTCGCCGCCGGAAACGCGCCATAGCCGGCGAACAGGCAGTGCCAGGATTCCGTCCCGAAGTGGCTGAGGCTGTTCTGGCGCTGTAACGCGTCGCTCAGCGCGGCGCGGCGATACCAGACGTCGAGGATGTGCCGCAGCGGCGCGGAGAGATGCGTGTTGGCGCGGTTCTGACGCCAGTAATCCGTGTCATCGCGGGTGTTCAGCTTGTAATGCGCGACGATGTAATCGCGCACCCGCTCGATCCGGTCGCGGATGCGGGTGTTGAAATCCCCTGCATGGCGCGGGGTGAAGTCGCCGCGCTCGTAATCGTTCATGAACATTTCGACAGTGCCCAGCACCAGGTGCAGCGCTGTCGCCTCCAGCGGCTCGATGAACCCCTGGCTGAGCCCCACGGCCAGTACATTGCCCGCCCAGTGCCGCTGCAACTGCCCGACGTTAAAGCGCAAGTGCCGTGCCGCCGGAGCATCCTCGCCGAGCCCCAGATGCGCGCGCAGTTCCGCCTCCGCGGCATCGGCGGAGAGATGGTCACTGCTGTAGACATAGCCGTTGCCAAAGCGGTTGGTCAGCGGGATCGACCAGCACCACCCGTTCGACAGCGCCGTGGCCAGCGTTTCCACCGGCGGCGGCCTGTCCATCGGCGTGGGCAGCACCACCGCGCTGTCGTTGAACAGGTTGTCGCGGAAGCTTTCGAAGCCCACCTTCAGCTTGCCCCGGATCAGCAAGCCGGCAAAGCCGCTGCAATCGACGAACAGGTCGCCGGGGATGGTCTCGCCATCGTCGGTGATCACCGATGAGACATCGCCGGCGGGCGTGACCTGCGCATCGACCACCCGCCCCGCGCGATGGACCACGCCGCGCGCCACCGCTTGCTCGCGCAGGAACAGGCCTAGCAGCGCCGCATCGAAGTGATAGCCGTACGCCATGCGGAACGGGAAGTTGGCGGGGGCCACCGGCGCCTTGCCGGTCGCCGCTAACGCGCCATTGAGCAGGAACCGGTCGGGCGCGGTGGGCACGTCGCGGCCCATGCGGCGGTTGCGGCAGTTGTTGATGAAGGCGTCGGTGGTGTGGAGATCGACCTGCGTGGTGAAGGGGTGCGCGTAATCGGCGGGGCCTTGCGGGCTCCAGCCGGAGAAGCGGATGCTGGCCTTGTAGGTGGCGTTGCAGCGGGGCATCCACTCGGCCTCGGCGATGCCCATGGTCTCGAAGAACCGGCGCAGCGTCGGCGTGGAGCCCTCGCCAACGCCGATGGTGGGGATATCGGGCGTTTCGATCAGGGTCACGGTGACGTCGGGCCAGCGCTGTGCCAGCATGTTCGCGGCCAGCCACCCCGCCGTCCCCCCGCCGACAATGACGATGCGCCGCGCCGGGGTCATGCCGGCATCGCGCCGATGGTGGCGGCCAGCCAGTCGTCGTGCAGCGGCAGATGGGCCAGCGGCTGCTGCTTCACGGTCGCCATTTGCGCGAATTGCTGGCGCAGGTCGGCAAGGCTGGGGCCATCGGCCAGCGGGTGGTGATCGGCGGGGATGATGCCCTGCCCTATCATCACCTGCACCCACGATGGCTCCATGAAGATGTCGAGTTGGTCCTGCGTACACGCGCCGTTGCGGCGGAACAGCTCGATCTTTTGCGCCAATCGATCGGGGATCGGCATCTCGCGCAAGTCGGCCCAGAACCGGGCATCGTCGCGCCGGTTCTGGTGATAGTGCAGGATGATGAAGTCGCGGATCAATTCGTACTCGCGCTGCGACTGGCGGTTGTATTCGTCGCGCAGCGCGGTGCTGTCCGGCCCGTGGGGGAACAGGTGCAGCAGGCGCACGATCGCCGACTGGATCAGGTAAATGCTGGTCGATTCGAGCGGTTCGAGAAACCCGCTGGAGAGGCCCACCGCGACCACATTGCGATGCCACTGCCGTCGCGCGCGCCCGGTGCGGAAGGGAATGATGCGCGGCTCACCCCGCGCCGCCGAGCCGAGATTGCCGAGCAGCAGTTCGGCGGCCTGTTCGTCGCTCATGTGCCGGCTCGAATAGACCAACCCGTTGCCGTTGCGGTGTTGCAGCGGAATCTGCCATTGCCACCCGGCGCGGTGCGCGATCGAGCGGGTGTAGAGCGCGGTCTTGGCAAAGCGTTCCGACGGCACCGCCATCGCCCGGTCGCAGGGCAGCCAGTGGTCCCAATCCTCGTAACCCGTGCGCAATGCCTGCTGGATCAACACGCCCCGGCTGCCCGAGCAATCGATGAACAGGTCGCCGGCGATCTCGCGCCCATCGTCCAGCACCACCGCCGTCACATCGCCGCGCTCGGCGCAGCGGCGGGTTTCGGCGATCAACCCCTCGGTGCGGCGCACGCCCATACCCTCGGCCAGACGCCGCAGGAACTGGCCATAAAGCGCGGAATCGAAGTGATAGGCATAGGGCCGATCCCAGATCGGATCCTGGCCTGTGGTCGGCGCAAAGCGGCCGGTGCGCACACACAAGTCGTTGAGATCGCAATCCCAGTAATCGACGCCCAGCCCGGCGTGGTGCGCCCGCGTCCAGAAATGGTGGAACCCGCAGAACGCCAGGTTGCGCCCCGATGCGCCGAAGGTGTGATTGTACGCCTCGCCCACCCGGCCCCAGTTTTCGAACCGGATGGCCAGTTTGACCGTCGCCTTGGTCTCGCGCAGGAAGTCGGCCTCGGCGATGCCCAGCACGCTGTTCAGCGTCTGGATCGGCGGGATGGTCGCCTCGCCCACGCCAACGATGCCGATCTGTTCGGACTCGACCAGTTCGACCGACACCTGCCGGCCCATCACCTTGGCGATCAGCGCCGCCGCCATCCAGCCGGCGGTGCCGCCGCCGACCACGACGATGTTCTTGACCTCACCCGGCATTTCGCCACTCCCCAGGCGAACGCACCCTGCCGGCAGGGGCCGACAGGGTGCGTCCATCAACCCCACCTCAGAAGAACGAGTAGGTGGCGTTCAGCATGAAGTTGCGCCCGAACTTCTCGTTGCGCAACACCAGCCCGCTGGCAGTATCGGTGTAGGTGTCCTGCTGGTCGGTCAGGTTCTGCGCCTGCAACGACAGCTTCAGGCCCTTCAGACCGTACATGTGCGTGTTCTTGAAGTCATAGCTGACCTGCGCATCGACCAGCGTTTCGCCGGCGCGGTTCACCGGGGTCAACGTGTTCGATCCGCCGCGATCTTCCGACAGCCAGGCCGAACGCTTGTTGCCCGAGACGCGCAGCGCAAAGCCGCCGTGCTCGTAGAAGGCGGTCGCCTGATAGACGTACTTCGACAGGCCCGGCACCGCCGTGCCATCGTCGAGGTGGCCATCGGTATAGGCCATCCCGGCGACCACGCCGAGACCGCTGAGCACATGGGTGATCCGGGCGAACGGCACGGTCGCCTGCACTTCCACGCCCTTCACGTTGCCCTTCAGCCCGCCGACATAGCCGGTGTTGACGCCCTGGAACGTCGCCGGGGTATAGATCGTCTTGCCATCGCTGCTGACCGCCTGGTCATAGCCGGGGATATAGAACTGCTGGTAGTTGCGGACCGTGGTGGACAGCTCGTTCCAGTTGACCAGATGCTTGTAGAACAGCGAGGCCGAAACGAAGCCGTCGCGCGCGAAGTAGTACTCGTAGGACAGGTCGAGCTGGTTGGCTTCGTAAGGCCGCAACTTGGCGTTGCCGCCGGTCGAGTACCACGGGCCCTGCGCCGGATCGGTGCTGGTGACGTTGGCGACGTTGTTCTTGAACGCCACCGCCGAACCGGGGTTCAGCGAATCGATGCGCGGGCGGCTGACCGTCTTGCCCGCTGCAAAGCGGATGATGTGGCCGTGCTGCAGATCGAAGTTCAGGTTCAGGCTGGGCAGGACGCGGGTGTAGGTCGCGCCATCACTGACCGGAATGGCGATGTCATAGAGGTTGGCGCCGGTGTACGAGTTGAAGCCGGTGCCGCGCTGCTTGGTGATCATCGCCTGCACGCCGACATTGCCGAACACGCGCAGCCCGCCGTTGAAGGTGCGATCGAAATCGCCCTGAATGAACGGCTGGTACACGGTCTCGCGGATCGTGTAGGTATCGCCGGCGCGATCGGGCTCTAACTGGGTATCGTTATAGCGGGTGTAGAAGCCGCTGTTGATCAGGCCGATCGCATCATAGGCAACGACATTGCCCAACCCCGCCCAGCCGAGGCTGGCGGTGCCGTGCTGGTACTGCGACGGCACCGTGCCATCGAGCGGATAGGTCGAGGCGGTCAGGAAGTAGCCCTGGTTCACCTTCGACTTCTTGTGCGAGGAGAAGCGCACGCCGCCGCTGACATGGGTGAAGAAGCTATCGGCGAAGTCCTTGGTCGCCTGGAAGCGGACGGCGTTCAGGAACTCGTCGAACAGGGCATCGTTGATGAAGCCGTCCTGCGCCTGGGCATAGCCGATCGGCGTGCCGCCGCCACCAACCACGGCCGTCTGGTAGAGCGGGCCGCCCGGTGCGCCCAGCGGCGCCATCGTGCCGCCCCAGGCCTGGGGGCCGGCCAGCTTGATCGTGTTGAAGTTGTCGAACCCTTGCGAATTGTTCGAGAACGTCAGGCCATTCGAGCTATCGGTGAAGGTGCGCAGCGTGTTCGCACCCTGCGTGGTCAGCCCGGCGCGGCCGTAACCGGCATAAGTCTCGTCGCGCGCATCGCTCTTGGCGCTTTGCGAGTGCGACAGGTCGAGCGTCAGGTGGACATCGGCCGAGGGCTCGTACTTCAGGTTGCCGCCGAACACCGTGAGGTGCCCGGTCTTGTTCAGCGGATCCTCGCGCAGTACCGAGTTGAACCCCGTGGTCGTCGCCGAGGTGATCGTCGTGGCGTTGGCGGACAGCACCCCGGCACCCGTCGGATCCAGCCCCAGAGAATCGATGAAGCCGCGCGCGATGCCGGTGTCGGAGAACTTGATGTAGAGCCCATCGAATGTTGCGGTGAAGTTGGGCGCCGGGCGCCATTCGACCACGCCCGAAATCGTGTCGCGCTTCAACACCTCGGATTCGGAATAGTAGGAGAAGCCCGAAGGCGCCCACTTGCCGGCATTGGCGCCGGAAGTGACGGCGCTCTGGCTATAGCCCCAGACGCTCGAATATTGGTCCTGCGTCGGCGACTTGGTCAGCGCGCCGGTGAGCGCAATGCCCAGGGTATCGTCGAAGAACTTGTCGCTGAACGACACCGCGAAGCGATAGCCACGGTTGCTGAAATCGGGGTTGTCGGACTTCTGGCCGTTCTGCTCGAGCATGCCGTTGACGGTCAGCACGCGCTTGTGTTCCAGCGGCTTGATCGTCTGCATATCGACGGTGCCGCCGATGCCCAGCGCGGTCAGTTCGGCATTGGGGGTCTTGTAGACCTCGGCGCCGTCGACGATTTCGGCGGGGTAGAGGTCATATTCCACGCCGCGGTTATCGCCGATGCCGATCAGTTCGCGCCCGTTGAGCGTCGAGCCGACATAGTCTTCCTTGAAACCGCGCACCGAAATGCCGCTCACGCGCCCGGCGATACGCTCGCCGGCAAGGCCCGCCAGACGCCCCAGCGAATCCGCGACGCTCGCGCCGGGCAGCTTGCCGATGTCTTCGGACGACATCGCCTCGACCACCGAGGTGGCGTTCTGCTTCACCGCCTCGGCGCGTTGCAGCCCGGCGCGGAAGCCGGTGACGACGATATCGGCCTGCGGCTTTGCCGCGGCGTCGATGGTCGCCGCAGGTGCTGGCTTGTCGGCGGTCTGCGCCCAGACCTGCGGTGCGGCAAGCAGGCCCGCCACGGCCGTCGAGCAGGCAAACGATCGGATCAAACGTGTACGCATGTAGGTATTCCCCCGTTGAAATATTGTGGATTTTGCCTGGTTGCCCGGCTCAGAAGCGGTAGACGCTCGCTTCCCAAGGCTGCAGGTGGATCGTGCGCGCGCCGACGGGCGCCGGCAGGCCACCACCGCTGTCGATCAGCCGGTTTTTCAGCCGTATGCCGGCAGGCAACGCCACCTCGGCCGGATGCGTGGCAAAGTTCACCACCACCAGCGCGTGATCATCGCCGGCATTGCGGGTGAAGGCGTAGACATCGGGATTCTCGGGCGCGATGTCGTGATAATCGCCGCGCACCAGCACCGGCGCGCGCCCGCGCAGCGCGATCAGCCGCCGGTAGAAATTGAGCACCGAGGCCGGATCGCGCGCCTCGACGGCGGCGTTGATCGCGGTGTGGTTGGGATTGACCGCCAGCCACGGGTGCCCGGTGGTGAACCCCGCCCCCGCATCGGCCGACCACTGCATCGGCGTGCGCGCGTTGTCGCGGCTGGTCTTGCGCAGAATGGCCAGCATCTCGGCGGCGGTGACGTGGCCGCCGTCGACCTCGTCATGCCAGAGGTTGCGGGCGGAGATGTCGTCGAACTGGCCGATTGCGTTGAACGGGAAGTTGGTCATGCCCAGTTCGTCGCCCTGGAAGATGAACGGCGTGCCCCGTTGCAGCAGCGACATCGTCGCCAGTGCCTTGGCCGAGAGGACGCGCCAGCGCGGATCATCGTTGCCGAAGTGCGACACCGCGCGCGGCTTGTCGTGATTGCCCAGGAACGTGGCCGTCCACCCATCATCGCCCAGCGCGGCGTAGAGGTGATCGTAGCGCGCCTTCAGCTCGGGCAGCGTCCAGGCGCGGGGGCGCCAGCCATCGCGATCGACGTTGGAGGCATCGAAGTGGAAGATCATGTTGAGTTCGTGGCGGGCGGGCGCGGTGAACAGCGCATCCTCATTGTCGCCGATGCCGATCGCCTCGCCCACGGTCATCGTGTCGTAGTGACTCAGCACCTCGCGGTTCATTTCGCCCAGATAGGCGTGGGTCTGCGGCCCATGCGCATAGGCCGCCGCCGGATCGGCCAGTTGCTGCGCGGTGAGATCGGGAAACGCCGGATCCTTCGAGATCAGCGGGATCACATCCATGCGAAAACCGGACACGCCCTTGTCCAGCCAGAAGCGCATCACGTCGTAGACCTCGCGCCGCACGGCCGGGTTGTCCCAGTTGAGATCGGGCTGCTGGCGGGCGAAGTAGTGCAGGTATTCGTCGTTGCCCGCGCCCGCGTGCGACCACGCCGATCCGCCGAAGAAGCTGGGCGCATTGTTGGGCGGGGTGCCATCGGGCTTGGCCGGGCGCCAGATGTAGTAATCGTGCTCGGGCGATGCCGGATCGGCCACGGCCTTGCGGAACCAGGCGTGCTGGTCGCTGGTGTGGTTGACCACCAGATCGATGATCAGCCGGATGCCGCGCGCGTGCATCGCCGCCAGCATGTGGTCGAAATCGGCCATCGTGCCGAACTGGGCGAGGACCTTGCGATAGTCGCGGATGTCATAGCCGTTATCGACATTGGGGCTGTCGAAATGCGGGCTCAGCCAGACGACCGTGACCCCAAGCCGCTTGAGATAATCGAGATGGCGGGTGATGCCGTTGAGATCGCCAACCCCGTCACCGTTGGAATCCGCAAAGGACCGCGGATAGACCTGATAGACCACGGCGCTCTGCCACCAGGGGATGGCCCCTTGCTGGGCCGGATCGGCATGGGCCGGCCCGACGGTGATGGCCGCCCCGGCCAGCAACAAGGGGCGGGCAACCCGCAAAGCCCCCCGCAATCCACCTTTGATCCAGCGCTTGACCATGTGTTCTCATGCCCCTTCACAGGCGCGCACCCGCACACACCTCGACACACGCGCCGCCCCATGGGAGGGCGCGTGCATGGTTCGCGATGGCGGTAACGGATGAAGCGATTGACCGCCCCACCGTGCTTCCCTGACTTTCCCTTACGACGTATGCCAATTGGCCTATGGTGATATGGCTAGTATCACGCTTGTCACATGTCCACTAAAAATGCATCCGAATGCACGCAGGGGCAGGTGGCAATTTTGCCACACAAGCGCGCTTTCTGGCCCATGCGACTGGCATTTTCGGCGCGAAAGCCGGTGGATGGCACAAATCGAATGCATTGGGATGCATAAGCCCGGATCGGCCCCCCGCCACCCTGCCGCATGAATAGCTATGCAGTGCTCCGGCCGACCCGCAGGTCCATCCCTCAGCGGCTCAACGTCTCGCGCTGCGCCCGCCATAGCACTGCCGCCAACGTGAACGCCACCGCCGCCGATGACATCGCCGCGCCCATGCCCAGCGTATCGGCCATGCGCGCGGTGACGAGTGGGGCAAAGAAGCTGATCACCCGCCCCCAGTTGAAGATCGAGGCCGCCGTCGATTGCAGATGCGGCGGATAGAGCTCGGCCAGCCAAGGCCCCCAGATCACGCTGGAACACAGCGACGCGCCATAAATCAACCCCAGCCCCGCCAGCACCACCGGCTGCGACGGCGCATTGAGAAACGCCACGATCGCCGCCGCCGCGATGAGAAAGCCGATGGCGTTGAACCGCCGCCCGAAACGATCCGCCGCCCAGCCCCAGACAAAGCCGCCAACGATGTTGCCGCCGAACTGCCACGCCAGCAGTCGCCCGGCCAAGGCATCGGAAAAATGCCGATCGCCGGTGAGATAGGTCGTCAGCCACCCGGAAAACGCGGCATAGCCAAAGAAGTTCAGCCCCGTCATCGCCGCCAGCATCAGCGTCTGACGCCGCACCGCCGGGGCGAACAGTTCCGACACCGGAAGGCGCTGCGCGTGGGCGCGGATACGGTCCACCGGCGACCCCGCCGGGATCAGCACCAGCGCCACCCCGCTGAGGCAGATCGCCGGCACCCCGCCCGCCCAAAGCAGCAACTGCCAATGCCCATCGGGCACCGCCCCCATCGCCAGCCCCAGCGCGACGATCGAGAAGCTGAAAAACGCGTTCAGCGTCCCCGCCAGCCGACCGCGCAACCGTGGGTGGAACAAGTTGACATAGATCCCCACCCCCACCGGAAACGAAGCCCCGGCGAATAGCCCCAGCAGGAACCGCTGCGCCATCAAAGCGCCCCACGAATTCACGACAACCCCGGCGATCAGCATCGTGCCATACCCGGCGACCAGCATCGCGAACATCCGCCGCCGGCCCAGCCGATCGGCCAGTTGCCCGATCAGCACCGCTCCGCACAGCGCGCCTGCCCCCTGCGCCGAATAGGCCGAACCGACCGCGATCAGCGAGAGGTGCAACTGCGCGCGGATGAACGGGCGCAACACGTCCACCGTGTTCCACGCCCAGCCATAGAGAAACTCGCAGACCAGCAGCAGCGCGAAGATCGCCACCTGCCGGCCCATCGGCACGGCGGGCGCGCCGGCTTCGGGCAGATCCCCTGCCAAACTCGGCGCGCCCGCCACGCTCACGCCGCCGCCTGCAGCGCGGCGAGCTTCAACTGCACCAGCATCGACAGCTCGTCATAGACCACCCATTCGTCGACGATCTTGCCGTCCTTCACGTGGAAGTGCGTGACGCCCATGACGAACAGATGGTGCCCGGTCGGCGCGCCCAGCGTGCCATAGCCGAGGTGATGGCCATCCATCACCCAGCGCACCGCGTACTTGGTGCCGCCCTCCTCGCTGTCGACCGAGCAGATGTGCTGGGGCACGAAGCTGCAATCGGGGATCATCGCCACCAGCTTCATCGTCTGGTGCAGGATCGCGGCGACGCCATAGAGTTCGCGCATCAGCGGCCCGTGCCACTGGCAGGTCGGGGCGTAGATCTCGTGGATCTTGCCGAACATGCGGCGGTTGTAGATGTGGTGCAGCCATTCCAACACCTGCACCTCGCCATCGTTGTGCGCGATCGACAGGTCGGCCGCGCTCTCGGGCGGGTATTGGCCGAGCAGGCGGCGGTTTTCGGAGAGATCGAGCACGGTCTCGCCGAGGCTGAACTTCTTGTCGGCGATGCCTTGCGCGAAGACATGCGGATCGACGCCGACCTGGATCAGCGGACCCATGTTGTCGCGCACGATCCACTCCTTGTAGATCTTGTTCTCCAGGATCATGCAGTCGGCGACGGTACGCGTGCAGAACGTGCGGCCGGTGGGCTTGCCCCAACTGCCGAACTCGCTGTGCCGCCCCAGCCCATGGGTCATGTGGCTGGTGTAAAAGCCGTTCACGTCATCGCCGCGCCAGATCACCTGCTGGGCCATGCCGCGGCGATCGGGGAATTCGGCGAGGCGCTGGATGGTGTCGCGGATGTGGGTCTCGCGATCGTACATCGTGCCCATGGTGGTGTAGGCAACGCAGTTATGCGTATAATGCGTGTAGATCAGGCCGACATCGCGCTCGTCCCAGATGCGGTGGGTGCAGCGGATGATGTAATCGACGATATCGGTGTAATCCGCGTCGAAGCCGCGCATCGATTGGACGCGCGGGCGGTCGCTGGGGACGAGTTGGGTGAAATCGCGCCGTTCAACCTGCAGCACGGCAGAGGGTTCGGCCTTGCGCGCCTTGGCGGCGGGTTCCGCTGCGGGCTTGATGCCGCCGGGGGTGGTCTCGTTCACAGGCAATCCTTCCTTATCGGGCAATACGATGGGCTTCGAAGTTGTTGGGGCGAGGATCTGTCACGCCTGCCCAGTCGGCAAGGGCCAAGCTACAGGCGGCGGGATCCTCCAATGGGACGAAATGGCCCGCCCCGGCGATGACATGCAAGCGGGCACCGGGGATGGCGGCGGCGATCTCGGCCTGCAGTTCGGGCGGGGCGATGCGGTCATCCCCCCCGCCGATCACCAGCGTGGGCAGCGTCACATGCGGCAGCAAGGGCCGGCGATCGGGGCGTGTCAGCGCCAGTTCGGTCTGGCGTTGCAGCGTGCCTGCGGGCGCGTCCTCGGCCATGGCGCGGATCGTGGCGCGCAGGATTTGGTCGTTCAACCGCGCGGGCGCCACGGAATTGGGCCACAACGTCTCGCCCACCAGTTGCCCCGGCGGGCTCAGCGCCAGCGCGCGGCGCAGGCCATGCACATCGGGCGGCACATCGCGGGCGTTGGCCGCGATCAGCACCAGTGCGGCGATCCGTTCGGGCGCCTCTGCCGCCAGTGCCAGCGCGGCAATCGCCCCCAGCGAGAAGCCCACGGCAATGAACCGCGGCGGCGCGGTGGCCAGTACGGCCGAGGCCAGGGCCGTGACATCGTCATGGCTGGTGATATCGACATCGTGGTGCCGCACGCCGGTGGGGAGCGTGACGCGCATCGGCGCGAACACCCGCGCATCGCACAGCGTCCCCGGCAGCCACAGGACATCGGCGCCATCCCATCCGGCATGGTGCGATTTTTTTGGCGGGGCGGGTTCAGGCGGCTTGCACATTGTTGTGGGATAACCTACCTGAGTTGCATTCGAATGCAACTGTAAATCGCAGTTTGCCCTCATACGGAGCCTTCCCCGTGACCCAATGGACCCGGGATGCGATGGCCCAGCGGCTTGTCCGCTATGCCGATCTCGTCCCCTGCCGCACCGCCTTTGTCGATACCCGCACCCCGGGCAGCGACGCCAAGGAGAACTTCACGATCATCGGCCCCGGCGTCTCCGAAAGCGCCGACCAGTTCGTGCATATCTCCGAACCGCACGGCTTCAACATCGGGGCGGCGCGCCAGCCGTTCGGCTGCACCAATTCCCAGCACAGCCACGAAACCGCCGAGGTCTTCGTCGTCCACTCGGGTCACTGGCGGCTGACCTTCGGCCCCAACTGCGAGGACGGCACGCTCGAGATCGCCCCCGGCGACGTCGTCTCGGTGCCCACCCACATGTTCCGCGGCTTCGAGAAGGTCGATCAGGGCACCGGCTTCCTGTGGGTCGTGCTGGGCAGCGACAACCCCGGCCACGTCACCTGGGCCCCGGCGGTGTTCGAGGCCGCCGCCGACCACGGCCTGCGCCTCGCGCGCGGTGGCCGCCTGATCGATACCACCAGCGGCGAATACCAACTCCGCGAGGTCGAACTCGAACCCGTCCTCAGCGCCGAGGACGTCGCCGCCCTCGCCACCCCGCCGGTCGAGCGCCTGCTGCAATGCATCGCCCGCCCGGACACGATCGTTGCCAATCCGGCCTCGCCGCTCACCGGCGAAGGCGTCAGCGAGGCCGGCGTCATCGTCCCGCGCGAGACCGACGACGGCTTCCCCGCCGGCCCGATCAAGGGCTGGTGGCCGCACGGCTTCAACCTGCGCCTGCTGCGGCTCGACACCGGCGCCTATGTGCCCCGGCACAGCCGCCACGAGGCCGAGGTGATCTTCGTCCAGACCGGCACGCTGGAAGTCAGTTGGGACGACGAAAGCCTGATCATGGGCGCGGGCGACACGCTGACCGTGCCGGTGGGGCTGGCCCACGCCTTCCGCAACACAGCCTCAGTGCCCTGCGAGGCCTTCGTGGTGCGCGGCGGCGAGGCGGTGGCGCGGCCGGTGTTCGCCTGATTTTTCGGGCGTTGCGCTGAAACGGAAAGGGGGCTTGGCGCCCCCCTTTTTTGTGGGAAGAACAAGAGGAAATGCGAGGGTCACGACCCTCGCGCTCCCATACCTTTTCGGCGTAGGGGCCGACCAGCCGCCTCGTGCAACGTCGCCGCGCCGCAGGCTGTAAAGCGGCGACGCCGCCAAGGCCCCCGACGCAGAACCCGCGCGCACCGCTGACAAGGCATGGGGGTCCGGGGGTGTAACACCCCCGGCCTTCCCTTTTTCGATTAGACCGCAGCCTTCATGCGCTCATAACGGATCGCCGCCGCCTTCTGATGGCCTTCCAGCGTCTCGCTGCCGCTCTGGCGGATCGCCGGCGGCGCCACGACGGCAACCGCCTTGTCCTCCAGCCACTGGTGCGTGGCGATCTTGACATAGGACCCGACCCAGAGGCCCCCGGTGTAGCGCCCCGCGCCCATCGTCGGCAGCGTGTGGTTGGTGCCGACGTTCTTGTCCGAATAGACCACGCTGGCGTTCTCACCGATGAACAGCGAGCCATAGTTGCGCAGCTTCTTGGCGAAGTCATGCGGATCGCGGGTGTGGACCTGCAGGTGCTCGGCGGCGACATGGTCGGAATAGGCGATCATCGCTGCCTCGTCGGCGCAGACGACGATTTCGCCATAGTTCGCCCAGCTTTGTCCGGCGACTTGCGCGGTGGCCAGCGTCTCCAACTGCCGCGCGACTTCGCGCAACGTGGCTTCGGCCAGCGCGGCATCGGTGGTGATCAGGCCGACGCGGGTGCGCACGTCATGCTCGGCCTGGCCGAGGAGGTCGCAGGCGATGAGTTCGGGATCGCCGCTGCTGTCCGCCACCACGAAGATCTCGGACGGGCCGGCGAGCTGGTCGATGCCGACGGGGCCGAACACCTGCCGCTTGGCCTCGTTCACGAAGGCGTTGCCGGGCCCCATGATCTTGTGCACCTGCGGCACGGTTTCGGTGCCATAGGCCATCGCCGCGATCGCCTGCGCGCCGCCGATGCGGAAAATCCGGTCCGCGCCCGAGAGGTGGCAGCCGGCGATCATCGCGCGGTGCGCGTTGGGCGGCAGGCAGGCGACGACCTCGCTGCACCCGGCGACCTTGCCGGGCACGATCGTCATGATCGGCGCCGAGAGCAGCGGGAAGCGGCCGCCGGGGACATAGGCGCCGACGCGATCGATCGGAATCACGCGGTGGCCCAGGTGGAGGCCGGGGATCGGCTCGATCTCGAGCGGGAGGATCGTGCCGAGCTGCGCTTCGGCGAAGCGGCGGACGTTGTCGATGGCGAATTCGGTGTCGGCGCGGGTCTGCGGATCGAGTTCGTCGAGCGCGGTCTGGCGGTCGGCGGCGGTCACTTCGAACTGATCGAGATCGGCCTTGTCGAACTCAGCCGAATAACGGCGCACGGCGGCATCGCCGTTCGCGCGCACGTCGGCAAGCACGCGCGCGACGAGGCCGGCGACATCGCCGCTATCGGCGATCGAATCACGGCCTGGGGCCTTGGCGTAGTGCGTGGTCGATTCGAAACCCTTGGGGGCAGTGGTCATGGTGGTCTGATCTCCAGCGATGAGTGGTCAATCGACACCCGCTTTAGTGAATTCGAATGCAACTGTCACCCCGCAAATCTTCTCCGTGATTTGCACGAAAGGCCATGGCGGATTACACCCGCCCCCGCATTGCAGCATTCATCGGTGACCCATGCCCAAACCCAGAACCAACAAGAAATCGACCGAGACGACCATGGAGAAAGGCCGGCGCCCCACCTCCTATGACGTCGCGCGGCTGGCGGGCGTGTCGCAATCGGCGGTGTCGCGCTGCTTTGCGCCCAACGCATCGATCGCCCCGGCCAAGCGCGCCTTGATCCTGCAGGTCGCGCGCGACATCGGCTACAAGCCGAATGCCCTCGCCCAGGCGTTGATTTCAAAGCGAACCAACATCGTTGCCGTGCTGATTTCCAGCCGTACTAACCTCTATTACCCGGAGGTGCTGGCCGAAATCTCCTCGCGCCTGACGGAACGCGATGTGCGCGTGCTGCTCTTCGCACTGACCGAGGAGAGCGATGTCGACAGCGTGCTCGACCAGATCTGGCGCCATGCGGTCGATGGGGTGATTTCGGCGGCGCGCTTGTCGCCGGCGCAAGTCGCGCTGTTCGGCGAGCACAATGTGCCGTTGGTGCTGTATAACCGCGTGGCGGCGGGCGCCGCCTCGGTGCGTTGCGATTCCGAGGCGGGCGAGCACGATCTGGTCGGGCGCCTGCTTGCGGCGGGGCACCGGCGGTTTGGCGTGATCAGCGGCCCGACCGACAACTCGGTGGGCGAAGAACGGCGCACGGCGGCACTGGCGGCGCTGGCAGCGGCGGGGATCAGCGACGTGCCCGAGGCGCGCGGCGATTTCAGCTACGCCAGCGGCCATGCCGGGATGCTTGCCCTGCACCAGATCGCGCCCGATCTCGACGCGGTGGTGGCGGTCAGCGACCTGATGGCGATCGGCGCGATGGATGCGGCCCGGCGCGATCTGGGGCGGACCATACCGGGCGATCTGTCGGTGGTGGGGTTCGATGGCTCGGGCCCGGCCAGTTGGCAGAGCTATGAACTGACATCGGTGCGCCAACCCGTGCGGCGGATGACCGAGGCGGCCGTCGCCATGCTGATGGAGCGGATCGAGGACCCTGCTGCACCCTCCGAACAGCGGCTGTTTACCGGCGAATTGCTGACCGGCGGGAGTGCGCGACTCGGATAGCGCGGTGGGTGACGGCGAATGCAACGGAACCCTCGTATCCCACCTCTTTCAGTCCGGTATTGCCCACAATAAATCTTACCGGCGCATCGGAAAAATTCTAAAACTGTTTAAATACATATAGATAATTTCCCGCATGGCGTGGCCGATGCAAAATGACTTCGAATGCAAAAATGCGTTGCACGTCTTCACACCCCGCGATACCCTTGGTGACAGTCGAACGCGGCCCCCGAGCCGCGCCGTCGGTCAAAACGCGGCCAAAGGCCGCACATGGGGGGTCTCAATGCGCCATCACGCCACATTGCTTCGCGTTTCCGTCCTCGCGCTGTCGCTGGGGATGCTGCCCGCACTCGCCCATGCCGCCGATGCGCCTGCGGCCACGCCGGCTGCGAGCACGGGCGACATCGTCGTCACCGCCCAGCGCCGCTCGGAAAAACTGCGCGACGTGCCGATCTCGCTGACCGCGCTCTCGGGTGCCCAGCTCGACAAGCTCCACGCCGAGAACATCTCGGCGGTCGAACTGGCGACGCCGGGCTTCACCTGGGGCTCGCAGGGGTCGGATTCGTTCCCGGCGATCCGCGGCGTGCGCACCAGCCTAGTTTCGGCGCAGAACGATCCGGTGATCGGCTTCTATCTCGATGGCATCTACCAGAGCCGCACCCAGCAGCAGTCGGTGCCAATCTTCGACGTCGCGCGGATCGAGGTACTGCGCGGGCCGCAGGGCACGCTCTATGGCCGCAACACCTTCGGCGGCAATGTCAGCGTCGTCACGGCGGAGCCGGTCGATCACCTGGCGGCGGGCATCAACCTCGATAAAGGCAATTACGGTTCGGCACGGGTCGATGGTTACGTCAACGTGCCGGTCAGCGATACGCTGGCGATTCGCTTTGCCGGGGTGTTCCAGAAGCACGACGGCTATGTCCACTCCACGCACGCCGGCGTGGTGCTCGATGACCTGAACGAAAACGCCCAGCGCGTGAATGTGAAGTGGACGCCGACCTCCGACCTGGAAGTCACGCTCCACGCCGGCACCTGGCACCGCGACGATGCGGGCGCGGGCTCCTATGGCTACAAAGTAGCCGGCACGCTGATCAATCCGACCACCGGTTATCAGTCGATCAACGGCCAGCCTTATGCGGTCAACCCCTCGGTGCCCGGCGGCACGGTGGTCGGCGGCCAGACGATCGGCGTGCCGATCACCGGCGGCGCCTGGACCAACGACTGGGACTACCAGCCGTTCGAGCATGTCGCCGAAACCTATGTCTCGGGGCAGATCGCCTATAACCTCGGCTTTGCGACGCTGAAGTCGATCACCGGCTACACTCACTTCACCGCCTTCCGCAGCGCCGACAACGACCAGTCGAGCCAGATCTTCCAGGCCTATGGCTATGGCTCGGGCATCCAGGAGCCCGACACCCGCTCCAACGCCTTCACCGAGGAGGCGCAGATCGCCTCCAACGACGCCACCGCGCTGCAGTGGATCGCCGGGCTTTATTACCTGCACGACAGCATCTTCGAGACGTACGCGCAGACGGTGACCGATCCTTATGCGGTGCAGGCGGCGGATGGTTCGTACAAGGAATCGGCGGCGCTCACCACCAACGCCATCGCCGCCTATGCCCAGGCGACCTACGCGCTGGTGCCCGACAAGCTGAAGCTGATCGGCGGCATCCGTTACAGCCACGAAAAGAAGTCGTTCGCCTTTGCCGACTATGTCGGTGCCCCGCTCGGCACCTTCGATTTCACCACGCCCTATAGCCAGACGGCAGGCGCGCCGAGCTTCAGCAGCGTCACCTGGCGCGCGGGCGTGCAGTACACGCCCGATCACAACACGATGCTCTATGCGACGGCCTCCACCGGGTTTGAATCGGGCGGCGTCAACGACACCGGCGGCGCGCCCGGAATCCCCAGTTCCTATGCCCCGCAGAAGGTCTGGGCCTACGAAGGCGGCGTCAAGACCAAGCTGCTGGGCGGCTTGGCCGAGGCAGAACTCTCGGTGTTCTACAACAAGTTCAGCAACCTGCAGATCAACGTCTACACGCCGCAGGTCTCGTACTTCGGCTCGGCGGGCAAGGCGCGCAGCTATGGCAGCGAGCTGGCGCTGCACCTGCACCCCGCGCAGCCGTTCCACATCGATGCGACGCTGGCCTACCTCAACGCCAAGTACACGCACTATATCAGCGGCAACAACTTCGCCGGCCTGTCGGGCGGCAACGATCCGGTCTCGGTCAATCTGGCCGGTTACGACATCCCGCAGTCGCCCAAGTTCAAGTCGACGCTGACGGCATCCTATGACCTCGATCTGGGCCATTCGGGGGTGCTGACCCCGTCGGCCACTTGGCTCTATTCGAGCAGCTACTACACCACCGACTACAACACCGCGCTCGATCGCCAGAAGGCCTACAGCAAGTTCGACGCCGCGCTGCGCTGGACGCTGGGCGACGGCAAGACCTTCATCGAGGGCTATGGCGACAACATCGGCAACCAGGCGATCCTGTATAGCGGCGTCGTCGGCCGGCGCGAGCGCGTGCAGGTGTCCTATGGCGCACCGCGCACCTACGGCATCCGCGTCGGGACCAAGTTCTGATCCTTGGTTCACCCATCTGCCCGCGCTCGGATCCGAACGCGGGCAGACCCCTGAAGGCGGCGTCCCCTCCCTGTACCGGGGGGCGCCGCCATTTTTACGTTGGGTATGCGCCGCGCGCTCAGGCGGCCTCGATCAGCCGCGCCAGCGCGAACAGGCTCGCTTCGCCGCCGGCGGGGGCCAACAGTTCCAGCCCGACCGGCCGGCCAATGCCCGCCAACCGCGCGACCGGCACGGTGATCGCCGGCCAACCGCTGCGCGCGGCCAGTTCCGCCGCCCATGCGCCCGCCGGATTGTCCAGCGTTTCAGGCAAGGTCTGCAAGGTGGGATAGGCCAGCGCATCCAGCCCATGTTCGGCGCAGAGCACCTCCAACCGGATGCGCAAGGCGGCATGGCGCGCCAGCACCGCCGGGATCGCCGACACATCCGCCGCCATCCGGCGCAGCAAGACCGCGCGATGATCGGGCAGGAAATCGCCGCCAGCAACGATCTCGGCCAGCGACGCCGGCGCCGTGCCCGAACGGAAAGCCCGCGCCAGATAGGCATCGAACGCCGCGGCAAAGGCCAGATCGACAATGTGATCGCCCGCCAGCAGATCCTCCAGCCCGGGCAGCGCCACCGGATCGACCACCGCGATGCCCCGCGCCGCCAGCGCCGCCAGCCCCGCCTCCACCGCCGCACAAACCCGCGCATCGGCGCCGAATGCCGCGCGCAACACGCCCACCCGGCGCGGCACCCGGCGTTCGGCCGCCACCCCGCCCATGGCCGCGAACAACCGCGCGACATCCTCGACCCGCCACCCCATCGGCCCGACCGTGTCGGTGGGCGGGGCCAGCGGCGCAATCCCTGCCATCGGCAGGCTGCCATGCGTCGGCCGCAAACCGACCAAGCCGTTCAGCGCGCAAGGGATCCGGATCGATCCCCCCGTATCGGTGCCCAGCGCCGCCGCCGCATAGCCCAGAGCCACCGCCACGGCCGATCCGCCGCTGGAACCGCCGGCGGTGGCACCGGGCACAAACGGGCTGATCACATCGCCGCCCAACGAACTGCGCGAGCGGATCTCGAAGGACAATTCGGAGAGATTGCTCTTGCCGACAATCACCGCGCCGGCCGCGCGCAACCGGGCCACCACCGGCGCATCGCCCGGCGGCATCGCCCCGGCCAGCGCCCGGCAACCCGATGTCGTGGCCATGCCGGCGACATCGATATTGTCCTTCACCACGATCGGCACGCCCAGCAACGGGCGCGCATCATCGTGCGGCGCCGTATCGCAGGCCAGCGCCTGCGCATCGGCATCGCTCGCCATTGCCAGCATCGCATGGTGATGATGATCGTGGCGTGCCATCGCCGCGCGCGCCGCATCGAGCAGTGCCCTGGCGCGCACACGTCCGGCGCGGACATCGCCCGCCAGATCGGCGAGCGGCCGGCACAGATCGCTCATGCCCGCGCCCGCGCGACCAGATCGGCGGCGCCCTGCAACAGGAAGCCATGGTCCGATCCCAGCAGGAACAGGCTCGCCCCGCGCTCCGCCCAGAACGGCACATCCGCGATGCGCGGCAAGAACATACCCACGCGCCGGTCGTGCCGCCGCCCGGCCGCGCAGATCGCCTCGACCGCGGCGACAACCTCGGGCGCATCCGCGCTGGCCGCGCCATGGGCGACGGTGAGATCGATCCGCCCGACGAACAGCGCATCGATCCCCGGCACCGCGGCGATGGCCTCGATCGCCTCCACCGCCTCGGGATCCTCGATCTGGGCGATGGCGACGGTGCTGGCAGCGCTGGCGGCAAGGTGTTCAGACATGGCCCGCGTGGTGTAGCACGCCGCGCGCGACGAGCCCGCATAGCCCCGCCCACCCGCGCCATAGCGGCAGGCGCGGGCAAACGCCTCGGCCTCGGCGGGGTGGCGAATGTGCGGCGCGACCACGCCGGTGGCCCCGCAATCGAGCGCGTTGAGGATGTGCTCGGGCGCGGCGGTCGGCACGCGGACCAGCGTCGGCAGCCCCCCTGCCCGCGCCATCGCCACGCAACCGTCGATGGCGATACGGTCGAACGGCGCGTGCTCGGCATCGAGGCACAGGCAATCGAGCGGCGTCAGCGCCAGCACTTCGGCCAGGATTGGCGCCGGCGTCTTGAGATACGTGCCGATGAGCCGCTCGCCGGTGAGCAGGCGTTGGCGGAAATCGCCGGGGCTCATTCGGCGGTCCAGCCGCCATCGACGACGAGGCTGGTGCCGGTGACGAGCGCGGAGGCGGGTGTGGCGAGGTAGAGGATGGCGCCCATCAGGTCCTCGACCTGCCCCAGCCGGCCCAGCTTGATCCTGGCCAGCACGCTGTCGCGAAAGGCGGGATCGGCGAAGAACGGCGCGG
>Ga0302187_10000156_pt1 | contig 65690 bp, 51 predicted proteins | sample II_Bog_E1_3_FD_202120 | JGI IMG/M metagenome (GOLD analysis project Ga0302187, IMG submission 202120) | Peat permafrost microbial communities from Stordalen Mire near Abisko, Sweden - II_Bog_E1_3 | ecosystem: Environmental > Terrestrial > Soil > Wetlands > Peat | place: Sweden: Abisko...
GGTGTCAAGGGTCAAGATGAACGCCAACCAACGGCGCCCTTGACACCCCTCCGGCCACAACAAGGGCCTTGTTGCGAAAATTAGTTGACAGGAGCCGACGCTGTCATACACGGCGTTACTCTTCCCAGCCGCGATCAACCACGGTGGCCAAGCGAGAGTGTTGCTCTATACCAACGGGGAAAATGCGGTAAGCACCGCGCCTACCTTGATCCCGCGCCTTTTTCCTGGCGCGGACCGGCCGAAGGCAGTTGGCCCCACCGCAGGTGGTGGGTGCGGTAAGCTGGGGGGAGTACGGATGTGACTTCCCTTTCTCTGCCGGGTGACCCCCTTGATCGTCGAAATTGAGCATCTGACCAAGATTTACGAGTCCAAGCTGCGCGTGGTGGCCGTGGACGGGATCGACCTGGAGCTGAACCAGGGCGAGATCTTCGGTTTGCTGGGCCCGAACGGCGCCGGTAAGACCACCACCATCTCCATTGCCACCACCCGGACGCTGCCCACCAGCGGTACGGTGCGGATTGCCGGCGTGGACGTGGTGCAGCATCCGGCCCATGCGCGGCGGCTGATCGGCGTGGTGCCCCAGTACAACACGCTGGACCGCTCTCTGACCGTCTACGAGAACCTCTACTTCCACTGCCGGTACTTCGGCATGAGCCACGGCCAGGCCAAGGCGCGTTCGCTCGAACTGCTGACGCAGTTCATGCTGACGGAGCGCAAGGGCGTTTATCCGGGCCAGCTCTCCGGAGGGCTGGCGCAGAGGGTGCAGATTGCCCGCGCCATCGCCCACCGGCCCACCGTCCTGTTCCTGGACGAGCCCTCCGCCGGCCTGGACCCGCAGAGCCGCATGGCCATGTGGAGCGCCGTCGAGAATCTGCGCAAGGAAGGCATCACGGTTCTGCTGACCACGCATTACATGGAAGAGGCCGACTCGCTTTCCGACCGGCTGGCAATCATCGACCACGGGCGCGTTCTGGCGCTGGGAACGCCGGAGAAGCTCAAGTCCGACTTCGGCGCCGAAACCATCTTCGACCTCAAACTGCGCTCGCAGGACGGACTGGAGGCGCTGGCAGCCACGCTGAAGGCCCGCCCGGACGTCTCCCATGCAGAAGTAACCGCCGAAGGGCTGCGGGTGATTGCCGCCAGCTCCGACGGCCTGCTGCCGGAGCTGGTGCAGGCGGCCGCGGGTCACGGCCTGCGCGACCTTGCCATCACCGAGCCGAGCCTGGAAACGGTCTTCATTCAATTGACGGGGAGGGACCTGCGTGAATAGTGCCGAAACAAGTGTCCATGTTCAGGGGTCGGGCATTTTTCTGAAGGCCTTCCTGGGGCTGCTTTTCCGCGATCTGCGCGTACTGACGCGGGAATTTGTTCCCTTCCTGATGCGCGTCGGGATGCAGCCGCTGCTGTTTCTCTTCGTCTTTACCGCGGTTTTGCCGCGCATGAGCGGGGGCAACCCGATGGCCTCGGCGGGCGGAATCAACTTCGGCGTGGTTCTGCTCCCCGGGCTGATGGCCGTCGCCATCATGTTCACCGGCATTGCCGCCGTGGCGCTGCCCCTCTCCACCGAATTCGGCATCACCCGCGAGATCGACGACCGCGTGATGTGCCCGCTGCCGCTGTGGGCGGTGGCTCTGGAAAAGGTCATCTTCAGCTCTTTGCAGAGCATCATCGGCGCGCTGCTGGTGATTCCCATGGCCTACTACATCCCCGCCGTTCCGGTCCGCGCCGACGTGCACAACTGGCCGCTGCTGGCCCTGGTCATGATCCTTTCCAGCCTGCTGACCGGCTCCCTGGGCCTGGCCATTGGCTCCTTCGTCAGCCCCAAGCAGATCGGCCTGGTCTTCTCCATCATCCTGGTCCCCATCACATTTCTGGGATGCGTTTATTACACGTGGGCCGGGCTGGACAAGATTCACTGGCTCCAGATTGCCGTTCTTTTCAACCCCATTGTGTATATAAGCGAAGGGTTGCGCGCCTCCGTGACCCCCAGCATTCCCCACATGCCCTGGTGGGCCATCATGACCGCGCTGGTGTTTTTCACCGCGGTGCTGGGGCGTTTGGGACTGCGAGGCTTTTTAAGAAGAGTGTTGTCCTAGTTTGGGACCGGGTCAAGGCCGCAACTTCTTTGTTTGGGACAGGGCCAAGGCTGCAACTACTTTCACCGGCGGCCCGGACCGGATTGCGCTAACCTCTACGGAGGGGGGCGCGTTGAAGCCGTGCCTCCCCCAAAAGCGAAACGAGCCCTAAAAGCATTGCCAAAAGCCCTAAAAGCCGGGAGGATTGAGCCTTCGCGCCATGGAATCGCGCAGGCCGCGGCACTGCTGGCGCCGGCCCTGCTGCTGCTGGCGGGTTGCGGCGGGAACTTTGTCGCCGCCAACCCCTCCAACGCCACGTTTTTCATCTCCCCCGGCGTCGGCTCCATCGACACCAACTGTACCGGCTGCAACGCGGCTAACCTGGGCGCGGGATCGGTGGAGCAGTTCTCGGCGACCCTCTCCGGCGGCGGACAAGCGCCTGTCCTGTGGTCGGTCTCTGGCGGCGATGCGGTAAGCGGCCCGGGCAGCATACGCCCCAACGGCCAGTACACTCCGCCCAGCTATCTGACCGCGGATCGGGCGGAAGTGCAGGTCACCGCGACGCTCGAGTCGGACCCCGAAGTCCGCGCCAGCTCCACACTCACCGTAACCCCCGGCTTCATGCAGCCGCTCACGCCAGAGAATGTGGCCCTGGGCGCGAATGGCAGCGTGACCGTCACCGGCATTCTTGCCGAAGCCGGCGGCGAGGCGGCCATCCGCTTCGCCCTTTCCGACTCTCCCACCGAGTTGCGCGGCGGCCAGGGCTCGCTCAGCGCGGCCAACTGCCAGCGATCCAGCCAGGCCTATACCTCCTGCTCCGTCACCTACACCGCGCCCGCCGCAGTTCAGGCCGCCGGCACAACCTATGTGGTGGCGACCGTGGGCGCTTCGCAGTCCAGAACTTCCGCCGTGGTCCTCATCAATGCCGCCGGCATCAGCAGCAATCCCGCCACGCATCAGGGCCAGGTCTCGAACCAGGCGCTCTTAGGCAGCTCTGGCGGCAACAACGAGGACTACGACGCCCGGGGAAGCCAGATCGTCGACTGCTGCAGCGGAACCCTGGGGGCGCTGGTCGAGGATTCCACGGGCAGGCGCTATCTGCTCAGCAACAACCACGTCCTGGCGCGCAGCGACCACGCCAGCATCGGCGACACCATCATTCAGCCGGGACTGATCGACAATAACTGCACACCGCTGGGCGAAGGCCCCGGCGTGGCTCCCGTGGCCTCCTTGTCCGGCTGGCTCTCACTCGCTTCCAAACAGACCAATGCGGACGCGGCCATTGCGCAGGTGGCGTCGCGCTCCGTCTCGCCCGAAGGCAGCATTCTGGAACTCGGCTCCCGGCAGGCCGACGGCGCCCTGGCTGCGGCGCCTCCCGGCATCTCCTCCACCGCCGGCAAGGGCGAATCCGCGTGGCTCGATCTGAAGGTGGCCAAGAGCGGGCGCACCACCGGCCTTACCTGCGCCAGCGTCTCGGCGCTCGACCTGGACATCACCGTCGATTACTTTCTGGATTGCGCGGAGACCAAGCCCTATCTGAACAAGACCTTCACCCATCAGCTGGCCATCAGCGGCAATGCCTTCAGCGACGCGGGCGACTCCGGCGCGCTGGTGATCGATGCCGCCAACGCCGAGCCGGTGGGCCTCTACTTTGCCGGCGGAACCGACTCCTTCGGCGTCAGCCAGGCCGTGGCCAACCCGGCCTCCGACGTGCTCGCGGAATTGGGCGCGCAGCGGGGCAGCGGAGTGGGCTACTCCTACGTCGGCGGGGCTGACCATGCGGTCAGTTGCCTCAATTACGGCGACAACACCATCCCCGCGGCCGAGAGCCGCACCCTCGACGATGCCGAAATTGTACGCGGCCAGCAGGCCCTGGGACAGGCCCGCATGCTGGTCTTCCCCTCGGGCGGCATCCTGGGCGTGGCCACCGGCAAAAGCCTCGACCGCCCAGGCGAAGCGGCGATTCTGATCTACACCGACGAAAACATGACTCCGGCCGTGCCCGCCACTGTGGCCGGCGTACGCACGCTCGCCATTCCCACCACGGCGCGCGCGGTTGCCCTTGGCGCCGCACCGCAGAACGCTTTCGAGTCCGCCAAGGGCGCTCCGTCCCTCACTGCCGCTGCCTTCAGCGCGGCTCAGGCCATCAAGCAGCGCCTGGCTGCCGTCGTGATGAAACAGAAGCCCGCCATCTTCGGCGTAGGTGTCGGCCAGAGCCTCGACAACCCGCGCGACGCGGCCTTGGTCATTTACGTGGACCGCAAGATGCTTCCCACCGAGTTGCCTCCGACCATGGACGGCCTGCGCACCCGCTACATCGTCATGGACCGGCTGCACGTGACCCGCTCCTATGCGGCTCCGTTCAAGCCTGCGCGAGTTTGCATGCCTCCCGCGCCAGCCGCCGAGACCGACAGCTCCGATCTGCTCAAAATATTCAGCAACCATCGGTTGCCTTTGAACTAGAGCATCTCTCCCATCAGCCTAGAGTGGGCGTGGGCCGGAGGCCCACGCTACAGCCGGCCGGGAGGCCGGCGCTACTTTCCGCGAATCGATTTTGAGTTGTATTCTCAAAACCGGCGACCAAGGGGGCAAGGCAGACTATGGCTAAACTGACCGCCATCCAAGGCGACATAACCCAGCTTCAAGTGGACGCAATCGTGAATGCGGCCAACACGTCCCTGCTCGGCGGTGGCGGGGTGGATGGGGCGATTCACCGCGCGGCAGGACCGGAGTTGTACGACGCATGCAGCAAGCTGAACGGCTGCGCCACGGGAGACGCCAAGGCCACGCCGGGGTTCAGGCTGCCGGCGAAGTGGGTCTTTCATGCCGTTGGGCCGGTGTGGCAGGGCGGAGAGCACGGCGAAGACAAGCTGCTGGCGAATTGCTACCGGCGCAGTCTGGAACTCGCCCATGAGCACCAGGTGCGATCGATCGCCTTTCCCGCCATCAGCACCGGCGTTTACCGCTTCCCGCCTGAGCGCGCCGCGCGTATCGCGGTCGATACCGTGTCAAAATACGTCGAGGCCAGCGGGGTGGAGGAAGTACAGTTCGTCTGCTTCAACCGGGAGACGCTGGACATCTACAACCGCCTGCTTTCCAGCTTCGACAAGTCGAGCCAATAGCCCAGGCTGTCGCATTAGAAGCGGTGCGTCGCTCTCAACCTACAGTCAGCACCAGTTTGCCGAAATGCGAGCCCTCTTCCATGCGGGCCAGGGCTTCACGCGCCTCCGACCAGGGGAAGTTCTCGCCGACGGGACGCAATTGCACCAGGCTGATGGCCTTGTTCATCTCCAGGAAGTCCTTGCGCGAGCCTACGTAGATGCCCTGGATACGGGCCTGTTTGTGCAGGATGGTGGCGATCGGCAAGGCTTCGGACGGCCCTGTGAGCACGCCGACCTGGGCGATGGTGCCACCAATGCGGATGGCGCGCAGCGAACGCGGCAGGGTGCCCACGCCGCCCACCTCCACCACCAGGTCCACGCCCTCGCCCGTCAACTCCACCGCCCAGCGGTCCCATTCGGGGTGGTCCCGATAGTTCAGCCCGGCGTCCAGGCCCAGTTCGTAGGCCCGCTCCAGCTTCTCGTAGCTGGAAGAGACGCCCAGCACACGCGCGCCCATGAGCCGCGCAAATTGCAGGGCAAAGATCGATACGCCGCCCGTGCCCTGGATCAGCACGGACGAACCAGGCTTCAGATTCCCCGCGGCCAACGCGTTCCAGGCCGTCACCGCAGAGCAGGGCAGCGTGGCGGCCTCCTCATAGCTGAGATACTCCGGCACGGCCACCACCCCGGCTTCCTTCAGAACCACGTATTCGGCCAGCATCCCGTCGATGTCCCCGCCCAGTGCGCCCTTGGCCTTGGCCGGAGTGAGCGCGCCGTCCAGCCAGTTCTGCATGAAGATGCCGGTCACGCGGTCGCCGGGCTTCCACTGGGTTACGCCTTCGCCAACGGCTTCTACCTGCCCGGCGCCGTCCGAACAGGGAATGCGCGGCAGAGCCAGTTTGGGGTTGTATATTCCCTTCACCATCATCAAATCGCGATAATTGAAAGAAATTGCATGCACCCGCACCAGCACTTCACCGGGCCCCGGCTCGGGAGCGGGCCGCTCCGCAAACTCCAATAAATCAACGCCAAATGACGAAATCTGCCAGACGCGCATGGGAAATCCTCCAGCCAACCGGTGCTTGGTCCTCTCCAATCCTCGGGACGCCAAGGACAAAACCCCCGTAGAATGAAGATATGGCTCGTGGTTGGGAAAGTAAATCCGTGGAGGATCAGATGGCAAATGCCTTGGAACAACCGGAGGTCGACGCCGGCAATGACACTGTGAGCGAAGAAGTACGCCGGGCGACGGAACAGCACCGTACGGACAAGGAGCGCCAGAAACAGTCGTTGCATTTGCAAAAGGAGAGCATTCTTTCGCAGAAGACCTGGCACCCCGCCAGGCGCGCCGCTCTTGCAGCCGCCCTGACCCAGATCGAGGCGCAGATCGAGGCGCTGAACTAGAACAGCCCGCCTTCGGCGGGTGATGCGGCGCCCACCGCTACGACTCGCGGTGGAAGAGCAGTGAGTTGGCCTGCTGAACTGGAGTAAGCAGCACCCGCGCAACGTTGACATGCTCTGGACGGCTCACCGCCCAGACGATCGCATCGGCAATGTCTTCCGGCGTGAGCGGGGTTACGCCTTTGTAGACCTTGGCTGCGCGTTGCTCGTCGCCGCGGAAGCGAACCAGGCTGAAATCCGTCTCGACCATGCCGGGGTCCACCGTGGTGACCCGGATGGGCGTACCCAGAACATCCTGGCGCAGGCCGTCGTTGATGGCCCGTTCCGCAGCTTTGGTGGCGCAGTAGACAGCACCGTTGGGGTAGGTCATTTCACCGGCAGTGGAGCCGAGGTTGACCACGTGGCCGTGCCCACGCACCACCATGCCCGGCACCACCGCGCGGGTCACGTAGAGCAGGCCCTTCACGTTGGTATCGATCATCTCTTCCCAGTCCTGAATATCGCCCATGTAGAGCTTGTCCAGGCCGCGGCTGAGGCCGGCGTTGTTGACCAGAATATCGATCTCGGCCCACTCCGCCGGAAGGCTGTCGATGGCCTGCTGAACGGCGCGACGGTCGCGTACGTCCAGGCTGAGAGAATGCACGGCCGGCGCACCGCATTCCAAGGCACTAGAGGCCACCTGGGCCAGTTTGCCCGCACGGCGGGCCGCCAGCAGCAGCCGCGCTCCCTCGGCGGCAAAGGTCAGAGCGGTGGCCGCGCCGATGCCCGACGAGGCACCGGTAATCAGGACGATTTTTCCCTTGAGACTCATACTCATGGCTCTATCCTAACCAACTGCGGTGGGCTGCGGCGCGGGCAACATAAACCGCGTTCCGCGATTCGGCCTGCTATCGATCAGTTGTGCAGAATTCCCCGGCGCACCGCCATCCGATATTGGCCCACGGCCCAATCCTCGCCGCCCAGGCCCGATTCCTGTGCCTGGCTGAAAATTTCCGCCAGATCGTCGGCCAGGCTGAGACGCATCTGGCGGGCAGCCGCGGCCTCGCGCAGCAGGCGCAGGTCCTTGGCGCCGAGTTCGATGGTGGCGCCCGGCTCCGGCGGCGGATTCAGCATTACATCGCCGTACGCGGCATAAAAAGGCGACTGGAAAAGCGCACTGTTCACGGTTTCAAGAAATGCAGTTGGCGCAATTCCCTGCCCCTCGGCGTAGACAAAGGCCTCGCCCAGCGCATGAATCATGGCGCTGATGAGAAAGTTTCCTCCCAGTTTCAGGGCGTGGGCCTGGCGCGGTTCTGTCCCGATGACCGTGATGCCGCGCGAGAGCGGTTCAAGCAACGGGCGGGCGCGCGCCACGGCCTCATCCGCCCCGGCGGCCACAATCCACAGCTTCCCTGCCTCGGCAATGTTGGGACGGCCAAAGACCGGTGCAGCCACAAAGTCGAGTCCGCGGCGGGCGTGCTCTGCCGTCAGCCGCTCACTCAACGCCACACTGATGGTCGAAAGCGAAACGTGCAACGCGCCCGGAGTGAGCGCGTCCAGAACCCCACCCGAGCCCTGGCCCGCGCGGCCCAGGAGAACTTCTTCATTGGCCCGGTCGTCGAAGAGCGAAGTCATCGTGACGTCTGCCTGGCGGGCCGCGTCAGCCGCCGTATCCGCGATGGTGGCGCCTTGAGCCGCCAGGGCCTCGGCACGTCCGCGGGTACGGTTCCACACCACCAGTTCGTGCCCCGCGGCAAGCAGGCGGCAAGCCATGGGCGACCCCATCTTGCCCAGTCCGAGAAAAGCGATTTTCATGGTCAATTCCCCTTCAATGAAAGCCCGATTCAGACTACAACCGCGGGCGCGGTGGGGAAATGCGTCTTCATCTGTTCTAGGTCAAAGCCCTTTGGCGCCAAGCGAGAACGAAGGTCCGCAATCAGACCTGGATCTTGCGCAACTCGTCTTCCATCCGTTTTCGCTGGTCGATGTCTTCCACGCTGCCATACCAGCGCAGAATCTCGCCGGACGGCCCGAATCGCGGCGATCCCTGGGATCGCATCCACCGCCATCCCTGGCCAGGACTTCCCACCCGGTACTCGATATCGATCGGATTTCCCGCATGAAGCCCCACGCGCAAGGCTCTCAAGGTGGGCTCCACATCGTCAGGATGCACAGCCTCAAGCCAGCCCATGTCGCGCGACTGCTCCTTGCTTAATCCAGTGGTCCTGGTCCATCGGGAGCTCACATCCAGGTTGTTGCCCTCGGAATCCATGACCCATGGAATCTGGGGATTCAGTTCGACCATATATCGCAGGTGCGTTTCACTCTCCTGCAGCGCATCTACGGTCCGCTTTCGCTCCGTAATGTCGACCACCGAGAGTGAAATCCCGATCACTTCTCCCGCCTCGTCGAAAGCCGGCTGATACGACACCAGATGGGTTCTTCCTTCTTGTCCGGATTTGTCCATCGGCAGGGTGATTTCAGCTTCCGGGATCGCCTCGCCCAGCAAGGCGCGGCGAAGGTAGGCCTCAATGGTCGGAAATGCCCAGGGAATCACCTCTTCCACGGTTTTTCCCGTATACGCCGACATCTGGACGCCATCCATATCGGCAAGCCGCTGGTTGAGGCTGACGTAGCGCAGATTGCAATCCAGAAAACACAAGCCAACGGGAGCGCCGTCATAGATCGCCTGCAGTTGCGCCAGGCGCTCCGCGGGTTGCGCTTCAAGCCTGGAGACAACCCAGTCGCGCTTCTCTGTGGGCAATCCGCTCGATCGAGTCCAGGGCAGAGCCTTGACCATGCCCGCTATCCGATCCGCTTCCAAAGGGCGCCCGAAGAACCATCCCTGCCCCATCTCGCAGCCGAGCCGCAGAAGCATGTCTGCCTGCTCCTCGGTCTCCACTCCCTCTGCGATGGTCGTCATGCCCAGGCTGTGTCCCAGACCAAGGATCGCCGCCACGATCTTACGGCTTTCGCGTGTGTGGGCCATGGAAATGACAAAGCTGCGATCGACTTTCAGCACATCGAACGGAAGCGCCTGAAGCAGGCTCAGGCTCGAGTATCCCGTTCCAAAGTCGTCCAGCGCGAGCCCGCAACCCATTTCCTTCAACTCGCCTGTGATCTTTTGCGCCCATTCAAGGTTGTTTAACAGGCCAGACTCGGTGATTTCGACCATCACCCTTTTCAGAGGGAACCCGGCCTGTTCCGCCGCTTCCCGAATCTGGCCAGGCAGGCTCAAATCGTGTAACTGGACCGGCGACACATTCACCGCCAGTTCCAAAGGCTCCGGCAAGATTGGAGCCGACACGAATGCCTTGCGCAGGATCTGCTGGGTCAGCCGTCCTATCAACCCGTTTTCTTCCGCCAGCGAAATGAAGTTCACCGGCAAGACCAGGCCAAGCTGGGGGTGTCGCCAGCGGGCCAACACCTCAAAACCGGTCAATCGGCCCGTATGCAATTCAACCACGGGCTGGAAACACGGTTCGAGTTCGTCATGATCGAGCACGCGACGGACGTCTGCGAGGTCTACGAACATGCCAGATACCTGATTTCCAAACCAGGACCAATCTTATGCTCTTTCAAACTTCCGGTTGCACGGCCAGTCATCGGGGACACAACCACAACCGGTCAGAGAAGAAGAGCGCGCTCTCCGGAAAACGGTCAAATCTGCCTTGTTTGTTACTAGTGTAATATAGTATGGTTACCTTTTCGCTTCGTTTACATTACGCGGAAACCGGCAGCCTGCCAGGCGCCTTGCAGGACATGCGGAAGCTGGCGGTCGTCCATGTCGCTGCAATTGCAGGGCTCAAGATCGCCAGCCCCTGAGCGAAGCCGCGTTGAAGTCAACTGTCACTGCATTTTGTGGGCTGAATGAAAACCTATCCGGATCGGCCTGACGCCATTTCGCGCCTCATTCGAGTGCTTATACTCTGCCTCACGGCATTCCTGTTTTTCCAGTTCATCAGCATCCATCTCAGTTGGCGCAACCAGATCATCCTGGGTTCGGCGAGCATGGTGCTGGGCCTGGTGGCCAACCGGCTCTCCTCCTCGCGGATTGTGACTCTGGCGTTGATGATGTTTTCGCTGGCCGCCACTTTCCGCTATGGGTGGTGGCGCATCGCCATGGTGGTCAGCTATTTCAGCAATGAGAACAATCAGCGGGTCACTCTGGATGCTTTCTTTCTGCTGATTCTCCTCTGCGCCGAAGCCTACACCGCGCTGATCATGATCCTGGGCTACATGCAGACCGCGTGGCCACTTCACCGCAAGCCCATTCCCATGCCCTCCGACGCATCGGCCTGGCCGCATGTGGATCTGCTCATTCCCACTTACAACGAGCCTCTCGCCCTGGTCCGCTATACGGCGCTGGCCGCCATCAACATCGACTACCCGCCCGACAAGCTGCATGTCTACATTCTGGACGACGGCTCACGCAGCGATTTTGAAGAGTTTGCGCGCGAAGCCGGCATCGGCTACCTGACACGTGCAGAGCATCACCATGCCAAGGCCGGCAACATCAATCACGCGCTGAGCACCATGAGTTCGCCCTTCGTGGCCATCTTCGATTGCGACCACGTGCCCACGCGCAGTTTTCTGCAGATGACCATGGGCTGGATGCTCGCCGACAAAAAAATGGCCATGCTGCAGACCCCGCACCACTTCTATTCGCCGGATCCGTTCGAGCGCAACCTGCTGCAATACAAGACCATCCCCAATGAAGCCGAGCTGTTCTACGGCATCATCCAGGACGGCAACGACTTCTGGAATGCGACCTTCTTCTGCGGCTCCTGCGCCCTGCTGCGCCGTTCCGCGCTGGACGAGGTGGGCGGCATCGCGGTCGAAACCGTCACCGAGGACGCGCACACTTCCCTGCGCATGCAAAAGCGCGGCTACAACACCGCCTACATCAACATTCCGCAAGCCGCGGGGCTGGCCACGGAAACCCTGGCCGCGCATGTGGGGCAGCGCGTCCGCTGGGCGCGCGGCATGATCCAGATTCTGCGCACGGACAATCCCCTGCTGGGGCGAGGAATGAAGTTTACCCAGCGCCTCTGCTATCTCAACGCCATGCTGCACTTCATGTACGCCGTTCCCCGCCTGGTCTTTCTGGGAGCGCCGCTGGTGTACCTGCTGTTGCGGCGGACCATCATTCCCGGTTACTGGATTGCCATTCTCGCCTTTGCCCTTCCGCACCTGGTTCTGGCCAGCCTCACCAACTCCCGCGTCCAGGGCAGGTACCGCCATTCCTTCTGGAACGAAATCTACGAGGCCGTCCTGGCCCCCTATATTCTGCTGCCCACCCTGTTGGCCCTGATCAATCCAAAACTGGGCAAATTCAATGTGACGGGCAAGGGCAGCACGCTGGATCAGACCACCTTCGACAGCAAGATTGCGGCGCCCACCAAGTGGATGCTCCTGCTGAATTTTGTGGGTCTGGCGGTCGCTCCTTACCGGCTCTTTGTTTCCGATCCGCAGCACACCGCAGCCATCCTCATGAACGTGTTCTGGGTGCTGTTCAACATCGTCATTCTCGGCGTTGCGGCAGCAGTCGCCCTGGAACAGAAGCAACGGCGCGAATCGGTGCGCATCAATGCAAAAATCGCGGTGCGCATCGACTCCCCGGACGGCCGCCGGGTGGAGGCCATGACGATCGACATGTCGGTGGGCGGCGCATCAATTGCCCTGTCAAATAAAGAGCGCTTTACCATGGGCGAAACCATCCGGATCGCCTTTCCCGAGATTGTGGGCGATGAGCAGATCGACGCAACGGTGGTGGGCATGTGCAGCCACACGGTGCGCGTCGCCTTCCTGCTTTCGACCATCGCCGAACAGGAGACCTTGGCCAGGGCGCTCTACTCCCGCGCCGATGCATGGCTCTCCCTGGTCGAGGATAAAGAGGTCGATCGGCCGCTGGTCAGCCTGGGACGGGTCATGGTTCTGTCCATCCATGGAATTCTCCAGACCCTGCGCAGCTTCTTTCCCGAGAAGACCCGGAAAAAGCTGGCCCGGGCGGCTCAAGTTGCGGCCTGGCTGCTGGCTGCGTGCCTGCTGGGCATGGGCGGCACAGCTTCGGCACAGGCTGTACTCGCTACGGCTCCTGCGCTCAACCTGCAGGTGCTCACGCTCAAGGATCTGGGCCAGAAGAACGGGATAGGCATGCGCGGACCCCATTCCTATTCCACGGTTCACTTCACCCTGGCGCACGCGCTGGTGCCGAATCAAGCGACCCTCAAGCTGCTGTACAACATCGACTCCAGTCTCGATCGCCAATCGACGAGTCTTCGCGTAACCCTGAATGGCACGGCGATCGCAACCCTGTCGCCGCCGCCTCCGTCGGAAGTGAAGAACAACATGGCCCTGGTGGAGATTCCCGTCTCCGACGCCTTGCTGGTGCGCTCGAACACCCTCGTCTTCGAGTTCACCGGCAGTGGGGTCATGCAGTCGGAGAGCCAGGCCCGCCAGAACATTCTGTGCCGCATCTTTCCCGCATCCTCGCTGGAAGTGGCAGGCGACTGGCTGCGCATGGAAAACGATCTGAGCCAGCTTCCGCTGCCCATCTTCGACAACGATCTCGAGAGCCAGACCGTCATTCCCTTTGTCTTTCTTCAACGGCCCACTCCCAAGGATCTGGAGGCCGCAGGCGTGGTCGCCTCATGGTTTGGACTGCTTTCCGGCTCAAGGCCGGTTCGCTTCGCCGTTTCCATTGGCCAGATTCCGCCGGGAAATGCCGTCCTCTTCTCCAGCCAGCGCTCTACTCTTCCCCCGGACTTGAAACTTCTCGCCGGAAACGGCTCCCTGATTGCGCTCCGGAATCTTCCTTCCGATCCGCTCGGAAGCGTTCTGGTGGTGGCGGGAGACGACGACCACCAACTCCTCAATGCCGCGCAGACTCTTGCGCTCTCAGGAAAAGCTGCTCCGCCTCCGGTGCTGGGCGTTGCCTGGTCGGGCGATACCGTGCAGCTTCCCGACACGATTCTGCCCTCGCCCCGCGCCATCGACGACGCGCCGCGCTGGCTGCCTGCCGCCAAGGCCACTCCGCTGACCAATTGCCTGGCGCCGGACGCCCTGCATTCGGACGGTTCAAGCCCCATTCCCGTCTACTTCCATCTTCCGCCGGACCTGCATTTTGGCGAGAAGCAATTCCTCGACCTGCATTTGCTGTATCGCTACGATGGCCACCAACTGGCTGCCGGATCGGCCTTGCGCCTGGTGCTCAACGGCGTACCCATCCATGAAATTCCGCTGGCTCCCGGGGCGGATCTAGTGAAGGAACAGCGCAATATCCGCATTCCGATCGAAGATTTTCGGCCCTTCGGCAACACCCTGGTTTTCAACTTCGACTTTGTCCCCGTGAACCTGGGCGGTACCCAGAGCGCGCTTTTGTCCGGAGACATCCTGTGCGGCTCCTCAATCGATCTCGACCGGATGCGGCTCTGGACGCGCATGCCCAACCTCGACCTGTTCGCCAATGCCGGATTTCCCTTCACGCGGCGGGCCGATTTGTCAGAGACCACGGTGATTCTTCCGGTGACCCCCACCACCGATGAGATCGCTCTCTACCTTCACCTGATCAGCCAGTTCGGTGCGGAGACCGGCTACCCGGCCCTGCGCGTCACCGTCGACGGACCCAGCGCCGTGATCAGCGGCGGGCGCGACTATCTCATTGTGGGCGCGGTGGCCGACCAGCCTGCCTTCCATTCGCTGGATGCGCTGGCCCCTGCCACTCTTGGCGCGAATGGCCTCCACGTACAACCGTCCAACGGGATCCTCGACGATCTCCTGGCCGACAAAAATGAAGCGTCGCGCTGGTGGTCCAGGCTCGCAGGAACTCCCTGGGCTGAGAGACTGCCCGCCGACCTGCACGCCATCCCCGACGCCCTGGTGGAGGAGATCCAGTCCCCCTCTTCACCGGACCGCTCCATCGTGATGATCGTGCTGCGCCAGAGTTCATCGGCCGATGAATTTGCGAGCGCCTTCCTCGATCAGCCGGAGTCCGGCGGCATGACCGGCGCCATCAGCCTCTTCCAAAACACGAGGTTCGATTCGTACGCGCTCGATAAGGGAACCTACCAGGTGGGGGATATCTCCTGGTACGCGCTGATGCGGATGTGGATCTCAAGGTACTTCCTGCTGCTGCTGCTCGCCATGACCGCGCTGATCTTGCTGGTTGCTTACTGGGCCTACGGATGGATGGCCTGGCACGCGCACCAGCGACTGAAGCTGGCGGAGCCGGAAGACAGCGAAGAGTGACCGCTGGGGGAACAATGTGCGGGCTTTCGCGCGTACATCGATTTCGCAAAAATCAACGGAGCTTTACGGTAACTTCCGGATTGGCGACTATCCGACCATGATGGCCGTCCGGCACCATCATCCTCTACTCGCAGCAATGTCATCCTGAACGCAGTGAAGGACCTGCGGTTGCTTTTGAGAGTTTCAAAGTGGCGTAACTTCCGAGTAGGCCACAATCCTCTAGGAGGTGCGCCTAGCTTCACGGAAGAGCATTCAGAAATGTCGTCATTTCTCGGATAACCTCAGCCTCATTTGTTGCAAAAACATCATGACCGGCACGAGCAAAGCGCACGACACGTGCCGTTGGAATGCCCGCTTCAAACGCATTAATCTGTTTATTCTCCCACTCGTTTTCTCCAGGATCAGGAGTTTTCTCAGTCGCAAAGATTGCGAGAACCGGCACCGGAATCGTCGTGTACTTTACTGGGTTCATCATGATGGCGTTAAACTGCGGCGGCATAGGTGGCATACCGGGAGGCGGTGGTGGCGGCGGCGGAGGTGGAGACTTCTCGTCATTCTCAATGCTGCTGCGGATTTCTTCTTCGTTCTGCTTTATGCTGGCCAGCAATTTCCGCTTCAGTTCTAGGCTAAGATCGGGGCCTCCTTCGGCTTCTTTCAGCAATCGCCGCAATTCGGCTCGATCTTGATATGGCTCCCCCTCCGCCTGATTGTAGAAAGCGTAAGGGTACCCTGCATCGAGATAGATTAGTGCCTTTACCTTCGCGGGGAAGCGGCTTCCCACCGAGCTGAGTTCTTCCCCGCCAACCGACCAACCCACAAGAATGGGATGGTCCAGTTTGAGTTGATCCATTACAGATAAAACGTCGTCACCTAGCCTGTCGGCAGAGTAGTTTTCATCCGTGGGCGGAGGGACATCTGATGCTCCAAAACCTCGACGGGAAATCGCGTAAACGTGGTATTGGCCGACAAACTTCGGGGCGAATTTATCCCAGTCATGAGCGTCGGGTCCAAGTGCAGCCAAAAACACCATGGCGCGACCAGTTCCACCGTAATCCAGGACCTCCACCTTCACCCCAGGCTGAACGGTAACGAACCTGATTGAGTGAGCCGTCGTATCGGGGGGCCTTGGCGGACTTTGAGCGACACCAGCACGATTAAGGGCCAATGCAAAACAAAGTGGCAACAACAAGAATCTACTCAATGAGTCGTCCCCCCGATTGAGATCATGGCAGTTTCGATGACCCTATGTAATATTCTGCACTTAGGATGGATTGTCAAGAGGTATCCGGGCGGTTGACCGGCAACTCGGCAGTTACCATTACCTCAATATTTACTCACCCCACACTCCAGCGGCTGCGGAACCTGACCGGAGGCATTCCTGGGCGGAGTTCAAACTTCTTGGCTGAGACGAGGAGTTTTCGGGACCGCAAGAAACCTGCTTTATCGCGGCGTGACCAACTGGTGCGCAATGGCAAACAGCGCCAGTTCCAGGCGGGTGGAGACGCCCGTCTTGTCGAAGATGTTTGACAGGTGGCGCTTCACCGTTTCCTCGCTCAGGCCGAACTGTTTGGCGATGTCGCGGTTGCTGCAGCCTTCCACGATGGTACCTACCACTTCAAGCTCCCGCGGAGTAAGCCCGAAGGTCTTGTGCTGCGGCACCGCCGCCTCCTGCATCAGGCTGTGAAGGGCCGAGACCAGGTTCACGACGCGCTTGCCGCCGATCCAGTAGTCGCCGGAAATGACGGTGCGGATCGCGGTTTGCAAATGGCCCACCAAGGCGTCTTTGAGCACGATGCCGCGGGCGCCAATTTGCAGCGCCTCAATGATCTGCTGCGTGGTGATGGTGGACGTGAGCAGCAGGATCTTGACCGTGGGCGTACCGGTCATGATGGAGCGCATGGCCTCAATTCCGGGAAGGCGCGGCATCTGCACGTCGAGCAGGAGAATATCCGGCTCCAGTTGCTGGGTCAGCGCGACAGCCTCATCGCCGTCCGAGGCCTCGCCAACCACCTCAAAGCCGTCCTTTTCGCCGAGCATGTTGCGCACGCCAATTCGGACTACGGGATGGTCATCCGCCAATACAATTCGAATCGGTCGTTCCACTTGAGCGGTTCGCCTCCTGCGGCTGGAATACGCCCGGCTCTGGCCGGCACGTTCAGACTATTGTTGCATTCAGGCACAACTGTCAAACCCGCACCGGCCGAGCCGATACGCGCAAGACCGGGTATCTGTTACGCCGGGAATTCAATTTTCAGCATACGCTCCAGATTTGCGAGGGCGTCGCGCAAATCGTCCATAACGCGGGCGTTGTGATCCAGATTGTCACTCCCGGCTTCCAGTTCCGCTCCCAGGTGCGCGGCCTGCATGGCTCCGGCCATTCCGCACCCGCCTTTGATGGAGTGGCCGATGCGGCGGATTTTCACGGCGTCCCCGGTGGCGATTGCGGCCTCCAGCGCCTCCAGCCTTTTGCCCAGATCCGTTACTACAGCCGCGTAAATTTCGCGCACCGCAGTTTCGGGCATCAAGGCCCGGAGTTGGGCCAGGGTCGCTTCACTGACTACCGGCTCGGCGAGGGCCTGCGCCGGAGCGGGCGCGGGCCTCTGCCTCTCGAGTAAAGATCGCAAGGCTTCTGCGCCAAAAGGCTTCAGCAGAAATCCGTCGGCCGCGGCCACAACCTCTTCCGGAGGGCGGCTGGCGCTGATGGCAAAGATGCTGGCCTGGGTGCGCGCACGAAGCTGTTCCATCAGCTCCGCCCCGCTCAGTCCGGGCATCTGCGCATCCATCAGGATCACGCCCGGCAAGCATTGCTCCGCGTCCAGAAGAGCGAGCGCAGTGGCGCCGTCCTCGGCGGTATGAACGGAATAGTCGCCCATCGTCAGCACCGTAGCCATCACTTCGCGGCTTACAATGTCGTCGTCAATCAGCAGGACGATGGGACTCTGCGGCTCTCGGCCGAAATTGAACATGGTTCTAGTTTGCCACTGCTTGCCCGCACGCGGGTCATTCGTTTTCGACGGTAACTTCGTGCAGCCAGCCCGGCGCCTTCAGCAGTTCGCGCGGACGCGAGCCGTCGGCGGGACCGACCAGGCCATCGTTCTCCATCAGATCGATCAGGTGCGCCGCCCTTCCGTACCCGATGCGCAGCCGGCGCTGCAACAGCGAAGTGGAAGCCTTGCCAAACTCGAAAACCAGCCGCACCGCATCGTCGAACATGGGATCGTTCTCGTCCGGATCGGGGTTGGAGCCGTCCACGCTAGGCCGTTCGTCCCGGGGAGATTCCAGGAAGCCTTCCACATACTCGGCCTCGCCCTGGGCTTTCCAGAAAGCCACCACCGCCGCCGTCTCTTTTTCGCTGACATAAGGGGCGTGGAGGCGCGCCAGCCGGCTGGTGCCGGGGGGCAGGAAGAGCATGTCGCCGCGGCCCAGCAGCGACTCCGCGCCGTTGGTGTCGAGAATGGTGCGGGAGTCCACTTTGGTGGCCAGACGGAAGCTGATGCGGGTGGGCACATTGGCCTTGATCAGTCCGGTAATCACGTCCACGCTGGGCCGCTGCGTGGCCAGGATGAGATGAATGCCCACGGCGCGGGCCATCTGCGCCAGGCGGGTGATCGACTCCTCGACGTTGGCGCGATCCAGCATCATCAGGTCCGACAACTCGTCGATGATGATGACGATGTAAGGCAGCGGCTCCTCGTCCTCGTCGTCGTCGAACAGGGACGGCATGGCTGACTCGAAGAGCTTGTTGTACTGGTCGATGTTGCGCACGCTGCGTGAGGCCAGCAGCTTGAGCCGGCGCTCCATTTCGCGGACGGCGTTGCGCAGGGCGTTGGCGGCCAGCTTGGGCTCTGTGATGATGGGCGTGAACAGATGCGGAATGCCCTCGTACATGCCCAGTTCCACGCGCTTGGGATCCACCAGGATGAGCCGCACCTGCGCGGGGGTGGTGCGGTAGAGCAGGCTCATGATCATGGCGTTGATGGCCACCGACTTGCCCGATCCTGTCGACCCGGCAATGAGCACGTGGGGCATGGAACCCAGGTCCGCCGTGACGATGCGCCCGTTGATGTCTTTGCCCATGGCCAGGGTGAGCCGCGACTTGGCCTTGTTGAAGGTCTCCGACTCGATCACGTCGCGCAGGTGGATGGTTTCGCGCACCTTGTTCGGCACCTGGATGCCCACCGTGCTTTTGCCGGCCATCCGCTCGATCAGGATGCTCTCTGCCCGCATGGCCAGGCAAAGGTCGTCGGCCAGGCCCGTAACGCGCGAGTATTTGACGCCCGCCTCGGGCTTGAACTCGTAGGTGGTCACCATCGGGCCGGGGTTGATCTGGACTACCTGCCCGCGCACGTCGAACTCGGCGCACTTCTCCACCAGCACTTTGGCTTCTTCGCGCAACTCGTCTTCGCGGATGGTCTGCGGACCGTCGCTGGCGATCAGCAGGGTGCTGGACGGCAGTTTGAAACCGCTGACGTGCTTGGGAGCCACAGTAGTGGTTTGCTGGGCGGCTTCGGCGCGTTCGTGAATGGCAATTCCGGCAGACGGATTAGGTGCAGGTGCGGCGGCAGCCGGCTCAAATCGAGCCGCAGCGGGTCGCGCTTCGGCCTGCAAAGGCTGAACCTGCTGCGGAGCCGGAACCGGCGCTGCCTGGGCGGCTGCAGGCGTGGCTTCTCCGCGCTCCCAAATGCTGGTCCTGCGCACCGGAATCACGTCTGCATCTTCCTTGGGCGGCGGAGCTACGCGCTGATAGGCCGGAACGTCCCGGGGGTCCCGGTCGGATGCATTTTCACGGCGCCTGAAAAGGCCGGCAAACCGGCTGGTGCGGGATTCCGCGGACTCCGCATCTCTGTTGGCGCGCGCTTCCTGATTCTCCTCGAAACCTCTCGCGGGGATGAATTGTCGCGCCCGGGCTGGCTGGTCTTCGCGGTCAAACTCCGCCTCGCGTTCTGCCTGTTGCTCCGCGCGATCCTCGCGCCAGTTGCGCCAGCGGTCCCGCAGGCTGACCATTTGAAGCCAGCGGTCCTGCACGGCTTCCACCATGACTGAAAAGCTTACGGCCGAGGCAAAGTAGAGTCCTGTAGCGGCCAGCACGCCGGCCACCAGCCAGGCGCCCTGCTGGTTGAGATAACCAACCAGCCATCCGGCCATGAGACGGCCCACCACGCCCTCCACCGGCACCGCGCCCCGCCACAGCCAGCGCCAGGGCTGCATGGCAAAAATGGTGGGAACAAAAACCAGCGCCAGCAAACTCCCGATCCAGCGCAGGAATGGCGAGCCGCCGGGACGCGACCGCATCCAGGTCCAGCCCAGGCCCCCCAGCCACAGCGGCAGCAGAAAGGCCGTGACGCCCAAAGCTTGCAGCAGCAGATCGCTCAACCACGCGCCGAACAGGCCAATCCAGTTGTGGACAGCGCTGGGCACGCCCGGGTCTACAGCGGTGTTCAGTGACGGATCGGTGGACTGATAGGTTCCCAGCGCCAGCAGCAGAAGAAGCGAGACCAGCGTCAGCACCAGCCCCAGAAAGATGTTCAGGGGGCGGCTTCGCGTCGGAGATAGCACAATGCGAATCGGATTCATGACGGGGACGCTTTCGCTCTGCAATCGCCGCTCACCGTCAACGGGCAAGCTGCCAGCCGGGCGGCGGGGAAAATCCCGGAACAGCTTTCATTATCCCCGGCATGTGGTCCGATTTCAGGCAAAACAAAGCGGGGGGAACCTTGCTGTCCACCCCCGCTTGAATTCCAGCTTGATTTGAAACTTCAGCCCCCGATGTACTTGGCTCCCCACAGCAGCAGTGCACAGCCCAGCAGAATGCGGTAGATGGCGAACACCGTGAACCCGTGCTTGCGCACCCAGTACAGAAACCACTCCACCACGCCGAGGGCCACAAAGAACGAGACCACAAAGCCGATGATGAGAACGGTCCAGTGATCTCCGCTCATCACCACGTGCGCGGCCGTGCCATCCGTGGGAAAGACTTCTTTCTTCAAATCCCAGATGGTCGCGGCAATCATGGTGGGAATCGAGAGCAGGAAGCTGAACTCCAGGGCGGCAGGGCGGCTCAAGCCCACCAACTGGCCCGAAGCGATGGTGGACATGGAGCGGGAGACGCCGGGGAAGACGGCCGAGAGCGTCTGGCAAAGACCGATCCAGATGGCCTGCGGCAGGCTCATTTCTTCCACCTGGCTGGTGCTTGGCTCGTAGCGCTGGCTCCATGCGTCGATGATCCACATCACAATACCGCCGATCAAAAGCGCCAGGGCCATCACCGTAATGCTGCCCAGGTTTTTTTCGCTCCACTTGTGCAACAGAAGCGCGGGCGCCGAGGTGAAAGCAAAGGCAATCAGCGTGAGAGAAATGGGATGGTTCAGCCAGGTACGGTCCCCGTTTTCGCCCTTGGGAAAGGTACGAATGAAGTCTACGATGCGGCTCAGGAACAGCAGCAGAAGGGCCAGAATGGCGCCCAACTGGATCACGATGGTGTACATCTTCCAGTAGGCGTTATCCAGCGGAATCCTCATCAACCCTTCGGTAATGCGCAGATGCGCCGTCGAGCTGACCGGCAAAAACTCGGTCAAGCCTTCCACAATTCCCAAGATGACGGACTGAAAATACTCGTTCAAGAACCCTCCGATAACGTTGAGCCGACTGCTGGATTGTGCGCGATTAAACTTTTCAGGACCTTACTCGCGGTCGATCCCGTAGACGGGAATGCCTTCATCCAATTTGTACACCAGGGCCGCGGCGCGCCAGGTGTAATCCGACTGCGGAAACTTGTCTTTGAGCTTTGCCGCCAACTCGCGGGCGTGGGTGTGGGCGCTGTTGCTCTTTGAGTCGCTGCCATCGGCGGCGTACATGTCGGAGAGCACGGCCAGCCGGTAAACAGCCTGATAGAGCGCCTGTGCCGTACGCGCGCCGTCGGGATACTCGGCCGCGTATTTCTCATACACTTCCGCTTCCTTCTCAGGACACTTGGTCGAGCCCTGCCAGTCGCCGCAGAGCTTGTTGTCGATTAGCGCAAAAGCGGCCAGATCGGCCTGACGCGTGTGGGGATAGTACTTGAGGACCTTTTTCATCTCCTCCTCGTCCATCTGGTCGCGGAGGTAGGCCTGCTTCTCTTTGGCGGAAGGCCGGGATGCGGCGTCGGTCTTTTGCAACTGCCACAGGATGTCGGCGGCGCGCCAGGCGGCTTCAGCGGCCAAAGGCGAATTGGGGAACATCTCAGCCAGGCGGCGGTAGAGCAGCCGTGCGCTCTGCGCGGCGTTCACCGGCCCGCGCGGGTCCGAGGCCAGGGTCTCCTGGTTGGCCGCCTCGCCCATCAGCACCTGGTCACCACCCGCCGTGGTCTCCACCACCACGCCCTTGCTCTCCATCCAGCCGGAGATAGGCGGCGGCGTCTCGTCGTGGCCAAACATGGGAGCGTCCTTGCCGGTCACCTCTTCGATGTCCGTATTGGCGTAAACCCGCAGCCAGGGACCGCTCTTTTCCGCCACCACCATCTCGCGGCCGATCTGCACCTTGTCCACTTTTTGCGACGAGAAATCGGGCGAGACGAAAAGCCAGGTGACGCGCAGGGCCGTGGCCCTGGGACCAGCCAGGGGCTTCTCCAGTTGCGGCTGCTTTTTGTCGGCCATGGCCGGCAGGGCGGCGCACAGCAGGCCTAGCGCCATTGCAAGTACGCGGGGAGCGGCAATCTTTCTGAGAAGTGCCTTGGGTTTCATCACAATCGAAATCATAATTCAGTGACGCTACAGGCCATCTTCCGTAAGTACATCGGCCAGTTGTTTCGGGTCCACATTGCCGCCGCTCACCACCGCCACCGCCCTGGCGTACGCCGGCAATTCCGCACCGTGAAACAGCAGCGCCGCCACGGCCACCGCTCCGCTAGCCTCGGGAACCAGCCGCGTGGCAGCCACAATGGCCCGCATCGCCGCGCGAATCTCCGCCTCGGTCACGGTCACAATGCCGTCCACAAACGCCTGAATGTGGGCAAAGTTGAGCTCGCCCACGCTCTGGGTGCGCAACCCGTCCGCCATGGTGTGGCTGGTGAGCTCTGCGCTCCAGGTGACAATCTTGCCGGTACGAAAACTCTCTGCCGCGTCGCCGGCCAGCTCCGGTTCCACGCCGAAAACCTTGGCCTGGGGCAGCAACTGCTTCACCGCCGCCGCCACGCCGCTCAGCAGGCCCCCGCCTGAAACCGGAACCACCACCAGGTCCACATCGGGCAGGGCCTCCGCAATTTCCAGCCCGCAGGTTCCCTGCCCCGCGATAATCTGCGCGTCGTCATAGGGCGGAATCACCACGTAGCCGTGCTCCTCAACCAGTTGCTCGCACATGGCCAGCCGCTCGCTGGAGGCCACGCCCACATCCACCACCTCGGCATCCAGTGCCAGCGTGGCCGCGCGCTTGATGGCCGGAGCGTTCGACGGCATCACGATCACCGCCTTGGCTCCCACTTCGCGCGCCACGTAGGCCACGCCCTGGGCGTGATTGCCGCTCGAATAGGTAATCACTCCGCGGCCAATCTCTTCCGCCGTCAGTTGCAGAATCTTGTTGGCCGCGCCGCGGATCTTGAAGGCGCCGATGGGCTGCAGGCTCTCCGCCTTGAGCCAGATTCGCTTGGCCGTTCCGTGCCCTGAGAGGCCGGCAAACGAGGCCTCCAACAGTGGAGTCTTCACGGCAATCGAGCGAATGCGCTCAGCCGCCGCACGAATGTCATTCAGGGTTACAAGTCTGCTATCCATGCTTTTTCCTATCTGCTCCCGATCGATTCCGCAAAGAAAGAAGGGGACGAGCCAGAGCCCGTCCCCTTCAATGAATCTGCCTGCCTTCAGAGTTCCAGGATCACCGGCATAATCATGGGCCGTCGTCCGGTAGTCTTCTGGATCAGCCGCTTCAGTTCCACGCGGACCTTTTCCTTGACCATGCCGTAGTCGGTCTTTTCTTCCGTGGTCAAACTGTCCAGCGTTCTCCGCACCACTTCGCGCGCCTCGTCGGTGATGTCCGCGCCGCCAAAGCCGCGCATCACCACCTCGGGCGACTGCTCCACCTTGCCGGTGCGCTTGTTGATGGCCATCACGGCCAGCACCACGCCATCCTCCGACAGGATGCGGCGATCGCGGATCACCATATCCTCCACCACGTCGATCGAGGAACCGGAGTCGATCAGGACCCGCCCCGCCGTTACCTTGTCCTTCTTGCGGGCGTCCTTCTTGTCTAACTCCAGCACGTCGCCGTCTTCAATCACAATGGCGTGCTCGATGGCGCCGGTCTCCATAGCGATCTGCGCGTGCTTCTTCAAATAACGATAGTCGCCATGCACGGGAATAAAGAACTTGGGCCGCACCAGGTTGATCAGCAGCCGCATCTCTTCCTGCGAGCCGTGTCCGCTGACGTGAATCAGCCCGTTGGTGCCGTCGTCGTAAACCACTTTGGCATCGCGCCGGGCAAGGTGGTCGATCACCCGGAAAATGCTCTTCTCGTTGCCCGGAATCACGCGCGAACTGAGCACCACCGTGTCTCCCGCGTCGATGTGGGCGAATTTGTGGTTGTCCACCGCGGCGCGGCTCAGCGCGCTCATCGGCTCGCCTTGCGTGCCGCTGATCAGGATCATCAGCTGCTCCGGAGTGTAGTCGCGCATCTGGCCGGGGTTGATGACCAGCCCCTGCGGAATATCGATGTAGCCCAGGTCCTGCGCAATCTCTGTCGACTCCATCATGGAGCGGCCCACAATGGCCACCTTGCGCCCGTGCGCCCGCGCCAGTTCCAGAGCAATGCGAATGCGGTAAATCGACGAGGAGAAGCAACTGAAGAACAATTTCTTCTTGGTACGTGAAAAAATCTCGTCCAGCCGCGGAATGACCGCCGACTCGGAGGGCGTATAACCGCGGCGCTCCACGTTGGTCGAGTCCTGCAGCAGAGCCAGAACGCCCCGCTTGCCATACTCGGCAAAGGTGTGCAGATCGAAGAGCTTGCCGTCCAGGGGAGAAAGGTCGATCTTGAAGTCGCCGGTGTGGATCACGACGCCCACCGGGGTGTCGATGGCGTAGGAAACCGCGTCCACCAGAGAGTGGGTAACGTGAATCGGCTCAATGGTAAACGGCCCAATGGTGAACTTCTGCTTGGGCGTTACTTCGATGAGCTTGGTTTCATCCAGAAGATGATGCTCTTCGAGCTTGCCCTCCACGAAGGCTAGCGTGAATTCCGTGGCGTAGACCGGAACCTTCAGCTCGCTCAGGAGCCAGGGCAGTCCGCCAATGTGGTCCTCGTGTCCGTGGGTGAGCAGAATGCCCCGGACATGGGCTTTATTTTCAACCAGGTAGGAGATATCGGGCACCACGATATCCACTCCCAGCAACTCCGACTCCGGGAACATTAACCCGGCGTCGATCACGATAATGTCGTCTTCCCAACGCAGCGCGAGGCAGTTCATGCCGAACTCGCCCAGCCCGCCCAGGGGAATGATTTTCAGCTTTTTCGTAGGCATCTGTCAGCCTTGATGTTACCACCCGCACGCCCGCGCCGCGTCCCTGTGCGCTTATTCGGCTACTTCCTCCATGAACCTGGAGCCGGGCAGCCAGGCCGGCGAGCTAAAAAATTTCCCTTGCACCCGGTCCTCGAATTGGGCAAAAATCCCAGCACGGACCTTGCTGCAAGTCCGCTTTCGCGGCTGGAGCGGGGTGGAACAGGAGTCCCATGAGCCAAGTGCGGGTACTGGCGGGAACGCGCAAAGGCGCGTTCATTCTGACCTCGGACGGCAAGCGGAACCACTGGGAAGTGAGCGGTCCCCACTTTGCCGGATGGGAGATTTACCACGTCAAGGGTTCGCCAGTTGACCCCAACCGGCTCTACGCCTCGCAGTCCAGCGGCTGGTTCGGCCAGGTCATTCAGACCTCAAACGACGGAGGCCTCACTTGGGCGCCCGCCGGCAACCAGTTCACCTACAAAGGCGTTCCCGGCACCCATCAGTGGTACGACGGCACTCCCCATCCCTGGGAGTTCAAGCGCGTCTGGCACCTGGAGCCCTCGCTTACCGACCCGGAGACGGTCTACGCCGGGGTGGAGGACGCGGCGCTCTTCCGCTCCGCCGACGGCGGCAAGAACTGGGAGGAACTGGAGGGCCTGCGCCAGCACGGCACCGGTCCCCGTTGGCAGCCCGGCGCGGGCGGTATGTGCCTGCACACCATCCTGCTCGATCCCACCAACCCCGACCGGATCTACATCGCCATCTCCGCAGCAGGCGCCTTCCGCACCGACGATGCCGGCCTCACCTGGAAGCCCATCAACAAGGGCCTGGTTTCGAACTTCATCCCTGAGCCCACGGCCGAGGTCGGCCATTGCGTCCACCACGTCGCCCTGCACCCCACGCGGCCCCAGGTGCTCTTCATGCAGAAGCATTGGGACGTAATGCGCTCCGACGACGCCGGCGACAACTGGCGGGAGGTCTCCGGCAACCTGCCCACCGACTTCGGCTTCGCCATCGACGTGCACGCCCACGAGCCCGAGACGCTCTATGTCGTCCCCATCAAGAGCGACTCGGAACACTTTCCGCCCGAAGGCAAGCTGCGCGTCTACCGCAGCCGCACCGGCGGCAACGAGTGGGAGCCGCTCACCAGGGGACTTCCGCAGCAGGACTGCTACGTCAACGTACTGCGCGACGCCATGGCCGTCGACCGGCTGGACGAGTGCGGCATCTACTTCGGCACCACCGGCGGCCAGGTCTATGCCTCACCCGACGCGGGCGACAGTTGGACGCCCATCGTCCGCGATCTGCCCGCGGTTCTGTCTGTGGAGGTGCAGACGCTGCCATGACCGGTCCCGGCGCGCCCATACAGGACGAAGCCGCGCGCCGTCCGCAGGTGCGCGTGCTGCTTCCCTATCATCTGCGCACCCTGGCTCAGGTCCAGGGTGAATTCGAGATCGAAGTAGCGGCTCCAGTCACCGTGCGCTCGATTTTGGACGCTCTCGAAGCCCTCTACCCAATGCTGCGCGGCACCATCCGCGACCAGGTCACGCTGGAGCGGCGTCCCTTCCTGCGCTTCTTCGCCTGCGAAGAGGATTTGTCGCACGACTCGCCAGACGCACCCTTGCCCGAAGCGGTCGCGACAGGCAAGGAGCCTCTGCTTATCCTGGGCGCCATCGCCGGAGGATAGAGAGCAACATCCAGGTACCCGGAGAAGTCAGCACAACCACGGAAGATGGTTGCCCCAGGTGCCTCGCATTTGGGCACCTGGGAAACCTCGAATCTCAACCAGCCTTTTCCCGGTCACGCAGATATTCCGGCGACTGGCTGGCGGTACCCAAGGTGCTGGGAGAATTCAGCACCTGCGATCACCCTCTAAAAGCATCAATTCTCTGAAGGGCTTTCTACATGGTCGATGACGGGAACTTCGATCGGAGCCTTGGCGGGCTTCAACTTCAACCCAAGCTGCTCGTGCAATGCCTCAAGAAAAGTCGTCGATCCCTCATTCTCCTGCGAGTCCGCAACCGGGATGGGCGCGGTGTGCGGCTCGGGAGCCCACTCCATCGCGAAATCGTAGCGGCCGGTGAGGCCGGTCTGATCCACCACAGGCCGGCCCAGACTGGCGACGGACGGAAGCGAGCGTGCCAGCAGGGGCATAGTGGTATTGCGTGACCCCAATTTCATTTTTCCATCTGCCCCGCCGCGCAGGATAAACGCATCGCAGATGATTGGAAATATGTCTTTGTGGCTTGCCACCCATGCCGGGTCCGTCAGCTGAGGGTTTGGATCGCAGGCAGGACCCTGGTCATGTGGGATTAGCTTTGGGCCGGTGGCGCCCGGCTTATCCAGAACCATGGCCAGCACCGAAGCCGTCTGCGTCTCAAAGTGCATCTTGAGTTTGAACCGGTCCTCAAGAAGAGACTGCACCATCAGTCTCATCTGGTCCTTGGTTGGATTTCCAGGCGCGCGCCCTTCAATCACAAAGCTCTGCGAACTCGCCCATTTCGGCAAGTGCTCCAGGAGAGCGGACCTCTGCTCATCGGTCAGCCAGATCTTGTACGCAAACTCGATGTAAACAGAAAGAGGAAAGTCGGCGAAGAAGCGGCCGCCGGTGGAAACATAGGAGTCGTCGGGACTCAGCGCAAACAGAGGTGGTTTGAAGTTGCCAGGTTTTTCCAGATGAATCGAGACAACCTCGAATGCCATCTTTCCGCCCGCCGCCTTTTCCCATGCGGCCGCCGAGGGGCTCGTGCTTTGCGCGTGAGTGCGACAGGGAAACAGGATGAGGACGACAATCAGTGTCCAAAGGGCTGTCGTCGCCGCACTCCATTTTGCCGGCCTGGGGCGCATGGGAGAAAATGCAGGTTCTGTTTCAAGAATCATGATTTCTCGCCTTCGATTGCATCGCGTTCTGGAACCACAACTCGAATTTTTCAGCTCTGGATTTCGTCCTTGCCCGGCCGCAGCATCAACTCCTTGATGGCTTCGCGCGGGTCCTTGCCTTCATCCAGAATCAGCGCCATCTGTTCGGTGATGGGCATTTCAATCTCGTACCGGCGGGCCAGGCCCAGCGCGGCGCGGGTAGTGTTGATACCTTCCGCGACTTTGCCGCCCAGGCTCTCCAGAATTTCCGGCAGCTTGCGCCCCTGGCCCAAGGCTTGCCCCACGGTCCGGTTGCGGCTGAGCGAGCCTGTACACGTAAGCACCAGGTCGCCCACCCCAGAGAGTCCGGCCAGGGTATCGCGGCATCCGCCGCAAGCCACGGCGAGGCGCGTGATTTCCGCAATGCCGCGGGTGATCAGGCCGGCGGCGGAGTTGTAGCCCAGCCCCACTCCCGCGGCCACTCCGGCGGCGATGGCGATGACGTTCTTGAGCGCCCCGCCCAATTCGACGCCGACGATGTCGGTCGAGGTATAGAGGCGCAGCGTCTCCGACGAGAACTCCTGCTGGATGCGGGCGGCAATGGCCGGATCGTCAAAGGCCACGGTGACGGCGGTGGGCTGTCCCTGGGCCACTTCGAGCGCAAAACTGGGACCGCTCAAGGCGCCAATCGGCAAACTCAGCGGGGGCAGCAGAAGTCCGGCCGGGTCCGTGGCGGCTAGCGCCAACTGTGCGGCAATAACCTCGGTCATGCGCAGAAAACTGCGATCCTCAACGCCTTTGGTGGCGCTGACGATGATTTGTCCCGCATGCATGTGAGGGCGAAGTCGGGCCAGCGTAGGCCGCAGAAACTGCGAAGGAATAACCGAGACCAGGATCTCGGCCTCGTGGACCGGGGCGAAATCCGCAGTAACAGCGATGGAGGCGGGAAGAGCGAAGCCGGGGAGGAACAGTGTGTTCTCGCCAGCCGCGGCGATCTGCCGGGCTTCTTCCGGGCTGTGCGACCAAAGAGATACCTGGTGGCCGCCACGGCGGTCCAGCGAAAGGGCGATGGCGGTTCCCCAGGCTCCGGAACCTAATACGGCGATGCGGCTCATGCTTCCTTCTTTGCTCCCAGACGGGATTCCGTGCCCGCAAACAGGCGGCGGATATTCTGGTGGTGCTTGGCGATAATCAGCAGGGAAACGGCAACCTGCACAGCGATGAAGAACGGAGGCCGGTCGCCGGACACCAGGAACCAGGCAAAGACGGGGAAACTGGCCGCGCCAAGGATGGAGGCCAGCGAAACGTAACGGCTCAACGCGAGAGCCACCGCGAAGACCGTGAAGGCAGCCACGGCAGCCCAGGGAGCGCAAACCAGGAAGACGCCAAAGCCGGTGGCTACGCCCTTGCCGCCGCGAAAGCCGAGCCACACCGGAAACATGTGCCCCAGAACTGCCGCGAGCGCCGCCAATGCCTCAAGGTCGCGCACCGGAGTGTGAGGAAGCAACAGGACCGCGAGGAACGCGCCCAGCCAGACGGCCGACATGCCCTTGAGCAGGTCAACCACGAAGGTGGCCGCGCCCAGAATCTTGCCGCCGGAGCGCAGCACGTTGGTGGCGCCGATGTTGCCGCTACCCACCGAGCGGATGTCCTGATGGCGGAAAATGCGCACCAACAGGTACCCGGAAGGAATAGATCCGAGCAGATAAGCGGCGACAACGATGAGAAGACTTGCGGGGACCATGACCAGACCGAGTTTAACAGGTGGAGGGCGGCAACTGTAGAAGAGGCCTGCAGGCGCACAGGCCGCACCGTCAGTCCGCGACCGCCCATTCACCGGGAAGAATAGGCCGGGTGCGGTAGAGCTTTCCCTGGTAGGCCAACAGAGCCATCAGCAGCAGAACGGCAACATAGGCGGCCAACTTGACGATGTCCGTGGTGTGGTTGCGCGGCAGGGTCTTCCATAGAATCAGCAGCAGCGTCTGCCCGGCGGTGACGGCCCAGACCGTGCCGTAGAAGTAGCGGCGCTCCGTGCCTTCGCCCTTGGTGGAGGGACCCACGCGCGGCAACTTGCCGAGCAGGCCCAGCAGCAGAATGAGGGCGCAGAGAGGCGCATAGGCGTAGGTGTAAATCTGCTTCATTTGCCAGACGCCGGTGACCACGGCGATCAGCAGACCGGCCAGGTTGAGCAGGGCGAAGTTAAGGGCCGCGTTCCACGCGAAGCTGTAGCAGATGCGGCGGTAGAGCGGGTTGGGCCTGTCCTCGTCGAAGCGGAGAATGTAGGGGCAGGGCTCCACGCCCGGCATGCGCCCGCGCAACCCGGCAATGCCGGTGCCGATCAGAACCGCGGCCATCCAGGCCATGTTGCCGCGATGAAACCCTGTAGCGAAGAGCGAGAAGGTCAGCGGTCCGGGCGCCAGAAAGAAGACCCAGATCCAGATGGGCCAATGCGCCAGTCGATAGTAAGGTTTGTTGCGTGCCCGTAACTTGCGCTGCCCAGCATACTCAACTTCCCCGCGATATTGCATACGAAGAAGTCTCGCAACCAGAGGCTTGGAATGTCAATCGGCGCGGGCCACCTGCACGCTTGCACGGAAAGAGAAAGGGTTTCGCGGAGCTGAACCAGACTGGGCGCGAGAATCCGCAGTTTTTCCTGGACGCAAGACGAACAAAATGTGAATCGACCGCAAGATGACCTGGCGCAGATCGAGAATCCACGTCGACGTCGGCGTTTGCCGGTACGCATCCCTAAAGCGTGTGGCCAAGCTACGAGTCTGGGACTGGCTTCGTCACTCTATTCAGAGACCGGATTAGGTACAAAAGAGGACACAGGACCGGCTAAATCCTCACGAACACGCGGCGACGTCAGCCAATTGCTTTCAAGGGCTCCGAGTAGCACAATTGCTGAAATGTACGATCCAACAAATATCGATGAGATGGCGTTTTTGGCGATGGAGCCCTTGCACCGACCATCGTCGGCAATCAGGCAATTAGGAGGCAGTAAATGGAAGAAAAAGGGTGGGGAGCGTTGTTGTCGAAATTGCCAGACATTTTTGATATCGTCCTGGCGATCCTGGGAATCGCCATTGCGTTGTTAGGATTCCTTCAAGGCGTCACCTACAAAGACTTCAAGATTCCGGTCACAGATCCCTCGTACCGAATTGGCTTGATTGTTTTTGGTGTCGTCCTCCTAACGGTGGGGGCCGTTCATCGATTTACAAATCGGCCAAAATCAGAAATCCCGAAAGCTGATGCGTATGGCGTCAAGATCATTTATCCAAAACAAAACGCACGATTGAAAACGGTCAAAATCGAAGGGACGATAGAGAAGGACTTGCCGGAAGGCTACGCGCTTTGGATTTTACGTCTCTACAACGAAAAGAGGTTTTACCCCCTCAGGGAATGCACCGTGATTAAGGACAAAACTTGGTCGGCGCCAGATTGTGATGCGGGCGGATTTGCCGGGGACTATCGTGCATTTGCAGCGACTCTGGTTGGTCCCGACGGTATGGCGTTAATTAGCTTCGTAAAAGAGGCCAATCAAAGATTTGGGCCAATTCGCAAGGAGTTGATGGATAAGGCCAATAAGGTTGTGCCTTATCTTCCCACGGTCGGAAAATACACCCGGGATATGGTTATTTGTGATCAGGTCGAAATTGAACCGATTTGATGCAGACCATCACGCCATGCTCCTCGCCGCAAAGCGCGTCTTTGTTGGCGGGTGGCCCCGGTGCCGGGAGAAGTGAACCCAACCGCTGAATTTGGGTGCCCCAGGTGCCTCGCCGTTGGGCACCTGGGATACCGCAGACCTGATCCTGGGAAAGCTCAAAGGCTTCATCCCTCGCAGATTACTCCTCAAATGTCGCCCAACGCCCTGTGAATCTCCCACCTAGGAATCTCGAAAGATGCCAACGCGCCGACCTACTCCACGCGCAGCGCGAGAACCGGGTTGATGGAGGCTGCGCGGCGCGCCGGCACAATGCTGGCCAACAAGGCGCAGAGTGCGAGGGCAACCACCGATCCGCCGAGAACAATTGGGTCCCAGCCTTTGACCTCGTATAACTGGGAAGCGATGAGGCGGGAGCAGCCGATGGAAGCCGGAATGCCGATGAGCAATCCGATAAGTATCTGGAGAAATGCGCCGCGCAGCACCAGGCGAATCACGCTCGAGCGGTTGGCGCCCATGGCGATGCGCACGCCGATCTCGTTGGTGCGGCGCTCCACGGTATAGGCGGTCACTCCGTAGAGGCCAACGGCGGCCAGGATGAGCGCGAGGATGCCGAAGAGACCGGTCAATTGCGCCACGGAACGCTCCTGGTCCAGACGGGCGGCCACCTGGTCCTGCATGGTTCTCATGCGGATGAGGGTGAGATTGGGATCGACTTCCGCGAAGGCGGCGCGGATCTGCGGCTCCAGGCCTTCCATGCTGCCGTGCAGTTGCAGGACGACGCTTTCGATCAGGTGAGTGCGGTCTTCGACCATCTGCGCCATGGGATCGTCGTAGTGCACATGCTGCGCCAGAGGCACAAAGAACAGGGACGGACGCCAGTGGCCGCTGGGATCGGTGTAGTTGGCGGTGCGCACCACTCCGACAATCTGGTAGGTTCCGCTGTTCTTGACCTCGGTGAGACCGAAGCGGGTGCCGATGGGATCTTCGCCCTTCTTGAAGAACTTTTTCACAAACGACTCGTCGACCACGGCGACCTTTGGCGAAGAAGCGGTGTCCTGATCGGTGATGCCGCGGCCGCGCAGGATGGTTTGGCCCATGGCCTCAAGATAGCCGGGGCCGACGTGATCCCAGGAGGAGTTATGGCTGTCGTCGGTCACCGTGGGCGTTCCCTCTCCCTGGCGCACGACCAATTCGCCCCAGTTATCGGTGAAGGGAGTGTATTGGGCCAGGGTCGCGCTCTCCACGCCGGGGACGCGGGAGAGGCGCTCCTGCAAGGCACGATATGTGCCATCGAGCTTTTCCGGCGAGTAGCTGGAGAACGGAGCGTTGATGCTGAGATTGACGCGATGGTCGGTTTCAAAGCCGAAGTTCTGGTGCTCCATTTTCTGCAGGCTTCGGGTCAGCAGACCTGCTCCGGCAAGCAGAACGACGGAGAGAGTGGCCTGCACCACGACCAGGGATTTCTGCGAGAGAGAAGAGCGGTCGCGGGAGCTGCGATTGACGCCGCGCAGAGCTTCAGCAGGTTCGGCATGCGAGGCGAACCAGGCGGGCGCAGTGCCGAAGAGCAGTCCGGTCAGGAGCGAAACGCCAAAGGCAAAGCCGAGAACCGGCAGCGACGGAGTGGCGTTGATGGGCACAAAGGTCGCGGAACGGAAGGCCAGCGCAACGATGAGCTTGACTCCCAGAACTGCGATCACGATCCCGGCCGCGCCGCCCAGGACGGAGAGCACGACACTCTCCGTGAGCGACTGGCGGATAAGGCGTCTCCGTGAGGCTCCCAGGGCCAGGCGAACCGCGGTTTGAGAGCGGCGAGCCGATCCCCGCGCCAGCAGCAGGTTGGCGATGTTGGCGCAGGCGATCAGCAGCACCAGGCAACAGACAATGAGAAGAATGCGCAGGCTGCTCTTGTATCCATCCTTCATCTCGGCCACGCCGGAGCCGGCCGGGATAACGCTGATGTTCTGCTTGGGCAGCATTTGTTTAATCTGGGAGAGAAATTGCGGGAACTGAGCCCCCAGGTCCGTGACCAGCCACTCGCGCATGATGGTGGTGAAACGTGCGGAGAGGCCGTCGGGCTTGGCGCCCGGCCGCAAGCGGCCAATCACCCGCAGCCAGGAACCCGACTGCTTGAGGATGGAATTCTTGCCCGTCAGCAGCGGCTCCTGCTGGAGAGGCACATAAATCTCCGGAGGATCGCTGCGCAGGGTTTCGCCAAAGAAGCCCGGAGGCGTGATGCCCACGATGGTGAACGGATGGCCGTCGAGCACGAAGGCAGAACCGATAATTCCGGGGTTGGACGCGTATTCCTGCTGCCAGACACGATGGCTGAGCATCGCGGCCGGCGCGGCGGAGGGCTGGTCGTCGGTGGGCACGAGCGTACGGCCGGCATAGGCTGGAAGGCCAAAGGTGGCGAAGTAGTTGCCGGAGACGTACTCGCCGCGCAGGGGCTTGGCGGGCTGGCTGGATTCGCCGCGGCGCACGCTGAATTGCACTCCGCCGGCCTGGAAAGCAGCCATTTGCTCAAACTCGGGAGCGGCCGCGACAAAGCGCTGATAGAGGTTGTACGAGTACATGCCCCATTCGTTCTGTGGGCCGCCCTCGACACAGCAATCGTTGCCCGAGCCCACGCGATAGAGCCGCGACGGGTCAGCCACCGGCAGCGACTTGAGCATAACGGTGTTGATCAGCGAGAAGATGGCCGTGGTGGCGCCGATCCCCAGGGCCAGCGTGAGCATGGCCGTCAACGTGAAGATGGGGGACAGACGCATCTGCCGCAGAGCGTATAGGACATCCTGGCGCAAAGTTCGCATCGCAAGCCTCTGGTCTTCATTACGAGGAATGAGGTAAAGAGGTTCCCCACGGTGCGACGAGCGGGTCAAGCGGCAGTATTTGCTTCCTGTTTTGAATTCAGGAGACTAGCACTCCAGGATGGCGCGGCGAGCGGAACTGACCTCGGCGGCCAGTACGGCGAGAATCTTCAATCCCAGGCGCGGATCGGCTTGCATGAGGCTGGTGAACTCGTCGCGGGAGATGAAACGGATCTCGGCGCCGGTGTGGGCCACGGCCGAGAGCGTGTAGGGGACATTGCCGATGAGTCCTGGCAGCCCCAGCAGCGAACCGGAGCCCACCTCCACAACCGCCACTTCCTCCCTCGCGGGCGAGGTCATGGTGAGAGTTACCGCTCCCCGGCTGAGGATGAAAACCCCAGTGGGGGCTTCTCCCTGGCTGAAGAGAACGCGATCTCCGCCGCAGGAGATGGCGGTGGAGTGTCCTTCCAGCACCTGGAGCAGTTCCGGAGCAGCAACAAATGCGGACGAGTCGAGTTTCACGTGCGGTCTCCTTGATGAAAATGGGGGAAATTTGGATGAGAGGATTTGTTCGATGACCAGTAGAGCTATGTTTTCATCCAGGGAAGCCGGCGAACTGTGATAGGGATCACGTAACGATGGTTAAACCATGCCCATCGAAAGCTGGATTCGGAGATAGAAAGGTTCAAACCAGCAACGCGACCCGCGCAGATACGGCCCGGCAGGCGGCTCTCTACGAGGCCGTTTCGTTTGGGTCGGACTGGTTCTGGAGCGGCGCCAGGGGCCGAGCTGCGTCCGTCAGGCCTGGGTCGTCGGGCAGAAAGATCTGAAAGACGGTTCCGGAGAATTTGCCGGGCCGGGCAATCCGGCTGCGCACGTGGATCAGTCCGTGATGTTTGACGATGACTTCCTGGCTCACCCACAGACCCAGACCGGTTCCGGTCTCTTCCTTGGTGGTAAAGAAGGCTTCGAAGATGCGTTCGCGGACCGCCGGCTTCATGCCCGTGCCCGTATCGGCCACGGTAAAGCGAACCCCGCTGCGGCCGGGGGCGCTCCAGTCGCACGAGCGCCGTGCGCGGACCACCAGCCGGCCGCCACCGCTGCATGCGTCAACGGCGTTTCCCACCAGGTTGGCAAAGACCTGGCGCACCTCGCCGGCAAAGCAGAAAAGGTCCATCTGCGGGTCGAATTTCCGCTCCACCTGGATGCCCAGCGAATTGAGCCGGCCGCGAAAGAGACTCAGCACGGATTCGAGCAGTTCGCTCATATTAGCGCGGGCGGGCAGGGTGGATTGCCGGTAAAAGCGCAGCGTCTGCTGGGTGATTTCCGTGATGCGGCGCGCCTCGTCTTCGGCCTGGACCACATAAGTCAGCGCCGGGTCCTGGAGTTGGCAGAAGTTGTGGAGCAGGAAGAGCAGGTTGGTGATGGCTTCCAGGGGATTGTTGATCTCGTGGGCGATGGAGGCAGCCAGCCGGCCGGTGGCGGCCAGCTTCTCGGTCCTCCGCAGAGCCTCTTCGCCGCGCTTGCGCTGGCTCGAATCCAGCACGATCAGGCCCACCCAGCGGACCTGCTGCTGCGGGGGGCGGACGGGATAGGCGCTGGCCAGCCAGGTCCACGAACTGCCGGGCTTGTCGCCCTGGCCGCTCAACTCCAGGTCGCTCACCGCCTCCTCTTCGGTAAAGACATGCATCACCGTGTGTTCCAGTTGCGCGGCCACCGGCTGCGAGAACAACTCGGGAATGGTGCGGCCCAGATGACGGCTGAGCGGAATCCCGGTCATGCTGGCAAAGACCTGGTTGACGCGCACAAAGCGGCCGTGGCGATCGAAAAAGGCCAATCCGATGGGCGCATTGGCCAGCATCGAGTCCAGCAGGGAGAGCGTATCGTTCAGCCCCGCGCGCTGCTCCTCAATGGACGCGTACATACGGTTGAAGGCCTCGATGAGGTCGCCGATCTCGTTGTGCACGGTCACCGGCAAGGGGAAGTAGCCGGTCTTTTCCGGCGATTCCATCAGGGCGCGGGTACCGCGGTGCAGCACCGCCAGCGGCCGGGAGATGGAGCGCGCCATCAGCAGGACCAGCAGCCCCGAGGCTACAGCCCAGATGATGCCGAAGATCGTGGTTCCGCTCCGAACGGTATTCACTTGCTCGCGATCCCAGGCGCGATCGGTTTCAACCCAGGCGAAACCGCGCAGGTCGCTGCCCGTGTAGATGGCCTTGACCCCCTCCAGGCGACCCTTGCCACGGGTAAAGACCTTGGATTCCCCCTGCTGTACGAGCGGAATCTGCGCCTGTTCGTACCCGTCCAGAGTGCCCGCCTCCAACTCGCCGCTGCTGACAAAGAGCACGTTGCCCACCGGGTCCGTGATCTTGGCAAAGGCGACGCTGGGCGCACCGCCCATCATCTTCACAGAGAGTTCCAGCCAGCCGGGTCGCTGCTGCTCAAGCGCCTCCTGGGCCTGCAAGGCCATCGAGGTGGCCTCATACGTGAGCCGGTGCTGGGCGCGAATCCACACTTCATTCGACTGCCGGTGAATCAGCAGCGCGGCGAAGAGCCCGACCGAGAGCGCCTCCAGCAGCACCAGGCCAGCCAGCATCTGCCATCGAATCGAACGCGGCCACCAGCGTATCGCCAAGCTCCAAACCCCTCTCCACCGGCGTCGTCCAGTGTAGAGCATTCTTTCATGCCCCGCGGCCCAGGTCACTGCTTGCCACGGACCGCGATTCCCTGCTCTGTCCTCTAGACCTGGCGCGCGGACTGCAACGCGGCGGCAATCTGGCGGCCGTGGTGACGCCCGTTCTCAATGAAAATCTCGTTGGTGCGCGAACCGGCCACGATCACCCCGGCCAGGTAGATCCCCGGCACATTGCTCTCCAGCGTCTCCGCGTTGCACACGGGCAGCTTGTCCGGTCCCTCGAAGCGCACGCCCAGGCTAGCCAAAAAAGTGAAGTCGGGGTGATAGCCGGTCATGGCGAAGACAAAGTCGTTCTTCAGAGTCTTGGGCCCCTCCGGCGTCTGGACGGCGACCGTGTCCGGAGAGATTTCGATCACCTGGGAGTTGAAGTACGCCTGGATTTCGCCGTTCTTGATGCGGTTTTCGATGTCCGGCTTGATCCAGTATTTAACGTGGGGATGCATCCCGGGTCCGCGATGCACCAGCGTGACCCGCGCGCCGCTGCGCCACAACTCCAGCGCGGCAATGGCCGCCGAGTTCTTGCCGCCGATCACCACCATGTCCATGTCGTAAAAGGGGTGCGGATCGAAGTAGTAGTGGTGCACCTTGCTCAGGTCCTCGCCGGGTATGCGCAGGTAGTTGGGCATGTCATAGTAGCCGCTGGCAATCACCAGTTTGCGGGCTTTGAGCTCGCCCACCCGGCCGAAGTGATCCACGGTGTGCACAGCGAAAGCGCCGTCCGCACCCGTAACCCGCTCCACCCGGTGATACTGGCGCACATTCAGTTCGTAGTAGGCCGCCACCAGGCGGTAATATTGCAGCGCCTCGTTGCGCGTGGGCTTGGGATTGGGACTCGGGAAGGGGATGCCGCCAATCTCCAGCAACTCCGGCGTGGTGAAGAAGGTCATGTGGGAGGGGTAGTGGAACAGCGAGTTGCAGATGCAGCCCTTGTCCACCAGCACGGGCCGCAAACCCGCCCTCTTGGCCTCGATAGCGCAGGCCAGCCCGGTGGGCCCGGCGCCTACCACCAGCAGATCGCAAGTCTCGTCCTGTTCCGTCAACGCTTCCGCAATGGAGTCGCTCATGCCTTTAGATTAGGTCACCGCGGCGGCTGAAGGGGGCAATCAAATGGATTTGAGTGTTGTGCAATCGGGTCCAGCGGGTGATTCCGCCGGCAGGGAAGGTGACTTTTGATTACTTTCTTCAAAAGTCGCTTGACCCTGCCCTTGCGTCAGGGTCAAGAATGTCCAAGATGAGACTCATGAGCGCCTTTCGCATCCAGGAGTTCGCAAAACTTGCCGGCGTAACGGTACGGGCATTGCATCACTACGACCGGCTCAAGCTTCTATCGCCCGCGCATCGTTCGGAGCGAGGCTATCGGCTCTACTGCCACCAGGATCTCGGCCGCCTGGAGCGGATTCTCGCGCTGCGCTACCTGGGGCTTTCGTTGCGCGAAATTGCCGCCCTGCTGAACACTCCAGCCGGCCGTGCCGCAGAACCGCTGACGATTACGCTGGCGCGGCAGCAGGCGGCGCTCGGTGAGCGGCGCGACGGCCTGGAGCGCGTTCTGCGGGCCATTGAACACGCACAACGGCGCGCACAGGACCCTGAGGAACCCGAATGGCTGCTCTATCAAACCATCCTGAAGGAGATTCAAATGCAGGAAGCCACTGACTGGACCGAAAAATACTACAGTCCGAAGGCCGTTGAGGCGCTTCGGGAGCGGCGCGCAACCTGGACGCGGGAACAATGGGAGGATACCGGTGCGCGATGGAAGGCTCTGTTGGCCGATGTGCAGAGCGCTCTAGATCGCGCCGTGCCGCCCGATAGCGCCGAAGGCCGGGCGCTGGTGGCGCGCTGGATCCGCCTGGGCGACGAGTTCACGCTCGGCAATCCGGAAATTGCCGAGGGCTACCGGCGTCTGCATGAAGACCAGAGCCATTGGCCGGATGATGAAAAGGCCGCGCAGCTCAGGGCGATCGCGCCCAAGCCGGAGTACTCGGCCTTTTTTCATCAGGCGGTTCAAGCCTGTCTCCGGCATGGCTGAGCACGGCGGGCCGCTCCGTTCCATGCAACCGCTCTTGCTTAAAGGAGAGAGAGAACGATGGTCGCGCCCAAGAGAAGTATCTTCGCGATAATTACGCTGTTCTTTGTGGCTCCGCTGGAGGCGGAGTACCTGCTGGGAGATTTGCCCCTCAAACTGCTGCCGGTACTGATCATCATGGCGCCGGCCTACGGCGGCGCGGCGGTGCTGATCCGCGAGGCAGCCCGGCGAACGGGCCGTGGCTGGCCCACGATGCTGATCCTGGGTGCGGCCTACACGTTGATCGGCGAAGGACTGGTGACGCAGTCGCTCTTCAATCATGACTATCTCAAGATGCACCTGCACCTGCTCGACCCTGCCTACATTCCAGCGTTGGGCATCGGAGGTTGGTGGACACTATTCATGTTCAACCTCCACACGTTCTGGAGCATGGGTGTCTCGATTGCGCTGGTGGAGGCGCTGTTTCCCGCCGAGGCGGAAGTGCCGTGGCTGGGGCTGGTCGGTGACTCGGTCGTCGCCCTGGTCTTCGTGCTTGGCCTCGGGGCCAACTTCGCCATCGGCTACAGGCAGAACCATTTCGTGGCATCGCCTGCGCAGCTTCTAACTACAGCAGTGCTGTGCGTGTTGCTGATGGCGTCGGCGTTCCTCATTCCGGCGCGGAAATTGCGCGGGGCCGGCGGCAGGACGCCGAGTCCATGGATCACAGGAGCCATTGCATTCGTGCTCGGCATGGGCGTGATGTTTACTCCGCCAAAGTGGGGCTGGGCCGCGGCGGGTGCGATGCTGGCCATCGACGCGGTCTTCCTGGTTCTGGTCGCGTTCTTTTCGCGGCAAACCGGATGGAGCGCGCTCCATGTCCTGAGTCTGGCCGCCGGCGGGGCGCTGGATTACGGCATACACGCCTTTACTGCCAAGCCGCTGATTGGCAGCGTGGAGTGGATGCGCATCAGCAACACGGTTTTTCTGGCCGCCGCGGTTTGGCTGATCTGGTTATGCGCCAGGCGCGTCCTACGGCACCAGGCGCTTGCGTAGGGCAGGTGGTCCACTCTTTCCCCACCCCTGAAATGGGTGCCCCGTCCTTTCCGCGTCGTTTGCGGAAAGGGTGGGAATGCACGAACCTCGATGACTCGGGCAGATGGCCCATATACCGGAAGAAGTGCACCCACCCACAAAAGATGGGTGCCCCAGGTGCCTCGCTTTTGGGCACCTGGGAAACCACGAACCCCTCCCCTCAACTTCCCCTCCTTCGTACCTCCGCAACCGACCATGTAGACCGACTACCTGCTTTGGGAGTAGAGTGTCTACATCATGATGGGACGGAATGGCTACCGCAACCGGGTGGAGCTGCTGCAGGGCACGCTCGACATGCTGATTCTGCGCACGCTGCAGTGGGGCCCAGCGCACGGCTACGGGATTGTCCAGGCCCTCAGAACCCAAAGCGGCGAAGCTCTCCAGGTGGAAACGGGCTCTCTTTACCCGGCGCTGCACCGGCTGGAGCGGCAGGGTTGGGTGCGTTCCGAGTGGAAGCAGTCGGAGGCCAACCAGCGGGCGCGCTACTACCGCATCACGGCCACCGGCAAAAAGCAGTTGGCCCAGGATTTGAGCCGTTGGGAGCAGATGGTGGCAGTCATGAGCGGGATCCTCAAATCGACGCCAACGGAATGAAAATGTAACTCCATCCCTCGTAAGGCGGAGGCGCAAGGTGAACTGGCGGTTTGAAAAGCGCAAGGACGAACTGGACGAAGAGATCCGTACCCACATGGCGTTGGACATTGCCGACCGGATGGGCCGCGGAGAGTCGCGGGAGCAGGCCGAGGCCGAAGCGGCGCGGGAGTTTGGCAACGCCGCGCTGATCGAGGACGTGACCCACGAATCCTGGCGCTGGAGGCGGCTGGAACGGTTCGCCAACGACCTTCGTTATGCGCTGCGCGCGCTGCGGCGCTCTTCCGGTTTCTCCCTCACCGTGATCGCGACCCTGGCCGTCGGCGTGGGCGCCACCTGCGCCATGTTTTCCGTCGTCGATGGAGTGTTGCTGCGGCCGCTTCCGTTCAAGGATCCCGGGGGCCTGATCGAGATTCACGAATCGGGCAAAAAGGGGCCGCTGAGTTATGGAAGCCCCTATCTCGACATCGATCAATGGCGCCAGCGCAGCCGTGCCTTCAGCCAGATCGCGTTCTATAACTCCAACATCGCCCGAGCCTCTTTTCTGGAGGGAACCGCGGGAGCCTTGCACGTGGGCAGCGCCACGGTGAGCGCCAATCTCTTTGATCTGCTGGGCGTGCATCCCGCGCTGGGACGGGGTTTCTCGGCGCGCGATGCGGGAAACTCGGTCAAGGCGGACGACGAGCATTCCCTTCTGCTGAGCGATGCGGTGTGGCGCGCCAACTACGGCGCCGATCCCGGAATCGTGGGCAAGACTGTGGTGATGAACGGAGAGCGCTTCAGCGTTCTTGGCGTGATGCCGCGGGGCTTTACGTTTCCCTTTGCCGGTTCGAACACCAATGGCATGCCGCTGGTCTGGAAGCCACTGCTACTGAAAGACGAGGATGTGCTGCGCACGCACAACGCGGCTCCCTACTACGATGCCCTGGGACGGCTGCGCCCGGGCTTCACGCTGGCCGCGGCAGAGGCGGAGTTGAAGGTCTTCCAGCCGGATATCGTCAAGTCGTACGCCGAGTCGCGCGACCGCGAAAACGCCAACTCCATCAGCCTGCGCGGTTATGCCGCTTCGCTGGTCAATGGCGATGTGCGCAAGGCGCTGTTTGCACTGATGGGCGCCTCGGCTCTGTTGTGGCTCATTGCCTGCCTCAATGCCACCAGCCTGATGTGGGCGCGGGCCCTGGCGCGCAGGCGGGAACTGGCGGTGCGCAGCGCGCTGGGAGCAAGCCGCTGGCAGATTGTGGAACATTTGCTGATGGAAGGAATCCTGCTGAGCGGATGCGCTTCGCTGCTCGGGTTGGGGTTGGCGGCTGGAATCCTGAAGCTCTTTCAACATGGGCTGGAAACCCAATACAAAATCCATGAAAGTCTGACGCTCAATCTACCGGTGCTGGGTGCGTTGCTGGCGCTCACCGTGGCCGGTGCCCTGCTCATTTCTGCATGGCCGACCTTCGCGGCCTCACGCACCTCCATCGATACCGCGCTCCGCCAGGGTTCTCCGCAACAGGGCATGGGCCGGGCGCAGCGCCGCATGCGCACCGCGCTGGTGGTGACCGAGATCGCGCTGTCTCTGACTCTCCTGGTTGGATGCGGCCTGCTGCTGCGGACCATCTATGCGCTCAAGCACGTGCCGCTCGGCTTCCGCACCGAACACATCGTGGTGGCGAACATGACCATTCCGTCCTACAAGTTTGCCGGACGCGATATGACCACGGCGCTCTATCAGCCGCTGGTGGACCGCGTGAAGCATCTGCCCGGCGTGGAGAGCGCCACCCTGCTCACCGATGTACCGTTGGGCAATACATTCCGGATGATCTTCACGTTATCGCCGAAAGGCAACAGCGCAGACGCGATTCGCCGCGCCGCAATCGAGGCACAGTTCCGCGCGGTTTCGCCGGAGATGCAGCAGGTCTTTGGATTCCAGATGCTGCGCGGACGCTTTTTCAACGCGGGCGACACGCAGACCTCGCAGGCCGTCGTGGTGGTCAATCGGGCCTTTGTCAGGGCCTACTTTGGCGACGATCGCGACCCGAGCAAGATTCTCGGCGAGAACCTGGTCAGCCTTGGAAAGGACCGGCGCGCGCTGGTGGTCGGCGTGCTGGACGACGAGAGGCAGGTCTCCGTGGCGCAATCGTCGCTGCCTGAGATCGAGGTGTGCATTCCGCAGATCACGCCGGAGAGCATGTTCTACAAGGTTGCCGAAGGCATGTCCATGGACCTTGCCGTGCGCTCCGAGCAGAGCGTCTCCCTGATCACTCCGGAGTTGCGCGAGGCTCTGCGCACGGCCAGTCCCGATCTCTCCGCCAGCACCTTCTCCACCATGGATCAGGTGGTGGAGGATTCCTTTGGAAGCCAGAATCTGGCCGCTCATTTGCTCGAAATCTTTGGCGGTTCGGCACTGCTGCTGTGCCTGGCGGGAATCTATGGCCTGCTTTCTTATCTGGTCGCGCAGCGCCGGCAGGAGATTGGTTTGCGCATTGCTCTCGGCGCGCAACAGTGGAATGTGATGAGCCTGGTCCTGCGCCAGGCAGGCTGGATGCTGGTTGCCGGCCTTGGCATTGGGCTGGGAATGGCCTATCTCGGAACCCGGGCGCTCGGAACCCTCTTGTATGGAGTCAAAGCCGACGATCCGTGGACCGCTGGCGCAGTTGCCCTGGTATTGCTGGCAGGCGGCCTTCTCGCCTCTCTGGCGCCGGCCCGCCGCGCGGCACGGGTTGACCCGGCGGAGGCATTGCGGGCGGAATAATCGCCGCCCAACCGGCTCTGCAACCTCGCACACCTGCCTGTGATACAGATCACAGCGGGTCGTATTTCAATCTGCGTACCTTGCCAGTCATCCACCGGGAAGCTCGACGGCATATCCAGGGGGTCTGGTCTGCCTTTGCCTCTTCACCGGTGCCTGCACCAGCGAGCGAGGTGGGCATGGCTCCTTCCATTTGGCAATCGATGCAGCAGAAAGGCTACAGCCGCAGGGACTTTCTCCAGTTCTGCGCCGCAGCCGCAACCGCCGCCGGGCTGGGTCAAACCGGCGTCGCCCAGGTGGTCTCGGCCTTCGAGCAAAAAGAAAAACCGGCCGTGGTGTGGCTGCACTTTCAAGAGTGCACCTGTTGCAGCGAGTCCTTTATCCGGGCATCCCATCCCATCGTGGTGGATGCGCTGTTGGACGTGCTGTCACTGAACTACACCGAAACGCTGATGGCGGCCTCGGGCTTCCAGGCGGAGAAGAGCCTGAGCGACACCATCGAAAAAAACAAGGGCAAATACATTGTGCTGGTGGAAGGCGCCGTGCCCACCAAGGACGGCGGGGTCTACTGCATGATCGGCGGCAAGACCGCGGAGTCGATTCTGCAGACCGTGGCCAAGGATGCGGCGGCGGTGGTGGCGTGGGGCAGTTGCGCGTCCAACGGCTGCGTGCAGGCCGCCCGGCCCAATCCCACCGGCGCCACGCCGATCTACAAGCTGGTGGACAAGACGGTGATCAATGTGCCCGGCTGCCCGCCGATTGCCGACGTCATGATGAGCGTGGTGACGCATCTGCTGGTGCTGGGACAGACGCCTGAACTGGACTCGCTGGGCCGGCCCAAGGAGTTCTACGGACGCCGCGTCCACGACACCTGCTATCGCCGGCCCAACTACGATGCCGGATTGTTTGTCGAGTCCTTCGACGACGAGAACGCGCGCAAGGGTTTTTGCCTTTACAAGATGGGCTGCCGCGGCCCGGTGACTTACAACGCCTGTTCGGTGACCAAGTGGAACGAAGGCACCAGCTATCCCATCCAGTCCGGTCACGGCTGCATCGGTTGCAGCGAAGCGGGCTTCTGGGACAACGGCCCGTTTTACCAGCATTTGGCCTCGTTCCCCGGCTTCGGCATCGAGAGCACCGCGGACACCATCGGCACGGCAGTGGGAGTGGCCACCCTGGCCGGAGTGGCGGCGCACGTGGTGGTCACCAATGTGCGCAAGCACAAAGCCATTGAGGAAGTTCACACAGAGGACCTACCCGTCGCGGAAGACAAGGAGTCGTGAGGACCTATGACACGCGTAGTCGTCGATCCCGTAACTCGCATTGAAGGCCACCTGCGCATCGAAGCGGTGGTGGAAAACGGCGTCATCACCGACGCATTCAGCGCGGGCACCATGGTGCGCGGCTTGGAAAAGATTCTGATCGGCCGCGATCCGCGCGACGCCTGGGCCATCACCGAGCGCGTCTGCGGCGTGTGCACCACGGTTCACGCGCTGGCCAGCGTCAGGGCCGTCGAAGACGCGCTGGGCATTGCCGTGCCGCCCACCGCGGAGCTGATCCGCAACATCATGATGGCCACGCTTTACATCCAGGACCACGTGATCCACTTCTACCACCTGCACGCGCTGGACTGGGTAGACATTGTGAACGCCCTGAAGGCCGACCCCAAGAAGGCCGCGGAGCTGGCCGGCTCATTCTCCAAGTGGGACAAGAACACGCCCGCCTATTTCTCATCGGTACAGGACAAGATCAAGGCCTTCGCCGCCAGCGGCCTCGGCATCTTCGCCAATGGCTACTGGGGCCACCCGGCCTACAAGCTGCCGCCCGAAGTCAATCTGATCGGCGTGGCGCACTACCTGGACGCCCTGGAATGGCAGAAGGAAGTGGTCAAAATCCACACCGTCTTCGGCGGCAAGAATCCGCATCCGAATTACCTGGTAGGCGGCGTTCCCTGCTCCATCGACATCAATGAAGTGGCGGCCATCAACTCCGATCGGCTCAACCTGGTCGGGCGCCTCATCAGTCAGGCAGACGAGTTCGTCAACCAGGTCTACATTCCCGACCTGCTCGCCGTGGCCTCGTTCTACAAGGACTGGGCGCAGTGGGGCGGCGGATTGACCAACTACCTGAGCTATGGCGAATACCCCACCCAGGGTTACGGCAAGCCGGAAGCCTTCAAGTATCCGCGCGGCGTGGTGCTCAATCGCGACCTGAGCCATGTGTACCCAGTGAACCCGCGCGACTCGCAGGAGATCAAGGAGTACATCTCCTCCTCCTGGTACAGCTACGACGGCGGCGACGCGGCCGGCATCCACCCCTGGAGCGGCGAAACCAAAATCAACTATACCGGTCCCAAGCCGCCTTTCGAGACGCTGGAAGGCCACCAGAAATACTCCTTCCTGAAGACTCCGCGCTGGAAGGAAAACGCCATGGAAGTAGGTCCGCTGGCGCGCCTGGTGGTGGCTTATGCCTCCGGTCACACGGACGTAAAGGAGCTGGTGGGCGAAACCCTGGGCAAGCTCAACGTGCCCGTCACCGCCCTCTTCAGTACCCTGGGACGCACCGCCGCCCGCGGCCTGGACGCGGCGCTGGCCATGATCTGGCTCAAGGAGTTCTACGGCGAGTTGATGGAGCGCGTAAAGATTCGCGAGACATCCACCTTCAACGGCGAGCACTGGGAGCCGAAGAGCTGGCCCAAGGATGCCGAGGGCGTGGGCCTGGTGGAAGCGCCGCGCGGCGCTCTGGCCCACTGGATCAAGATCCATGACGGCGCAATCGCCAACTATCAACTGGTAGTTCCGACCACCTGGAACGGTTCCCCGCGCGACGCCAAGGGCCAGCGCTCCTCCTTTGAGCAGGCTCTGATCGGTACGCCGGTGGCCCGGATCGACCAGCCCGTCGAGATTCTGCGCACCATCCACTCCTTTGACCCGTGCCTGGCCTGCGCCGTGCATCTGTACGATCCGCAGGGACGGCACCTAGCCCAGGTTTCCTTCGAGTGACGAATATGAGCGCTTCGAGCACGGTCACGGGCAAGGCGATACCGGCGGCCAACGGGCACCCGGTCGAATACAGGCGCGTGTATGTGTGGGAACTTCCGGTGCGCGCCTACCACTGGATCAACGCCATCGCGCTGGTGGCCCTGTGCATCACCGGCTACCTGATCGGGGCGCCCATCCGCGCCTTCTACGCCGCCGAGGCCTATCAGCAGTACTGGTTCGGCTGGGTGCGGTTCATCCACTTCGTGGCGGCGTTCGTCTATGTCTTCAACTTTGCGGCGCGGCTCTACTGGGGCTTCGTGGGCAACAAATACTCCCACTGGAACGCCTTCTTCCCGCTGAAGAAAACGCAACGGCAGGAGATCGTCGACGTGATCAAGGCGGATGTTCTGGAAACCAGGCTGCACGGGCCCATCTCTACCGGCCACAACGCGCTGGCGGGCCTGATCTACTTCTTCACCTTCCTGGTTTTTGTCTTTCAGGCCATCACCGGCTTTGCGCTTTACTCCAGCATGAGCAACTCCTGGCTGCCCCGCATGTTCACGTGGATCGTCCCGCTGATGGGCGGCGAATTCGGCGTGCGCTTCTGGCACCATCTGTTCCTGTGGTTCTTTGTCACCTTCGTCATCGTGCACGTGTATCTCGCCTTCTATCACGACTACATCGAGGGCCGCGGCACGGTTTCCTCGATCATCGGCGGATGGAAGTTCGAGCGGGAAAAGATCGAAAAATAGCTTGATAAGGGAACAGCCATTGGAAAGCCGCCGTGGTCCAAAGAAGACGCTGGTGCTTGGCCTGGGCAACGTAATTATGGCCGACGAGGGCGTCGGCGTTCACGTGGTGCGCGCTCTCGACCAGCACGCGCTTCCCCCTGGCGTCGAGTGCCTGGACGGCGGCACGGGCGGCTTTGCGCTGTTGGGAGCGCTTGAAAGCGCGGACCGGATCGTGCTGATCGACGCGGCGGCCGATGGCAACCCCCTGGGAACCGTCACCCGCATCGTGCCGCGCTTCTCGCGCGACTACCCGCCCACGCTCACAGCGCACGACATCGGCATCAAGGATCTGCTGGACGTCTATTACATGCGTGGCGGAGGCCGCGATGTGGTTCTCTATGCCATTACCATCGATCCGCATCAACCCATCTCGATGACCCTGTCTCCGCCAGCGGCCCAAGCCGCGGAAGAGGCCGTCCGGCGCATCCTGGCGGAGTTGAATGCCGGCTCCGCAGCCGCAGGCAGCGCGGAGAAAGAAGCGATCAGTTAGTGCTTCGGAGCGATGATCCGCTGGCTGGATTTCAACCACACTTGGGCTGGCTGCCGATTGGGGCCGAAACTTCCCAATTGGCGACAATACAAGCGCGACCTCCCAACATGTACCATTTGGTACGTAGATCCTTGCGACAATCAGAAGTTCACAACCGTGTGAAATGAGGATCAAGCACATGAGACTGTTTTGGTTCGCCGTCTTGGGCTTGCTGGTTCAGGGAGTGGGCCTAGCCGTCTTTATGCTTGTATCTCGCACCAGCGATGCAACGTTGGGCAAACGCACAGTAGTCGTCATTACAGGACTTGCGGTCTGTGCGGTGCTTTGGGACGGTATTCGGAGATCGAAGGGGATTCTCGCGGTGTGCACCTTGCCGATTTTGCTGACGCTCACCTATGTTGTGGCAATCCATCTCCTTGGCGTGTCGGGTTTCCCTGGCCTGTTGAAAGATGCTTGGGCACCCTGGTTCGATTACTTTCTGTCGGTGCTGTACGTGAGTGGTTTCTTGCTGGCCATATACGGATTGGCGACAATGCTGTTCTTCGCGGTCAACAGAGGCTTCCGAAGAATCAGGTTGAACGCGCACTAACGGTCCCCAAAGGCGTCATGAAGTGCCCGTGCATTGATCATTGGCATTTTCATCATCAAGCGTTCAGGAAAAGGCGACCGTCAACTCCCGAGCAAGCGCCAACTCGGACATTATGCGTCCCGGGCCATCTCGGAGGGAGCAGGGGCCTTTAGGCCCCTGAAAACCGAGTCCGATAGAAGGCCTTTAGGCCCGGACTTCATTTCCCTGCGAGATGAAGGGGCATGGCATCGAATGGTCCACCAGCGGCCGAACTGAAGGAATACATTCCGGGCGCTAAAGCCAGCCCTCGTCGGATCGGGTTGTCCTCAATATACGAGACACAACGGATGAACTTCTCGTTCGTCATGATTTGCGTCTCATTGAAGCTGCGCATCTTCACGTCTTGCCTGCTCTTCAATCGAAAAGAAAAGCCACCCTTGATAAACTGCATGGCCTTTTCAAGCGAAACCTCCGGAGCGGGGGTGATCAGGGCATGAAAATGTTCAGGCATGATGACGAATGCGTGCAAGAGGAACCGATCCTGGCTGCGATATTCGAGGATGGTTCGCTGAAGGAGCTCGGCGTTTGCCGTTACCTGAAAAAGGCTGCGGCGTTGCGCCGTTACTGCGGTCACGAAATAGGTTCGAGTTTCTTGCGGTGCCATTCGCACCTGAGAAGCATAAATGAATGGCCCGCGGCTAAAGCCGACTATATTGCGATTCTGCGTTCAGGGCCTGAACAGGCTGAGAAAAAAGCGCGTTTTTAGAATAGAACCCGTGGAGAACCTTCCGCCGCGGCTAAAGCCGCACTGATTCTGCGGGCTTTATGCGGGGGTTAAAACCCCCGCCTCCCTCCGGACCGAGTTTTTCCGCAGCCTGTGAAGGCCCCTGCTCCCTCCCAGGTTCCTCAGGAGGGAGCAGGGGGTTTCAACCCCCTGAATAAAGGCCAGAACAACAGGGCCTTCAGGCCCGGGCCTTGTCTCTTTTGCAGGTCTTTGGAGAACGACAACTGTCGAACTACTGTGACCGTTTAATTGTGAAACATAACTGCGCCCCAGGTCCCGGAGTCCCCAGCGACAACTCTGTGTCGATGGAAACTCCGAGACCTGCGAGGTCAAGGACCAGGACAAACAACCCCTTCCTTGCTGACGCGTTCTACTTCTTCAGCGCGCTCATGCGGTCCAGAGTGTGCTTCAACTGGTCCAGCTTTTGGCCGGCTTCGCCCAGCTTGCCCGCCGCTGTCAGCTTTTGATACTCGTCAAAGTCCTTCCCTGCCTCGTGAATCAGCGCGTTCATGTCCTCTGCGGGGTGCGGCGCTGCGGCGGTTCCGGCGGCTCCGGCGGCTTCGGGCGTGGTTTGCGGCGCCTCTGCCGCACTCAGCGAGGAACTTCCTCCCCCGAAGAGCGAAGTAAGGGCTGCCTCGAAGGTGGGTCCATAGGCCAGCCGGTCCTGCAACGCCAGCACCACCAGCCGCAACTCCGGCATGGGGCTCTGGGCGGCTTGCAGGTAGATCGGCTCCGCGTACAGAAGCGCGCGTCCCGACGGAATCACCAGAAGCGCCCCGCGGCGCACGTGCGAGCCTTGCTGGTTCCACAGGGTCAACTGCCCGGAAAGCTGCGCGTTCTGGTCGATGCGCGCCTCAATCTGCATCGGCCCGTCCACCAGCTTGGTCTTGGGAAAGTCGTAGACCACCGAAGTGCCGTAGTGCTCCCCGTCGCTGCGCCCGGCGATCCATCCGATCAGGTTGTTGCGGTTGGCCGGGGTGAAGGGCAGAATCTCGACAAACTCGACGCCGCTCTCGCCCGGCAGCTTCATGAGGACGAAGTTCGGCTGCATGGCTTGGGAAGCCTGCTCACCGCCCTCGGTCATGCCCACTTCGCTGGCCACCGTCCACAGATCTTCCCGGTTGTAGAAGACCGCCGGATTGGTCATGTGATAGAGGCCGTAGACCTCGGCCTGCAGCTTGAGCAGCAGCTCGGGGTAGCGCACATGCTTGCGCAGCCCTGCGGGCATGGCCGACGCATCCTTGAACAGGTCGGGGAAGATGCCGCGATAGGCCGCCAGAATCGGGTCCTGGTTGTCAAAGACGTAGAAGGTTGTGGTTCCGTCGTAGGCGTCCACCACCGCCTTCACGCTGTTGCGCATGTAATTGAGCGGCTGGCCGCCGACGCTGTAGTGGGTCGAGTAGGGATAACTGTCCGACGAGGTGAACGCATCCAAGATCCAGGAAAGCCGCCCATCCTCGCCCAGGACGATGTACGGGTCCTGATCGAAGGTGAGGAACGGCGCCAGGGCTGCGACGCGCTGACGGACGGTGCGCCGCATCAGCAGACGGCTGTCGGCGTTGATGTCGTCGCTGAAGGGCACCTTGGCCAGGTCGCCGCGATCGAACGCGATCAGGATGCGGCGCAGGAAGCCGCCCAACTGGATGCCGCCATTGCCCTGGTACGAGGTGAGGTTGTTGGAATCGCCCTGCGGGTAGTTGAACTCCTGCTGGCGGGTCTTCACGTAGACATCGGTGTTGGTCTGCTCGCCGAAGTAGATCTCGGGCCGGGTGACGCTGAGGCCGGGAACCGTGCTCTGTACCGGCATATTGCTCAACATCAGCGTGGGCAGGCCTTCCGAGGTGAAGCCGTTCACCGGGTTCATGGTGATGCCGTAGCCGTGGGTGTAGATGAGCTTGTCGTTAATCCAGTTGCGGCTGCTCTCAGGCAGCTTCTCCACGTTCAGTTCGCGGGCTCCCAGCATCACTTCGCGCATCGAACCGTTGATCGAGTAGCGGTCGATGTCGATGTCGGGAAAGTCGTAATAGGTGCGGATTTCCTGGATCTGGCGCAGGGTGTCCTGGAGTGCATGCCAGTCCCACAGGCGAATGTTCTGGAGCGTCGGCTGGTTGTTGGCTGGGTCCGTAGCCTCCACCGTCGTCTCGGCTGGGAACTCGCGCTGTGCAAAGCGGTCCAGCCCGTAAGCCTGCCGCGTCATCTCGATATTGTTGGCAATGTAAGGCTGCTCGCGCACCAGTTCATTGGGCTTGACCAGGAAGCTGCTCACGTACCAGCCCACTACGCCCATCGCGGCCAGGCACAGCACGGCGGGAACCACGGCTGCCGCCAGCCAGCGCCCGCGCGGCGACCAGACCGCGGACACCGCGGCAACAAGCGCACCAAAAATCAGCGCAAAGCACACCAGCAGTTTGCCGGTAATGAAGACATGCGCATCGGTGTAGGTAACGCCGTCGAAGACGGTGTGATGATCGAAGAGCAGCGCGAAGCGGCTCACATACACGCGCATCGCGATGACGACCAGCAGAAACGCCACCGCGATCGAGACCCCGCGCCAGGGCAGCAGGCCGGTCGAGCCGCGGACGCCGGTGAGCGCGCGCGTGCCGCCGGAAGCCACCAGAAACAACGCGGCCATCACGCAGAAAATCACGCTCAGCGTGAGCAGCCATCCCAGCAGAACCTGCCAGGCCGGCAGGGTGAAGAGATAAAAGCCCAGCGAACGGCCGAAGATGGGGTCGGCAACGCCGCCCTTGGGCGCGTACCACCAGAGCGCCAGCGTCTGCCACTGGGCCCCCATCGCGGCGCCGGTCAGTAGCGCAATGACCACCGAGCCGCCCACGCCCACCACGCGCAGCACCGGCTCGATGGACAGATTCACCGGCCGTCCGCCAATGAAGACCGTGTGGTCGTTAGGCAGGTCGTCGCGATGCGCCCGCTTGAGCCAGGAAAATGTCCCGAAGAGAATGAGGAATGTGGCCACGGCAAAGCCTGCGAAAATGCCCCACTCCATGCCGCGCGCTTTCCACCAGACGCTTTCGTAGCCGAGCGACTTGAACCAAAGCAGGTCAACCCAAAACGACAGCGCGGTGCGGCCAAAAAGCACAACCATGGCCACCAGAACAACGAGAATCAGCACTTTGCGGCCGCCACGGCGCCGCGGGCCCGACAATTGCGGCCAATCGATGGTATCGGACAAGCTTCTACCCCACTCTTTCCGTTCACTTGCAATGCAAAACCGGAGCGGCTGCTTTCAGCAGCATCCTGCGGCCCCTTCGCTTCAAGAACCGCCAAATCGCCGGCCACTCCAACTCCACTTTAGTCTCTCCACAGTCTCTCCACCTTACCGGTCGCGGGATTTCCAGAAGCGTCTTCCCAACGCGCCGGCGCAGCATCTACCCCCGTCGCCGCGCGACTTCCTCATAGATCTCCGCGTACTCTTTCGCCGGCTGCTCCCAGCTGTAGTTCTTGGCCATGCCGTTCAACATCAGCCGCCGCCAGCCTTTCTTGTCCGCGAAAGCCGCCTGGGCCCGGTCGATGGCGGCAAGCAGCGCTTCCGGTTCAAAGCCCTCGAACTTGAAGCCCGTCCCGGTTCCCTGCTCCGGATCCCACTCCTGGATGGTGTCGTCGAGTCCCCCGGTGGCGCGCACCACGGGCACCGTTCCATACTTGAGCGAATAGATCTGGTTCAGGCCGCAGGGCTCATACCGCGAGGGCATCAGGAAGACATCCGAGCCGGCCTCGATCTTGTGCGACAGGGCGTTGTCGTAGGCAATCCGCACCGCCACGTTTCCCTTGTTCCAATAGGCCCAGTCGTTGAAAAACTTCTCGTGGATTGGCTCTCCGGAACCCAGCGCCACCACGGCTATATCGCGCTCCGACAACCTTCCGGCGATCTGCTCCACCATGTCGAAGCCCTTTTGCGTGGCAAAGCGCGAGACAATGCCGATCAGCAGGGTGGAAGCGCCCACCGACTCCAACCCGAAGGCACGCAGCAGATCGGCGCGGCATTCCCGTTTACCGGCCAGGTCCTGCGGCGAGTAGTGCGCCGCCAGGTTGGCGTCCGTGGTCGGGTTCCATTGCGCATAGTCCACGCCGTTCAAAATGCCGCGCAAATCTGCCGCCCTGCCGCGCAACACGCTGTCCAGCTTTTCTCCAAACTCCGGAGTCTGAATCTCCTGGGCATATTTGCGGCTCACCGTGGTCAGGATGTCGGAATAGACCAGTCCGCCCTTGAGGAAGTTGAAGGTATCGAACTGCTCCACCTTGTCCATGGCGAAGATCTCCCATGGAAACAGGAGTCGCGCCGTGGTGGCCGGCGGAAACCATCCCTGGTAGCCGGCGTTGTGAATGGTCAGCACCACGCCCGCGCCGTACAGCAATGGATCGTACTGATATAACGTGCGCAGGTAGACGGGAATCAGCGCCGCCTGCCAGTCGTGCACGTGAAACACCTGGGGAACGCCCAACAGTTTGGTCGCCTCCAGCACCGCGCGGCAAAACAGCCCGAAGCGCTCCCAATTGTTGGGGAATTCGCCGCCCTTGGGCCCGTAAAGCTCATCGCGGTCAAACAGGTCCGGGCAATCGACAAAGTAATACTGCACTCCTGCGCGTTTGCCGCCGTCCACAATGCCCACAAAGCGGTTGTAGTACTCGAAAGGAATGGTGATCGACCGCACCGCGAACTTCCACTCTTCGGGAAGATGCCGCCGGACCGCGGCGTAAAGCGGCATGTAGACCGTGACCTCGTGGCCCAGCTTCACCAGTTCCGGGGGCAGCGCGCCCACCACGTCGGCCAGCCCGCCCGTCTTGGCAAACGGCACGCACTCCGAGGCGGCAAAAACTATCTGCATGGTTCTTTCTCCATGGCCAGCGGCAAACCCGGGCCCTTTCGGCAAGGCGCGCCGCCAAAGGGCCAGTCTACTACGCTTATGCCTGGCCCTTCACCGGTTCGCCCACAGATCTCCACGTTCATCTACCATCTAGAAAGCCCATGCCTTCCAAACCCAAACTCGGCCAGCACTTTCTTCATGACTCCGACGCAATCCAGCGCATCGCCGCCTCGCTGGGCGATCTCTCCGGCCGCACCGTGGTTGAGATTGGGCCCGGCCGCGGCGCCATCACATCTGTTCTGGCCTCTCGCGCCGCCCATGTATTGGCGATCGAACTGGACCCGCTGCTGGCCGCCCGTCTGCGCGCCGAGGTGCCCTCCGACCGCGTCACGGTGATCGAGCAGGATGTGCTGAACTTCGACTTCAAGGCTGCGGCAGAGTCTCACGGAGAGCGCCTGCTGGTGCTGGGCAACCTGCCCTACTACATCACTTCGCCGATCCTGTTCAAGCTGGCCCAGAGCCATGCCGCGCTGGACCGGGCCGTCCTGATGGTGCAGCGGGAGGTGGCCGACCGCGTGGTGGCCGAGCCGGGTTCGCGCGATTACGGGCAGCTCTCCATCGCCGTACAGATGCACGGACCGGCGGTGCGCCTCTTCACCCTGCCCCCGTCCGCGTTCGCGCCGCCGCCCCAGGTGCATTCCACCGTCTTCCGCTGGCGCTTTGCCCCGCGCTTCCAGGAGCTGAACGTGGAGGAGGCCAGCTTTCTCCACCTCATTCGCATCGCTTTCGCGCAGAAACGCAAGACCCTGGCCAACAATCTGCGCGCCGCGGGAATGGTGCCTGCTGCAATTACAACCGCTCTGGCTCATGCCGCCATCGACCCGCACGCCCGCGCCGAAGCCCTTTCCATCGAGACCCTTGCGAATCTGTGGCGCGATCTGGAAACGGAAGGGGCCACTCCGCCTGGCGAAGTAGCCCCTGATTCTGAACCGGCAAGTTTCTAGTCCGCATTTCTCATCAGCCACCAAGAGCTGTAACGCACCAAGAGCTGTAGCGCCGACCTCCTGGTCGGCTGTAGCGTGGACCTCCCGGTCCACGCCGAACGCTACACCAATTGGAGAACCGCTCTAGTACTACAGTTGTAGATCGACAATTACGGAGGGAGCAGGGGCCTTCAGGCCCCTGAAACAGCCGCAAAACAGAGGTGGCCTTCAGGCCCGGGCCCTGTTCTCTTCGAGCATTCTGGCGAAGTACAACTGTAGTACTAGTGGTGCCCGCCACCGCCGCCTCCACCACCGCCGCCAGCGTGGCCACCGCCGCCTCCACCGCCACCTCCACCGCCACCACCACTACTCACGGTGTGCGAACCACCACCACCACCGCCGCTCGTAGAGTGGGAGGACGAACCGCCACCGGAAGCTACGCGCCCGCCGGAAGAACTTGAAGCGGTACGTCCACTGTAGGAACTTCCAGGCGCGGGCACAAATACTGCGCGGTTACCGCCGTTAAGACCACCGTTTGATGGAGCCTGAGACCTGCTTCCCGAATACACGGGCTGCGTCCGGTTCCCAAACCCTGAGGCTGCGCGATCGTACTGCGGACGCTGCGGAAGGGGATGCAGCGGCTGCACCGTGTGCCCGGCAATCGTCACCGGAGTGCCCCTGCCCCGCACCGGCAAACCGGTAATCCGGTTGTTGGTGCGCCGGTTCACAGCAACCAGCGGGTAAGGCTCGGCCCTGCCTCCGGCCGAAGCCAACTGACGGCCAATCGGCCCGCGCGGCCGCGGGTGCGGACGCCGCGGCGGCAGGTATCCGCCATAGCCGTAGCCGATGTTGGGCCCAAAGTAACCGCCGCCCCACCACGGATTGCACCCACCCGGCTCCCAGCCCCATCCGAAATTGTTGTAGAAATTCCACGCGCCGCACTGGTAGGGCATGTAACCCCACGATGCGCCCGAGACCCAGATGTAGCCATACCCTGGCGTCCACATCCAGGAGCCGTTCCCGTAAGGATCCCAGCCCGCGCTGGATGCTTCATAGGGCGACCAGACATAGCCTTGGCCCGGTACGTTGTACCAGTTGCCGTTGGCGTCCAGATCGTTCCATGCCGGGTTGCTGCTGTTGGCCAGATTGTTGGCCGCCCCGGTGCGCTGCGCCGCTTCGGCGGTCAGTTCCTGGTCGCGATCGGCGTTCCAACTGTCCCAGGAGTTCGGCTCGATCGACTCAGCCAGGTTGTAGCCGCTGGGAGTGCCGCCGCTCAGAGCGACGCTTTCGCCGCCGTGCAGGTCCAGCGAAAGGGCGCTTCCGCGCTCCAGATGGGCATTGCCTGAAAAGACCGCCAGCTCGCCCGGAGGCGTGTCCAGACTGATGCGCATCACCGTGAAACCACTGACCGTCGCGACGCTTTCGCCAAAGCGGACCCGGATGGGTTTGCCGGCGCCCTGCAGCTCAAAGTAGCCCAGGCCGGACTCGAACAGGACTTCCGCATCGCCCGTGCCGCCCTGGCCGCGCAACACCGAGAGAGTAAGAGAACTATCGGGAGACAGGCGCACCACGCTGCCGTCTTCAAACTGAAGCTCCGCCCGCCCCTCGTCGCCGGTGGCCACCGTGGTTCCTTCAAACAACGGCGTATTCGCCAAAGCCTGATAAGCGAGCACCTGGTTGTCCTGGGAAATCTCCACCTGGCCTTCCACGCTACTCAGCCGCGCCGCGCGCGCCTGGGCTGCATCGTCCGCCCGCAGCGCGGACGCCGAAAGCATCGCTCCCACGGCCACCGCCGCCAGCCCCAGCCACCACGTTCCCAAACCGCGTTCGACTAAACCAATGCGTTTCATGGCGCCCCGCCTTTCTACCGCACGGACCCCAGACCAACCCGGCATCCAATACAGCAGCCTGACTCTATTAAGACACGCCCAGCAGGCTAATAGTTACGGCAATAATCGCCAGGCAAGAATTATTCCCCCACCTTTGTCAACAAAACCCTGGCCCGTTTTTTCACCCGCTCCATGACGCCCGGATCTTCCTCCAGCCGCTCCAGGATGCCGCGGATGGCGCCTATCTGTTGCAAGCGCCCGTCGTTCGCCGCTTCCGTCAGGTATTCCATCTCCTGATCCAGACCCAGGCGGTCGTGCAGCAAGAACTTCTCCAGCCGCGCCCCCTCCAGGATGGTGCCCGCCACCGCCATCAGGGAGTCGGAAAGCTCCTGCAATTCCTTGTCCTGGGAGTAGTTGAACGCACACGAACCTTGCCCTTCGGGGCCGTTGTAGGTCAACGTCTTCCAGCCCTGGAAGGCCACCTTCGCGCGGCTGTCGCACCCGGCGCTGAACCACCTGTGGCGGCGCGCCACCTGAAAGACGCGTCCGGCAAACTCCGCGCTCACCCGTACGTCGCGATCCACCTCCGCCGCCTCAATCGCCGGGGGAGCAACCTGCGCGCCACTGGCATGCGGATCGCCCCGCTCAGAGCGGAAATGCCCGCTTCCATCCGGATAAAGAACCATCGTCCAGCGTGCGGGAGAAAGGTCGGGATTGGAGAAATCCACCTGGACAAGCGGCCCTTTTTCGGCTTGCGCCGGCAGTGCCCATACCGCCCAGGCAAGCGCCGCGATTGCCCATCCCGCCTTCATCGCCGAATTCCCTGGAGCGCAAGCGTCTCCGCGGTGTGAATGTGGCAGATAGCGATGGCCAGCGCGTCGGCGGCGTCCGCCTGCTGCGGCACTTCGGCCAGGTTGAGCAGCCGCGCCACCATGAACTGCACCTGTTCCTTCTTGGCCAATCCGTACCCCACCACGCTGGACTTGATCTTGAGCGGCGCATACTCGGCCAGAGGCAGCCGCAGGCGTGCCGCCGCCAGCAGCGCAACCCCCCTCACCTGGCCCAGTTTCAGCGCGGATTTGGCGTTGACCGAGTAGAAGACCTCTTCAATGGCCACCGCGTCCGGCTGCCAGCGCTCCAGTTCAATGGTCAATTCGTTGAAGACCTGTTCCAGCCGCTCCGGCATGGTCTTGGACTTGGGCAATCGGATGGCTCCCATCGCCTTCATGATCAGGCGGGGTTCCCGGCCGCTGTCGCACGTTTCCACCACGCCAAAGCCGGTAAATTCGGTCCCGCAATCGATTCCAAAGACCCGCATGGGCCTGAGTGTACCGCAGCCGCGCTCATTCCGGAACATCTCCGCGCAGCCCTGCCGTGCCGCAGGTCACGTCACGCCCTGGAGAGCGCCCTTTCTGCTCTCTTCGCGTCCTCTGTGGCAGATGTGCAAACCGCACCAAACCGCAGGCGGACATAACTTATCTACGCCCAAACGCAACGGCGGCCTGGGCGCATTACCCAGGCCGTCGCCGGTGATCTGTGGGTATTGGACTAAGGCCATCGCGCGAAGCGAGAGCCCAGGCACTTCTTCTCCAGTTTGACCTCTCCCCGCAGGGATTGCTCTTTGGCGACACCCGTTAAGTCGGGCTTCCCGGCGACGGCCTTCGTCGCAACTTAAGGAAAAATCGCCATCCTGCCCATCGCTGCCAGGGCGTATCTGAATTGAAAATGCCACGGTGCCCGTAGGAAGTCTTCTCCGCCGGGGCAAACCTCTGGTCTGGGGCGCGATGCCCTAGGCCTCAGTCACCTCACGTACGAAACAACTAGAACAGTTTTTATGCATCAGCTGGATCAACCTCCTTTCCCGTGTGCCGTTAATCTATATCGACCCCTGCTCCACGTCAAGAGAAGTATTTACCAAAACCACGCATCTTCCCGATCTGGTTCCCGATCTTCTGTGGACTCAGTACTAAAGGGAAGTTGTAGTTGGCAGCCCTCCGCGCCCTCACCGCGGAGCCTACTCCCTACTCCCTATTCCCTGCCCTCACCAACTATGCAGCCATTCCTCGTCCCGCCCGATCCGCACTCGCGCATTGAAAAGTTCACTCAACCGCGCCTCGGTCAGCAGTTCTTCCCTCGGACCGTCAGCAATAATCCGCCCGGCGCGCATCAGGATCACCCGCTTGATCTCGGGCAGAATATCGCCAAGGTTATGCGTCACCAACACCACGCCCGTGCCCTCGCTAGCCAACCGCCGCAGGGTTTCGCGCAGCTCCCGTTGCGCGGCTAGGTCCAGGGCGTTGGAGGGCTCGTCCAGCAGCAGTTGCCGCGGCCGGTGCACCAGTGCGCGCGCAATCAGGATGCGCCGCTTTTCGCCGGCCGACATTTCGCCCACCAGTTGTCCGGCCAGGTCCAGCGCCTCCATCCGCTCCAGCGCCTCGTGAGCCCGGATGCGCATCTCCGCTGTCACATGCAGGTTGGGCCACAGCGTGGAGGCCGAGAAGAATCCCGCAATCACGGCATCGAGGCCAGTGGTCACCGCGGTTCGCTCACCGGGCAGGTCGGTTCCCACTACCCCGAAATGCTTGCGCAACTCGGTCAGATCCCAGCGCTCGCGCCCAAAGATCCGCACCCGCATCCCCGGCTTGAAGATCGGATAGATCTGGCAGTTCATGGTCAGAATCAGCGTGGACTTTCCGCATCCATTCGGTCCCAGAATCGCCACGTGCTCCCCGATGCGAATCTTCAAATTCACATCGTGCAGCACCACCCGCTCGCTGCGCGCCACATTCACCTCGCGCAGCTCAATGAAATTCTCCTCGTTGATTTCCATCGCGCCTTTCCTGTCCGGATGATCGCTGCCCATCGCTCGACTTATGTTCAAACCTGTCCGAACCGCATCCGATGGAGAATATCCGCGTGAGAACACCGAGGGCCGCATCGCAGCGATCGAGTGCAATCCACCTTTTTGATCAAAAGAGGGGACGGTGGCCCGCCGCCTGCCCGGCTGGCCACTGCGCAATACGTGTAGTCAGTACCGCCTATTCTATTTTGGCGCGGTTGCGGCCGTTCTTTTTGCACTCATACATGAGTAAATCTGCCCGGTGGACCAGTTCATCTGCCGTTTCGCCGGGACGCACCAGCGTGGCGCCCACCGAGACAGTCAGAGCAAGAGGCTTCCCGTCATCGCCGGAGATCGAGGTCTCCGCGACCAGCATCATACAGCGCTCCGCCAGCACTTTGAGAGTTTCACTGTTCACGTTGCCCACGATGGCCACGAACTCATCTCCGCCCCACCGCCCAACGATGTCCGTAGGACGCAGCGACCCGGTGAGCGTCTTGGCCACTTCCTGCAAGGCGCGGTCCCCGCAGTCGTGACCGAAAGAGTCGTTGATAGTCTTGAACCAATCGAGGTCGATCAGCAACACCCCAAAGGGATCCGCGTGCACCTGGTACTCGCTCAATGCCGTGCCCACAGACATTTCCAGGAAGCGGCGATTGGGCAGCTTGGTGAGGTGATCCAGGAATGCCAGCCGCTCCATCGCCTCGATCTTGCGCCGGAATTCCATCTCGACCGAATTGTCACTGAATATTTCGATCGCCCCAACAACAGAGCCATCCGCAGCCTGGATGGGCTGAACGCGTACGAATACCGGGACCCGCCTTCCCTGTTTGTGGCGCAGGAAGACCTCCGCCTCGTGCGGCCCTCCATCCTGAATGCTGGCCGTCAGAGGGCAACCCTCCTGACACAGCCTGTTTCCCGCCATATCGACATGGCATAGGATATTGTCCTGGCAGCATCGCCCCAGAATTTCTGCGGCACGATAGCCTGTGAGACGGTAGGCGCCTTCGTTCCAGTACAGGACTCTTCGCTCGCTGTCCACGAAGTACACACCATCGCTCATCTGGTCGAGAATCTGCTTATAGAAGCCTGGGGCAGCCGAATCCATCGGTATAAACATCTCCTTTGACTTGATGCGGATCGGTGCGTACTGCGCCTTCATTCTATTCTTTCCAAGCTCCTCATTTATAGCGATCCGGTTTTAGAGCACACCGCAAGCGCCGCTGGTTTTCAACCGATCCGCTCAGGCGCAAAGCATGTTCTGCGCCATGGCTCTTGTTTTGTGCGTTTCCACGGGATGCGGCGCTCCCCCACCTGCTAAATTAGATGGGTCAACAACATGAGCGATCTCTCCCAAATCCTGATCCCCAAAGGCTTCCGCTTCGGCGCCACCAGGGCGGGCCTCAAGGCCAGCGGGCGCACCGACTTTGCTCTCATCGTCGCCGACCAGCCAGCTAGCGCCGCCGCCGCCTTCACCGCCAACCGCGTCACCGCCGCTCCCCTGACGGTGGACAAGGAGCATCTGCGCCTCACCGGAGGCAAAGTCCGCGTCGTCGCCATCAACGCCGGCAACGCCAACTGCGCCGTGGGTCAGGCCGGCCTGGACGCCGCACGCGCCACCTGCGCCGCCGCCGCGGAAATCTTCGGCTGCCGCCCGGAAGAAGTCTTTCCCTCCTCCACCGGCATCATCGGCGTTCCGCTGCCGGCCGAGAAGCTGATCGCCGCGCTTCCCGGAGTGACCGCCGCTCTGGGCACGGAGGCCGACCACTTTTACCAGGCGGCCCAGGCCATTCTCACCACCGACACGGTGGAGAAGATCGCCTTCGCGCGGCTTGAAGTCGCAGACCCCGACGGCTCGCTCAAGGAAATCCGAGTCGCCGCCCTGGCCAAAGGCTCCGGGATGATCCACCCCCAGCTGGTTCCGCACGCCACCATGCTGGTGTACATCCTGACCGACGCCGAAGTGGAGCCGGCGGTGCTCAATCATTATCTGCGTGCCTCCATCGAGGTCAGCTTTAACCGCATCTCGGTGGACGGTGACACCTCGACCAACGATACGGTGCTGCTGCTGGCCTCGGGAGCCAGCGGCGCTGCCATCGGCCCGGAAAACGCAGCATTCGGCACCGCATTGACCCAGGTCTGTACCTCCCTCGCCCGGCAGATAGTGGCCGACGGCGAAGGCGTCACCCATGTTGTTGAATTGCACATCGACGGGGCGGCCACGGACGCCGACGCACTCAAAATCGCCAAGGCCATCGCCCACTCACCCCTGGTCAAGACCGCCTGGGCGGGCAGCGATCCCAACTGGGGCCGGCTGATGGCCGCCATCGGCTACTCCGGCGCCCAGATCGATCCCGAACGCCTCGACATTCAGTTTGGCTTGCTGCCCATCTGCCGCGACGGAGGGCGGGCCGCGGAGTTCGACGAAGCCGCCGCGCATGCCTATGTCGCGCAGCCCGAGTTCTCCGTCTCCATTCAGCTTCACCAGGGCACAGGCTCGTGCGTCTTCTGGACCACCGACCTGACCGTCGAATACATTCACATCAACGCCGATTACTCAACTTGAGTTCGTATGCCGCGGCGACAGCCGGGATCGAGAGACCCCATGACAACCAGGACAAGAAAGCCGAGCCCTGACGCACACGCCGCGCAACTGACCGGCCACGGCGGCTTTTCGCTCATCACCAACCAGAAACTCCTCCAGCTTTATTCCACCATGGTGAAGTGCGGCAGGCTGGAAAAGCAGGTGCGTCTTCTTCAGAAGGACATGCGCGCCGGAAACGGCAAAGCCGGTTCGGGCCACGAGGCGGCCGCCGTGGCCGTAGCCATCGACCTGCTCGCAGAGGACACCATCGCCCCCGCGCCTCTCGACTTCCTCCTCAATTTCATCAAGGGCGCGCCGCTCACCAGCGTCTTCCGCGACCTGCTTGCCCGCACTTCCAGCGCTCTCCCCCTTGCCGCCAAACTTGATGCCGCCGGCGCAGCGGCCCTGGCCAACAAGACGAAGAAGAACGGCAAAGTCGTAGTCGCGTTCCTGGGCGACCTGCCGGCTTCCCCGGATTTTCTGGAAGAAGCGCTCCACTTCGCCGGCGTCCACCAGCTCCCCATTCTCTTCGTCTGCCGGAACGGCGCCATCTCTCAGCCTCGTGGACGTAAGAAGAAGGCTCGGCGCCAGGACCTCGCACTTCAAGCCCAGGCCCATGGCGTGCCCTGCATCCCGGTCGACGGCGACGACGCGGTGGCTCTTTATCGCGTGGCCACCGAGTCCATCGCCCATGCCCGCAAGGGCAACGGGCCGACCCTGATCGAGTGCAAAACTCTCGACCGGCTGCCACAGCCGAAGATCGCCTCGGGCCGGCAGAAATCCCCCCTGGTTTCCAGGCGCAGGACGGCCGGCGCCCCCCTCAAAAACATGGAAGAATACCTCACGCGCAAGGGGCTTTTCAGCAAGGAAATCAAGCGCAAGGCCGCCGACGGATTCGACGGCAAGATGGAAGCCGCCATCGCAGAGGCCCGATCGTACGATCGCAGGGCCCCAATCGTACTACAGTTGTAAATCGCATTTCAGGAGAAAACACAGGTCGGAGGGAGCAGGGGGCTTCAGCCCCCTGAAAGAGAGCCCAAAACAACAGGGCCTTCAGGCCCGGGTCGCGGCAATCCGAAACCAATGGAACTCTGCTCTATCGCACAGCTCTCCACTCGCTGCAATTTAAAAGCGCCTTTCTCCCGCGGCCTTTCCTCATCGGGGCCTTGGGTTGGATGCAAAAAGCGACGGAAGGATGCGTCCCGCGCCAACGCCTCCCCTGCCTCCGCATTTGCCATCTGCTGCCCCTTTTTTCATGCATCGAAATCGGACAAACGGATGTTAAAGTGAGCAATATGAGTGTGAGCAAACTTGGGTTGATTGCTGCTGTACTTCAATGCGCAACGGTAATGACCGCACTTTGCCTGGTCAGCGCCGTGCCACTGACGGCGGAACAGCCGGGAGCCCCGGAGGGCGCCGGACAGTGGGGCCAAAACACCGGCGGCGTTGCGCCAGCCTGCATGGTCGCAAGGCTTGGCTCACCTTATATACCCGTCGATAGCTGGGTCTATCCGGCCGTGTTGCGCCTCTACGGGTTGGGTTTTGTCGACGACGTCTATCTCGGCATGCGTCCGTGGACCCGCGCCGCCGTAAGCCACATGGTGGAGACCGCCGGAGCGCGCATCGAGGACGCGGATGCGGGACCGGCCACCGACGAAGCTCAGGATATTTACGAAGCGCTGATGCACGAACTGCAAGCCGACGTGGAGGGTCCTTGTCTCGCTCACCAGGGCCACTCGCGCGTCGAGTCGGTTTACACCGTGGCCCGCGGCATCAGCGGCACTCCCCTGCGCGACAGCTTCCATCTCGGTTCCACCATCATCAATGACTACGGGCGTCCCTACCAGAACGGCTTCAACAACTATTCCGGCGCCAGTGGCTTCGCCACCGCCGGACGGTTCGTTCTGTATGCGCGCGGCGAGTTTGAGGCAGCGCCCTCGGCCACCGGCTACTCCGCCGCGCTGGCCCAGGAACTCTCGGCAATCGACCTCACGACCTTCCTCAACGCCTCCACCGGCATGCCGTACGAGCAGGCCACCATCCCCATGGGACCCATCTCTTCCGCCTTCCAGGGGCGATTCATCGAGGCCTACGTTTCCGCCCACCTGCTTGGCCATGAAATCTCCCTTGGCAAACAGGATGACTGGCTCGGACCCGGGTTGGGCGGCGGCATGGCCTACTCCAACAATGCCGAAAACATCTATTCCTTCCGCATCAATCGCGGCGAACCGCTCCACGTTCCCTTGCTCTCCCGCGTCTTCGGTCCCTTCCGCTACGAGTTTCTGGTCGGAGCACTGAGAGGGCACACCTACATGCCCTATCCGGCAAATCCCGGCGGCACCAATCCCAATCTGCCAAATGTGATCAATCCCGGCAATCCCTGGTACCACTCCCTGAAAGTCAGCCTGCGGCCCACTGAAAACCTCGAGTTCGGCTTTCAGACCTCCGCAATCTGGGGTGGCAAAGGCCATGGCCCCATTACCCTGCACTCCTTCCTGAAGAGCTTCTTCAGCATTTCAAACGTCTCTGCTGTCGAGAAATACGGCCGCAACGATCCCGGCGCGCGCTTTGGCGCATTCGACTTCTCCTACCGGCTGCCTTTCGTGCGCAAATGGCTCACCCTCTACACGGACTCGGAGGTGCATGACGATTATTCCGCCATCGATGCGCCCCGCCGCGCCGCCATGCGCCCCGGCCTCTATCTCTCCCACGTGCCCGGCGTTCCCAGGCTGGACGTGCGCGTAGAAGCCGCCACCACAGACCCGGTCAGCTCAACCGTCGCGACCAGGAATGGCGGCCATTTCATGTATTGGGAGACCATCCAGCGCCAAGGCTACACCAACCAGGGCCAGCTCTTCGGCGATTGGATCGGACGCGAGGACAAGGGCGGCCAGGGCTGGCTCACTTATCACTTCAGCGGCAACGAATGGTTCCAGGTGGGCGTGCGCAATCAGAAGGCCACCAAGGACTTCATTGCCGTGGAACACAATGACTACGGAACCACGCTCAACGACATCAACTTCCAGGTGGTCAAGCGCATCGGCAAGGAGTTCGAGGTGAACGGCGCCTTCACCTACGAGCACTGGAAGGCTCCGATTTATCTGCCCGGACAGCAGACCGTCACCTCGACCACCATTCAGCTCACCTGGTTTCCCGAGCGCAAGGTCAGCTTCTAAAGCGTTTCTAATTTAAGTATTTACAATTGTGCGATAATATTTCTGCCGGCAGAGAGGGGGGCAGGATGCAATCCTATTCGCAGGATTTGCGTGAGCGTGTGTTGTGGGCACTGGA
>Ga0302187_10000157_pt1 | contig 65419 bp, 55 predicted proteins | sample II_Bog_E1_3_FD_202120 | JGI IMG/M metagenome (GOLD analysis project Ga0302187, IMG submission 202120) | Peat permafrost microbial communities from Stordalen Mire near Abisko, Sweden - II_Bog_E1_3 | ecosystem: Environmental > Terrestrial > Soil > Wetlands > Peat | place: Sweden: Abisko...
CCACCACCAACATCCCGATCTCGCCACCTGAAAATCCAGGCCGCTGTCTAAACCATCGGAATGGTGGTTCCCTTTTGGACGCCGATCACCCCGCTAGCCGGGTCCTTTTTGCACGCCGATCCACAGGGGCGATCCTTACCCAGCTTGGCTGGATCTTTCGTGAGCAGCCGACCAGCGACTACGGAATCGACGCGCAGGCGGAGAAGCGGGACACCAACGGCTCAGCCGGGGGCAAGCTGATCGCGCTGCAGATCAAGTCGGGCGCGTCCTACTTTCGCAAGCGGGGTGACGGCTATGTCTTTTACGGGGAGAAGCGTCACCGCGACTATTGGACCAATCATTCCCTCCCGGTGTTTCTGATCCTCCATAATCCTGAAACTGGGCTCACGCTCTGGCAGCGCATCGCGGATCATTTGATCGAGCAGGGCACGGACGGGCGCTGGAGCATCGCGATCCCAGCCGATCAGACCCTCGACGAACAACACGAAACCTTTCTCACGGCGGGGATCGCGTCCGATCTGGGCAGCATGCGCAGAGCGCGGCTCACCCTCGACCTGCCGGTGATCCGCCAGTTTGCCGAGCAGCGGGAGATATATTTCCGCGTCGAGGATTGGGTGAACAAGACCCTCAACTTTCGCGGTGCCGAAGCAGTGTTCAACGAGGAGCCGGATGCGGAAGCCGATCTCGAATTCGGCACCTCGATGTCCGCGTATACGATCGACTATTACATGGCGGTCTTCTTTCCGTGGCTCGACTGGACCGAGCATGAATATCTAAGCGCCGATGACGGCGCCGGCGAGGTGGCCGTGTATGTGCTGAAAGTCGAGGTGTCCGCCATCGGTAGGGCGGCGATCACGTTGGAGGACTTCCATGAATCATCGCTGCCGCCATTCCGGCCGGAACCCGAGATCGAGCATATTCTCCTCGACTATGACGACGATTGGCAATCCGGTATTCGTCAGAAGTGAAACCGTGGTGCCCGCCTGCGCAGGATGATCCGCATGCATGAACCGCCCGAAGGTTATTATGTCCGGACCCTCGATACCGGGGAAACCCAGCTCTGGCGCATCGCGGACCGGCGAGCGGTCCGACTGGGTGTGACGGCGCCCGAGCGGGCACCAGGCAGTTATTACGCGGCCGAGCCGGGAGAGACGGCCTGGGATGCGATCCGCAGGTGCACGCCCTGGCTCGATGGGCTCACCGCGCCGGGGCCGTTCGTTGCCCTCAAGAATACGCCGGGCCTGTTCCATCCGCGAATGGCGCGGCCGGTCATCGGCTATGGGCTGGAATTTTCCTTCTTGCCGGATGGCGAGGCACATCATCGCTTTCTAAGAAGCGCCCAGACACAGCTCGAAGCCCTCCTCGGTTCGATCGAGGCGATCTGCCGCGTCGTTCATCCGACGCCCGCCACCCTGCCTGTCTATGGGCACGAAATCCGCAATATCCTGATCCTTGCTGCAACCGAGGTTGAGATGCACATGCGTGCAATCCTCGCGGACAACGGCGTCGTCACGGACCGGCTTGGTACAGCGCATTTCGTGAAACTTGCAGCACCGATGCGGCTAGACAACTATTCCATCCGCTTTCACCGGTTTCCCGAGCTGCCGGTGTTTGCGCCATTCCACGGCTGGCGGTCCGAAAAGCCCACGACGTCACTTGTTTGGTACGACGCCTATAACGGGGTGAAGCACAACCGCGATCGGGAATTCGAGCGGGCATCACTCAAGAATGCGCTTTCGGCTGTCGCTGCCTGCGCGTCTCTGATCGTCGCGCAATTCGGCGCGCGCGCCATGCCCGAAGAACTGACTCGGTTCCTCACGGTCGAGCATTCGCCATGGGAGTATGCTGACCTGTATGTCGCGCCGCAGGATCCGTCGGGCTGGGCAGCTGTCTACCACCCAGAGGTTGCCTGAACTCGTGCGATTCCCGCCTGGCTGGTTGGAACATAGGTAATTTCGACACGCGTATCCCGTCGACCCGAGGCCGCCCTGTCGATGTGAATGTAAGGCAGGTATCGGTCCGCTGATCCGAGGGCTGGAACGGCAGCAATAGGAGCGGGGCGGAATCACGCGGGCATTTTTCAGCCCAATAGCTCGCGCGTCAGTACATCTTCGCTCGGCAATGTCGTGCGCGCGAGACAGGCGGACAGACATAGTATCAGTAGATCCCATGCATTGGCCCAATCAGAATACTCAAGCTTGCCGCCACTTCCATGCGCGGCTCTCGACCGCCGCCCATAGCTGCGCTTCGCTTCCTCATAGGTCTTGAGGCGGTCTCCCCGCACTGGCGCGCAAAGCTGGCTAACCAACAGCCCGAGCCGGAACGACACCTCGGTCGAGACATTGGGAAACAACGCCTCAATCCCTTGCCAGATATGCAGCAGCGATGAGGATAGGTCCGGAATGGCCGGCGCCGTCTGCAGCGCGAGCCGCGCGGCTTTGAGCGGCTGATACGCAGCTTCCAGTGCCGTCCAACGTTCCGCAGCGTCAACCGCATCGGTGAATGCCTGCATCGAAATCGTTCTCTCCGCCCCCACCGTGATCGACTGGAATGTCGGCTCGTGAAGCCAACCTTCGATCTTGCCGTCGGCCGCCACGAACCCGCTCTGCAATTCGGGTGGCAGCTTGCCGCGCATGGTCGGTGAATCGCGATAGTTGATACCGCTATAGTCTCGCAAAGTATGCGTCATGCCGACAGGCATGATGAACGGCGACACCCATTGCAGGTACAGCATAACCTGCAGAACGCGGACGCGCTCCTGCGCATGGGTGAAGTCCAGCGTATCCCTGATCTCGATTTCGAGGTGGCACGAATTGAGGAACACGTCGAGCAGATGCCAAGAGAATTGCAGCTTGTGCGACGCGCCGAGCGTCGCGAAGTCGAAGGTGGTGGTTTCCCATTCGCGTCGGCGCAGCACTGCCTGCGCAGTCTCTACCATCGGCGGCAAATCGCCGGGCGCTAGCGCAAGACATGGGAAGAAATAGCTAGGCATCGGCTGCGATTGCTAGCGGTGCTGGCGCTTACGTCAAGGTGGTGGCATGCCGGAGTCGATGAAGGCAGGGCAATAGACAACTGCGTACCCCGAAGGACCGCCTTTCTTAAAGCTCGAACCAAAGCAGTTATTACCCCTTGGATCGCTTGCTGTTAGAGACGCCAGTGAATGTAAGGCAGGTTCTGACAGCGCGGCAAGGACCTCTAATTGACCGTTTTGAGGGCGGCAGTCGACAGCTTTGCGCAACAGGAAGCCAATTAGATTTTCGCTACTCACCAGCGACCAAGTGCTCCACATCGAAGCCTAGCAAGCGGATGCCGCGAATGGAGCGATTATTGAACGGAGGACGTTTGGCGTCTCCCCAACCGAGCAACTCCATGACACACGCTTCTCCGAAGCCGTTGAGCTTGTAGCTACCATATACGCAGTCATAGGCACGATCAATTGCATCGCCCGAGCCTGACAGAAGATAGCGAACAGTTCGCACTACGGCTTCGCGCGTGTTTTTGTTCTGGAAATCGATGCGCAGCCGTTCGAGGCCGGATAGGTCCTCCCCGATATTCTTGGATACAAAGCGCAAGCGTTCAAGAAAGGCGTGGCAACCCGTGAGGTGCCGAAACAATTCGTTAAAATTCAGCTGTGCCAACTCATTTGGATTACATAGGTAAGTCCGGATGTTCGCAATGTTATCGATCTCTGCCGATGCGTGATACATATCGCCTTTGACCATATCGTCCGTGGACTGCCAAATCTGCACATACTCGGCAATCCGTGCCGCCCGGTCCATCGGGTCACTGAGCAAAGATGTCTGTCGCCAGCTATCGCCGCCACCTTGTGTCAGGCGCAGCCACCCCAGGAACCTTCCCATCTCAATTTGGGGATCCTGACCTGCATATTCTGGCCGTCCAAAGCCATGCTGTTGAGCGGCTTTTAGGATCTCATGGTGCGCTGGTACAAGAATTTCATCGTATTTTCTGCGAAACCCTTGGATGAAGGTGCGCTCTTTCGATTTCTTTTCGCTGCCAACGACGATGCTCTTGGGAGCGGCAGGCTTTACGAATTTGTGGATAAACTTCTCGAAGGCGTCCTCATCCTGCGGCTTTTCGCTTAATTTGAATGCCTTTTCATATTCACGGAGTACGTCTTCGTTTAAAACGTCTGCGTCGTTCCACAACTCATCAAAGAGACCACGCAGCGCGTTGAAGGACTCATCCCGATCCTGCCTCAACAGGACTGACAGCTCCCGATTTGCCTGTAGGCCATCATTTGTGAGGTTGGCGGATCCGACGAGCGCAATATCGTCGATGATGTAGAGTTTTGTGTGAAACTTTGTGTCGGTGAAATAGCGAGCTTTGACCCGAGGATTCTCGAAGGCCTGTCGCAGTGCTTGAGGCGTTGTGATCGGAGAAAACCGAATGATCAGTCGGACATCACATCCTTTGTCGGTCAAAGCCTTGATGGGGGCATTCGTTGTGAAGAACGGCGCGGCCAAATAACCTGATCTTGGGCGCGGTCCCGCGTTCATGAAAAAATTAATGGTGAAGCCTGTTGCGCCCGTGTTTGCGTATAGTTCTGGAAGCGCCATTGCAGAAAAAATCTCCTTAAATTTCAAATGTTTCCGCTACACTACTGAACTACTTTAGGTCGGGGAATGGCTTTCGATAGCGCCGCATGACAGCCCCCGTTGATCTATGGGCATTTTACGGCCAATTATAATCTTTGACCAAGCCTGAATGTACGGCGAGTTTCGATATATCGATTGCAGCCGATAAATGGCAGCTATAGCGGCGGCAGCCGTCACTGTATTCGCCAAATCCTACCGCTCTGAAACTTCGTCCTCGCGCCTACGTCCGCGCGCCTTCCTCCGGCGGCCATACAAAGACATAGCGCTCCTGCGCCGGAAATGCCGCGAAGGCGGTCAGGCGGCCATTTTCAAAGCGGAAATGCCAGGTCTTTCCGATCGTTGGCCGCGTCTCGGCGAAAGCTGCCGGATCGAGGATCACCACATTACACCGATGCGCCTCATCCCGTACCGATTGCGTGCGAATGATTGCCGTTGCCGCCTCGCGAGCTGATGCCGCCAGATCCTGGCACGCGGTGTAGTGCACTGCATTCATCCAGTCCGCCTTTGCCCGGTCGAACGGCGGCATGGTGAGGTCAAGCGCCCGCGCTGTTTCCACCGCGACGCTGAAACTGGTGCGCTCCACCGTGGCCGACGGCGGCGAAAACCACGGCGAGCGGGCGTAAAAGCGCAACTGCCAGTATGCCGTTTCGGCAATCGCCGTCTCTTCCTGCTCGGAGGCGTAGAAAATTCCGGGCCGTTCATGCGCGCGGCGAAACCGGCTTCCCTGTCCATGCCCATAGCGGAAGGGCGCAGCGAGCAGGTAATCGAGATGCCGCACGGAAGCAGGCAGGGTCGGCTTGACCGCCTCGGTCAGATCCTCGAGCACAGCCTGATCCTCGGCGCTGGCCGCGAGCCGGTTTGTCGAGATGCGGTGCTGCGCCTCGACGACGCGATAGACCCGTCCGGCATAAGGCCGGAATTCAGACGCGAGCTCTGTAGGCGTCCACATAATCGCACACTTCGATCAATCCCCGCATCGTGTCGATCCGCTCCATCGGCGGCATGCCAAGGTCGAGATTGGGTGTCGCCAGCCAGCGCCGGACGGCATCATCGTCGCTGCCCAACAGGGCATCGAGACTGCGGAAAAGACGCAGCAGGAACTGCGCCGCCTCGAACGACTTACTGGCCGGGTCGAGCCGCGAGCGCGCGCTGCGCACACGCGAAATGGTGGCTGGCGACAGTCCCAGGATGCGCCCTAGCTTGGCATTGCTCAGATCCCAGAAACCGGCGATGCGGGTGATCGCTTCGGTCAGAACGCGACCGGCATCGCTCTTGTGTTCAGCCAAAGCGTTCATAGGACTCACTCCGTTCGTATGAACGATATAGTATAAAATCGCTCATTTGAACAGGTCAAATCAACATGCGAATCGGGCGCGAAAACGATGGGATTCCTCATTGGGATCCGAACCCCTTTATACTTTTTTTATGATGGTGCAGTTGATGGATCGGAAGCCCGATGGCGCCATAAAAGTTTCGATAAATCAAAGGTATTAAGGCTGAATTGGATTCCCGCTACCGCTCCACTTTCCAAGTTGCTTATTTTGAACGAAATTTACTGCTCCGCGCGACTTGCGTCGGGGGTGTGCGGGTTTTTGCGTAAAGGCAACCCGCCCTTTCGGGAACCCGATGCCGCTTCGATCGTATCGCCTCCGGGTACTTGCGGAGGACTCGACGATGCGGCTGCTCGACAGGATGCTGCGGTCCGGGGTGCGCGACGGCGTTCTGGAGATCATCGATCACGATGGCACCACCTACCGCTATGGCCGGCCCGATGGGCGCGCGCCGGTGCGGATGCGCTTTACCGAACCGCATGTCGCCGGGCGCATCGGCCGCAGCCCCGATCTGGGCGCCGGCGAGGCCTATATGGACGGCACGCTGGTGATCGAGCCGCCGCACGATATCCGCGACATGATCGAGCTGATCAGCCGCAACGCCGCCATCGACGGGCCGCAATCGCGGTTGCGGCGCGCGGCCGAGCGGGCGCTGGGCTGGGCCGAGCAGGTCAATACCCGTGCCGGCGCCGCGCGCAACATCCGCCATCACTATGACCTGACGCGGCGGTTCTATGAGTTGTTTCTCGACGCCGACCGGCATTACACCATGGCATATTTCCGCGATCCGGCCGACACCAGCGGGCTGGCGCTGGAGCGGGCGCAGCAGGACAAGGCGGCGCTGATCGCCGCCAAGCTGCGGCTGGAGCCGGGGATGCGGGTGCTGGACATCGGTTCGGGATGGGGCGGGTTCGCGCTCTATCTGCACCGGCGTTATGGGGTGGAGGTGCTGGGGGTGTCGCTGGCGCCCGACCAGGTGGCCTTTGCCAACGAGCGCGCGGTGGCCGCCGGGGTGGCCGACAAGGTGCGGTTCGAGCTGGTGGACTATCGCGACGTGAAAGGGCGGTTCGATCGCATCACCAGCATCGGCATGATCGAGCATGTCGGCGCGCCGCATTTCGAGACCTATTTCGCCGCGACGCGCGACTTGCTGGCCGACGATGGGGTGATGCTGACCCATACCATCGGGCGCATGACCCCGCCGGGGCGGACCAGCGCCTTTACGCAGAAGTACATCTTCCCCGGTGGCTATGTGCCGGCGCTGAGCGAGGTGAGCGCGGCGATGGAGCGCACCGGATGGGTGATGACCGACATCGAGGTGCTGCGCATGCATTATGCCTGGACGCTGGCCGAGTGGTATCGGCGGACCTGCGCCCATCAGGCGGACATCGAGGCTTTGTACGATGCGCGGATGTTCCGCATGTGGCAGTTCTATCTGGCCGGGGCGGAGCACAGTTTCCGCCATGGCCGGCTGGTCAACTTCCAGATCCAGTCGACCATGCGTCGCGATGTCCTGCCGGTGACGCGGACCTATATCGACGATGAGGCGGAGCGGTTGTTCGCGCTGAACCGGACCGAGGCGAGCCGGGTCAACTGGGTGACGCGGCGGTCGGGGGGGCAGTGACGCCCACAACAAAAGGCCCGGTACAAGACCGGGGCGCCAAAACAAAAGGCCCGGTACAAGACCGGGCCCATGAAAGTTTGGGAGAGGATGCCTGAAAGGCAGGATCTGTATGAGGCCGAATCGGGCTTGCTGCAAATGCGAAACAAGCGTTTGCGAATGCAGTTTTTGCAACTGAAGGCTCGGGTGGTCGCAGGCGCGGTGCGGTTGGGCGCTGGGGGTTGCAGTTTCCGCTGCGGTGGGGCCCCTCGCGTTTTGGGGCGATCTTGCCTAAGTCTCTCGCCCCATGAGCCTGCTGCCCCCCGACCGCCTCGCCCGCTTTGCCCGCCATATCGTCTTGCCCGAGGTGGGCGGCGTTGGGCAAGTGGCCCTCGCCAGCGCGCATGTGGTGTTGGTGGGGTGTGGCGGGATCGGATCGCCGGCGTTGCAGTATCTGGCGGCGGCGGGGATCGGGCGGTTCACGCTGATCGATGACGATGTGGTGGAGGCGAGCAATCTCCAGCGGCAGACGATCTTTGCCGAGGCGGACATCGGGCGCGCCAAGGTGGTGGCGGCGGCCGACTGGGTGCGGCGGTTCGATGCGGGTTTGGTGGTGGAGGCGGTGCAGGCGCGGATCTCCACCGGGAATGCGGCGGCGTTGATCCCGGCGGGGGCGACGCTGGTGCTCGACGGGTGCGATAACTTTGCGACGCGGCTGGCGGTCTCGGATGCCTGCGTGGCGGCGGGGGTGCCCTTGGTCAGCGCGGCCGTGGGGCGGTTTCAGGGGCAGGTCGCGGCCTTTGCCGGGCATCTCGCCGGGGAGGCCTGTTACCGCTGTTTCGTGGGCGATGCGTTCGATGGCGACGGGTGCGATACCTGCGCCGCCGATGGGGTGTTGGGGGCGTTTGTCGGGCTGACCGGGGCGTTTGCGGCGATGGCGGCGGTGCGGGTGGTGCTGGCCGGGGCGGACGTGGCCGGGGCGTTGGGCGATCCGCAGTGGGGCCGGCTGGCGCTGATCGATGGGTTGGCGCCGGGGGTGCGGATGATGACGATACCGCGCGATCCGGGATGTGCGGGGTGTGCGGTGAAGGTTTAAGGGGTGAATGCGAGGGGCTAGCCCCTCGCGCTCCCATGACTTGTCAGCGTTCGTGGGGCCAGCGGCGTGGCGCGAGGTTGCCGCTCCGCAGGCTATTATGGCGGCTGCGCCGCAGGGGGTTGGTTGCGGGCGGGGCGGTGGGGCGCGAGGTGGACAGTCATGGGGGTCCGGGGGTCGTGACCCCCGGCCGCCGGAGGCCCCCCTTCCCCGTTTCATAAAACCTTCGCAGCGCGTGGGGATAAGGGCTCTTGCGGCGGCGTGGGCCGGGGCTACACCCGGTGCCATCAGTGCTGCCTTACGGAGACGTTCCCCCGATGCCCGATCCGCACCGTCCGCAGACTTCGCTCGCCGCTGCGTTGTTCAGCGATCATCCGTTGGGGCGCAATGCGCTGTTGTGGGGGAGTTTGGCGGTGACGGGCGCCGCGCTGGCGCTGGGGGATGTGGAGAGCCGGTGGTGGCTGGTGGCCTTGGTGGTGGCGGTGCCGGTGCTGGTGATGGCGCTGGTCGATCTGGGGCAGACGCATCATGCGTTGCGGCGGAATTTTCCGGCGGCGGCGCGGTTTCGCTGGTTCTTCGAGTGGTTGCGGCCTTATTTGCGGGCCTATATCGTCGAGGGCGATCTGGATGGGCGGCCGTTCAGCCATGACGAGCGCTCGCTGGTTTACGCGCGGGCGAAGGGCGCGGTGGATGCGCATCCGTTTGGCACCGATCTCGATGTCTACTCGGGCGAGTATGAGTGGTTGGCGCATTCGATCGTGCCCAATGCCAAGGCCAGCGAGAACATGCGGTTGCTGGTGGGGTCTTCGCAGTGTCGGAAGCCTTACAGCGCCTCGCGGTTGAATGTTTCGGCGATGAGTTTCGGGTCGTTGGGGGCCAATGCGATCGAGGCGCTGAATTTGGGTGCGAAGATGGCCGGGTGTTACCATGACACCGGCGAGGGGGCGATCAGCCCCTATCACCGCAAGCATGGCGGCGACATCGTATGGGAGGTGGCCTCGGGCTATTTCGGCTGTCGCGACAAGGCGGGCGGGTTCGATCCGGTGATGTTTGCCGATCATGCCGCCGACGATCAGGTGAAGATGATCGAAATCAAGCTGAGCCAGGGGGCAAAGCCGGGGCATGGCGGCTTGCTGCCCGGGCCCAAGGTGAGCGCCGAGATCGCCGAGACGCGCGGGGTGCCGCAGGGGGTGGATTGCATTTCGCCGCCGGCGCATTCGGCGTTTTCGACACCGATCGAGTTGCTGGAGTTTGCCGCGAAGTTGCGCGATCTCTCGGGCGGGAAGCCGGTGGGGATCAAGCTCTGTGTGGGGTTTCCGCATGAGATTTTCGCGATTTCCAAGGCGATGTTGCAGACGGGGATTCGGCTGGACTTCGTGGTGATCGACGGGGCCGAGGGGGGGACTGGCGCGGCGCCCGTGGAGTTGAGCGATCGCGTGGGGATGCCGCTGCGCGAGGGGCTGATCATTGCGCGCAATGCTTTGGTGGGCATCGGCGTGAAGGGCGAGACGCGGCTGGCGGCATCGGGCAAGGTGACTTCCGGGGCGAGCATTGCGATCAATGCGGCGTTTGGCGCGGATTGGTGCAATGCGGCGCGGGCGTTCATGTTCAGCCTGGGCTGTGTGCAGTCGATGAAGTGCCATACCGATCAGTGCCCCACCGGGGTGGCGACGCAGAGCCCCGCGCGGCAGCGGGCGCTGGTGGTCGATGACAAGGCGGCGCGGGTGGCGCGGTTCCATGGCTCGACGTTGAAGGCGCTGCACGAGATTGTGGTGGCGGCGGGGCTGGAGACGCCGTCGGACTTCCGGCCATCGCATCTGCGCCAGCGGATCAACGTGGCCGAGATGCGGCAGACCGACGAGGTCTATACCTTCCTGCGGCCGGGCGAGTTGATCGATGGCTGCGACGACGCGCTGATGCGGCGGTGGTGGGAGGCGGCCAGTGCGGAGTCGTTCCGGCGGGTGGATCCGGATCGGTATGCGCCGCACTGAGCGTCAGGTTTTGGTCGCGGCGATGTAGCGATCGACGTTGGTGGCGAGGACATCGAGCGGGACGTTGCCGCCATCGACCACCGCCTGGTTGAAGTCGCGCAGGTCGTAGCGGGGGCCGAGCGCGGTTTGGGCGCGGGCGCGGAGAGTCAGGATCTCGGTCTGGCCGACCTTGTAGCCGCAGGCCTGGCCGGGCCATGCGCAGTAGCGGTCGATCTCGCTTTCGGCGTTGCTGCGCGGCAGGCCGGTGGCGGCGATGAATTGGCGCAGGGCTTCCTCGCGGCTCCAGCCGAGGGCGTGGATGCCGGTATCGACCACGAGGCGGACCGCGCGCCATGACAGGCCCATCAGGAAGCCGAGGCGGCCGGCGGGGTCATCGGCGTACATGCCCAGTTCGTTGGCGAGTTGTTCGGCGTAGAGCGCCCAGCCTTCGGAATAGGCGTTGAACGCGAGGATCGAGCGGATCAGCGGCAGTTTCTGCGCGTACTCGCCCTGCCAGACGTGGCCGGGGATGCCTTCGTGGAACACGAGGTCGGGGATGGTGACCTTGTTGTGGATCGAGGGATCGCCGAGGTTGACCCAGATCTTGCCGGGCACGGTGCCGTCGATCGAGCCGGGGCCACCATAGGCCGCAGGGGCGCCGGGCTCCTGCGCCAAAGGCATCCGGCGGATTTCGAGGTGGCCGGGGACGAGGCGGCGGAAGGCTTGGCTAAGGCGCGGGCGGATCGCGTCGATCTTGCCCTGCATGTAGGCGACGATCTGGGCGCGGCCGACGTCGGTGCTGGGGAAGACATATTCGGGGCGGCGTTGCAGGGCCATGGCGCGTTCCGCCACGGTGCCTTGCGTGAGGCCGAATGTGCGCAGGATGGTGTCCATTTGGGCGTGGAGATCGGCCAGTTGGGTGACGCCCATGGTGTGGAGATCGGCGGGGCTGCGGCGGGTGGTGGTGCTGGCGCGCAGGGCCCAGGCGTAGAATTCCGGGCCGTGGGGGCGGTGGAGCAGGCCGGCATCGGAGGTGGCGCGGGCACGCTGGGCGCGGATCTCGGCGCGTTGGCGGGCGAGCGCGGGGGCGATGGCGGTGTTGGCGATGTGGGTGGCGCGGGCGACCCAGTTGCCGGGGATATTGGCGACCTTGCGCGCGAGGGGGGCGACGAAGGGGCCATCGGCGCGGCCGGCGCTGGCGAGGCAGGCGCCGAGTGCGGCGATCGTGCGATCGAGCAGGAAATCGGGCGGGATCAGGCCCTGTTCGCGCGCGGCGCGGATGCGGGCGCGCTCGCCATCGAGCAGCGCAGGGGTGGCGGCGAGGCGCGCGAGGTAGGCCTCGGCATCGGCGGCGGTTTTGACCGGTTGGTCGCCATCGAGCATCTGGGGCACGTCGAGATAGCCGCCGACGTTCTGGATCACCGCATAGGGCGCGTTGCGCCAGCCGCCGATGGCGACATCGCCATAGGGGAGCGCGAGGCCCTCCAGCGCGGTGCGGAAGGCGCTTTCGGTGACGGCGAGGCTGGTGGCAGTGGTGGCATCGAGACCGGCGCGCGGGACGGCGGCGAGTTGGCCGAGCGCTTTGATCAGGACGTGGCGGGTGGCGGTGAGGCCGGCGGGGGAGCTGTCGCCGAGTTGGCCGCGCAGCGCGGCGTGGGGGCCGGTGTCGAGGCCCAGCGCCGTGGCCGTGCCGGGGGACAGGGTGAGCAGATCCCACGCGATCTCATCGAGCAAGGTGGCGGCGGGGCCGCTGGCATCGGCGCTGGCAAGGCGGGGGAGGAGCGCGGTGGCGGCGGCGCCGGCCAGAACGGTGCGGCGCGTGACGGGGGGAGTCTGCATGGCGCGATGATGCAAGCGGATGGCGGGTGGGTCAAACGGGTTTGCGCGACGGACCCTGGGGCGGCGCCATGCGTTGAATCCCATATTTGCTGCCACAAGGAGTCTGCCATGCGCTCATCCATTCAGAAAGCGGTCCTGGCCCTGGCGCTGGGCGCGGGGTTGATCCCCGCCGCCGCCAGCACCGCCCAGGCCCAGCCGTTTCCCTTCGCGCCGTTCATGTTCTCCGACCACCGCTATTGCTGGTACGATGGCGGGTGGCGCGGGCCGGGCTGGTACTGGTGCGGCTATGCCTGGCATCGCGGGCACGGCTGGGGCGGTGGTTATGGCTGGCGCGGGCATGGCGGGCGGCCGGGCGGATGGCATCGCGGCGGCGAGGGCTGGCACGGCGGTGGCGGGGATTGGCGTGGCGGTGAAGGCGGCTGGCGTGGTGGCGGCGGTGGCGACCACGGTGGGGGTGGCTTCCATGGCGGTGGTGAGCACGGTGGCGGCGGCTATGGCGGTGGCGGTGACCACGGTGGTGGTGGTGGCCATGGTGGTGGTGGCCATGGCGGCGGCGGTGACCACGGCGGGGGTGGCCATGGTGGCGGAGACCACGGCGGCCACTGAGTGATCGGCGGCGGCGGGGCGAGGCTCTGCCGCCGTTTTTTGGTTTGCGGTGGGGGGCGTGGGTCCGCGGGCGCGGCGGGGTGGCCGAAAGGGCAATGGTGGCGGCGTGCGCGGGGTTTTGCGCGGATTTCCGGCGTTTGCCGGGTTGAGGGGGCGTTGGCGGTGGACGGGTGGGCGTTGCAATCGGGCAACAGCGCGGCGAAGAGCGATTCAATCGCTTGCATTGAGGCTTGCATGGGCGGGGCGCGCTTGGCACATAGCATCATCGACCGTGACGAATAGCGATTCGCCGGCGAAATATTGACACGAATAACGAGAAACGCGGGGGAGTGCCGGAATGAACCGTCTCAAAATTCAATCGTGTGTATCCGTAATCGCCCTGAGCCTTGCCACGCTGGCCAGCCCGGCGATCGCGCAACAGGCGCCGGCGAAGGACGCCAAGAACGATACGCTCAGCGAAATCGTCGTCACCGCATCGACCGGCACCAAGAGCAAGCTGGATACTTCGGTGTCGATCTCGTCGGTGCCCGCCAGCGTGATCGAGGACTTCCACCCGATGTCGGAAGGCGACCTGCTGCGCCTGCTGCCGGGTTTGCAGCCCAACGTCTCGGGCCCGGGCGGCAACGGCAACTTCGCAGTGCGCGGCCTGCCCGTGACCACCGGCGGCGCGACGTTCGTGCAGTTGCAGGAAGATGGTCTGCCGTTCGTCCTTTATGGCGACATGCAGTTCGGCAACAACGACTATTGGACCAAGTCCAGCCCGACCGACGATCGCGTTGACGCCATCCGTGGCGGCACCACCGCGACTTTTGCCAGCCAGGCACCGGGTGCCGTGGTCAACTACATCTCGAAGACCAGCCGTTCGGAAGGCGGTTTCGTCGAACTCGAGAAGGGGGTCAACTATGACTATACCCGGATCAAGTTCCTCGATTCCGGCATCATCAACGATTCGACCTATTACAACATCGGCGGGTTCTATGACGCCGGGCACGGGCCGAAGCACGCGCCCTATGACGTCTCGAACTCGTACCTGATCAAGGGCAATGTCACCCGCGATTTCGCCGACAACAAGGGCTATTTCCGCCTGCTGTTCAAGGTGGCCGACACGCACGAGCCCAACGACACCGGCGGGTTGACCTGCGGGACCGTGGTGAACAGCGTCGTCACCCACATCGGCGGCTGCCCCGGCTTCGATGGCCGCAGCCAGTCGATCTACTCGCTGTACAACAAGAACATCAGCTATGTTGACTATAACAGCGGCGGTCTGGCCCAGCATCCGCTGGATGGCATTTCGACCAACCAGAAGTCGGTGCAGGCGCAGTTGCACTATCGCTTCGACAATGGCGTGACGATCGACGACAATGCCCGTTACAGCGCGATCAGCGGCGGGTTTTCCTCGAACTTCTTCAATGCCGGCACCACCGCCAGCCTGATCGGTTCGACCGTCAACGGCGCGACCGTGGCCAAGGCGGTCTATGCCGCCGGGCCGAAGGCGGGTCAGGTCGACACCGATCCCAACTATAACAACAACGTCAACATCTGGACCAACATTCGCTCGCTGAACAACTTCGTCAACGACACGAAGTTGAACTGGAAGGGCGATCTGGGTGGCGATCTCCACACCAACCTGACCGCTGGCTGGTTCTACATGAACCAGCAGATCGCGATGGACTGGCACCCCAACCAGTACAACGGCACCGCCGGCGCCGACACCGTGCCGATCGACCTCTACGATGCCGCCGGGCACTTGCTGACCGCCAATGGCTATTACGGGTACAACAACAATTGGGGTGGCGGCACCGCGCGCACCTATGACTACACCTTTACCGACAACGCGCCTTATGCCGATCTGGTGCTCGATTATCACCACTTCGAGCTGGACGCCTCGATCCGCCATGACATCAACCATGGCTCGGGGGCGGGCACCAGCAGCAGCGGCGTGGTGCACACGCTGGCGCAGACCGTGATCGATCCGGTGACGGGCAAGTCCACCTCGGTGAACATGCCCTACTTCCTGCCCGATGGCGCGACCGAGGTGATCAATTATACCCTGCCGACGACATCGTGGTCGGTGGGTGCCAGCTACAAGCCGGAGGAGGACCTCAACCTGTTCGTCCGTGCCTCGAAGGGCGTGCGCTTCAACGCGGACCGCATGACCTTCAACGGCTACTTCAACGCCGACGGCACGTTGAACAACACCACCGGCGCGGCCGCCGCGACCGACACCGTGTACCAGTACGAAATCGGCCTGAAGAACCGTGGCTCCATCGGCGAGGTGCATTACACCACCGAGTTGACCGCCTTTGCCAGCCACTTCAACATCACCACGTACGAGCTGAGCCAGACGGTCTGCCCGATCATCACCGGTTCGGCCACGACTTATACCTGCATCGTTGCCGACAAGTACAAGACGATGGGTGTCGAGTCCTACAGCACCCTGCGCTGGGGCGGGTTGAGCGTGATCGCCAACGTCACGTACAACAAGGGCAAGGAAAAGCCGGCCGGCGCCAACACCGTGTGGGGCCGCGCCGAGAGCATCCCCGATCTCGATTACTCGCTGGCGGTCAACTACAAGATCCTGCCCCAGGCCTCGGCCGGGTTCGATCTGGCGGGGACCAGCAGCGTCAAGGGCGGCGATGCCATCGTCTATCCCGGCTCCAACGTGGTCAGCGCGAACGTGAAGTTCACGCCGATCGGCAACCTGGAGTTCGGCATGAACGTCTATAACCTGTTCAACAGCTATGCCCTGTTGGGTGGCGCGGCCAGCACCGGCGGCGTGACCACGGGCAGCTTTGTGGGTGGGGCCTCGTTCGCCAACGGGCGGACGTTCACCGCATCGGTCAAATACCGCTTCTGATCCAAAGGGGCCGCAAAGGCCCGGGTAGAGATGGTCGCCGGGGGCGGGTCGGGCATGGTTCCGATCCGCCCTTGGCGTGTTAGGATGGCCGGGTCGGCGGGGTGTCGCAGGTTTGCCGCGCCAGCGCGGCGTCGCAGGTTTGCCGCGCCAGCGCGGCGGGGAGACAGTGGATGGTGGAAGGCGATCGCAGGATCCGGTCGATCCTGATCGTGGGCGGCGGTTCGGCCGGGTGGATGACGGCGGCGACGCTGGCGCGCGGTTTGCGGGCGCCCGATCATGCCGCCGGTGTGGCGCAGCTTTGCGCGGCGGCGGCGTGAGCGAGGCAGCGCTCTGGATGGAGCGGGCGCGCGGGTTGCGCGCCTTGCAGGATATGCTGGGGGCGGAGGCGGCGATTGTCCGCGCCGGAGATGCGGCGCCGGGGGATCGGCTGGTGGCGTTTCTGCGGGCGCAATCGGCCTATGAACTGGGCCGACCGGCGGCGGCGTTGTTCGCGCGGGCGCGGGGGTTGTGGCCGGAGAACCGCGATCTGGTGCGCAACCAGGCGCTGGCGCTGGCCAGCGAGGGGGATTTTGCCGGGGCCGAGGGTCTGTTGACCGATCGCCTGCGGGGGGCGCCCGACTGGCTGGACGGGCAGCGGGTGCTGGCGGCCTTGCGGTTTACCCATGGGGTGGCGGATTTTGACGCCGGCTATGCCGCGGCGGTGACGGCGATGCCGGGGCATGCGGGATTGTGGCTGGCGTGGTTTTCGGCGCGGGCGCAAGTGCGCGACTGGGCGCGGGCGGGGGCGATTCTGGATCGGGCCGCCGGGGCTCTGGGCGAGACGCGGGCGATCGCGATTGCGCGGGCGTTTGTGGCGAGCGAATCGGGCGCGGTGGACGAGGCGCGGCGGCGGCTGGCCGGGCTGGCCGATGTGGCGGACGATTTTCTGGCGATCTGTCGCATCCGGACGGCGTTGCGCGGCGGGGATGTGGGGCTGGCGCGGGATCTGGCCTTGCCGTTGACCACGACGCCGATGGCGCGGCAGGTGTGGCCCTATCTCTCGACCTGTTGGCGGTTGCTGGGGGATGCGCGGGCGCAGTGGCTGGATGGCGATCCGGCGTTGGTCGGCGCGATCGATGTGGGGTTTTCGGCGGGGGAATTGGCCGCGCTGGCCGGGGTGTTGCGCGGGCTGCATACCGCCGCCCTGCCCTATGCCGAGCAATCGGTGCGTGGGGGCACGCAGACCGATCGATCGGTGTTGCTGCGCCACGAGCCGGTGTTGATCGACGCGCGCCAGCGGTTGATGGCGGCGGTGCGCGGCTTTGTCGATGGCTTGCCGGCGGTGGATCCGGGGCATCCGTTTCTGGGCCGCGCGCGCGGGGATCTGCGCGTGGCGGGGAGCTGGTCGGTGCGGTTGGCGGGGGGCGGGTTCAACGTGGCGCATACCCATCCGGCGGGGTGGCTGTCATCGGCGTTCTATGTGGCCTTGCCCGAGGACGCGGGGGACGCGCCGGCGGGGCATTTCCATTATGGCGCGCCGCCGGCCGAACTGGGGCTGGATCTGGCGCCTTATGCCACGATGGCACCGCGTGCCGGGATGCTGGTGCTGTTCCCCTCGCTGATGTGGCACGGGACCGTGCCGTTTGCCGGGGGCGAGCGGTTGAACATCGCCTTTGATGTCGTGCCCGCAACGGGTTAAGCCGCTCCCTTCACCCCTGCCACAGAACGATCCGTGCCATGAAACGTCCCAAGACCCTCAAGGACCTTGCCGAGCTTGCCGGGGTGACCAGCGGCACGGTCTCGCGTGCGCTGGCGGGATCGGATCTGGTGACGGCCTCCACGCGCGAGATGATCGTGGCACTGGCGCGCGAGCATGGGTTTACCCCCAATGTCACCGCGCGCAACCTGCGCACGCGGCGCACCGGGGCGGTGGGGGTGGTGATCCCGCTGGGCCACGAGACCGGGCAGCATATCTCGGACCCGTTCTTCATCACCATGCTGGGGCTGATCGCCGATGCCTTGACCGCGCGGGGGTACAACCTGCTGCTCTCACGCGTGGTGCCGGCGGACGACCAGTGGTTGTGGAATTTCGCCCACTCGGGGCAGGTCGATGGCGTGATCGTCATCGGCCAATCGGACCAGACGACGGTGTTGAACGCGGTGGCGGAGCGCTATCGGCCGCTGGTGGTCTGGGGCTCGTACATGGCGGGTCAGGGCTATTGCTCGGTGGGGTCGGACAATGTGCGCGGCGGGCAACTGGCGGCGCAGCATCTGATCGAGCGCGGGTGCCGGCGGATCGCCTTTCTGGGCGATCCGCGCGCAGTGGAGATCGATCAGCGGCTGGAGGGGTGCAAGGCGGCGATGGCGCAGGCGGGGCTGGGCGACGGGCCGCATGTGCTGCCGGTGCAACTGGTGGCCGAGACGGCGCGGCCGGAGATTGCCAGTTGGCTGGACAGCACCGATGCGCCGCCCGACGGGATCGTGGCGGCATCGGACGTGATCGCGGTGGCGGCCTTGCGCGCGCTGGCCGAGGCGGGGTTGTCGGTGCCGGGGCATGTCAAGGTGGTGGGCTATGACGGGTTGGCGCTGGGCGAGCATGCGATGCCGCCGCTGACCACCATCGCGCAGGATCTGGTGCAGGGGGCCGAGCGGCTGGTGGATATCGCCATCCGGCGGATTGCCGGCGAGGAGATCCACTCGGTCATTCTGCCGCCGCAGTTGGTGGTCAGGCTGTCAAGCTGAGCGCGAGGGCGCCGAGCAGGCCGGCATCGCCCTTGAGGCCGGGGGCGACGACGACCTCCGAGGCCTTGCCGACGAAGTAGCCGTTGCCGGCGGCGGCGGTTTCGGCGCGGATCAGATCGAGCAGGCCGGGGGTGGCGGTGACGCCGCCGCCCAGCACGATGCGCGCCGGGTCCATCACCGCCTGGAACGTGGCGAGCGCGCGGCCGAGATACCACGCGACGATGCCGTGGGCGGGGTGCCCGGCCGGCAGATCGGACAGCGAGGCGTCCCAGCGCGCGTGGATGGCGGTGCCGCTGGCGAGCCCCTCCAGGCAATCGCCGTGGAACGGGCAGACGCCGGGAAAGCCGAGGTCGTCAGGGTGGCGCGGGAGGCGGATATGGCCCATCTCCGGGTGCGACAGGCCGTGGAGCAGGTGGCCATCGGCCACGAAGCCGCCGCCGACGCCGGTGCCGATGGTGAGATAGAGCAGCGAACCCTGCCCCCTGCCCGCGCCCCACTGCGCCTCGGCCAGCGCGGCGCCGTTGACATCGGTATCGAGCGCCACCGGGCAGGCGAAGGCTTCGGTGAAGGGCGTGACCAGATCGGCGCCCGACCAGTGCGGCTTGGGCGTGGCGCGGACGCGGCCATACGTGGGAGAGGCGCGATCGAGATCCAATGGCCCGAACGCGGCGATGCCGATGGCGGCGAAGTCCCCCCCCTGCCCGCGCAGCCAGTCGATGCAGGCGGGCAGGGTTTCGGCGGGGGTGGTCGTCGCGATGCGGTGGCGGGCGGTGAGGGTGCCGGCGGCGTCGCTGATGCCAAGGACGAACTTGGTGCCGCCGGCCTCGATCAGGCCATACCTTGCGCTCATGCCTTCGGTCCTTCGATGATGCGGGTGCGCTCGCCATCCAGCGCCAGCGTGAACACCGGCGCGGGGATGCCACCGAAGTGCGCGCGGCGCCAGCCGCCATCGCCGTGCTGGTTGCCGAACGGGCCGCCCGGATAATCGACGAAGGCATGGACCGTGAGGTCCGCCGTGACCCACCAGCTATAGGTCTGGAACGGGGTGGCATCGGGGTTGCCCGCCACCAGCCCGCCGCCGTTGAGCGGGCGCCAGGGGCCGGTCATCCGATCCGCCACCATGCCGTAGAGGCCGTTGGGGCCGTTGGGGCCATCGGCGGCGAAGACTTTGCGCTGGGTCGACCAGAACAGGTAGTAGAGCCCGGCGTGGTGGACGATGTGCGGGCGTTCCTGCTCGTTGTTGAGGCCATCGGCGGAGAGCAGCGGCGGGAGCGCCGCCCAGCGCTCGCCCTCTGCGCGCAGGAGGCCGATGCAGCCGTTCCATGCGCTGGTCGAGCCGCGCAGCGAGCCGGTGAACAGCAGGTAGCGGGTGCCGTCGGCCGGATCGCGGAAGTGGGCGGGATCGCGGAAGCCCTTGATATAGCCGGGGACGCCGTCGCTGGCGCCGACCTGGAGGTAATGGGGGAGCGGGCCGCCGGCGATCTCACGCGGGGGGGACCAGTTGGTGATGCTCCAGTCGGCGGGGGTGCCGGTCAGGGTGCCGGTGGTCTGGAACATGCGCTGGGCGTAGCTGCGGCGGACCTCGCCGGGCATGCCCGAAGGGGTCCAGTAGAGCGTGACCTGGCCGGTGGCGGGATCGAGCAGCGCCGATCCGGCCCACTCGCGGCTGCCGGGGTTCAGGCCATCGGGCAGCGCGTTGCCGTGATCGCGCCAGACGCCGTCGCGCGCGCCGATCAGGCGGATGCGGGCGATGTCGTGGCGCATCTCGGGATCGGACAGCATCGGCGCCGACAGCACGAACCACAGCACCCAGCCATCGATCCGCGCGGTGCTGCCATCGGCCAGTTGCAGCGGCCACAGATCCCACAAGTCGCGGCCGGAGATCACCGGGCCGGTGACCGGGGGCACCGTGGGGATCGTGGTGGTGGCATCGTGGCGGATGGCGGCGACATCGGCGGCGGTCCACACGGCGGTGGCGGTAAGCGGAGCGGTCATGGTCGGGGGACTCGTCGGTTCGGGGGGAAGGTCACGCGGGGCGGACCCGGAGCATGGTGAGCGATGCGGCGATCAGCAGCCCGCCGGCGCAGGCCATGGCGTGGCGCGGGTCTCCGGCGAGGAGGTGGCGGTAGATCCAGCCGAACGTCACCCCGTTGAGCAGCATCGGGATGACGATCATCATGTTGAAAATGCCCATGTAGACCCCGGTGCGCTCGGGCGGGATCGATCCGGCGAGGATCACATAGGGGTTGCCCATGATGCTGGCCCAGCCAAAGCCCAGCGTTACCGCGATGGCGAGCAGCGCGAGGTGCTGGCCCAGTTCGGGCATGGCCAGCGCCACCATCAGGCGCGGGGCGGTGCCGGCGGTGCCGTCGATCCCGGACAGCGCCAGCATGCCCAGCCCCGCCGCCGCGAGGCAGGCCATGTGCAGCCGGGGGGCGCCGAGACGGCGCGCGAGCGGCACCATCGCCAGCGCGGCGGCGAAACCGATGAAGTTGTAGAACGCGCCGAGTTGCTGGGCCATCAGCACCGCGCTGCGGAAGGCGGGGCTGGCCTTGTCGGCCGTGTGGTAGACCGAGCGCGCCAGCGACAGTGGCACGTAGTACCAGTAAATGAAGAAGCCGTACCACTGGAACAGGCTCATCCACGCCATCTGGCGCATGGCGCGGGGCATGGTGCGGATGGCATCGGCGATCTCGCGCAGGGTGGCCAGCGCCGAGCGATCCGACGCAGCGATGCGCGCGCGCTCTGCGGGGGTGACGGGGAGTTCGGGGACGCGGATCACCGACCACAGGATCGTCGCCAGCGACAGCACCGCGCCGATCAGGAACGCGACATGCGTGATCGTGGGGATGCCGTGGGCGTCCACCGCGTTGCGATCGAAGCCGCACCAGTAGACCAGGATCGACGGGGCGAGGAACGCGAGGCTCTGCGCAAGGCCCGTGAAGGCGCTCTGGGTGAGGAAGCCGACGGCGTGCTGGCTGGGGTCGAGCCGGTCGCTGACGTAGGCGCGGTAGGGCTCCATCGTCACGTTGTTGCCCGCATCGAGCAGCCACAGCAGGCTGGCCGCCATCAGGATGCTGGAGGAAAACGGCATCAGCAGCAGGCCCAGGCTGCACATCACCGCGCCGATCAGGAAATAGGGCGTGCGGCGGCCAAGGCGGCTGATCGTGCGATCGGACAGCGCGCCGATCAGCGGCTGGATGAGGAGGCCGGTGACGGGGCCGGCGAGTTGCAGGACCGGCAGGTGCGCCTCGTCGGCGCCGAGCCACGCGTAGATCGGCACCATGTTGCCCTGTTGCAGGCCGAAGCTGAACTGGAGGCCGAGGAAGCCGAGGTTCATCTCGATCACCCGGCGCAGCGAGAGCAGCGGTTTGCCGCGCGGGGGCGGAGCGTGGGCGCGGGTGTCGGTCTGCATGGGCGGCGGCTCTCTCCATCCGCGACTCTGCGTGCGGTCACGGTCGGGAGAGGCTAGCGCAATCGGCGGGGTGATTCAATCGAATGAATTGGGGGTTGGCAACGATTGCGGCAGGGGCGCCGGTTTGGCCCGGGGTGGCCTGCGGACCACCCCGGGTTTACCCTTAGGCCAGGGCCGGGTTTGCCCTTAGACCAGTTCGGCCAGCGCCGAGGCCTCGAAGCCCTTGAGCGCTGTCGTCTCGCCGCTGCGCACTCGCGCGGCCCAATCGGGGTTGGTGATCAGCGCGCGGCCCACCGCGATCAGGTCGAACTCATCGCGCTCCAACCGGGCGGTGAGTTGATCGAGGCCGGTGCTTTGCGAGGTCTCGCCGCCGAAGGCCGCCATGAAATCGCCCGAGAGGCCGACCGAGCCGACACTGATCGTCGCGGCGCCGGTGAGCTTTTTCGCCCAGCCGGCGAAGTTCAGGCCCTCGCCGCCGTCGATCTCGGGGAACTCGGGCTCCCAGAAGCGGCGCTGCGAGCAGTGGAGGATGTCGACGCCGGCCTCGACCAGCGGTTGCAGCCACTGGGTCATCTCGGCCGGGGTGGTGGCGAGACGGGCGGCGTAGTCCTGCTGCTTCCACTGGCTGACGCGCAGGATCAGGGGATAGCCGGGGCCGACGGCGGCGCGCACTGCCTTGACCACCTCGGCGGCGAAGCGGCTGCGTTCGGCGATGGTGGCGCCGCCCCAGCGATCCGCGCGCAAGTTGGTGCCGGCCCAGAAGAACTGGTCGATCAGGTAGCCGTGCGCGCCGTGGAGTTCGACCACATCGAAGCCGAGGCGCCTGGCATCGGCGGCGGCCTTGGCGAAGGCGGCGATGGCATCGGCGATGTCCTCGTCGCTCATGGCGACCCCGCGCGGATCGCCGGGCGCGTTGAGGCCCGAGGGGCTTTCAACCGGGCTTGCCGGCACCCATTCCGTCTGGAAGCTCTTGGTGGCGCCGGTGTGCCAGAGCTGGGGCCCCATGCGGCCGCCGGCGGTGTGGACGGTATCGATCACCTCCTGCCAGCCGGCCAGCGCCGCATCGCCGTGGAAGTAGGGGATGCCCGGATCGTTGCGCGACGACGGGCGATCGATCACCGTGCCCTCGGACAGGATCAGGCCCACGCCGCCTTCGGCGCGGCGGCGGTAGTAATCGGCCTGGGGGGTGCCGGGAATGCCCTCGGGGGCCTTGCTGCGCGTCATTGGCGCCATGACGATGCGGTTGGGCAATGCCAGCGCGCCCAGCGTGAACGGGCGGAACAGGACGTCGGTTGCGGAACTCATGGGGGGAATGGTCCTTGGCGTTGTATCGGGAGGCCCTTAGGTATATCGAGGATACCTGATGTCAACAGGGCACCGCGCGGCGCCCAAGTATACCCGAGGATACCGCCATGGCCGAGGCCGACCTTGCCACCCCCATCTGCGAGCACTTTCGCGGCGATTGCGCCAGCCGCGTACTGTTCGACCAGATCGCCGACAAGTGGTCGATGATGGTGCTGACCGTGCTGATGCCCGGACCGATGCGGTTCAATGCCATCCGCCGCCATCTGGAGGGGGTGACGCAGAAGGCGCTGACCCAGTGCCTGCGCCGGCTGGAGCGCAACGGGTTGATCCTGCGGCGGGTGATCCCGGTCTCGCCGGTGGCTGTGGAGTATGAGATCACCGCCTTGGGGCAATCGCTGCATGCGCCGTTCAAGGCGTTGTATGGGTGGACACTGGCGCATCTGGCCGAGGTGGAGGCGGCGCGGGCGGCGTTCGACACGCGCGGGTGATGCCGGCGCTTCCCGAAGGCCGCGCAAATTGGTATCGCGCGGCATGACCACGACCCAGACCATCCGCCCCGAGGAAGCCGCCCATTTCGGCAAGCTGGCCGCCGACTGGTGGGACCCCAAGGGCAGCTCGGCCATGCTGCACAAGCTGAACCCGGTGCGGTTGCGCTTTGTGCGCGATGCCATCGATGCGCATTTCGGCACCGGCGGGGTGGCCCGGCATCCGCTGGCCGGGCGGCGGGCGCTGGATGTGGGCTGCGGCGCGGGGTTGCTGGCCGAGCCTTTGGCGCGGATGGGGGCCGAGGTTTGCGCGATCGATGCCGCGCCCGAGAACATCGCCGCGGCGCGGGCCCATGCCGAGGCAAGTGGGCTGGCCATTGATTATGTCGCCGGGGACATTGCCGAGATCGCCCCGCGCGGGTTCGATCTGGTCACCGCGATGGAGGTGATCGAGCATGTCGCCGACAAGCCGGCGTTTCTGGCGGCTTTGGTGGCGGCTTTGGCGCCGGGGGGGCTGTTGGTGATCTCCACGCCGAACCGGACGCTGGCCTCGCGGGTGTTGATGGTGGAGGGGGCCGAGCGGTTGGGCATGATCCCGCGCGGCACGCACCATTGGGGCGATTTCATCAATCCGCAGGAGCTGGCCATCCTGTTGCAGGATGCCGGGTTGGAGCCGGGTGAGCCCAAGGGGATTGCGTGGAACCCGGCCAAGGGCCTGTATCTGTCGGACGATCTGGCGTTGAACTATCTCATGACCGCGAGGGCCGCGTGATGGTGACGGTTTATGGCATCCCCAACTGCGACACAGTGAAGAAGGCGCGCGCCTGGCTGGCCGCGCGCGGGGTGAATTATACCTTCCATGACTACAAGAAGGCCGGGATCGATGCCGACCGCGTGGCCGGATGGATCGATGCCGTGGGCCTCGACGTGGTGTTGAACCGCGCCGGCACCACCTTCCGCAAGCTGCCCGAGGCGGAGCGCGCCGATCTGGATGCGGTGCGCGCGGTGGCGCTGATGGTGGCCAACCCCTCGTGCATCAAGCGGCCCATCGTCGAGTACCCCGGCGGGCTGCTGGTCGGCTTTCGCGAACCGGCGTGGGACGCGGCGTTCTGAGGCGCCTTGCGCTTTCCCCTTGCGCGCGGCGCGGTTGAAATCTACGGCGGGGTCGGTTCGGGGAGTAGCGCAGCCCGGTAGCGCGCCTGCTTTGGGAGCAGGATGTCGCAGGTTCGAATCCTGTCTCCCCGACCATTGACGGCCCGGTACGCCACCGGGCCGTCGTTCCCCCGCCTTACTGGCCCTGATACGAAGCCATGATGTCGCGCCGCAACGCCGCGCCGCTGTCCGCGCGGGCGTAGAACATGTGCCCGCCGGGGTACATGTGCAGTTGCACGCGGTTGGCCACGCCATAGGTCGGCATCTGCGCCACGATCAGCCGCGAGCCAAAGTACGGGCACGACAGGTCGTTCCAGCCGTGGACGATGTTGACCGCCATCTTGGGATCGATGGCGATGGCCTTGCGCAAGTCGGTGACGGGGCTGTCGGTGTTGTCGCGATCCCACTTGGTGTTCACGTCGAAGGACAGTGCGTAATAGCGGCCCTCGACTTTCCAGCCGACCTGGTTGGTGACGAAATCGACCATGGCCGAGGTCGTCGGCGCGATCAGCGTGGTCAGCAACGGGTCCTCGTACTTGGCATCGGCGGCGCCCGGGAACGGATCGTAGGACGTGAAGTTCGAATCGTAGACCGAGCCGATCAGGCCCTGAGCGCGGCGGATTTCACGCAGGTACGTGCCGATGTCCACTCGCCCGTTGAGCCGGCGCACCAGCGTGGGGTCGAGGCCGGTGAGATCGGCGACTTTGGCCGAGAGGCGGTCGGTGGCGGCCTTGTCCTGCGCGCCGGCGAGGAAATCCTGCACGAATTCGCCGCGGTCATAGGTCTCGACCGGGGCCATCGTCGCGTCGTTGAGGGGTTTGCCCTGGCGTTCGAAGTTGCCCGCCGCCATCGCCGTCAGGTTGATCATCCACGGCAGCGGCGACAGGGCATCGTCCTCGCCGATCGCCGGGGGATCGAGGTAGGGCGACACCATCGTCATGCCGGAGATGCCGAGGCCCATCTGTGTCTGCATGTAATAGGCAAGGCGCGGCACGCGGTAGCCGCCATAGCTCTCGCCGACCAGATACTTGCGCGAGGTCATGCGGTCGTTCTGCAACAGCCAGTCGTAGACGACGCGGCTGAGGTAATGGATGTCCTCGTCGGACTTGAAGAACAGCTTCTTGGTCTGATCGTCATCCACCCGGCTGCGCGAGAACCCGGTGCCGATCGGATCGATGAACACGATATCGGTGAAATCGAGCCACGAGTTGGCGTTGTCGGTCAGCACCGCCGGGTCCGAGGGACTGTCGCCGGCGGCGCCGAAGCGCACTTTCTTGGGCCCGATCGCGCCGAGGTTCAGGTAGACCGAAGCCGCGCCGGGGCCGCCGTTGAACGCGAACGTCACCGGGCGGTTGGCGCCGGGGACAGTATAGGCGGTGTAGACCACCTCGCCGGTGACTTTGCCCTTGTCGTCCTTGATCTGGATGGCACCGACAGTGGCGGTGTAATCCACTTTCCGGCCGCCGATGATGGCGCTCTGGTGGATCGACTTGGCCGCCGGATAGAGCGGCAGATCGGCGTCGGGCTTGGCGGCGGCGGCGTCCTTGGCGGGGGCATCGGGCTTGTCTGCGGCGAGCGCCGGCGTGCCGAGCGCGACCAGCAGCGCGGTGCAGGACACAAGCGAAATGAAGCGCATGGGGGGAACCTTTGTGCAGTGGGTGCGGCCGTGAGCGGCGCGAATGGCGGCGGTTAGACCACGCGCGGCGGCTTGTCGCAAGGCGGGCGCGGCCTGGGCAACACCGAAAAGCCGGCGGCGCGTTGGCACGCACCGCCGGCTTTTCATGGGATCATCGGCGGGGCCGGAGTGGCCGCCGCCAATGCTCTGGGGTCGTTCAGGCCTCGGCAGGGGCCGGGGCGGCCTTGGCCTTGCGCGGGCGCTTGGCGGGCTTGGCCTCCGGCGCGGCGGGGGCGCTGGTCGCTTCGGCGGCCTTGCGGCGCGGCTTGGCGGCGGCCTTCGCCGGGGCGGCCTTCACGGGCGCGGGTGCGGCGACGGGCGCCTCGACCTTGGGCTTGCGACCCAGACCCAGCTTGGTGGCGACTTCGCGGCGCATGTCGGCATAGGTCGGCGCGACCATCGGATAGTCCGAGGGCAGGTTGTAGCGCGCGCGGTATTCGGCCGGGGTCAGACCGTTGGTGGCCAGATGCCGCTTGAGCATCTTGTACGGCTTGCCGTCGATCAGGCTGAGGATGTGGTCCTTGGAGGCCAGGCTCTTGCGGACCGAGACCGCGGGCACGTATTCGGCCGGGGCGGGTTCTGGCGCGGGGGCCGCGGTTTCGGCCAGCGCCTTGCGCGTGCTGGCGATCAGGCCGGGCAGATCGGCGGTCAACACCGGGTTGTTGGCCAGATAGGAGCTGAGCAACTGCACTGTCAGCGTGGTCAGATCAGCTGTAACGTCTTCACTCATGCGCGACCCTTCTCGTTATACATCGAACCGAAGTACTGGCCCTTGTTTGCACCCGAAATTCACCCGGCGCAATTGCCAATTCTTGCCCTGCCGCGAATTTCATCCAATTCAGCCGCGTTTGCCGCGAAAAAAGCGGTTCAACCGCACCCCGGCGATGGTTCCGCCGGCGACAACACGATCCTGTCGCACGATGATACAGGGGCTTTACGGGGTGCTGCCCGCGCGCGCCTTACCCGCGTGAGGGTTGGCATCACGCGGGCGCAGCAATCCCGGCGCGGCGGGCCTATCGACGATGACTGGGCCCTGCGGTGCAGGACTTGGGCTTTACTTGCGGCGGCGCAGCAACAACGCCAGATCGGCCCGGCCAAACGCGCCCAGCGCCAGCGTGGCCACCGCGTAGACCACCATGCCCGAGCCCACCAGCACCACCAGCGCGCCGATCCGCGACACCCAGCCGCCATGGACCCACGGCATCACCCGGCCCTCGCCGATCCACATCACCGCGCCCATCGTCAGCGCCGCCGCCGCCAGCCGCCACGCGCGATGCCGCAGCCGCGCATCGGGCACGAAATGCCCGCGCTTGATCAGCGTGGTATAGAGCATCCAGACATTGACCGTGCTGGAAATCGCCGTCGCCAGCGGCGGGCCGATGTGATGCAACGGCACGATCAGGACCACGTTCAGCACAATGTTCACGCCGATGGCGATCATGGCGAAACGCACCGGCGTCTTGGTATCCTGCCGCGCATAGAACCCCGGCGTCAGCACCTTGACCAGAATATAACTGGGCAGGCCCAGCGAGAACGCCGCCAATGCCTGCGCCGTCGCATGGGTATCGGCGGCGTTGTACCGGCCATAGCCGAACAGCGCCGCCGCAATCGGCTCGCCGCAGAACACCAGCCCGACGGTCGCCGGCAGGGTCAGCAGCAGCGCGAGTTCGAGGCCGCGGTTCTGGGTTTCCATCGCCTCCGCCACGAAGCCGCCGCCCAGTTGCCGGCTGATCGTGGGGAGCAGCACCGTGCCGAGGCCAATGCCGATCAGGCCGAGCGGGAGCTGGTTGAGCCGATCGGCCATGTAGATGTACGTCACCGAGCCGTGGGGGAGCAGGCTGGCCGCCAGCGCGGTGGAGATCACCAGGTTGATCTGGCTGACCCCGGAGCCCGCCGCCGCCGGCCAGATCAGCGCCATCAGCCGCCGTACATCGTCATCGAGGCGGGGCAGGCGCGGGTTCAGGCGCACCGCCTCGCGCCGGCAGGCCCAGGCCAGCCACGCCAGTTGCGCGGCGCCCGAGACGCTGACCGCGATCGCCTGATTGCGGGCGGTGATCATCGGGTCGTGGCTGTGGAACAGCACCATCGCGCCGATCAGCGTCAGGTTGAGCAGAATCGGCGCCGCCGCATTGACCCAGAACTTGTGCAGCGAATTGAGGATGCCGCCGAGCAGCGACACCAGCGAGATCAGCGCCAGATAGGGGATCGTCAGCCGCGACAACTCGACCGCGAAGGCGAACTGCGCGGGGGTGACCCCGTTGAACTTGCCCGAGAGCGCCCAGGTCACCGGCCAGGCGAAGATCTCCAGCAGCACCGTCATGCCGATCAGCGTGGGGAGGAGGACGGCAAGCGCGCGCTCGGCAAAGGCGATGCCGGCGGGAAGGCCGGGGCCGTCGGGGTCGGCGACCTTCTGGTTGAACATCGGCACGAAGGCCGAGGCGAAGGCGCCTTCCGCAAACAGCGCGCGGAACATGTTGGGCAGGCGGAAGGCGACAAGGAACGCATCCGAGGCGAAGCCGGCGCCGACCAGCCGCGCGAACAGCGAATCGCGCACGAGCCCGAGCACGCGGCTGACCAGCGTGAGGCCGCCGATGGTGCCTGTGGCCTTGAGGAGGTTCATGCGTGCGGGGTTCCGGCGGACTGGGGCATGGCGCGTGTCATGGGCTGGTTGGCCGCCGGGGGGAAGGGGCGTGGGTTTTGGGATTGCGGCACCGGCCTGCTCCCCCGCCCGACATCCCTGTGGGTCAACTCCGGGAGGGCGGGGGAGCGGGCCGGTGCCGCAAGCCTTGCCCGGATGGGCAAGGCGCATTCAACAAGACTCTGCCGCAAGCCCCGGGCGGATGCCCGGGGCGCACTTAACAATCAGGCGTGGCCGGCAGGCTCGCCCGCGGCCTGGGCCTGCTGCTGGAGCTGCTGGAGGTAGAGGCCGTTGAAGTCGATCGGCTCCAGCACCAGCGGCGGATAGCCGGCATCGCGCACGGCATCGGCGACAACGCGGCGGGCGAAGGGGAACACCAGACGCGGCGCCTCGGCGAAGAGGAAGGCGTGCATGTTCGCCTCGTCCAGATTGCGCATCCCGATCAGCGCGCCATAGGCGAGATCGACGATATAGGCCGTGCCCTGCTCGCCCTTGGCGGTGGCGGTGACCTTCAGCTCGATCTCGTGCAGTTCGGCGGTGGTGCCGATCGGGCGCGCGGCGATGTTGAACTGCACGTCGAGCACCGGCGCGTCGGTCCACGAGAAGGACTCGGGCGCGTTCGGGTTCTCGACCGAGAGGTCCTTGATGTACTGCGAGATGATCCCTGCCGCCGGCGCCGTATCGGCGCCATTGCCGGTCTCGCCCGAATCGAGCCGCAGATTCGAAATGACGTTGCCTTCCTCGGCCATGCTGTACTCTTTCCCCGCGTGTGGTCGTGGCGGCGCACAAATTGCGCCACCGCTACGGCCCCGGCGCCTAGCACCGCCATCCGCATGCGGCAATTCACTTCGGCGCCGCCCCGGCGCGGGTCATCCCGCACCTTTGGGAAAAAAGCGCCGGATGCGCGCATCCATGCGTTGTTCATTTGTGTTCACTAGCCATATGGGGCACACTAACCCCCTTGATGCCGGCCCATGGGCGCGGCAGGGGCGGACGAACCGATCCTGCGGGTCCCGTTTCAGGACCGCAGGCGATCCGCGCGCCACCTGCCCCACGGGATGCCACAACACGGACATTTGCGCGTGACAGTCGAAATCGTCATTCTTGCCATGATCGCGGCCTTTCTCGGGCTGCGGCTCTATGCGGTGCTGGGCCGCCGCGCCGAACATGGCGAGGAGCCGATGCAGCCGCGCTTTGACCGGGCGCCCACGCCGGGCGCCGCACGCCCTGCGGTGGTGGCCGCGCGCATGCCGGTGGAGCGCGCCGGCACCGCCGCCGTGCCCGCCGCCGGCGAACGCCCGCCGCTGGTCGAGCGCGGGCTGCGCGAGATCGCCACGGCCGACCGCCGCTTCGATGCGGCCAGCTTCATCGAGGGCGCGCGCGCCGCGTACCGCATGATCCTGGAAGCGTTCTGGCGCGGCGATCGCGATGAACTCGCGCAACTGTGCGACCGCGCGGTGTGGCAGAGCTTTGCCGACGAGATCGCCGCCCGCGCCGCCGCCGGCGAGGTGGTGGACAACCGGCTGGTCCGCATCAACGAGGCGACGATCATCACCGCCGGCGTCGGCCCCGGCGCCACCGGCACGCCCACCGCGCGGATCGCGATGCGCTTTGTGGCGGATATCGCCGCCGTCACCCGCGACGCCGAAGGGCACCTGATCGCCGGATCGCTGGACGATGCGATCGAGGTGCGCGACGTCTGGACCTTTGTGCGCGAGATCGGCGCCGCCAGCCCCGACTGGGTGCTCGACGAGACCGACGAAGGCTGAGCCCGATGGATCGGCGTGGGTTGGCGGGCGCAAGGCCCGCGGGATTTGGTGTGGGCAAATGGCGCGTGGGGCTGCTCTGCGCGTTGCTTGCGGGGTGCGGGCCGATCATCCCGCCGCACAATCTGGCCCCGCCCGCACCGCCGCCGCCACAGACCGCGCTGACCGCTGGCGTCAGGCCCGGGCCGGCGGTGGCTTCGCTGGGTTTGGGGGCGGCGGGGCCGGCGCTGGCGGCGTTTCGCGAGGCTTGTCCGAGGCTCGTCCGGCGCAACGATACGTCGGGGCTGACACGGCCCGGCGATTGGCAGGCCGCCTGTGCCGCCGCCGCCAACTGGCCGGCGGAGCAGGCCGCGCAGTTCTTCGCCACCTATTTTGAGACCGCGATCGTCGGCAGCGGGGCCGCCACGCTGACCGGTTATTTCGAGCCCGAGATCGCCGGCAGCCGGACCCATCTGCCCGGCTATGACACGCCGGTCTATGCGGTGCCGCCCGATCTGGTCCACGCGCGGCCCGGCGACGCGCCGGTGCGGCCCAACGGGCAGACGCCTTTCGGCATGTACGACGCGCAGGGGCACTTCGGGCCCTATCTCGACCGCAGCCAGATCGAGGCCGGCGCGCTGGCGGGCCGTGGGCTGGAGATCGCCTGGGCGCAGGACCCGGTGGCGCTGTTCTTCCTCCAGATCCAGGGATCGGGCCGGTTGCGCGCGCCCGATGGATCGGTGGTGCGGATCGGCTATGCGGCGGACAACGGCCATGATTATACCGCCATTGGCGCGGTCATGCGCCAGCAGGGCCTGATCGGCACCGGCACCGGCCAGTACCCCGGATCGATGCAGGGCATCGTCCAGTACCTCCACGATCAGCCCGTCGCCGGCCAGGCGCTGATGGACCAGAACAAGAGCTGGGTGTTCTTCCGCGAGATCACCGGGGATGGCCCGATCGGCGCGCTGGGCGTGCCGGTGCGCGCGCATGTCAGCCTGGCCGCCGATCCGCTGTTCGTGCCGCTGGGCGCGCCGGTGTTCCTCGCCATGGATCCCGCGATTGCCGGCGCGACGCAGGCCAATGGCTTGTGGGTGGCCGAGGATACCGGCGGCGCGATCAAGGGCGCCAATCGCTTCGATTCGTTCTGGGGCGCGGGGGCCGATGCCCAGCGCATTGCCGGCGGGCTGTTCGGGCATGGCCAGACGTTGATTTTCGTGCCGCGCGGGACGCTGGCGCGGTTGACCGGGGCGCCTGCCGCGCCGCAGCCCTATCAGCCGCAGCCGTCCTATCAGCCGCAATCGCCACGGCCGCAGACTTATGCCGCGCCGGCGGGAGAGCCGGCCATCGCCGCGCCGCCGCTCGACGCGGGCGAGCTGCCCCCCGTCGCCCCGGGCCCCACCGGCCCGGGCCAGCGCTGAACCCCGCCAGCCATGCGCCCGCCCTCCCGCCCCGGCCTCTCCGCCGAGGACGCCGCGCTCTGGGCCCGCGTTGCCGAGACGATCACCCCGCTGACCCGCGCGCTGAATGCCCGTGCCCGCGCGCGCCGACGCAAGGCCGCCCTCGCCGCCGAACCCGCCAGCGACACCATCGCCCCGCCCAGCCGCGCCGATTTTGGCGCCGCGCTCGATGGGCCGGCGCCGGGCGTGAAAAAGCCGGCGGCCAAGGCATCGTTGTTGACCACGCCCGCGCCGCAGCCCCTGCCCCGCCCGCTCGACCGGCATGGGCTCGATGGCAGTTGGGACCGGCGACTGGCGCGCGGGCTGGTGGCGCCCGATGCGGTGTTGGACATGCATGGGCTGACGCTCGACGGGGCCTGGGCGCGGCTCGATTCGGGGCTGGCGCTGGCGGTGGCGACCGGGGCGCGGGTGGTGCTGGTGATCGCCGGCAAGGCGCGGCCCCGGCCCGATCATGCCCTCCGTAGTGAGGCACGCGGCGCGATCCGCGCGAAGCTGATGGACTGGCTGGCGGCGGGGCCGCACGCGGGGCGAATCGCCGCCGTGCGGCCGGCGCATATCCGGCATGGCGGGGCGGGCGCGGTCTATGTGGTGTTGAGGAAGCAGGGGTAAGGGGGGAAAGTGGCCTCCGGCGGCCGGGGGTGTTACACCCCCGGACCCCCATTCCCTGGATTTGTCGTGTGGCGTTTCGGCGGGGCGCCGTGCGGCGAAGCCGCTATTTATCGCCTGCGGCGCGGCGACGTTGTGCTTTTGGGGATTGGCGCGCCACGCCGACAAGGTTGGGGGAGCGCGAGGGGCCAACCGATGTCCCTCGGGACATCGGCACATCAGACGCCCCTCGTATCGTCCACTTGAACCTTCACCCGCACTGCCCGCGATGCAGCAACTTGTGATCGGCCAGCACCAGCGCCATCATCGCCTCCACCACCGGCACACCGCGGATGCCGACGCAGGGGTCGTGGCGGCCCTTGGTGAACATCTCGGTCGCTTCGCCGTCGCGGGTGACGGTGGGCATGGGGGTGAGGATCGATGAGGTGGGCTTGAACGCCACGCGCAGGGTGACGGGCTGGCCGGTGGCGATGCCGCCGGCGATGCCGCCGGCGTGGTTGGCGAGGAATATCGGCGCGCCGGCGTTACCCCCCCTGTTTTCAGAAGGCCGCATGGGATCGGCGTTTTCCTCACCCGAGAGGCGCGCGGCGGCGAAGCCGTCACCGATCTCGATGCCCTTGACCGCGTTGATGCTCATCATCGCGGCGGCCAAGTCGGCGTCGAGCTTGGCGTAGAGCGGCGCGCCCCAGCCCGCAGGGACACCGTGCGCCACGCATTCGACCACCGCGCCCAGCGAGGAGCCGGCCAGCCTCGCGGCATCGACCTTTTCGGCCCAGCGCGCGGCGGCGGCGGCATCGGGGCAGAAGAACGGGTTGTTGGCGATCTCTGCCGCATCGAAGTTGGCCGGATCGATCGCGTCGCCGCCGATTTCGCTGACCCAGGCGGTGATCGCGACCTCGGGGATCACCAGCCGCGCCACGCCGCCGGCGGCGACGCGCGCGGCGGTCTCGCGCGCGCTCGACCGCCCGCCGCCGCGATAGTCGCGCAGGCCGTACTTGGCGTCATAGGCATAATCGGCGTGGCCGGGGCGGTAGGCGCGGGCGACCTCGCCATAGTCCTTCGAGCGCTGGTCGAGGTTCTCGATCATCAGGCTGATCGGGGTGCCGGTGGTGCGGCCCTCGAACACGCCCGAGAGGATGCGGACCACATCGGGTTCCTGCCGCTGGGTGGTGAACTTCGATTGGCCGGGGCGGCGGGCATCGAGGAACGGCTGGATGTCGCCCTCGGACAGGGGCAGGCCCGGCGGGCACCCGTCGACCACCGCGCCCAATGCCGGCCCATGGCTCTCGCCCCAGGTGGTGAAGCGCAGCACGCGCCCGAATGTGTTCCAGCTCATGCCGGCGCCATGGCGCGTTGGGGGGGACATGTCCAGATTGTCCGAGGCACAAGGGCATTTCACTCTTCCTTGATCCCACCCCCCATGGCAAACCGCCCGGCATGTACCTGAACGTCTTCCGCAGCCGCAAACGCCCCGACCACGACCCCGCCGCTTATGCCGCCGACGCCGCGCGCATGGCGGAACTGGCCACCGCCCAGCCGGGCTTCATCGATTACAAGAGTTTTGCCGCGCCCGATGGCGAATCGGTTACCATCTCCACCTGGGCCGACGCAGCCGCCGCGCAGGCCTGGGCCGCCCATCCGGAGCACCGCGCGGCGCAGGCGCGGGGCCGTTCGGACTACTACGCGGCATACACGATGTGGACCTGCGCCGACGCGCAGGAGCGCCGGTTCGGCCCCTGACACCAAGGGGCAAAATTTCGGTGAACATTTCTTAACCATCCGCTATGTAAAAAACCTATATGCGGATCGCACTGGGAAAAATCCCCTATAAGGCAGCGTTCACGGCGGGGCTGGGTTACTTCGGGCTCGCGGCGATAACGATTGCGCTGACCAGCAACGGTCGCAACCACGCGACCGTGTGGGTGGCCGATGCCCTGATTCTGGCCTGGCTGCTGGCGCGTCCGCGGGGCGATTGGCCGGCATTGCTGATGGCCGGATGGGCCGCAAATCTCTGCGCCAACGCCTTGGTGCGCGGGTGGATTCCCGGGCTGGCGTTTTATGCCACGATCAACATGGCGCAAGTCTGGCTGGCCGGCGCGCTGCTCGCGCGCGGGGGTGGGACCGACAGCCTGATGGCCGATGTCCGCACCGTGATTCGCTTTATCCTGGTGGCGGGGGTGCTGGCGCCGCTGCTCGGCGGGCTGGCGGGATCGGTGGCGACGCTGGCCAATTATGGCCAGCCCTTCGGCGATTCGCTGCTGCGCTGGTACACCAGCAACGCGCTGGGGCTGCTGATCTGCACGCCGTTCTTCCGCGCCGCGATCGATGGCAGCTTTGTGCGGGCGATAATCCACAGCACGCGCGAGCAACGGCTGGAGGCGACGGCCTTGCTGCTGCTCCACGGCGGGGTCACGATGCTGGTGTTCTGGCAAACGCGGATCCCGTTGCTGTTCCTGCCCTATTCCTCGCTGTTGCTGGTGGCGTTCCGGCTGGAACGGCTGGGCACCAAGGCGGGCGTGGCGATGGTGGCGCTGATCGGATCGGCGGCGGCGTATCGGGGCCTTGGGCCGATGGGGCTGATCCATGCCGCGCCGCTGGCCCGCGCGATCGGCTTTCAGGTCTATCTGGGCTGTCTGATGTGCACGGCGCTGACGGTGTCCGCATCGGTGTCGCTGCGGCGCGATGCGCTGACCCGGCTGGCCGAGCGCGAGGAGGCGCTCAGGCTGATCATGACGCATGTGCCCGATGTGGTGCTGAGTTTCGATGCGGCGGGGATCTGCCGCTGGGCGACGGGGCCGGTCGAGCGCTATATGGGCTGTGTCGCCGAGACGCTGCCCGGCCAGTCGCTCTCCGCCATCGCGCAGGCGACCGGCGCGGCGCTGCTCACCGGCGATGGCCCGGCGGTGGAATTCGCCCCGCCGCACAGCCCCGGCACCACGCTGGAGGCCTCGTTCGGCGCCTTGCCGGGCGGGGGCAACGTCACCGTGCTGCGCGACATCACCGCGCGCAAGGCCCGCGAGCGCGCCATCGAACGCCGCGCCGAGACCGACGACCTGACCGCGGTGCTCAACCGGCTGGGGTTCCGCACCCGGCTGGAGGCGATGGCCGCCACCCCGGGCCGCGCGCGCGCGCTGGCGATCATCGATATCGATCACTTCAAGGCGATCAACGACTCGCTGGGCCACACCACCGGCGACCGGGTGCTGCGCGAGATCGCCGCGCACCTGAAACGCGGCGTCCGCGACAGCGACGTGGTGGGCCGGATCGGCGGCGACGAATTCGCCATCCTGTTCGATTGCCCCGCCGACATCGCCCGCGCGGTGTGCGAGCGCATCTCGGAAACGCTGCGCGCCACGCCGGTGACGGGCGACAATCACGTCGGCCTGATCGGATCGATCAGTTGCGGCATCGCCGCGCTGCGCCCGGGGATGAGCCCCGAGCGCTGGATCGAGGCGGCCGACGCGGCGCTTTACGAGGTCAAGCGCGCCGGGCGCAACGGCGTGCGCGTCGCCGCCTGATACCGCGCGCGATAGCCGGCCAGCATCGCCGGCATGCCGAAGCGCGCGGTCAGGCCAGCGCGCATCGCCGCAACGGCCGCGCCGAATCCCGGCCCATCGTCGATCACCGCCGCCAGCCGCGCGCCCAGCCCCGCGCAATCGCCGGGCGCGGCGGCCAGGGGATAGTTTTCGGGCAGCACCTCGGCCGTGCCCGGCGCGTTGAATGTCACCACCGGCACCCCGGCCAGCATGGCCTCCACCGGCAACAACCCAAAGCCCTCGAACCGCGAGGGTGCCAGCACGCAGTCGTAGGCCGTCAACCGCGCCGCCAGATCGCCGATCGGCGGCACGATCTGCAGATCCCACCCCGGCGCCACCCCGTTCAGCCCGGCGGCGATCTCGTCCGCCATCGGCCCGCGCCCGGCGATGGTCACGGCAACGTCGCGCCGCGTGGTGGCCGCATGCGCCGCCGAGAGGATCGCCGGCAGCAGGTCACCGCCCTTTTGCGGCACGAAGCGCCCGGCGAACAGCACGCGGAACGGCGTGCCGAAGGCGGGGCCGCCTGTCGCCACCGGGGCCTCCACGCCGTTGTAGAGCACATCGGCCAAGGTGCGCCCCGGGCCTGCATCGATCGCCAGATCGGCGGCGGCGGCGGCTTGCGACACGGCCACACGGTCGGCGCGCGCCAGCCGCCGCGTGACCCATGCGCCCAGCCGGCCCCACGCGATCCACAGCGTGCTGTTGTGAATGGTGCGCAGCACCGCCACCCGCCGCACCCGGCGCGACAGCAGCGAGGCGACCGCCCAGACCAGTTCGGGCTCCTCGGTATGGAGGTGGACGACATCGATGCCCTCGCGCGCGATCACCCGCGCCAGCGCAAAGGCCGCCTGCAGGGCCCCGCCCTGCTTGAACCCGCGCCGCGTGCCGACATGCACCGGCACGCCCCAGTCGCGCAGCCGCGCCGCCATCGCGCGGCCGACGTCGTTCAGCTCGCGGTCCTGGCGCACCGCGAACATCTGGAAGTCGCATGTCCCGCGCAGGCCCTCGATCAGTTGCATCGCCACCCGCTCGGCCCCGCCGAGATCGAGGTGGGTGATCACCTGAAGCACGCGCGGGCGCCGTTCAGGGGTGTTCGGATCGGTCATCGATATGTGGCCCCCGGCCGCCAAACACCGGCCCGGCCGCTGGTTGCCACGGACCGCCGCCCCCGGCAAGCCGGGGACGGCCTCCGCGCCTTCAGGCCGCGATCATACCGTGCGGATCGAGCACGAACTTGCGCGCCGCGCCGGCATCGAAGGTCTCGTACCCCTGCGCCGCGTCTTCCAGCGACATCACCTCGGCATTGACGATATCGGCGATCGGCAGGCGATCGTGCAGGATCGCCATCATCAACTGGCGGTTGTACTTCAGAACGGGCGTCTGCCCGGTGTGGAACGACTGCGCCTTGGCCCAGCCGAGCCCGAAGCGCAGCGATAGGCTGCCCACCTTGGCCGCCGCATCGACCGCGCCGGGGTCCTCGGTGACATAGAGCCCGGGGATGCCGATCGAGCCCGCCGCGCGGGTGATCTCCATCATCTGGTTGAGCACCACCGCCGGCTGCTCGCTGCCGGAATGGCCGACCGCCTCGAAGCCGACGGCGTCGATGGCGGCATCCACCTCGTTGCTGCCGGTGATCTGGGCGATCATGTCACCCAGCCGGTCGCTCTGCGACAGGTCCACCGCCTCGAAGCCGACCTTGCTGGCGTGGGCGAGGCGTTGCTTGTTGAAATCGCCGATCATCACCACCGCCGCGCCGAGAATCCGCGCCGATGCCGCCGCCGCCAGACCCACCGGCCCCGCGCCCGCGACATAGACCACCGATCCCACCCCGACCCCCGCCTTCACCGCGCCGTGAAAGCCGGTGGGCAGGATGTCCGAGAGCATCGTCAGATCGCGGATCTTGGCCATCGCGCGATCGCGATCGGGGAACTTCAGCAGGTTGAAGTCGGCGTAGGGCACCATGACATAGCGCGCCTGCCCGCCGATCCATCCGCCCATGTCGACATAGCCATAGGCCCCGCCCGCCCGCGCCGGGTTCACCGTCAGGCACACGCCGGTGTCCTGTGACTTGCACGTGCGACAGCGCCCGCAGGCGACGTTGAACGGCACCGAGACGACATCGCCGACCTCCAGCATCTCGACATCCGCGCCCTTCTCGATCACCTCGCCGGTGATCTCGTGGCCCAGCACCAGCCCGGCGGCGGCGGTCGTCCGCCCGCGCACCATGTGCTGATCCGATCCGCAGATGTTGGTCGAGAGCACTTTCAGGATCACGCCATGTTCGATCCGGCGGCCATCGGGGGCGGCGAAATGCGGATCGGCGATATCCTGCACCTCGACCTTGCCCGGCCCCATATACACGACGCCACGGTTCTTGCTCATCAGGCCTCTCCTTTGTTTTGTGGGCAAAGGTATTGGCCCGCGCCCGCATCAGGTCAACGCGGGGGCCCTGATCGCCGCGATCATTTATCGTTATGCCGCCACGCCCCGCCTCAGCGCCCGATCAGCCCCAGCGCATGGCGGATGAAGGCATCGCGATCGAGCACCCAGCCCGCCCCCGGCGGCAGCACCGGATCGACGTAGACCGCCCCGCCCGGCGCATAGACCCGCCGCACGTTGCCCGCGGTGTGGAACGCCAGCGAGACGGTGCGCTGCTGCGCCGGGGTGGTGCGGTCGGTGCCCTCGACCGTGATGCCATCGGCGGCGAACCCGGTCCCCTGCGGGCGCAGGGCGATCGCATAGGGCTCTGGCCGGAAGCTGTGCACCGTGGTGTTCTGGAACACCGAGAGATAGACTTTGTCGAGCGCAGCCAGGGGCGCCGCCGGCATCCGCCAGCCGGGATTGGCCAGCACGTTCCACGGATAGTTGGCCCGATCGCCATAGAGGATCTCGCTGCGCAGATCGATCAACGCATCGCGCGGGGCCTGCGCCGGCTGCACCCGCTCCAGCCGCAGGTTGTTGGCCCAGGTGAAGCCATAGGCCGAGGCATCGATCAACGGCATCGCCGAGGGGGTGGTGCCGTTGGGGCGGTTGGAGACGATCAGGTTCTCGTAGATGCGCAGGTAGGCCTTGTCCTTCAACTGGTGGCCGCTCGCCTTGTCCTCCCAGGCGTGCTGGCCGTACCACTGCGAGTTCACGAAGTGCGAGACCAGCGTGCCGTTGATATAGGTGGTGTGCTGCTGGTCGGGCTCGGTGCCGACGTTGCCGGCGATCTCGCTGTCCTCGATATAGAGCATCGTCTGGCCGCCGGGGACGAACAGCGCGTTCTTGCCGCCGAACAGCTTCACCCGCCGCAGCACTGCGGTGAACAGCCCGGGGCGCGTGCCGCCGGGCACCTCGAGATGGAGCGCGCCCATCGGCTGGATCGATCCGGGGAAGTCCAGCTCGACATCGCGCATCTCGAAATGGACGCGCTGCCGGCCCAGATCGAACACGCGGATATCGAGATTGGCCCAGGGATCGTTCTGCGTGCGGAAGGTGACGCGCCGGCCCGGCAGCGAGGAGCGCACGATGTACTGCGTGCCATCCACCCGCCCGACGATCTGGGGCAAAGTCGGCACGAAGGGGTAGACGCAGGGCCGCCCGGCGCCATCGATCGCCTGATAGACGAACTCGTAGCCGCCCTCCGCCTTGCCGTAGAGCGTGGCCGCATCGCGCCCGCGATAGACCTCGTGCCCCGCCGCGCGCGACGCATCGCAGACCACGAAGAACCGGTTCGCCGGCCGGCGCAGCCCCGCCATCGGCATGTAGAACGGATATTGGCCGTCATGCGCGGCAGGGATCTGGGCCTGCGCGGGCGGCAGCGCCATGGCGGCCAGCATCAGGCTGGAAAAAAGACGCTTCGACATCGCCCGAGCCTAGCACGCCGGCGGCGCGGCGTGACGGAAAATTCGTATCTTGCGGGCAGGTTGCGTGTCATGATTCGCACGTCTTCGCTTCGCTTGTGGATGCTTGCCGTACTGGGGGCCGCGCTGTTGGTGGCGATGGCCACCGCCATCGCCGGGCGCGGGCCGTGGTATGACGAGTTCTTCACCTATTACGTCACCCGACCGGGGCCCGGCCTGGCCGCGCTGTGGCCGGTGTGGCTGCGCGACAACCACCCGCCGCTGTTCTATTTTCTCGCGTGGCTGGGCAACGGTTTCGGCCCCGACTTTGCCCGGCGGCGGTTGATCAATCTGGGCTTTGCGCTGGCGGCGGCGGCGGCGTTGGCCCTGCTGTGCCGGGCGCGGCCCCGGTTGCGGCCATTGGCGGCGCCCTATGTGATCGCGCTGGCCAGCCAGTTGCCCGCGATCGACCGGGTCGATGAGCTGCGCTCGAATTTTCTGGTCTATGCCACGGCGGCGGTGGCGGTGGCGGTGCTGGCCGAGTTTGCCCGCCCGCACGAGCGGCGCGGGCCCGCCGCGCTGGCGCTGCTGGCCGGTGTGCTGGCACTGGCCTTCACCGAGCATCTGGCCGCGACGATGATCCTGGGCGCGGTCAGCGCGGCGTTCGGCCTGCGCCTGCTGCTGGCGCGCGATGGGCGGGGGGCGGCGGAACTGGCCGGGGCCGGCGCGATCGCGGCGCTGCCGTTCCTGGGGCTGATGGCGTTGCAGGCCGGGGCCATCGCCCAGAACACGCGCAGTTTCTGGATCCCCGCCGGGCTTTCGGGCGCGCGCTGGGCGATCGAGGGCGAGATCATTGCCGACCTTGCCGCCAATCCGCCGCTGACCCTGCTGGGCGGCATCGGCCTCGCGCTGCTGGCCGGGCAGAGCCTGCGCCAGCGCCGCCTGACGCCAGCGGCCAGTCTCGCGCTGACGCTGGCGGCGGGGCTGGTGGTGGCGATCGTCGTGCTGGTGGCGGCGCATCTCCAGCGGCCCTTCATCATCGACCGCTATCTGGTCAGCCTCCATCCGCCGCTGGCGATGCTGCTGGCCTGCGGGGTGGCGACGGTGCTGGCAGCGGCGCCGGCGGCGATCGCGGTGCTGGGCGATCTGGCGATGGTGGTGGCGGCCTTGCTGGCCATCGCCGGGCATCTGGAACGCACGCTGGCCCGGCCGAGCTGGGACGGCACCGCCACCGCGATCGCAGCGCTGGCCCGCGCCTGCCCGGCCACTGTCGTCCATGCCGACATGAGCTGGAACGCGCCGGTGCGCGACATGCCGCCGGTCGAGAACCGTGCCGTCTTCCCCTATGCCTATGGCTGGGAGGCGGCGCACCATGGCTTCGCGCTCGCGCCAGAAGGCGCGCGGACGCTCGGCAACACCTGCCCCACCGTGTTCTGGACCGAGCATGTGAAGGGCGTGTCCGTCACCGCCGATGGCATCGCGGCGCGGCTGCGCGGGCTGGGCTATCCGGTGGCGGGCGGGCGGTTGCGGCGGATCGGCGATGGCTGGATCCTGATCGTCCCGCCTCTCGTGGATTGATTTTGACATTTGCATCCCCTGGCGGATGGGATGGGCCTGCAGATGGCAAAATCGTAAAATCCACTAGAATCAAAAGTTTCTAGTGGTCCGAACAGATTCTGACATGCGAGCGCGACCCAACCTCAGGCGGTATCGCATGTCAGAATCGGACCACTAGCCGCCCCTGCGCGCACCTGATATTCCCGCGTGGATGGATGCCGCCGCCCGCCACGATGCCGAAACGGTGCTCGCCGAGACGTTCGCCTGCTCGGCCGCCATCGCCGCCGCGATCACCGGCAAGGCGCATCTGCGGGGCTTTCCCGCGCGCAGCGTGATCGTCGCCTGCGACAGCGTGTTCGATGAAGTCCATGTCATGGTCGAGGGCAATGCGCGGATGCTGGCCTTCGCGCTCGACGGGCGGCTGGTCGCGGTCGAGGACTATCAGCGCGGCGATCTGTTCGGCGAAAACGGCCTGTTCGAGACCGAGCGCGCCGCGCACGATATCTCCGCCGTCGTCGCCAGCCGCGCCGCCGCGATCGGCAATGCCGCCTTTCTCGACCTGATGGCCAACTACAACTGCGTGGCGCTGGCGGTCTCGCGGCGCCTCGTCGCGCGGCTCAGCAAGATCACCCGCCGCATGGTCGAGGGCGCGACGCTCTCCGCCAACGGCCGCATCCATGCCGAGATCCTGCGCCAGGCCCGCGCCGGCACCGCCATGACCATCACCCCCGCCCCGGTGCTCAGCCAGCTCGCGCTGCAAGTCCAATCCACCCGCGAAACCGTCAGCCGCGCAATCAGCGCGCTGGAAAAACGCGGCATCATCCGGCGCGACCCGCAAGGCCTGACGGTCGTCGCGCCGCACCGGCTGGAAGAACTGATCTATTGATTCCGCCGGGAGAGCGCATAGAGCGCGATCTCCCCCGCCTCGCCGACATGTTCGGCCGCGATCTCCTCGGCGCTGTTCACACAGAGCGCCGCCGCCAAGGTCGCGCTGGCCGTCAGCACCCCCGGAAAGGCCAAGCCGGCTATCGCCCCCAACTCGGCGATCCCGCGCCCGACCAGCGCCACCGGCGCATCCAGCCAGTGCACCAGCGCATAGTGCCCCGACACCCGCACCGGCAATGCCAGCGGCGGCATCGCCAACACCGCCCGCGCAAAGGCCCAGGCCGCATCGGGATCGGCAAAGGCCACCAGCCGCGCATTGCCCACCGGCAAGGTCACATCGGGCTGCACCGGCAACTGTGCACAGGCTGCGCGAAACGGGGCGATCACGGTATCCACCGCCACCGCAAATCCCGTCTCATCGAGGTCGTCGAGCCCGGCGAAGGCGATCAGCAGCATCGCCGCCAGCCGCCGGTCGCCGCGCCCCTCCGGCGCCGCGCGCGCGCCCGAGGCCGCCACCGGCGCATCGCGCGGCACGGCGATGCAATGCTGCGGCCCGGCATCGCGCCACCGCTCGCCCAGATAGGCGGTGCTGAGCCCCGCGCCGAACCGCCCCGCCCCGCCATCGGTGATCAGCAGTTGCGCCGCCCCGCTGGCCAGCATCCGCGCATTCAGCACCGCCGCGCCCATCGCCACATCGGCGGCCAACCGCGTCGCCAACGGCTCATAGGCGCCCGACAGCCCGGTCAGACACCGCACCGATTGCGCCGCCGCCAGACAGGCGTGGAACCGCGGCAGCCACGCCGCATCGTAAGGCGCCACCGATTGCGCGACGAAGGCCTCGATCGAGATCGGCAGGATCACATGCAGTTCGGCCCCGCGCGCCAGCAACGCCTCGGCAATGACGATATCCGCCCCCGCCGCCAGCGCGCCATAGCCAAAGCCGATATGCTCACGCGCGAGCCATGTCGCCACCTCGTCGCGCAACGCCGCGCCCGCCGCCGCCGACACCCCCAGATGCCCGGCAAAGTTCAACGACCGCGGCGGCCGGAACCGGTCGAGCCAGGCCTTGTCGGCCCCGGTGGCATCGAGGATCAGCGCCATCTGCCGCAAGGTCGCCGCGCGATCGGCCCAGCCATCGGGATCGGCCGCACAGGCCTCGCCCAGCGCGCCGGCAGCGGCCAGCGTCTCGCCGCAGATGAGGTGCGCCTCGGCACGGGTGGCGGCGATGAAATAGGGCGTTTCGGCCAGCTCCGCGCCGCTGTCCAGCCAGGCCAGCAGATCGCGCGCCATCGCCACCGCCGCGTCGCGGTCGCCCGCCAGCAGGCGCAGCACCGCCTCGTCGAGCCGGGTATAGGGCTGGGGATTGATCCGCCCGGCGGCGGCAAAGGCATCGGCGGCGGCGCGCATGCGCCCGGTGCGCGCCTGCCCCTGGGTGCGCAGCGCGATCTCCTTGAGCAACCGGCCCTGGGTGGCCAGCGCGCCGGCATCGTCGTGCCGTTCGCCCCAGCCGCCGTCCTCGAACATCGCCATCGCGAATCGCAGGCTGCCCGCGCGCGCGGCGGTGATGATGGCGGCAAGACTGGCCCGCGCTGGCGGGGCTGGGGTCACGGCCGAACGGCTCCTTTTCAGACGGTATCGCAAGCTTCGATCTTCCTCGGCCATAGCCGCATCGCGGCTGTATCGCAAAGCCCCGGCCGCAATGCGGCCCTGTCTCAGCGCCCTGCCCACAGGTTCAGCCGCCATGCGGCGGTCACGCAAAGGGCCGGGGCGCGTCGACGGCGGTCGACAACCCCCCGGCCCGATCGGTGCATCCGGCGCGCTGGTCCACGCGGCGCCGGGTGCACGGGCGTTGGCGGCACCCACTCAGTGCGTGGGGTGCAGATCGGTGTTGGCGGCGACGTTGGCGTGCGGCAGGCGGGCCAGCGCCAGTTGATGGCGGGCCTCGATATCGGCGAAGCTGTTGCGCACCGCCACGTCGAAGCAGGTCTGCTCGTCACGCGACATCTTGCCCGAACCGTCGCCATAGGACGTGCAGATCTGGGCAGCGGTGTTGCGCACGGCGGCCTTCAGCGTGGCGACCGCGCGATCCGAGGTGAGGTCGATGCCGGCGGTGTTCAGCACGGCGTGGGGGATCTGCGCGTCGGTGTCGGCGGCCTGGGCGTTGTCGGCGGCGTGAGCGGTGGCGGCGAAACCGGCGCCGGCAAAGGCGGCAGCGGCAAGGACGAGGCTCTTGGCGAAAGTGGCGGTGCGGTTCATGTCGTATCCCCTTTGGAAAGTGCGTCCAGGCATCGTTGCCTGACGAGGAGATATCTAACCGGCCTGCCACCCCCTTGCGCGTGACGGCCATCACGCATCGCGAATTATGCGCGATGGCCGTCGTTCATGCGCGAATTATTTGCCGTGTCCGTCGGATTTGACGTGGCCCTGCGGCGCGACCGGCACCTTGCCGTGCCCGTCCGAGCCTTCGGAATGAACCGCAGGCAGCTTGCCGTGGCCATCCGATCCCACCGGATGGGGGCGATGATGATGGCGGCGATGGTGCGCCTGCGCCGCCGTGACCGGCAGCGCCGCCAGTGAACCCGCGACCAGCGCGGCGATGAGAAGTCGCATATCGTTATTCCTCCTGTTGTGGGTATCGTCAGCCCGGCTTCAATCCCAGCGCAGCAAGGAGGCCGACAAAGCGCGGATCGCCGCGCAGGGAATCGAGCAAGGGATCGCTGCCCATCAGCGTCAGCCCCGAATCGAGCGCCACCCGCGCCCGTTGCAGGGCGGCGATCGCCAGATCGGCCTGGCCCCACTGGGCATGGACCTGCGCCTGTTGGTACAGCACGAAATCGCCGTATTTGCTGACGAGCTGCGCAAACGTCGCCTGCGCCTCGCCCTGCCGCCCCAGCCGCGCCAGCGCGATCGCGAGGCCGGTCAGGCGCAGATCGCCGCGCGGCTCCAGCGCATAGGCGGCGCGGGCCGCCTCGGCCTGACCCTGCATGACCAGCACGTTGCCGATATAGGCATGCGCGCCGGAGAGCTGCGCGCTCATCCCCAGCGCCTCGCGCAGCGCCTGCAAGGCCGCGTCCCAGCGCCGCGCGGCATAGAGGAACCGGCCCTTGGCGCGCAGCATCAGCGGATTGAGCGGATCGAGCACGATCGCCCGCTCGATCGCATCGAGCGCATCGGCATTGCGCCCGGTCTTGGAGGCGAAGAAGGCGAACAGTTCGAGGATATCGGCATCGTGCCCGCCCAGCGCCCGCGCCCGATCGTACCACGGCCGCGCCGCCCGCGCATCGACCTGGCCCGTGAACAGCGCGTCCGCCATCGCCAGTTGCGCCACCGCCAGACGCGGCGCCAGCGCCACCGCCCGCTGCGCCGAGGCCAGCGCGGCGGCATAGACATCGCGCACTTCGCCCGCCTTCGAATAGTTCGCGCCGATATCGAGCAACGCGCTCGCCCGCGCCGCCCAGGCCTCGGCATAGTGCGGATCGGCGGCGATCGCCGCCTCGAACAGGGCCACCGCCTTGCGGTCGGAGCCTTCGTCGATATCCGCCTCGTAGGACGCGCGGCCTTTCAGGAAGGCGTCATAGGCATCGACATTGTTGGTCCCGGCATTGCGCACCATCGCCTGCGCCGCGGGCGAGATCTGGCCGGCGATCGCCTGCACCACCATCGCCGCGATATCGCCCTGCACCGCGAAGATGTCGGTCAACTGGCTGTCATAGTCCTGCGACCACTTGCTCAGCCCGCTCTGCGCCTCGATCAGTTCGGCGGTGATGCGCAGGGCATTGCCCGCGCGCCGCACGCTGCCATCGAGCAGATAGGCCACGCCCAGCCGCGCCGCCGCCGTCACCGCATCGGTCGCATGGTTGCGGAACTGGTTCGATGACACCTGCGCCGCCACGCGGAACTGGCCCGCCTGCCCCAGCCGCGCGCGCAGCTCCTCGGACAGGCCATCGGAAAACCAGTCCTGCCCGGCATCGCCGCTGAGATTGGCGAAGGGCAACACGCCGATGCTGTTGCCCGCCGCCGCGCCGGCGCGCCGATGCCATGCCAGCCCGCCCGCCACCGCCGCCAGCCCCAGCGCCCCGGCACCCGCCATCACCCCACGCCTGGGCCAGCCGCGCCGCACCGCCAGAGCCGGCGCGGGGGTGGTGCGCGCGCGCGATCGGCGCGCGGCATCGGCGCGGATCGCCGCCAGCAGGCGCCGCATCTCGGCCGCATCGGCCGCGCCATCCCAGCGCGCGAAATCGATCACCTGATATTGCCGGAACCCCAGCGGCGGCGCCGTGCCATCCAGCGAGATCGGCACGAAGCGCCCGCGATCGCGGCCATGCGCCGCCTCGTCGCGCACCCAGTCCGATGCCACCGAGGCCGCCGACCAGGCCACCACGATCACGTCCGCCCGGTCGAGCGCCGCCTCGATCGACTGCGCAAACGCGGCCCCGGCCTCGATCAGCGCATCCCACCAGACCCCGCAGCCCGCCTGCGCCAGCGCCGCCACCAGCCGCTCCACCCGCGGCTGATCGGCGCGGGCATAGCTGACGAACACCGTCGGCCCGCCAGCCGGTCCGGGCGCCGTCCGGTCGATGTCCGCCGCCTCGCTCATGGCACCAGCGCGCCGGGGCCGACCGTCGCCCGGATCCAGCCCAGATAGTGCGGCACATTGGTGTAGATCCCCGGCGTATCGGGCAAGGCGCAGCCATAGCCGCCCGACACCACGCCGACGAGCACCCGGGGCACCCCCGCCGCATCGAGGCCCACCAGCGGGCCGCCGCTGTCGCCCTGGCACGCATCGCGCCCGCCGGGGGCATAGCCGGCGCAGATGACCTGCACCGTCACCGCCCCGCGATAGTGCGGATCGCGCGCGCACTGGGCCCGGGGCACCGGATTCAGCCGCACCATGCGCAAATCCCGTGCCTCGTGGACAAGGTGCCCGCTATCGTCGAGGTGATCGGGATCGTCGTTGCCATGCGCGGTCTGGGTGCCCCAGCCATAGGCCGCCAGCGCGCGCCAAGCCTCGACGGCGGGATCATCGGCATGAGTGCCATCGATCCGGATCGGCGCGACCAGCGCGGGATCGGTAATCGCCACGGTCTGGCCGTCCGCCACGAGATGCAGCAGGGCGATGTCATTGCGATAGCGCGCCGCATCGAACCCGGGATGCAGCACCACCCGGCCGATCGCATACGTCGCGCCGCCATGGACCAGATCCTGCGTGCCCAGCCGGATCCGCCGCCATTGCCGCACATAGCCCGGATCGATCCGCCCGGCGGCATCGACGATGCAATGCTGCGCGGTCAGCACCCAGTCGGCGGCGATCAGCACCGCGCCGCAATGGTGGCGGTACTCATAGGCATGGCGCTGGTTGAGGTATTCCGCATCGGTGCTGCGCGCGCGGACCAGCGCGGCATCGGCGACGAAGTCCGCGTGGTCATAAGTGGCGGTCGAATAAAGCTCGGCCTGCCACGGGGTGGCCTGGGCGATGTCGCGCACGCGGATGCCGCCGACGATCCCCACCGGGCGCGGACGATACAGTGCCACGCAGGTCCATTTCATTGTCGTCCGCCCGGTGATCGCCACACCGTCGCTGACGATATCGGGCAAGGGGGCGCCGGCCTCCGCCTTCCACCCGCCCATCGTTGCGGCGTCGGGATCGGCGGGGCACGGCCGATCGGGCGGCAGGGGGTGGACGACATCATGCGCGGCAAAGGGCTGGCCAGCGATCACGTGCGCGTCGACATGATCGATGCGGTAGCGGATGCCGTCGGCCGTCACGATCCGGCTGGGCACCGGCACGCCGGGCAAAGGGGTGGGCGGGGTGCCGGGGGGCGCCGTTTGCGCCGCCGCCGCGCAACCGCACACCGCCGCGAGGCCCGCAGCCATCACGGCGAGCAGCAATGCCCGCCCGGCTGCGCCCATCCCTTGCAGTTTGCTTTGCCCCATATCGACATGTTCTTGCCACACGGCCGGTCGGTCGCGACTGATAAGTTGCCGGATATCACGAGTCAAAGCAAATAGACTGCACTTATTCACGCGTATATGGAATGAAGTTGCGCCGATGCCGCCGCTTGCCGCGCCCCGGGCGGCCTCCTATAGGGCGCGGCGAAGCTCACATCAGGGACATATCGATGCGCATCGTTTCGGGGATTCAGCCCACGGGCAACCTCCACCTCGGCAACTACCTGGGCGCGATCCGCAACTGGGTGCGCATGCAGGACGAGGTCAGCGCGGCCGGCGGCCAGTGCCTCTACTTCCTCGCCGATCTCCACGCGATCTCGATGCCGCAAGTGCCCACCGAACTCGCCGCCAACACGCGCGAGATGGTGGCGGCGCTGGTCGCATGTGGCATCGATCCCGATCGCAGCATCCTGTTCAACCAGGCGCAAGTGCCCCAGCATGCCGAGCTGCAATGGCTGCTCAACGGCACCGCGCGGATGGGCTGGCTGAACCGCATGACCCAGTGGAAGGACAAGGCCGGCAAGAACCGCGAGGGGGCCAGCGTGGCGCTGTTCACCTATCCGGTGCTGCAGGCGGCGGACGTGCTGCTCTATCAGGCGACGCAGGTGCCGGTGGGCGAGGACCAGAAGCAGCATCTGGAACTGGCGCGCGACATCGCCATCAAGTTCAACAACGATTTCGGCAACGGCACCGATGTGTTCACCGTGCCCGAGCCGTTCATCCCGCCCGCCGCCGCGCGGATCATGTCGCTGCGCGATGGCAGCGCCAAGATGTCGAAATCGGACCCATCCGACCAGTCGCGGATCAACCTGACCGACGATGCCGACACCATCCTCGCCAAGGTCAAGAAGGCCAAGACCGATCCCGAACCTTTGCCCGCCGATGTCGAGGGGCTGAAAGGCCGGCCCGAGGCAGCGAATCTGGTGGCGATCTATGCGGCGATGAAGGGGTGCGATGCCGCGCAAGTGCTGGCCGATCACGGCGGGCAGGGCTTTGGCGCATTCAAGCCGGCGCTGGCCGAGGTGCTGGTGGAGAGCCTGGCGCCGATCAACGCCCGCTTCGTGGCGCTGCGTCAGGATACCGCCGCGCTGGACGCCATCCTGGCCAAGGGCGCAGCGCGCGCGCGGGCCGAGGCGATCCCGACGCTGGACAAGGCCTATGCCGCGCTGGGGCTGGTGCGCGGATAGGCGCGCCAATCGTCAAGAAGTGTATCAGATCTGCGTCCGCCGCAGAACGCGAGTGACGTGCAACGTCTTGTCGCATAGTGTGGAATCCGGAAAAACCGTTGGGAACCCTGCCCGCGACAGATCGTTCGCCGGACAGGGCCGGCTGAGAAAGGACTGACAGATGCACCGGGGATCGAACCCGCGCCTGGCGCCGCGCCGCGCCAATGCCTTCACCGTCGCCCGCCGTGGGCTGGGCCTCGCCATCGCCGCGCTCGCGCTGGGCACGCTGGCGGGTTGCGCGGAATCGCTCGATACGCATGTCACCCGCTTTCAGGCGGCGCTGCCCGCGCCCGCCGGCCAGAGCTTCTTCATCCTGCCCCAGGACCCCAGCCAGCGCGGCGGCATCGAGTTCGGCCAATATGCCGGCGTACTGGCCGATCACCTCGCCAAGCTGGGCTATCGCCCGGCCGACAATCCCGACAGCGCGCAACTGGTCGTGCACTTCCGTTATGGCGTCGATCACGGCCGCACCGTGGTCCAATCCACCCCCGATGCCTACTGGGGCCCGTGGCGCGGCTACGCCGGTTATGGCGGCTGGGGCCGTCACGGCGCCTGGGGCTGGGGCTGGCAGGACCCGTTCATGGGCGGCGGCATCGACAGCTACACCGTCTATGACAGCGGCGTGGGCATCACCATCGACGACAAGGCCACCGGCCGCCGCGTGTTCGAAGGCCGCGCCGAAGCGGCATCGACATCGGACCGGCTGCCGTATCTGGTGCCCAACCTGCTGGACGCGATGTTCACCGGGTTCCCGGGCAATTCTGGCCAGACGGTGCGGATCACGATCGCGCCCGAGAAGAAGTAAAGGGGATAAAGCGAGGGGCATTGCCGTTGCCGGTTTCTCGAGAGAAATCGGTTGGCCCCTCGCGCTCCCATACCCTGTCAGGGTCACGACCGCCGGCAGTCATAGCGTAACGTCGCCGCGCCGCAGGCTGATATGGCGGCTCCGCCGCATGACATGTGGCCGCGGGCGTGGCGCAACGTGGACAAGGCATGGGGGTCCGGGGGTTTAGACCCCCGGGGAAATCCCCTTTTCTTTCCCCCACCCGCGCCATACCCTGCGCCGATGTTCGACATCCGCGCCGACGCCCTGACCGATCCGCAGACGCTGTCGCTGATCGCATTCCACCAATCGGGGATGCGCAGCGATTCGCCCGAGGGCAAGTGCTACGCGCTCGATCTCACCGCGCTGGCGGCGCCCGGCATCACCGTGTGGTCGGCCTGGGCCGGGGAGCGGATTGCCGCGATCGGCGCGCTCCGCCGCTGGCCGGGCGAGGCGTTGGGCGAGATCAAGTCGATGCGCACGCATCCCGATTTCCTGCGCCAGGGCGCGGGGGCGCGGATCCTCGACACGATCGTCACCGCCGCGCGCAACGAGGGGCTGCTGCGGCTCGCGCTGGAGACAGGATCGGGGCCGGCATTCGCGCCGGCGCTGAAGCTCTATCGCCGGCGCGGGTTTCTCTCCGGGGGGCCGTTTGGCGATTATATCTCCAACGGCTTCAACCAGTTCCTCTGGCTGGATTTGCAGTCGGCGTAACCTGGATCACGTTGCCATCGCGATCCAGGGTTGTTGTTTGCGCGTGATTCTGGGCAAAACCCGGTGCCCGCTTTTTGCCATCACGCTCTAGAGCGGTTTCCGATCCTGCCGGATCGGTGAACCGCTCTAAGTTTCTGGATATTGGCGTTTTCTTAACCATCAGGTGAGTCCACCTGATTGGAAAACGCTCTAGAGCCGCGCGTGTCCGCCGGTCGAGCCGAAGCCGCCCTCGCCGCGTGCCGTCTCGTCGAGGGCATCAACCTCGACCCAGCCCGCGCGCACCACCGGCGCCAGCACCAGTTGCGCGATGCGATCACCGCGCCGGATCTCGAAATCCGCCGCGCCGAGATTGGCGAGGATCACCTTCAATTCGCCGCGATAGTCCGAATCGATCGTCCCCGGCGCATTGGCCACAGTGATCCCGTGCTTCAGCGCCAGCCCCGAGCGCGGCCGCACCTGCACCTCGAACCCATGCGGGATCGCGATCGCCAGCCCGGTCATCACCGCGTGCCGCCCGCCGGGCGCGATCACCACATCCTCGGCCGAGACGACGTCCATCCCCGCCGCCCCCTCGGTGGCATAGGCGGGCAGGGGCAGGCCGGCGCCATGCTCCAGCCGGCGGACCAGAACGGGCACATCCTCAGGCGATTTCACGGGCAATCCTCTCGACCAGCGCGGCGGCCACCGCATCCTTGGGGGCTTCGGGCAGGGTTTCCACCCCATCGGCGCGGACGATGTGGACGCGGTTCACATCCCCCCCCATGACATCGCCCGACACATCGTTGGCGACGATCCAGTCCGCCCCCTTGCGCGCGCGCTTGGCAACGGCGTGGGCCAGAACGTCGTTGGTTTCCGCCGCGAAGCCCACCACCAGCCGGGGCCGCCGCGCATCGGCGCAGACGCCGGCGAGAATGTCCGGGTTCTCGACCAGCGCCAGCGCCGGCACGTGCCCGCTGCCATCCTTCTTGATCTTGGAGGTGCCCGCGCGGTCCACGCGCCAATCCGCCACGGCGGCGACCATCACGGCGACATCGACGTCGCCCAGGGCCGCATCGACCGCCGCCTGCATCTCGCGCGCGGTCTCCACGCGCACCACATCGACGCCCGCAGGTGCGGACAGGGCCACCGGGCCGCTGACCAACGTGACCCGTGCGCCCGCCGCCGCCGCCGCCGTCGCGATCGCATAGCCCTGCTTGCCCGAGGAGCGGTTGGCGATGTAGCGCACCGGATCGATCGGCTCATGCGTCGGCCCGGCGGTGACCAGCACATGGCGGCCGGTCAGGGGTTTTGGCCCGAAGAACCCGTCGATCGCCGCCAGAATCGCCTCGACCTCGGGCAGGCGGCCCGGGCCGAACTCGCCGCAGGCCATCGCGCCGACATCCGGCGCCATCACCGCCACGCCGCGCGCGTGCAAGGTCGCGACATTGGCCCGCGTGGCCGCGTGTTCCCACATCCGCACGTTCATCGCCGGGGCGCAGAGCACCGGCTTGTCGGTCGCCAGCAGCAGCGTCGTCGCCAGATCGTTCGCCAGGCCGCCGGCCATGCGCGCCATCAGGTCGGCCGTCGCCGGGCAGACCACCACCAGATCGGCGGCGCGGCTGAGCTGGATATGCCCCATCTCGGCCTCGCGCGTCAGATCGAACAGGGCCGTATGCACCGGGTTTTCGGACAGCGCCGCCAGCGTCATCGCCGTGACGAAATGCGCGCCGGCATCGGTCAGCACGCAGGTCACCACCGCGCCGGCCTTGCGCAACCCGCGCACCAGCTCACAGGCCTTGTACGCGGCGATGCCGCCGCCGACGATCAGAAGGATACGTTTGCCCTGCATCGCGCGTGCTTAGGGCGTGTCGGGGGGTAAGGAAAGGGGCCTCCGGCGGCCAAGGGCGGGGGCCCTTGGATCCCGTTTTTTTATGTTGCGCATGGGTTCGATCATGCGCTCGCCGCGCCACCCAAATAAATGGGATCCAAGGGCCCCCGCCCTTGGCCGCCGGAGGCTTCTTGTCCTGTCAGGGCCCAACCGCCGTGCGCACCAGCGACCTCAGCGCCATCGGCGCGAACGCGAGGCCGACGAACAGCGCCGGCGTGATCATCGCGCCCCAGTAGAAATTGTCATCGCGCCCGGCGATCATGAACGCCACGCCATAGCCCATGTAGAGCAGGATGCCGAAGGCGCCCGCCGCGCTGCGCCACCCGGCCCAGCCGACCAGCATCAGGATCACCACCGGGCCCGCCAGCCAGTGCGGCAGGAACCGGAGATCCGAGGATAAAATGACGTTCGACAGCCAGCCATCGAGCCCGCGCATGGCAAACCAACTGGGCCCCAGCGGATCGCTGGGCAGCGTTTGCGCCGCGATCAGGTGCAGATGCACCGAGAGACCGACGCCAAACGCCGCCACCAGCGCGCACCAGGCAAAGGCCTCGCGCCCCGCGCCGCGCGCGCCATCGCGCCAGCGCCACACCGCCTGCGCCGCCATCAGCAGGACGAACGGCAACGTCAGCTCGCGGATCGCCAGCGCAAGGGCCGCCGCGCAGAACGCCGGCACCCATCGGCCGGGTCTATAGAGCCCAAACGATAACGCCACCAACATCCCTGCCCACAACTCGTGCAGCACGAAGTAGTACCGCGCCAGCCCCAGCGAGGCCCCGAGGAACACCAAAGCCGCGCCAAACCGGCGCTGCTCGGGCGAGCAACCCTCGGCGGCGAGCCTTTGCCACCAGACGTAGACGACCGAGGCCATCAGCGCCGCCGCCACCAGCACCGCCAGCGGCGCGGTGGCATCGCCCTCGGCGCCCATGGCGGCATCGAGATAGGCCATCGTCGGCATGCGCACGGCCAGGCCAGGCCGCACCGGATAGTGCTGGCGGCGATGCTCGGCGACGATGAAGCTGTAGTAGTTTTCGCCCGCGCGGATGCGGTGGACGGCGGTGTCATAGAGCGCCAGATCGCCGTCGCGCGGCCGTTCTTTGCCACCCGAGAGCAGGCTGGGCACGCTGGCCACCTCGCCATGGCCGACGGTTTGCGGCACCCAGGCCGAGGCGAGCAGCAGCAACGCCACCACCGCCAGCACCGCCCGCGCCAGACCCACCGGCAGGGCGGCAAAGCGATCCCAGGCCGGTGGCGGCGCGGCGGCGCCCACGCGGCGCGGCGCGCCATCGCCCGTTAAATAATGTGGCCCAAGATTTCCAGCACGCCCCATGCCACGACTCCTCCGGTCAGGAACGTGGCTACATATCGTGGCCAATGGTTAGGAAAGTATTCACCATCCTCCCACATCAGCGGAATGTGCGGCAAAGGCGGTGCCTCGGGCGCGCCGCCCTTGGGGGGGAAGCGCTCTTCGATGCGTTCCAGCAGCGCGGGCAGGCGGGAGAGCAACCCGCTGCCGCGCCGCAGGCCCTCGGCCAGCGCGGCCTCGGGGCCGAGTTCGTCGCGCATCCATTCGGAGACGAAGGGCCCGGCCACATCCCACATGTTGATCGTGGGATCGAGCTGGGTCGCCAGACCCTCGACCATCACCATGGTCTTTTGCAGCAGCAGCAGGTGCGGCTGGACCTGCATGTCGAAATCGCGGGTGATGGCGAACAGGCCATCGAGCATCTGGCCGACCGAGAGATCGGCCACCGGCTTGCCGCGCATCGGCTCGCCCACCGCGCGCAGGGCCGTCGCGAACTCGGCCTGCGAGTGGTAGGAGGGCACGTACTGCGCCTCGAAATGGATCTCGGCGACGCGCTGGTAATTGCCGGTGGTGAGGCCGTGCAGGATCTCGCCCAGCCAGCGGCGGGCGCGGCGGTCGATCCGCCCCATGATGCCGAAATCGATCGCGGCGATGGTGCCGTCCGGCTCGATGAACAGGTTGCCCTGGTGCATGTCGGCATGGAAGTAGCCGGCGTGGATCGCCTGACGCAGGAACGCCAGCACCAATCGCCGCGCGAGGGCCGGCAAGTCCACGCCGGTCGCCAGCAGCGCCGCGTGGTTGCTGATCTTGACGCCGTCGATCCACTCCAGCGTCATCACGCTGCCGCAGGTGCGGTCCCAGTCGATGGCGGGCACGCGATAGGTCGGATCGGCGCGCATGGCATCGGCCAGCTCGCTGGCGCTGGCCGCCTCGCGCCGCAGATCGAGCTCGCGCAGCGACCAGCGGCGGAAGTTGGCGATCACCAGCCGGGGCCGCAGCCGCGCCGCCTCCTCGCCGCCCAGCGCCTCGACATGCGCCGCCGCCCATTCGTAGGTCTCGATATCGCGGGTGAACTGGCGGGCGATGCCCGGGCGCAGCACTTTCACCGCCACCGTGCGGCCATCGGTGGTGATGGCCCGGTGGACCTGCGCGATCGAGGCGGCACCAACCGGCTCCTCCTCGAACGCGGCATAGAGCGCGGACAACGGCACGCCGAACGCCGTTTCCACCGCATCGCGGATCGCGGCGAAGGGCACCGGCGGCAAACTGTCCTGCAGGGTCAGCAGGTTGTTGGCCGCCTCCTGACCGACGATATCGGGGCGGGTGGCCAGCGATTGGCCCAGCTTGATCGCCGCCGGGCCGATCGCGCGAAACGCGCCGGCATAGTCCGGCACGCGCGGCTGGATCGTCCCGATCCGCGCGATCCGGCACAGGCGCCGCACCGGGGCGGGCGTCGTGCGGCCATCCTCGATGATGCGCAGCGCCCCATGCCGCGCCAGGATCCGCCCCCAGCGCAGCAGCCGGAAGATATGCGTCGCCGGACGGGTCATAAACGCATGTCCTGACATGCAAGGCTAGTGGCGGCACCGGCCCGGTTCTCCTGCCCGGACTGCCCTTGCAGTAGACTTGGGGAGGCCGGGCAGGGGGAGCGGGCCGGTGCCGCAAGCCCCGGGCGGATGCCCGGGGCGTACGCAACAAACACGATCAAACCTTCCAGCCCGAATGGATCGCCACGAGACCGCCCAGAATCGGCTCGACCTTGACCTGCCTGAAGCCGGCATCGGCAATCATCTGCGCGAACTGCGGCATCGGCGGGAAGCGGCGGATCGATTCGATCAGATAGCGGTACGAATCCGCATCCCCCGCGATCATCTGGCCGATGTGCGGCACCAGCTTGTGCGAGTACGCGTCATAGACCTCGGCAAAGCCCGGCCATTCGGTGGTCGAGAACTCGAGGCAGAAAAACCGCCCGCCAAAGCGCAGCACGCGGTGCGCCTCGGCCAGCGCGGCGTCGATCCGGGTGACGTTGCGGATGCCGAACGCGATCGTGTAGGCATCGAAGAACCGGTCGGGGAAGCTCAGCTCCTCGGCGTTCTGGCGGCTCCAGACGAGGCCGTCGAAGCCGCGCTTGATCGCCCGCTCGATGCCGACATCCAGCATGTCCTGGTTGATGTCCGAGACGGTGATGCCCGTCCCGTCCTCGCCCATGACATCGGCCATGCGGAAGGCGATGTCGCCCGTGCCGCCGGCCATGTCCAGAATGGACTCGCCCGCGCGCGGCTTCACCCGGCGCACGAACTTGTCCTTCCACAACCGATGCATGCCCACCGACATCGCATCGTTCATGATGTCGTACTTCTTGGCCACGCTGGAAAATACCGCGCCCACCCGGGCCTGCTTTTCCTCGGGGCTCACCTCCTCGTAACCGAAGGAGACGGTCTGCTGCTCGTCGTGCTCGCTCATGCGCCCCGCCTTAGGCGCATTTTCGGCGGGGTGCAAAGGCGGTCGGGGTGCAATGCGGCAAAAGGAAAGGGGGGCCGCCGGCGGGCCGGGGGTCTCGACCCCCGGACCCCCATGACTGTCTTGGTTGCGCGGGCCTTTGGCCGTGGGCCCGGCGGCGAAGCTGCAATATAGCCTGCGGCGCGGCGACGTTGCGTAACGCCGATCCGCACTCCAACGCCGACAAGGCATGGGAGCGCGAGGGGCTAGCCCCTCGCATAATCCTCTTCTCTCCCCTACATCGGGCCAACCATGCCCGAACTCCCCGAAGTCGAAACCACTGTCCGCGGCCTTGCGCTCCACCTCCAGGACCGCCGCATCGCGCAGGTGCAGGTCAACCGCCCAGACCTGCGCCGCCCGTTCCCCGAGGGGCTGGCGCAGCATCTGACGGGTGCGCGCATCGTCGGGCTGGGCCGCCGCGCGAAGTACGGCCTGCTCCATACCGACCGCGACACCACGGTCGTGTTCCACCTCGGCATGTCGGGGCGCTGGCGCATCGATCCGGAGGCGCCCGATCGCCACGACCACCTGATCCTCACCACCGAGGCGCCGACACATGTGCTGGCGCTCAACGACGCGCGGCGGTTCGGCAGTGTCGACCTGATCGCGACCGACAGCCTCGATACTTTCCCGCCCTTCGCCGCGCTGGGGCCGGAGCCGTTGGGGCCCGGCCTCACGCCGGCGCATCTGGCGCGGGCGTTTGCGGGGCGAATCGCGCCGGTCAAGCCGCTGCTGCTCGATCAGCGGATCGTGGCGGGGCTGGGCAATATCTATGTGTGCGAGGCGTTGCACCGCGCCCGGATCGCGCCCGAGCGGCCGGCCGGCACCGTGACGCCGGCCGAGCTGAAACGCCTTGTCCCCGCCATCCGCGATGTGCTGGCCGAATCGATCGCGGCGGGGGGATCGACGATCCGCGATTATGCGCAACCCAATGGCGAGCTGGGCTATTTCGCGGCGAACTGGCGGGTGTACGGGCGCGAGGGCCAGCCCTGCCTGACCCCGGCGCGCGGCAGGCCCGGCGCCTGCCCCGGCACCATCCAGCGCGCGCCACAGGGGGGCCGTTCGAGCTTCTGGTGCGCCACGTGCCAGCGGTGATCGGCGGGCCCCGCGTGACTCATCTGCTTGACGATTCGCCGGCCTGTCGCTAAGGGCGCCGCTTTCCGGCGGGCGAGACTTCGGTCTGGCCTCCGACCCCGATCCAGGATTTATGCCGCGCTGCGGCTCCACATCAAGGCCGCGCCGCGGCACCACAGAGGAAACACATGGCCAATACGCCGCAAGCCCGCAAGCGCATCCGCCGCAACGAACGCCGCGCCGAGATCAACGGCCAGCGCGTTTCGCGCATCCGCACCTTCGTCAAGAAGGTCGAGGCCGCGCTCGACGGTGGCGACAAGACCGCGGCGACCGCCGCTCTGGCCGAAATGCAGCCGGAACTGGCGCGCGGCGTGGCCCGCGGCGTGCTTCACCAGAACACCGCCTCGCGCAAGCTCTCGCGCCTGACCAAGCGCGTCGCCGCGCTCTGATCGGGGTGGGCGCGCGCCCCGTGGCGCCGCCCCGACCGATCGCCTGAACCTGGATATGCCGGGCCGGGGGGCTAGTCCCTCCGGCCTTTCTGCGCCCCGGCTTCGTGTCGATGCGGCGCGTGCGATCCACCGGTTCCCCCCGATCCCACGACCGCCCGCGCTGCGGGTGATGCCGCCTTGCGGCATGCGCCCTGCGCGAATCATCCCCGCCCGCCAGACCGTTGCGGCGCCTGCCGTTGCGGCCGCCGCCCTACGTCCGAACACGTGGCTGGCACCGTTTCGGCGGGGTCCTTGCCATGCGTTACCGACGTTCCCGATTTGCCCCCAGGGGGGCGGTTTGGCACCCCCCGAGTCCCATTCCGGGAAAGCTGTTGAAATCGTTGCGATTCGGCATTTTATCTGGAAAATGGCTTTATATTCATGCACTTAAGCGAAAATCCGCGATTCGCCGGCACCCCCGGGTGTCAAGCCAATTATTTCAGGCTGGTTGCAAAACCCCGCCTTGCCCTCGGCCTCCATCCGCCCCTAAACGGGGCTTGCCCGGCCACCGACGCCGGGCGAGTCACTCAGGAATGGCCATCACGCCAGGCCGGTTGCATGCCTTTGGGCCATGTTCCGGCGCGCTTATTCGTGCGTTATGCGCGGTGGGCGTCAGGTATGGAACGCAATGAGTGGTCCGGGGGTTCGGTGTCGCACCGCAAGGCGCGACGGGACGCAAGCGTTCATGCTTGGGGAGCGTAGAGCGTGATAGGAAATCTGTGGGAGCAACAGCACGGTCAGCCAGACCGTGCGACGGATGATCGTCTCCGCAATCCGGCGGAACCGGCATCCCCGCGTGCGGCAGAGCGCGCGACGGCAAAAGGAAAATCCTACACGATGCGAGCGGTTGAAGATCAGGATGCGGTCGATCTGGCGGCGGATTGGGCCGACATTTCCCAAGGCCTGCGCAAGGACCTCGGCCAGCAACTCCACACCCAGTGGATCCGTCCGATCCAGCTCGGCGCCTATTGCAAGGACACCGGCACGCTCGACCTGTTCCTGCCCACCGAATTCTCGGCCAACTGGGTCGCGGACCGCTTTGCCGACCGGCTGAGCCTGGCGTGGAAGATCGCCCGGCCCGAAGTGCGCAACGTCCGCATCTCGGTCCACCCCGGCCGTCGCAACGTCACCGAACTGCGCGCACCGCGCGAGACCCCGGCGCCGCGTGCGCCCTCGAACGACGCCGGCCGCGCGATCGGGCTGGTCTCGGGCGTGGCGGAGACCGTGGCGGCGGCGGGCGATTCGCTCGGTCTGGCCGCGATCGGGCTCGATCCCTCGCTGACCTTCCAGAGTTTTGTCACCGGCACCGCCAACGTGCTGGCCGCCAACGCCGCCCAGCGCATGGCCGCGATCGAGCCGCCGCAGTTCTCGCCTTTGTACCTCAACGGCGCGACGGGTCAGGGCAAGACCCACCTGATGCACGCCATCGGCCATGCCTTCCTCGCCACCCACAGCCGCGCGCGCATTTTCTACTGCTCGGCCGAGCGGTTCATGGTCGAGTTCGTGCAGGCGCTGCGCCAGAACCAGATGATCGAGTTCAAGTCGCGGCTGCGCGGCTTCGACCTGCTGCTGGTCGACGACATCCAGTTCATCATCGGCAAGGCCTCGGCGCAGGAGGAACTGCTCTACACGATCGACGCGCTGCTGGCCGAGGGCAAGCGGCTGGTGTTTGCCGCCGACCGCGCGCCGCAGGCACTGGACGGCGTCGAGCCGCGGTTGCTGTCGCGGCTATCGATGGGGTTGGTGGCGGATATCGCCCCGGCGGATATCGAGCTGCGCCGCTCGGTGCTCGAACATCGGTTGGCGCGGTTTTCCTCGCCGGCGGCTGTGCCTTCGGACGTCATCGAGTTCCTTGCGCGCACCATCAACCGCAACTTGCGCGAACTGGTTGGCGGGCTCAACAAGCTGATCGCCTATGCGCAACTGACGGGCCAGGCGGTGTCGTTGCAGCTTGCCGAGGAGCAGTTGACCGACATTCTCTCGGCCAACCGCCGCCGCATCACCATCGACGAGATCCAGCGCACCGTCTGCCAGTTCTACCGCGTCGACCGCACCGAGATGGCCTCCAAGCGGCGTACCCGCTCGGTCGTGCGGCCGCGGCAGGTGGCGATGTACCTCGCCAAGGTGCTGACCCCGCGCTCCTACCCCGAGATCGGGCGCAAGTTCGGCGGGCGCGATCACTCGACCGTGATCCATGCGGTGCGGTTGATCGAGGACCTGCGCACGCGCGACGCCGATATGGATGGCGATGTGCGCTCGTTGCTCCGGCAACTGGAAAGCTGAGCTTACAACTCCGGGAAAAGCTGTTGATGGGCGGTGCGCAAGGGTGTGCACCGCCTGTTGGCATGTCTGTGGATAAGCTGTCGAAGAACAGTGGATATGCGAGGGGCACGCTCCTCGCGCTCCCATGACTTGTCAGCGAGGCGCCTCACTGGCGGGCGAAAACATCAAAGGCGGTTGACGCCGTAACACCGTATATTCATCGTGAGCGGATGTTAGATTGGCTTCTTAATAACCATCGACAGATCGTCGGCGCCAGCCGCTGGATTCTCTCATTTGGTGCCTTCGCACTTATGATAGTCGCGGGCCTTCCGCATAATCCCATCGACCATATCATTACCGTGCTTTGCATGATCGGCGTTGCGATTGTTTTTGCCATCTGGCTCGGCGTTGTGAGCGTCACACTCGTCAGCCCTGGCGCATTGGAAAAATGGCGGCGCCGCCGCAATTCACGCTGAGACAGTCCGCGCCGCATTTTCACGCGCGATGCCCGTCGGCCCACTCCACAAAACAAACGGGATTGCAAAGGGCCCCCGCCCTTTGCCCGCCGGAGGCCCTTTCTCCCCCTGAAACAGGCTACCTCTTCGCGCGTGCCGGCATATAAAGCGCGCGGCTTTCGGCGCCGATCCGCACCCACAGCATGGCCGCGTTCAGTGCCGAGAACACCAGCGCCACCCAGACCAGCCCGAACGCCATCGGCAAGACGAAGATCTCGCCCACAACGACGCAGTAGTTGGGGTGCCGCAGCCAGCGGAACGGGCCACCGGTCACCAAGGGGGCGCCGGGGAGCACGATGATCCGCGTCGTCCACCGCTCGCCCAGCGTCGCCAGTACCCAGACGCGCAGCGCTTGTAACACCACGAACACGGTGATCAGTGGCCAGACGACCGCTCGGCCGCCGACCGTGGCCCAGAGCACCGCCAGCCATGCCGTGTGCAGCGCCACCATCGTGGGATAGTGCGCGCGCCCGATTTCGACCGCGCCCTGTGCCCGCAACGCCCGCGTGTTGCGCGCCGAGATCACCAGTTCGGACAAGCGCTGGGCCGTCACCAGCGCCATGATGACATAGCCGATCATCAGGCCGCGCGTCGCAGGGTCAGGCTGCTGGCGGTAAAGCCCGGCCCCAGCGCGGTCAGCACCGACAGCGGCGGCAGCCCCTGCGCGCGCATCCGGTCGAGCACGAAGAGGGCCGTGGGGGCCGACATGTTGCCGTGATCGCGCAGGACGTCGCGCTCGTGATCGAGTGCGCCCTGCCCCAGCGCCAGCGCCGTCTCCAGCGCGTCGACCACCTTGGCGCCGCCGGGGTGGCAGATGAAGCGGTCCACCTCGGCCGGGTGCAGGCCCTGGGTCGCCAGCATCTCGGCCATTGCCGCGCCGAAATGCCGCCGCGCGAAGGCCGGGATCGCCCGGTTCAGCACCACGCCAAACCCCTCGGGCTCCATGCGCCAGCCCATGATGTCCAGCGTATCAGGCCAGATCTTCTCGGCGTTGCCGGTGATCTGGACAAAGCCCTCGTCGCCCACGCGCACCACGCAGGCCGCCGCGCCATCGCCGAACAGCGCCGCCGAGATGATGTCCGCCTTGTCCGGCGCGGTGGTGCGCAGGGTCAGGCTGCACAGCTCGACCGTGACGAACAGCACCACCGATCCCGGCGTCGCGCGCGCCAGCCGGCTGGCGATGCCCAGCCCCGACACGCCCCCCGCACAGCCCAGGCCGAACACCGGCACCCGCGCCACATCGTGCCGGAAGCCCATGCGCGTCAAGGCGCGCGCCTCCAGGCTGGGCGTGGCGATGCCGGTGGAGGAAACCGTCACCACCGTATCCACCGCCTCGGCCGGCAGGCCCGCCTCAGCCAGCGCCTTTTGCGCCGCCGTCACGAACAGATCGACCGCGACCTCCAGATAGGCCGCCGAGCGCGCGGGAAAATCCTGCGGCTGGCGATACCACTCGGCCGGCCGCGCCAGTTGCCGCCGCACCACCCCGGCATTGGCGAAAACCGCCGTCATGCGCTCGAAGTCGCTGAACCCGGCGGCCATCAGTTCGCGCGCGATGTCCAGCGCGGTGTCCTGGTCCATCACATGGGCCGGGTTGGCCGTGGCCAGCGAAAGCAAGGTTACTGGATATGTCATGCCCGTCCTGTCTGGGCATGCGCCCGTAAAATGTGTGATCCCCTTGCAACGATCGGGTACAGGGCGTGTTCCTCGATAGAGTTCATCACGCAGGGGCCCGCGCCCCATCAGGAGCATTCATGGCCCAAGCCGACCTGCCGGATACCACGCACCCGGCCGGCTCCGCCAGCCTGCGCACATGGGCAGGTTTCGTGTTCATGTCGCTGGGCATGTTCATGGCGATTCTCGATATCCAGATCGTCGCCACCTCGCTGCCGACGATCCGGGGGGCGCTGGGGATCGCGCCCGATCGCATGGTGTGGGTGCAGACCGCATATCTGACCGCCGAGATCGTGGCGATCCCGCTGACCGGCTATCTCACCGGGCTGCTGGGGATGCGCTGGCTGTTCGTGGTGGCGCTGGTGGCGTTCACGCTGGCCTCGGTGGGGTGTTCGGAGAGCGGTACGTTTGCCGGGCTGATCGGGTGGCGGGTGGCGCAGGGGTTTGCCGGGGGTACGTTGATCCCGGCGGTGTTCGCGGCGGTGTTCCTGCTGTTCCCGCCGCGCCAGCAAGGCATCGCCACCACCATCGCCGGGGTGGCGGCGGTGCTGGCCCCGACCATCGGGCCGATCGTCGGTGGCTGGATCACCAAGACGTGGTCGTGGCACTGGCTGTTCCGGGTGAACATCGTGCCGGGGATCGTCGCGGCGCTGGGCGCGGCGATGCTGCTGCGCGGGGCGGCGTGCAACCGGCGGGTGGTGCGCGCGGTCGATCCGCTGGCGCTGGTGGCGCTGGCGGTGGCGCTGAGCGCGCTGGAGATCGGGTTGAAGGACGCGCCGGGGCTGGGTTGGGGCGCGCCGCGGGTGGCCGGGTTGCTGGCGCTGGCGGCGGTGGCGGGGGTGGTGTTCGTGGCGCAGACGCTGCGCTCGGCCGCGCCGCTGGTGGAGATCCGCTGCTTTGCCGACCGCAACTTCACCATCGGCTGCGCCTTCAGCTTTGCGCTGGGCTTCGGCTTGTTCGGATCGACGTACCTGATGCCGTTTTTCCTGGGGCTGGTGCGCGGGCACAACGCGCTGGAGATCGGCGAGATCATGCTGGCCACCGGCATCGCGCAACTGGTCTCGGCGCCGGTGGCGGTGGCGCTGGAGCGGCGGATCGATCCGCGCTGGCTGACGCTGGCGGGGTTTGCGGTGTTCGCCACCGGGTTGCTGCTCAGCACGCGGCAGACGGCGGAGACCGATGCCGCCGCGATGCTGGTGCCGCAAGTGGTGCGCGGGGCGGCGATCATGTTCTGCCTGTTGCCGCCGACGCGGATGGCATTGGGGCTGATCGCGCCGGGGCTGGTGGCCGATGCCAGCGGGCTGTTCAACCTGATGCGCAATCTGGGCGGGGCGATCGGGCTGGCGCTGATCGATACCGTGATCTTCAGCCGCAGCGCGACGTATGCCGCCGACATTTTGCGCCAGTTGCGCGCCGGCGATGTGGCCACGGCGGTGGCGATCGGCATCCCGCGCGATGCCTTCATCGCCCAGCGCGGCCAGCCGATCGATGCCGACACCGCGCAGATGCTGCAACCACTGGTGGCGAAAGCGGCGTTGGTCCACGCGATCAACGATGCCTGGGGGATGATCGGCGGGATCGCGGCGGTGTCGGTGGTGTTGGTGCTGCTGGTGCGCAAGGTGCCGCGCGTGGCGTGAGCGCGGCGGGGGTTCAGGCGTTTGATGGAGTGAAGGGCACCACAAAACCCGTGCAAAGATTTGTTTTATAAGAAAATTCCGCAGTGCGACAAAATTTTTGGCCCCGAGGCTTGCCCCCACTCCCTTTCCGTAAATCGGGTTCGAAGCATAAACCGGTGCCGCTTGAGGCTCACAGGTTTGTCCTGAAACCACCAGGCGTTGCCGCGCGACTTGCTCCACCCGATGGGGAACCCCCATCGGGGGTGAGGTGCGAGCTTTCGCAGGCCGCGCATTCAAAGCGGATAGGCTGGGGGACGGCGGAAACGGGTTTGAGACGGGAGGCCGTGGCATTCCTCCGTCAGATGATGTCAATCGGCGTCCAAACGGGACCCACTATCGGCGTGCAAAAGGGGACCACCTTGCGTCGTTGCGCTGGGGTTGATGCCGGGCGCGGATTTCGCGCTGGGGCTGGCGTAGGGAGGGCGTAGCCCGA
>Ga0302187_10000161_pt1 | contig 64598 bp, 52 predicted proteins | sample II_Bog_E1_3_FD_202120 | JGI IMG/M metagenome (GOLD analysis project Ga0302187, IMG submission 202120) | Peat permafrost microbial communities from Stordalen Mire near Abisko, Sweden - II_Bog_E1_3 | ecosystem: Environmental > Terrestrial > Soil > Wetlands > Peat | place: Sweden: Abisko...
TGAACTTGCATTCCAGACAAACGGAGCGCAAGCAGAGCGCGAATCTAGCTAAGTTATTGATTTTATGGTGGACGCGGTAGGAATCGAACCTACAACCTGTCGGTTAAGAGCCGAATGCTCTGCCAGTTGAGCTACGCGTCCGTGCCACCAGAAAAAACCGTGCGGCGGAGTTGGCGCGCGGCTGGAGGGGATGGAATTCAACCCTTGCTCCATCAAAAATATATCACAGATGCAGGGCCGATTCCAAACGCGCGCGCTGCCTGCCGAGTGCGCTAGAAGTTGAAGGCCAGCCCGGCGCGCACGCTGCGCTGCTGCTGGGCAAAGATCAGCAGCGAACCATCGCTGAGCAGATAGGGACGGTAGCCCTGAGCCAGCAGGTTGCGCAGGTCCAGCAGCGCCTCAAAGCTGCCGCAGCGGATGCGCCGCAGATGAACGGTCTGCCCCAAATGAAGGTTGATATAAGGCTCCACTGCACCCTCTTCGTAGGGATCGACAGGGGTTACCGAGTTCTCCGGCTGCCAGCGATAGCTGGCGCGCCAGCGCGTTCCCGCGCCGTCCAGCGTGCCCGAGAGCGAGAGCGAAAAGGCCTGAGTTCGCCGGGGATGCAGCCCGTCAAGCAGTTCAAGCAAGGAGGCAGGCGAGGCCCCCGAGGCTGCCGTGAAGACCAGGGCATCGCTATTGGCATACTCGATGCGGGCGCGCAGGCCCTCGGGCAACTGGTGCTCCAAGCTGGCCTCGGCGCCTAAAGAGGACAAATGCGGCCCGGCCGCGCGCAGCAACCCGCTCTCCGGATCCAGCAGCGCCGCGGAGTCTGCCGCTTTTCCCGCGGCCAGATGGCTCATCGCCTCCACCGCAGGATTGTCGACACTGTCGTCGAGAACCAAAATCGTGATTTCCGACCGATCGGTCTGCCGCTCCCAGCCGATCTCCTGGTGCAATCCATCTTCGATGGCCAATGCGCCGTTGCGCGCGGAGAGCGCGGGCAGCCAACTGCTTGCCTCCGAGTCGTCCTGATCCGCCGCGCCGGGCAGTTGCGTGCGCACGCGGTAGCGAATTCCACTATTGCCACTGCGCCAGTTCACCGAGGCAAAGGGCAGCAGCTTGGAGACAGTATCTGGAGCATCGCCGGAGAGCCGGGCCACAACCCCGCTCGAGCCCGCTTCCACCTGGACGGCATCACCCAGATGAATCGTCTCCGAGGCGTTCACCAGCAGCTCCACCAGTCCATTCAGCGGCTCCGGGCCGGTGCTCTCGATCTCGGGATGAAAGGCCACGGCGGCCACCGACTGCAACGAGCCGGCAAAGCCCAGTTGCTGACGCACGCCGGCCATCGACTCGACACTCGCGTCGGCGCCGGAGTCGACGGCAACGCTGGCCATCAGCTCGCGCCGCTGGTTGGGCCGGCTATCGATCGCCGCCGAGAGGCGCTCGCTGCTCTGGGCAAAGACATTCTCCTGGCCGGAGGCCTCCAGGCGGGCCTTGAGCTTGGGGCGGGCATCCGTGTTGCCCTCGACGACCACCAGCGGTCCGTCCTCCAGCCATCGCAGCAGCGGGCGGTTGGCCGCCGAGCGCAGCGTCCAGGCCCAATCCTCCGCCTGCGTCTTGCCGGTGCCCGGCTCCGCCGGCAACCATTGCATCGCCTCGTACAGGCTGTTCAGGGTTAGATTGACGATGGTCTTCGAGCGAATCCGCAGGTCTTCGCGCAAGGCGGGAAGAAACCAGGCGCCGGTGGCCTTCAGCGCATAGCGCCCGGGCTCGACCGAGGAGAACGAATAGCTGCCGGCGGCGTCCGTATAGACGCTGGCGATCACGCTCAGATTCGGGCGCAGCAATTGGACTTCAGCGCCGATCTGCGGCACGCCCGACGAGTCGCGCACCACTCCGGAGACCGAGCCGGTGGAGGCCGCGCGCGCCGAGCCGACGATGGAAACAATCAGCAGCGCGAAAACAACGAGATGGAATCGGTGCGGCGTCACTGTCCAAAAAGACCTGGCGGCGTCACTGGCATCCTTCACAGAGCAATACTCCGCACGGCTGCCCGGATCTAACGCCCGGTCCTGATGCTGTGGGAGCTCCACGCTATTCAACGACAAAGGGCGCCGACTGCGCAAGCTCCTGCTTCGAGATCGCGTCGATCACCTTCACCGTCACCTTGTATCTTCCCGGCTCCAGCCCCGCCATCGGCAGCGACTTCTCCACCGTGATCTGGTCGCTGTGCGATCCCAGATCCTTGGAATCCACCTGCTTTTCGAAGACAACAGTTTCCGTGGCCGCGGCGGCTGCCGTGGCCGGGTTCACCTTCACAATCTGATAGGTTACCGTGGCCTGATTACTCTTGCTGGTCTCGTCGATGCCCAGGTTGTAAAACTGAACCCAGAAACTCAACTGTTGCGAGCGCTGGAATGTGACCGGCGGATTGGGATTCCTGGCCGTCGGCGTGCTCACGCGCGGACGGAGGAAGGTGTTGCCGATGATGAAGTTTCCGCTGCCGATCTCATGCGAGGAGACGGTCTTCATCTGATCGGCCAGGATCAGCGTCGAAGAGCCCAGCTTCTCGTCGTGATAGGTGGGAACTTCGATTCCGCGCCCATAGTAGCCTTTGTGGTCCGGATTGTTCACGTCCTTGATGGCGATATCCAGCCGGTAGAGTCCCGGCATCAGCGGCAGCGCCTTCCAGTAGACCGACTGGTGATCGAGGGCCTTTTCCAAAAGCTCCGAAGGCTCCTCCACCTGCACCGTGTCCTCAAAGGTCTGCACCGTCTTGTGGGTCATCGTGGCCACGCGCCCAAGAATGTTGACATATCCCTTGGAGACGCCATCCTTGGTCTCGAAGGTGATGTCGCGGTTTTTGATCTGCACGGTGATCGGAACCAGCACCGCGCTCTCAGTCACCTTTACATAATCCGTGCGCACATCGAAGGGAAAGATCGGACCGGTCAGAATCTTGTGCTCGGAGATGAAGGCGTCCAGATCGGCGAACTTGACCGGCGGCGGCTGAAAGAGCTTCTCCGCCAACTCCATGCGGTTGAAGGAGTCCGACTCATGGGCGTTCTTCTCCTGCTTGCTCAGGCCCAGCGATTCCAGGCCGTCAAAGCGATACTGCTTCCCGCCGCCCATCTGCTCGGCCATCGTCAGGCCGGCGTTGGCAATGTGCGCCATCGCATCCTTGGCGCCGCGATCGATGGTGAAGCGATACTCGCCGCACATACAGTCGTCCACAAACTCCAGCTCGACATTTTCGCCGATCCCCTCCAGCTCGCGATAGCGCCAGACTTCAAAGGGATAGGTCTCCGTCTCGCCGCCGCCTTCGCTCACCGGCCGGTCATACTTTCCGCCCGAGGCGTGCGAGGTGATCTCATCCGGCTGTCCGAAGTTGATGTAGATGTGGCCGCGGTCGGTCTTCCATCCCGGCTTGCCGGCGGCAAAATGCTCGTTGGCATAGGCAATGCGCCGGTAATGCTCCTCGCGGAAGGTATTCTCCGGCGAATCCGGATCGGGGTTGCGCCGCTGCCAGAACTGCTCGATGAAGGCCTCGCGCTCCTCGTCGTTGCCCAGACCTTTGAAGGCCCTGCGCTCTTCATCCGTGATGATGTAGGCCACGTCCTGCTCCAGCCAGGTCTTGTACGCGCCCTTGATCTCCTGGCGCACCGCCTTGCGCGCCTCCCGCTTCTCCTGATCCGTACGCTCCCGCTTCAGCGGGTCAACATCCTCGGGCGTTGCCGAGGGGCTCGTGGCCGCCGGTAGGGTCGGCGCGTTATTCGTCTGCTGGGCGCGAAGCACGGCGGCGGGAAGAAAAACCAGGCCGCATCCAACAGCAGCAATCAGAAGAAAAGTGCGGTTCTGCGTCATGTTCCTTGAAGACTCCTGCAAACCCTCATTCTACGGCTTCCCGGTGGGCCGGGCAACCGGCGATCAAGAGGGCTGCCTCTTGGACGCCCACGGCAGGCGAACGAGAGCGAAGGCAGCTTCTATCCGGCCCACAAGTTCCATGACCCGCCCATTCCCGCGTAAAGGGGCGGAGATGGCGGATACCGTGTTGCAAAACCGACGGTCCGGATGAGAAATTTCTTTGTAAGACAAATGTAAGACAGAAAATTCGGCCACCCATCAGCATCCTCCGCTGCTCATCTTTCTCGATTCAGCACACCAGAGTGCACCTATCCACTGGATTCCTCCTTACCATCCGTGGCTTCCCTGCCCTTTAATGACCTGAGTTTGAGACCTGCCGGGCCGCTCTCGCGTCCAAGAAACAAGTCCATTCAGAGATCGCGGGCCGGAAGACGGGCAACCGCGAGCGCAGGAGCCGGCTGTAGCCCGAGGGAACCGGACGAGCGGCGATTGCGTACACTGAATCGAAGAGACCTGGAGCTTAATTCTGGCATGAACATCAAAAAGATTCTGTTGATCTCACTCGCCGCAGTGGCCGTTGTCGCCCTCGTTGCTCTCTTCATCTGGCGGCAGCAGTCCGGTTACACCAAGGTTCTGACCGCCAAGATCGCGCGCCAGGACCTGACCACTGTGGTCAGCGGTACTGGCCAGATCAAGCCAACCACCTACGTCAACGTCGGCGCCAACGTCATGGGCCGCGTCACCCGCTTCTACGTCAAAGAGGGTGACTCGGTGAAGAAGGGCGAAGTTCTGGCCCAGATCGAGAATGTGCAGCAAACAGCCAACGTTGTTGGCCAGGAGGCGGCCATCGCCGCCGCCAAGACCGACATCTCTTCTTATATTGCCGCGGAAAAGACCGCCGAAGCCAATGTGGAACACGCCAAGGCCGATCTGGAGCAGAAGAAGCTCGATTGGGAGCGCGAGCAGGCCCTCTATCAGGCCGGCATCGAGTCCAAGGCAAACTTCGACGCCAAGAAGGCCTTGTACGACACTGACGTCGCCAGCGTGGCCCAGGCCGTGGCGCAGTTGAACCAGGCCAAAGCCCAGACCGATTCCGCGCGCGGACACCTCGGCACGCAGGTCGCCACGCTGCGCGCCAATCAGGATATGCTCGACAAGACCATCGCCAGCGCGCCCTTTGACGGCATTGTGACCAATATGCCCATCAAAGAAGGCGAGACGGTTGTGACCGGCATTCAGAACACGGCCGGCTCCACGCTGATGACCCTGGCCGACATGAGCGTCATCACCGCCGAGATCAAGGTGGATGAGACCGACATCGTCAGCGTCCAGCTGGGCCAGCCGGCCGATGTCACCGTCGACGCCCTGCCCGGCAAGGTCTTCAAGGGCCATGTCACGCTGGTCGGCGATCAGGCACTGCTGCGCTCGACCGGTCAGGCCACCTCCACCTCGACCTCCGGCACCGAGGAGGCCAAGGACTTCAAGGTCGTCGTCACCCTCGACCAGCCCAGCAGCGAACTCCGCCCCGGCCTGTCGACCACCGCCAAGATCACCACCGCGCAAAAGCCGGGCGTGATCGCTCTTCCCATTCAGGCGCTCGTCATGCACTCGCCCGACGACGACAAAGCCAAGGGCGGCGTGCAGGCCGCCTCCAGCGCGGCCGCCGTCAAAGCACCGGCGCAGCAGGGCGTCTTTGTGATCGAAGGCAAGAGCGGCAAGCTGCGCACCCGCTTCGTACCCGTTACCACCGGCATCACCGGAACAACCGACATCGAGGCGCTCAGCGGCATCAAGGAGGGCGACGAGATCGTCCTCGGCCCTTACAAGACGCTGCGCACGCTCAAAAGCAATACACTGGTCAAGCGGGATACCGCAAAGCCGATGGCCGCCGAGCCGGGCAGCGGCTCATAACCGGCAGATCTTCGCAGGCAAAGGACAACTAGCGATGGCATTGTTCGACACCACCACTGAAGTCGATACGCAAACCGAGCAGCGGCCCACCGGCAACGTCATCGTCGTCGAGGATCTCTGGCGCACCTACGATATGGGCTCCGAGCAGCAGGTGAACGCCCTGTGCGGCGTCAACCTGAGCATCCGCCACAACGAATATGTGGCCATCATGGGGCCCTCCGGCTCCGGCAAATCCACGCTGATGAATCTGATCGGCTGCCTGGATACGCCTTCCAGGGGAAAGTATTGGCTCAATGGCCAGCTGGTCAGCGAACTGGACGACGATCAACTGGCCCGCATCCGCAACAAGGAGATCGGCTTCGTCTTCCAGACTTTCAACCTGCTGGCCCGCGCCTCCTCACTGCACAACGTCGAGCTGCCGCTGATCTACAACGGCACCCCCGCGGCCGAGCGCATCGAGCGCGCCAAGCAATCGCTGACCAGCGTCGGCCTGGAATCGCGTATGTACCACAAGCCCAACGAACTCTCCGGCGGCCAGCGCCAGAGAGTCGCCGTCGCCCGCGCCCTGGTCAACAACCCCTCGATCATCCTGGCCGACGAGCCCACCGGCAACCTCGACTCCAAGACCGGCATTGAGATCATGGCGCTCTTCGATACTCTGCACGCCAAGGGCAACACCATCGTGCTCGTCACCCACGAGCCCGACATCGCCGAGTACGCCCATCGCGTGGTGCATATCCGCGACGGCCAGATCTTCAGCGACGAGCCCTCCAAGCGCTTCCGTTAGAGAATGCTCATCCGGAGCTGCGCTCATTCTGCGATGCACAGAGATTCTGAGCAGTGAGAATATCCCTGTCCTCCTGGGCGACCGTCATCAAATCTGTGCTCCTGAGCGGCCAACGCGTAGCAAAGGGAGTCGAAGGAGCTGCGGTTGTTCCTATTGTGGCATTTAGAGCATTTTCGCTTCACTTGTTGACATCAAGAGTGAGTCGAAGGTGGCTTTTTCTTGAGGAAAAAGCCACTTTTCTGCATGGATTCTGTAAACACCAGAATCGAAAATGCTGTAGAGCAAAACCACGATTTCCATGCCCAAGGCGTTTTCTAGAAGGTGTTGTTTTCTTGAGGAAAACAATACTTGAGTGCCGTTGCGCTGGGTACACCTATCGTGGTTTTGCTATACTGGCCTGCCGATCCCCGGCATCGGGGAACGATCCCCTGCGTTGAAGCCTTTGAAATCAAAGACAATTCCTCCCAATTCTCCTCCACAAATATTCAAACTCTTTCCCGTTCATGTTTTTTTTCCTTGTGCCGATGAAACCAGTGTCGGACATGGAAGTAGCTGCCCGGCCAGGGAGGCGAGGTGCGTTGAGAGCTATGCAAAATGCCGCTCAGTTCCAGCCTCATCCCCCGGCTCCGGCCTCCCGTCTGACTCTCGTCGAGGTCGATTCTCCCTCCGAATCCCAGCCCGTAGGCGTCAGCGCTGCCTGGCGCAAGCTGCTGATGCAGGCCGAGATGGCAGCTCCTCATGTGCAGGTGGCCGCGATCGAAGGCGAACACGGCTCCGGCAAGCATACCCTGGCCCGCTATCTTTACAGCCGATCGCCTTTGGCCTCCACCAGCTTCCTGCGCCGCGATGCGCGCGAGTGGCTGGTCACCGACGCCGATCCCGCCACGCTGGCCGGCTGCACCTACCTGGACCGGGTTGACCTGCTGGCGCCTCCGGGACAAGGCTTGCTTCTGAGCGTGCTCAAATCCCTCCAGGACCGTCCGCCGGGCCGCTTCGTTCTGCTTGCCTCCTCGCAGACTTCGCTGCGGCAGATGGCCGCGCAGGGCCTCTTGCTGCCCGATCTGGCCTTCCGCCTGACCGCCGTCCGCTTTGCCATTCCCCCCTTGCGCCAGCGCCGCGAAGACATCACCGTCCTCGCCCAGTCGCTGCTGGACCGCATCTGCCATCTCTATCAGCAGCGCCCTGTGATCCTCGGCCCCGGAACCCTGGCCCGCCTGCTGCAACACAACTGGCCGGGCAATGTGCGCGAGCTGGCCGCCGTCCTTGAAACTGCGTTGCTGGAAGCCGCGAACGGCGTCATCCGTCCCGACGACCTCGCCCTGCCCACCGGCATGGAAGTCTCGCTGGATGCCCAGCAGCAATCGGCCGCCCTGCACACCGACACCCTCAACCTGGACGCCGTCATCCAGCATCACGTGCAATATGTTCTGGATCTGAATCGCGGCAACAAGCTGCGCGCCGCCCGCCAACTCGGCATCAGCCGGTCAACTCTTTATCGCATCCTCGGCAACGAAAATATCCTCGCCCATTAAATAAATGCCCTCATTTCCCACGACGCGACACTAGCCCGTCGCGGTAAACTCGTCTTACGTCATGAACCTGAGCCTGCCTGAATTCATTCGCCGCTGGAAGGACAGCGAGTTGTCCGAGCGCGCGGGCTCGCATTCGCATTTCATCGATCTCTGCCAAATCCTCAACGAACTGCATCCGGCCGCCGCCGATCCCAAGGGCCTCGATTACGCCTTCGAGAAGCGCGTCAACAAAACCGGTGACGACAAGGGTTTTGCCGACGTCTGGAAGCGCGGCTTCTTCGGCTGGGAGTACAAGGGCAAGCATAAGGACCTCAAAGCAGCCTACCAGCAACTCTTCAATTACAGCGCTGACCTCGATAATCCTCCGCTGCTGGTTGTCTGCGACTTTCTTCGCTTCGAGGTCCACACCAATTTCACCAATACAAAGCCGCTGATCTACAAGTTCACCCTTGACGACCTGATGCTGCCCGCGCCGAATCCCGGCTCGGACCTATCCGCGCTCGATATTCTGCGCGCCGTCTTTTCAGATCCCGGCAAGCTCAAGCCGGGCGCATTCGAAGTTCGTGTCACGGAAAGGGCGGCGGAGGAATTCACCAAGCTGATTCCGAACCTGCGCAAGCCGGAAGCAGATAACGAGGCGCTGGCGCGTTTCATCATGCGGCTGCTCTTCTGCCTCTTCGCCGACAGCGTGGGTCTGCTGCCGGATAACATCTTCCGCAAGATGATCGAGGCGGATCGCCAGGAGCCGCGCAAGTTCGTACGCAAACTCAAGAATCTCTTCCGCGCCATGGCCCTCGGCGACGAAAGCTTCGGATACATCAGCATTCACCAATTCAACGGCGGACTCTTTCGCGCCGATGACACGACTGTCTTCGATCTGACGCATGAGGATATGGGCATTCTCCGCAACGCCTCGCAGTTGGATTGGAGCCGCGTCGAGCCGGCTATCTTTGGCACCCTCTTCGAGCGCATTCTGGATGAAGGCAAGCGCGCGCAGTTGGGCGCGCACTATACCAGCCGCGAAGACATCCTGCTGATTCTGGAGCCGGTGGTGATGGCCCCCCTGCGCCGCCGTTGGGACGAGGTCAAGGCCGGAGCGGAAGAGATCGCCGCAGCCATGGAGACCGCTAGCAACAGCTCCCGGGCCAAACTCCGCGCTCAACTGGAATCCAAGCTGCTGGATTGGATGGATGAACTGGCCAACGTGCGCATCCTCGACCCGGCATGCGGCAGCGGCAACTTCCTCTACCTCTCGCTCAACCTGCTGCTCAACCTATGGAAAGAGACGCAGGTCTTCTCAATCGACCACCATCTGGCATACCTGCCCTGCAAGGTCGGCCCCTCGCAGTTGTACGGCATCGAGACCAACGTCTACGCGCATGAACTGGCCTCGGTCGTGGTCTGGATCGGCTACCTGCAATGGCGCAAGGATAACGCCATGGGCGAGGAGGAAGAGCCGATCCTGAGGGTGCTCGACAACATCCAGCATCGCGACGCGATCATGGAACTCGACGGCAAGGGCAAACCGAAGCTGGATGCGGAGGGCAATCCCCGCGAGCCGGTCTGGCCCAGCGTGGATTTCATCGTCAGCAATCCGCCGTTCCTGGGTGGCAAGCTGCTACGCCGCAACCTCGGCGACACCTATGTCGATAGTCTCCTCAAACTCTATAACGACCGCGTCCCCGCCGAAGCCGATCTTGTGACCTACTGGTTTGAGAAAGCGCGGAGGATGGTCGAGCGCAAGCACGTCCGCGCCGCGGGATTGGTGGCGACACAGGGCATCCGCGGCGGCGCCAATCGCGAGGTGCTCAAGCGCATCGCCGACTCGGGAAGCATCTTCATGGCGTGGAGCGATCGCAATTGGATCAACGAGGGAGCGGCGGTTCATATATCCATCGTTGGCTTTGACGGCGGCGAACAGATGGAACGCACGCTGGATGGCGTTGCGGTCGATGCCATCAATCCCGATCTTACCTCCGGCGCGGATGCCACGCGCGCACGGCTGCTCAAGGAAAATGCCGGCCTCTGCTTCATGGGCACCACCAAGGTCGGAGCCTTCGACCTCGATCCGGAGACTGCGCGACGGATGCTGGCCGCGCCTATCAACCCGAACGGCAGGCCCAACTCCGATGTGGTGCGTCCCTGGGTCAACGCCCTCGACATCACGCGCCGCCCGCGCGGCATGTACATCGTCGACTTTGGCGTGGATATGCCGGAAGAAGAGGCAGCGCTCTACGAGATGCCGTTCGAGTATCTGAGAGTGCACGTGGAGGCCAAGCGGCTGGAGAATAATCGGGAGGGTTATCGTGTCAAGTGGTGGATTCACGGCGAACCACGAACGGATTACCGCAAAGCAACTGCAATGTTCAACCGTTACATCGCGACGCCTGGCGTTTCAAAACACCGTATATTCACATGGATGAAAGCAGAAATATTGCCAGATCATGCGGTTTTCGCCATCGCCCGCTCCGACGATTACTTTTTCGGCGTGCTGCATTCGCGCGTGCATGAACTTTGGGCGCGGGCGCAGGGGACGCAACTGCGCGAGGTGGAGAGCGGCTTCCGCTATACGCCCACCTCGACGTTCGAGACCTTCCCCTTTCCCTGGCCGCCGGGCAAGGAGCCGCAGGATTCTCCATTGGTCGAAGCCATTGCCGAGGCCGCGCGAGAGCTCGTTCACAAGCGCGACAACTGGCTCAACCCGCCCGATGCCGCGCCGGAGGCCCTGGCCAAGCTGACCCTGACCAATCTCTACAACAAGCGTCCCACCTGGCTGGAGAACGCCCACCGCAAACTGGACGAGGCGGTCTTCGCGGCCTACGGCTGGCCGGCGACGCTGACGGATGCCGAGCTGCTGGAGCGTCTACTGGCTCTGAACCGCGAGCGCGCCGACTCTCAGCAAAAATAGAGAACATACAATGTTCATCCAATGACTGGATGTCCCGCCCAGGCAGCGTCCTTCTTTTGCACTTCACTCGGGATTCCATCGATGGAGCGATGAAATTCCCTCCAAATAAAAGCGGCCCGCTTCTCGTCGAGAGGAGCGGGCAATCCCACCCTAGCCGCAAAAACAAATACGCGGCGAGGATGGGGCACCCAGTTGAGTTATGCCTTGGCAGAGGTGAGCGCGCCGAGGTCGGCGGCCAGCTTTTCCGTGGAGAAGGCTTCGATCAGATCGCCTTCCTTGAGGTCGTTGAAGCCACCCAGGCCGATGCCGCACTCCATGCCGTTGGTGACCTCGCGGGCATCGTCCTTGACGCGCTTGAGCGAGCTGATCTTGCCCTTGAACAGCTGCACGCCGTCGCGCATCACCTTGACCTCGGCATCGCGGCGGATGACGCCGTCTTGCACGCGGCAGCCGGCGATGGTGCCGACTTTGGGAATGCGGAAGACCTGCAGGACCTCGGCCCGGCCCGCATAGTTCTCGCGGAAGGTGGGATCGAGCAGGCCGAGCATCGCGAGCTGCATCTCGTCCTGCAGCTCGTAGATGATCGAGTGCAGGCGAATCTGCACATTTTCCTGCTGGGCCAGCTCTGCGGCCTTGCGCTCCGGACGGACGTTGAAGCCGATGATGATGGCGTTCGAGGCCGTGGCCAGAAGAACGTCGCTCTCGGTAATGGAACCGACGCCGGAGTGGATGACCTTGACCCTGACCTTCTCGGTGGACTTGAGGACGAGCGAGTCGGCCAGCACTTCGACCGAGCCGGTGACGTCGCCCTTGATGATGAGCGGCAGATCCTTGACGCCGGCAGTGCGAATCTGCTCGGCCAGGCCTTCAAGTGAAACGCGGCTGCTCTTGGCCAGTTGGGCGTCGCGCTCCTTCATCTTGCGATACTGGGCGATGCCCTTGGCCTTGTCGCGATCGGCGACGACCAGGAAGGTGTCGCCGGAGTCGGGCATGGCCTCGAGGCCGAGAACTTCGACCGGCGTCGATGGACCGGCCTCTTCCAGAGCCCGTCCGCGATCGTCAAAGAGGGCGCGGACCTTGCCGAAGGTGTTGCCGACAATGTAGGAGTCGTTGAGGCGGAGGGTTCCGTCCTGGACGAGAACGGTGGCGACTGCGCCGCGGCCGCGATCGAGCTTGGCCTCGAGAACCGAGCCGACGGCCTTGCGTCCGGGGGTCGCCTTGGGCGCTTTGACGTCGGAAACCAGGCAGATCATCTCCAGCAAACCGTCGAGATTGATCCGCTTCTTGGCGGAAACCTTGACGTAGGGCGTGTCGCCGCCCCAATCGTCGGGAACCAGGCCGCGATCGGCAAGCTGCTTCTGCACCCGGTCCGGATCGGCTTCGGGCTTGTCGATCTTGTTGACGGCGACGATGATGGGCACGCCGGCTGCCTTGGCGTGGTCGATCGCCTCGAGGGTCTGCGGCATGACGCCGTCGTCGGCGGCAACGACGATGACGACGATGTCGGTCACCTTGGCGCCGCGGGCGCGCATCCGGGTAAAGGCCTCGTGGCCGGGCGTATCGAGGAAGACGATCTCGCGACCCGAGGCCGGTGAGCCTTCCTTGGCGAACTTCACCTTGTAAGCGCCGATGTGTTGGGTGATGCCTCCGGCTTCACCGGCGACAACGTCGGTCTCGCGGATGGCGTCCAGCAGCGAGGTCTTGCCGTGATCGACGTGGCCCATGACGGTGACGACGGGCGCACGGGGAACTTCAAGCTCTCCCGTGTTTTCGGCCTCGAGAACCTCTTCGATGGCCTGATTGGCGATCTCTTCTTCGTAGCTGATGACCGTGGCCGCGGCGCCGAATTTGGCCGCCACATCCTTGACCATCTCGGCATCCAGCGACTGGTTGACGGTGACGAAGATGCCGCTCATCAGCAGGGTGGCGATCAGATCCTTGGCGCGGACTTCAAGCTTCTCGGCCAGATCCTTGACGCTGATGCCTTCGGTGACGGTGACCTCGCGGGTGATGGGCAGGGGTTCGCCGCCGTATTGCACCCCGCCGTAACGAGGCGGCGGCACAAAGCCCTTCATCGGGCCTTCCTTCGTCTTGGGATACTGCTGCTGGCGTCCGCCACGGCCGCGCGAAGGAGCGCGCGCGGGACGCGGAGGCGCTTCACCGGTGGAAGGCGCGCCGCCGGGACGGGGCGGTCCGCCGGGGCGCGGAGCAAAGCCGGGCCGTGCGCCAAAGCCGGGACGCGCGCCGGGTGCGCCCGTGGCTGCGCCGCCATAACCGCCGCCCGTGCCGGCGTAACCGCCGGGCGTTGTGCGGGTGGGATGCTTGGGGCGCGGGCCGCCGGCAAATTGACCGGGTGAGCCGGGCGCGCCGGAGTAGTTGCGCGGCGGATAACTGCCGGGCGCGCCGGCTGGGCGGTTGCGGTCGAAGATCGGTCGTCCGCGCTGAATGCTGCCCGCGGCGATTCCGCTGTTGGCCGATGCGGGCGTCTCGACGACCGGGGGCGCGGTGTAGACCGGACGCGGGCCGGTCTGCGGCATCACCATGCGCCGAGCGGGCGGCGCAGGCGGCGCCGGATGAACCTTGGGGCGGTGCGCGGGCTGGGCTGCGTCGGGCGCGGCGGCAGAGACCTGCGCAACTGTGGCGGCTTCAGAAACGGGCGCGGCCTGATCGGTCGACTCGCCAGAGTCCTTGACGGCAGCGGCGACTGTTGGCGCTTCCGCAGGCGCGGCGGGTGCAACGGCCTCGGGCGCGGCAACCGGAGCAGTGACAGGCTCAGCCACGGGCTCGGCGGGAGGAACGACTTTGGCGACCGGCGGCTTGACCACAACAGGCGGCTGGGCGGCGGCCGGACGATGCGCGGGCACAGCACCTGCCGGGGCCTTGGCAACGACGGCGCCAACCGGCGGACGCGAGGCGATGGCGGGCGCGGCGGGAGCCGAGACGATGGGCGGCGCGGAGCGGGGCAGAGGAACGATCTTGCGCGGCTCGGGACGAACGGCAGCGGCCGGGGGCGGCGCCACTGAAACCACCGGCGGAGTAGGCTTGGCAGGCACGGCGACGACAGGCGCGGCCGCTGGCCGATGCGGCAGACGGCTCTGCCGCGCCTCCTCTTCCTGCGCCTGCTTCTTGGCCAGCACGGCCTTCAGCACATCGCCGGGCTTGGAGATATGCGACAGATCGATCTTGGGCGCAACACTCTGCGCCGAGCGGCCGGCCTGCGAGCCGGACTGGCCTGCCGGCCGCGAGCCGCGCTCGAAGTGCTGCCGCACCTTGTCGGCCTCATACTCCTCCAGAGAACTGGAGTGGGTCTTGCCGGCGCCCAGGCCGAGCTCCGTCAACACGTCAAGAATCTGACGGCTCTTGACTTCCATCTCGCGCGCGAGATCGTTAATACGAACCTTACTCATCCGCCTCTTTTCAAATCGTCTTCCAAAGCCGTCAGATGCTCATAGCTACCTCTTGGCATTGGTTGAGTTTCAACGTTTCGTGATCGAACAAATCGGCTGCAAGTGCGGGGCGCATCTTACGCGCCATCCTCTTTTGCGGCCTCTTCGTCCGTTGTTGCGCTTTCAATCTTCTCCAGCAGCGACTCTTCGCGGCCTTGCTCGGCTTCCTCGACCGCCTCGGCAGAGGAAGATTCGACTTCCGCCGATTCGCTCACCGCTTCCTTGATGACCGAGGCCGCGCTCTCCGCTTCCGCCGCATCGGTTTCGAGAACCGCCTCGCGCTCTTCTTCGCCGACGGCGGCTTCCGTGCTCTCCGCCTCGGCGGGCACATGGCCCGCCTCGCCCTGTTCAAACTGGCCGAAGTAGTGGCGCACGGCGATGCTGATCTTCTCCAGCGTCTTTTCACCGATGCCGGGAATCTCTTCCAGTTGCTCGGGCGTCATGTCGGCCAGCGACTCGACGGTGGTGATGCCGGCAGCGACCAGCTTCTGGATAATGCCGTCGCCCAGCTCGCTGACCTGCTCGATCGGCGTGGAGGCTCCGCCGGAGAGAGCCTGCATCTGCTGCTCGACCTCCTGGCGCTTCTCTTCCTCGCTCTTGATATCGATCTTCCAGCCGAGCAGCTTGGCGGCCAGGCGCACATTCTGCCCCTTCTTGCCGATGGCGAGCGACAACTGCGTGTCGTCGACGATCACTTCGAGTTGCTTCTCCGTCAGGTCGGCGATGGAGACGCGGCTCACCTTGGCCGGCTGCAGGGCCTTCTCGGCGAAGGTGGTGATCTCCTCGCTGAATTCGATGATGTCGATCTTTTCGCCGCGCAGCTCGCGGATGATCGACTGCACGCGCATGCCCTTCATGCCCACGCAGGCGCCGACCGGGTCCACGTCCTTGTCGCGGGATTGGACGGCGATCTTGGTGCGCTCGCCGGCCTCGCGGGCAATCGCGCGGATGACCACCGTGTTGTCGTAGATCTCCGGAACCTCGGACTGAAAGAGATTCGAAACCAGTTCGGGCGCGGCGCGGGAGACGATCACCTGCGGACCCTTGGCCGCGCGATCCACCTTGAGCAGAACCACGCGCACCCGCTCGCCGATGGAGAACTGCTCCAGCCGCGATTGCTCGCGCTTGGGGCAGCGCGCCTCGGCCTTGCCAAGGTCGTAAATAATGTCCTGGCCCTCGATGCGCTTCACCGTCGCGTTCAGCACTTCCTTTTCCCGGTGGGCATACTCCTGGAAGACGGTGTCGCGCTCGGCCTCGCGGACCTTCTGGAAGATGACCTGCTTGGCCAGTTGTGCGGCAATACGGCCGAGCGGCGTGGTGTCGCGATAGAAGCGCAGCTCGCTGCCCACCTCCACCTCGGGAGAGATTGCCTTGGCCTCGGTGAGCGCGATCTGATTCAGCGCGTCCTCGATCGGCTCGTCGTCGGCCACGACGGTCTTGTAAATGTAGGCCAGAATCTCGCCCGTCTCTTTGTTCAGCTCGCCGCGCATATTCTCCTGCGTCTTGTAAAACTTGCGCGTGGCCAGGGCAATGGCCTCCTCGACCGCGCCGACGACGATGGCGGGGTCAATGCTCTTCTCCTGGCTCAAGAGCTCGATTGTCTGATACAAAACGCTGGCCATAACTCTGCTTGCTCTCTCGGTGTCGCTTGCGGCTTTCGCCGGTTCAGTTGATTGCGTTGAAGGGCGAGTCCCTTAGTCCCTCAGTCCCTTAGTCCCTCAGTCCCTTAGTCCCTTAGTCCCTGCACTTGCTAAATCTCCGGCACCAGTTGCGCCTTCTCGATGTTCTCGAGCGCAATCTCGACCGTGCCGACGCCGGCCTTCCGGCTCTTGCTGTTCTGCTTGACCGCACTCGGATCCAGCGTGATCGTCTCGCCAACCCTGGCCATCAGCCGTCCCTGCCAGTTGCGGTTGCCGCGAATCGGCTCAAACGTTTGCACCTTGACCAGGCAACCCTGAAAGCGTTCGAAATCCTCGGCCCGCTTCAGCTTCCTATCCAGCCCCGGAGAGCTGGCCTCGAGCGTGTACTCCGCGCCCGGAACCAGATCTTCCACATCCAGCAGCACGCCAAAATCGCGGCTGAACTCGGCGCAATCCTCGTGCGTGATGCCGGAGAGCTGCTCGACCTTGAGCTTGCCCGCGTGCGTCTCCTCGATCAGCCGCTCGGGGAGTTCTTTGCTTCCTTCTCCCACTGCCCCGGCTTCGATCGCCGCCTTCAGCTTCGCCCTGCCCGCGGCGTCCTTCTCCAGGTAAATCCGCAGGATGCGTTCCTTGGCCGTGCCGGCCAGTTCCAACTCGACCACCTCCAGCCCATGCGAGGCGGCCACGCGCTCCGCGGCCTTGCGAATTAGATCCAGCTTGACTGCCATCGTTCCCTACGGAGTCTGCCCCGTTCTACAGCAAAAACCAAGGAAAATGCCCCCGAAAACGGGGGATTTTTCCGCAAATAAAAAGTGGGCTGTAAGCCCACTCATCTCTCCGCCAGCCGGTGCGGTCACGGCAACTCCGGCGGACAAACGCGTCTGCATCCTTACAATAGCCCAACTGGACGGGAAATTCAATGAAAATGTGGAGAAACAGGGGAAACAGGGGATCAGGGAACAGCCGGGGCTACGGCGTACGACGACTCAGCCGCTGTCTTGACATCTTCCGCTTTTCCGCTAAACTGAAAGTATGTCTAGCGGAAGTTCAGTCGCGCCTTCAGTGGTGAGCCGGATCGGTCAACGGCGGCAGGTGGTCATTCCCAAGCGCGTCTTTGATGCGCTCAAGCTGCGCGCCGGGGATTTTGTCGAGGTGAGCGCCGAAGGCGGACAACTGCGGATGCGCCCCAAGCGGTTGGTGGATATTGACAACGACACTCTTTCAGCCAGCGAGGCGGTCACGGTTCGCCGGGGCCAGGCGGAGATCAGGGCCGGACGCACCCAATCCTGGCGGACGGTAAAAGATGAACTGGGCCGTTGAGCTTTCCGCGTCAGCCGTCAATGCGTTGAAGAAGCTGCCCCGCGACCGGCAAGAGCAGATCGGGCGCGCCATCGACGAGATGGAATTCGATCCCATAGCAGGCGATGTGATTCCGCTCAGGGGCAATGAATGGAAGAGCCATTACCGCAAACGGGCGGGAAGTTACCGGTTGATCTTCACCCTCGACCGAGAGGCCAGAACAGTCGCCATCTCAGCCATTCTCATTCGTTCCGAAAAGACGTACCGATAGTCCCTTGCAAGTTGCGGCACACGCCCACCAGGTTCCCCTCACCAGATGCGCCGCACGCCCAACTGATCCAGCAGCGGATCGAATCTACTAACTTACAGCCCGCAACTGTCGCAAAACAAGACAGCCGGCGCGTCGGTGGCCGTGAACGACCGTCCGCGCTCACACCCAAATCCGCTCCCGGATTGGCACCAAACCCTGCGCCTGCGTCTTCCATCCCCAAATCTCTGAATCGCGGGAAAGCGGCATTTCGTCCAATGGATCGATGCGCCGTCCAATTTGCTGAGTAACTTTGGTTGAGAGACGGAATTTTTTCTTGAAGTAAATTCCGTTTTTCTCCGATATAACAGGTACTGCGGTTCCGCGGATGCCGGAGTTGCAGGATAGTTCTGTATGCAAATGGAGGGCGATCTTTCTTAATGAAGCGCAGCCTCAAGCAGCGCATGCTGATCACTGTTGCCGCCACACTGGTGGCGGCGCTCTGCGGTTATGCGGTTGCCTATTGGATCGGCTATGAGATCGCTCTGCGGCTTTCCGCCGGCAGGCTCGGCCGCGAGGCGGCGCTCGCCATCGTCGAAACCGAAACCTATGCCCGCGACGACCACGCCGCGCTGGATGCGATGAACGCTTCATCCATTCCCCATTGTTCCCCGGAGGATATGGACTTCCTCCATCACCTGCTCTACCACCTGATTTTTGTGAAGGAGCTTGGCCGCATCCGCGACAACCGGATCCTCTGCTCCACAACGATCGGGCGCGATCATCTCTCCAGCGTCGAGCTACCCAAGCCGGAGTCGATCGGAAGCGACGGTGTGAGGGTTTACCGCGATCCGCAGTTCTTTGGATGGCCGAATGACAAGGTGGTCGCCTTGCAGGACGGCGATTCCTATGTGGTTTTATATCCCTTCTTCGAGATTCATCAGGACAGCGCTCCCATGCAAATTGCCACCACGGTGGTTGGACCGGAGCGGAAGCAGCCTCTTCTGGTGGTGAACGGCGCCCCGCAGCCCAGTTGGCCGCAACGGACGATGAATAGCGACTTCCGTATTGGCAGCTTCCTGTACTCCACGCGCTGCTCCCTGCTCAGCATCGACCACATCTGCATCACCGCCTATCTTTCAGTGCCCGACGCACTCGCACTCAACCGCGGCGAGATGAAGGCGATGGTTGTCATGGGCGGACCCATCGGCGGCTTTTTCGGCTTCCTGGTCGCCTTGCTCTACCGGCGCAACCGCAGCCTGGAAAGTCAACTGCGCCGGGCAATTCACAAAGATCAACTGCGCTTTGTCTACCAGCCGATCGTCGCCTTGGAGAGCGGAGAGATCGTGGGCGCCGAGGCCCTGGCGCGCTGGAGCGATGAAGACGGCGTGAATGTCCCACCCGATCAATTCATCAAAATCGCCGAGCAGAACGACCTGGTCGGCGAGATCACGCGGCTCGCCGTGCATCATGCCTCGCATGACTTTGCACAGCTCATCGGCACCCATCCAGGCTTCCACCTCAGCGTCAATGTGGCGGCCGCCGATCTGGCCGATCCGCACTTCCTGCCCATGCTCGACGAAGAGATTCTTCGCGTCGGCATGAAGCCGGAAAACCTCTCCATCGAGATCACCGAAAGCTCTACGGCCCTGCGCGAGGCGGCCATCGACACCATCCGTCAATTGCACGAACGGGGCCACCAGGTGCATATCGACGACTTCGGCACCGGCTACTCCAGCCTCTCTTATCTCAACGATCTCTCCGTCGACGCGATCAAGATTGACCGCTCCTTTACCCAGGCCATCGGCACCGAGTCGGTCATCCTCTCCATCCTGCCGCACATCCTCTCAATGGCCGAGGCGCTGCACCTGCGGGTGATCGTCGAGGGCATCGAAACCTGTCAGCAGTCGGGATTCTTCCGCTCCAGCGCGACGCAGCATATCCTCGGTCAGGGCTGGCTCTTTGGCCGCCCCGTCACCGCCGAGCAGTTTTATCTCCTCCTCGCCGACAACGAACGCTCGCAGGAGGCGATCGCCGCGGGCACGGAAAGCCGCCGCGATCCCTGCGCCGCTTGACAGCCGCCGCCCAGTCGATGAGATTGTTGATTGCAGGCGCACGTACTTTTTCGCCGCGCCCATCGGGATTTTCATGGACTCCTACGACGAAACCGAAGCCAATCCGCTGGAAGCCAATCCTCTGGAGCCGCTGGAGCAGGCCTTCTGCGATCAACTGATGGCCTGCCTGAATGAGGCTGCCCGCGGGCGGCGCGGTCTCTTCTCCGATTTGGCGCTGGTGGGCGACGAAGAGGAAGGATGGCCGGAGGCCGAGCGGCTGCGCGAGCTGGCCCTGGCGTTGCAAGGCATTCTGACCCAGAGTGAGCGGCGCAACTCGCTCTGCGATGAGTTCCTCGATCTCTGCTCCATGCACGGCGAAGCGCATCCCGGTGAACGCAGGCTCGCGCGGAGCTTTCTTGAGCGCATCGAGCGCGGCGAGGTGGGCGAGCAGCCGGAAGGGGCGAAGCTGCCGTGGTGATCCTGCACGCATTCCTGGCGCTCGTCACGGGCTTTGCCGTCGTCATCCTCGCGCAGATGGCCTTCGACGCCCTCACCCGCCTCGAACCCGGCTGGGCAAGCGAAGAAGGAAAGCGCCAATTGAGTTATCGCTTCGTGCATCTGGGATCGTCCTTTCTCTCCGCGGCCTCGGGCGGCTATGGGACGGCCTGGGCTGCGGCGACCAATCCTCTGGTGCATGCGCTGGCGCTCGCGCTCATTGTGCTGGCTCTGGCCGCGCTGAGCGCGTTGCAAACCAAGGGCAATCAGCCGGTGTGGCTGCAACTGGCGCTGGTCGCAATCGCGCCCCTGGGCGTGCTGGCCGGGGGACTGGTGCGGCTGCGCGTGCTGGGTATTTTATAGCTGCTTGTTTGATCGATTGCGTCAGTAATTTTTGTGCAAGAATCGGCATAACATCCAGGCCAATCGCGCCGTCGAATCATTCGAACGGATAGACAGGCTCAGTCTCTGCACGGTGCAATGCCTGAGAGCGCAATGGAATCGGATGGCCAATCGAAGGGTGGGTGGAATATGAGGAGATTGTTGTTGATCGTCTTGCTGGCAGGCCTTGCCCTGCCGGCACTTGCCAAGGAAGAGGCCAAGGCCGCGCCGGTAACCGTTGCGCAACTGGAGCAGATGCTCACCGAAGCACACGGCAGCCCGGATGCGGATCTGGCACAGAAATTGGCAGGAGTTGTACTCACAGAGCGGCTGAATATGGTCAAGCTCGCCGAATTGAAGGCGGCTTTACCGGGCGACAAATCCCGCGAGCAGTTGGTCATGCTGGCCGATTCAGCGGCATTCCTGCCGCCGCCCAGCACGGAGATTCCCGCCGACGCCCCGCCGGATCAGGCCGCGGCGCGCCAGATGCTGACGCAAGTTGTCAATTATGTGAATACCACCACGCGCCAGTTGCCCAATTTCCTGGCTGTGCGCGAGACGACCGGCTTCGAGGACCAGCCGCAATCGGATGAGCTGGGCGCGACCGGCATCACTTCGGTGGCGGCCATGCCGCTGCACGTGGTCGGCAAATCCAGCCTCCCGGTGACCTATCGCGACCACCTGGAAGTGGTCGATACAAAAGCCGCGAAGCATGGCGCTTACACCGGCGGACTGACCTCCCACGGTGAGTTCGGACCCATCCTTGGCCTGGTGGTCTCCGATGCGCTGCATGGCAAGATCACCTGGGGCCGCTGGGAGCAGGGCGCGGGCGGCAAGGCGGCGGTCTTTCTCTACTCGGTTCCCAGCGATAAGTCGCATTATCCGGTGCAGTTCTGCTGCATTACGGAAGGCTTCAACAATGACGGAACACTGGACAAGAGCGTATTTCGGGAGACCGTCGCCTATCACGGCGAGTTGGCCTTCGATCCCGCCGATGGATCGATCCTGCGCATCACCATGCAGGCCGATCTCCAACCCGGCGAGCTGGTATCCGAGGCCGGCATTCAGGTCGAGTACAGCCTGATTGACATTGCGGGAAAGAAATACACCTGCCCGGTGCGCAGCGTCTCTCGCTTGAAGGCGCATACGGCGCATCAGACAGGCGCAACCTCCCGCTCGAATTACAAGGGCGCGGAGACGACCTACCTGAACGACGTCGCCTTCAATCAATACCACCGCTTCGGCTCGGAGACCAGGATTATGAGCGACGAGAGCCTGAACCCCGGTATGCCCGGCGGCCCGTCGTCGGCCGATTCAACGTATGCCCCGCCGTCCAGGTCAGTGAACCACTGATCGCTTAGCAGGGCAAGCTCTATCCGCGCTCGTGCTCCAGCGGCTACAATGGCTGGTGTCTATATCGTGGAGGCTTGCCCTGATCGCCGCGCTTTTTAACTCATTGAATTTCGCCGCTTGTCGCTTGAGCGGTCTTGCCGCGCGCCACACGATGCGCCTCTCGGCGCTGGCCGTCTTTGCTCCTCAGCACGGCCTGCGCCATTACATGAAGATGCTCTTCGCCGATCCCTTCGCCACGGTGCCATACCGCCTGAACGCGTTTGACATGGCCGTGCTCTTTCCTTATTTCGCGGTCATGATCATCCTGGCTCTCTACGGCGTGCATCGTTACACGATGTGTTACCTCTACTTCAAATATAAAAAGAACTACGATCCCAATCCACCCAACCACTTCGACGAACTGCCGCGCGTCACCATCCAGTTGCCCATCTTCAATGAGCAGTTTGTCATCGACCGGCTGATCGAGGCCGTCTGCGCGATGGAGTATCCCAAAGACAGGCTGGAGATTCAGGTGCTGGACGACTCGACCGACGAGACGCAAGCCGTGGCCGCGGGCATCGTCGCCCGCTACGCCGCGCTGGGCAACCCGATTGAGTACATTCACCGCGACAATCGCCATGGCTTCAAGGCCGGCGCGCTCGATGCCGGGCTCAAGGTCGCCAAGGGCGAGTACGTGGCCATCTTCGACGCCGACTTTGTGCCGCCGCACGATTGGCTGATGAAGGTCATCCATCACTTTGCCGAGCCGGGGATCGGCATGGTGCAGACGCGCTGGGCGCACATGAATCGCGAGTACAGCATGCTCACCCAGATCGAGGCCATCCTGCTCGACGGCCACTTCATCATCGAGCATGGCGCGCGCGTGCGCACCGGCGACTACTTCAACTTCAACGGCACCGCCGGAATGTGGCGCATCAAGGCCATCAGCGACGGCGGCGGATGGCAGCACGACACCCTCACCGAAGACACCGACTTGAGCTATCGCTCGCAGTTGGCCGGCTGGAAGTTCAAGTACCTGCCCGAAGTGGAGTGCGCAAGCGAGCTGCCCATCGAGATGACGGCCTTCAAAACGCAGCAGGCGCGCTGGGCCAAGGGCCTCATCCAGACCAGCATCAAGGTGCTGCCGCTGATGTTCAAGTCGAATGTGCCGCGCAAGATCAAGGTCGAGGCCGTCTATCATCTGACCGCCAACCTGAGTTATCCGCTGATGATCGTCATGTCCGCGCTGCTATTGCCCGCCATGATCGTCCGCTCCTACCAGGGCTGGTTCCAGATGCTCATCTTCGATGTGCCTCTGTTCACCGCATCCACGGCATCCATCGCCGTTTTTTATCTGATGGCCGAGCGCGAACTCTTTCCCAAGACCTGGTGGAAGACGATCTTCTATCTGCCGTTTCTGATGGCGCTGGGCATCGGCCTTACGGTCACCAACACCAAGGCGGTGATGGAGGCTCTGTTCGGCATCAAGAGCGCCTTCGTGCGCACGCCGAAATACCGCGTCGCCAAGAAGGGCGAAAAATCGCAGGCCGCAAAGTACCGCAAGCGGCTGAAGCTGACGCCGTGGATCGAACTGCTCATCGGCGGCTTCTTCGCGCTGGCCATCGTCTTCATCATCATCCGCCACAACTACCTCACCGTGCCATTTCTGATCCTGTTCGTGATGGGCTACTGGTACACCGGCCTGATGAGCCTGCTGCAAGGCCGCTTCGAGCGCTGGCGCACGGGCGCCAACACGGACGAGGAGTCCAGCCCCAAGCCATTTCCGGTGGGTGTGTAAGAGTCGTTTCATTGAACGAGGTGATCGATGCAAGCCGACCCAACTCCCTTGGCGCCCTACTTCCTGCTGATCGTGCCCGCAACGGTCGTATGCATCTTCTGCGGCGTCAGCTATCTCTCCAGCCTGCTCACCGGCTGGCACTCACTCGGCGCACGCTTCCGCGCGGAGTCGGAGCCGTATGGAGATGTGCGCGCTGCGGGGCCGTTTCCCTACACGATTTATATGCGCTTCTGGGCGCACTACAGCGGTTGCATCCGCATGCGGGCCGCCGAGGACGGACTCTATCTTTCCGTGATCTTTTTTCTGCGCATCGGCCATCCGCCCTTGCGCATTCCCTGGAATGAGATTCAGTTCAGCAGAACGAAGTATTTTTGGCGGCGGTATGTGGTTCTCACGCTCGGCGACGAAGAAAAGATCCCCATGCGCATCAGCCAGCGCATGGCAGCCAAGCTAGGCATCCTCGACAGAGTTCCAACCTTATAGGCTTACCCACGCGGAAGGCTACCGGCAAACTTCGCCGGGCCGGTCGAGCACATCGTTCGTGCGCGCGCGGTTGTCGTGGCGCAGCGCCGCGCCCGACTTGAGCACCAGCTTTCCGTCGCGGCTCTTCAGCGCGTCCAGCGTCGCCATAGCGCCCACCGCCTCGCCCGTCAGCGTCTCTGCGCAGTACCAGTCGGTGCCATAGCTGTCGCCGTTCCTGTACCAGCGCTCGCAGCCGATCGTCGATCCTGCGGCGTCCAGGTTGCAGCGGTACCAGAGGAAGAGATCGTCCTGGCCGGAGCCGGCCACGGGAAAGGCGTCGGCGGGCACGTGCGCGGGCCGCTTCTCCGCGTAGGCCGCGGCCAGAATCGGCTTGTGCACCTCGCTCGCGCAGCCGAGATCCTTGAAGCGCTCATACTCCGAGCCGCGCTCGAGCTTGATTACACGTCCATCCGGCTGCTGCACCCACAGCGCCCGCTGCGTGAAGCGCAGTTGCAACTGCTCGCCCGCCAGATCCTCCAGCGCGGAAAACTTTCTCTCATGCAGGTAGCTGTGTCCTTCGCCCAGCAGCACCTGATCGCCCACGCGGAAGCAGAAGGCGCTGGCCTCGTCGGTCATCGCCGTGCAGCCCGTGCCGCAGGGAAGATAATGCGCCGCCTCGACCAGCGTCGCCGGGGCAAAGCTCTTGGGCGCCCTGGCCGGAAGGTGCAGCGCGAGGCCGAGTCCAGCGGCTTCGCGCGCCAGGCCGAGCCCGGCGCACAGCAGCAGAACCAGCCGTCCCATTCGAGAGATTGATTGCATCCTATTCCCGCGTCCGCGTTCCATCAGGCCTCCGCCTTCGCAGGCGCGGGCGGCGCGGGCGCAGGCGCCTGTTTGCGCACCATCGCCGCGGGAAACTGCGAGTTCATGCGATTGTCGATCCAGCAATAGCCCGTCCGCCACACCTGCTCCCGCGCATCCGCGTTCCACTCCAGCGTGCGCACGCAGAGGCTGCCCTCATGCCGGTAGCGCGTACCCCAGAAGAGAATGTGCTTCGAGCGGTGCTGCTCGACATTCTTCCAATCGTCGGGAATAATCCACGGAGCCGCGGTGAGATGCTCGAAGAGATAATCGAGGGCGTTGGCGTTCGCCATCGTTCCCTCGTACTTATCCAGATCCTCCAGCAGCTTTGCGCCCTCCACGATCCCCTTGCGCTGATCGGGCGTGAGATAAAGCTCGATCGGCGGCCGGTTGGGTATCCAGTTCAGGAAGTCGCCCTTGATGTGCTCCACGACCTCGAAGCCGGGCGGCACAACAAACGGATCGGCGCTGAGGTCGATCAGAAAAGACTTCTTGTTTTCGCCAAAGCGCATTGCCATCGAAAAATGCCTCCACTCCGCTCAGTCAGAATATCGCAACGGCTAGGCCAGCTTCATTCCCAGCCGCCGCGCCCGGCCCAGGGTGCGCATGGCCAGCGCCGGATGCGCCTCACCCGAGGCCAGGCCGACCCACAAGCTGCCCACCGTGCGTGCGCCCAGCATCCGGGCCGTCAGCCGCAAGGCTCGCGGCGCTCCGGTGGCCAGCGGAATCAGCAGCCCCGGCATCCCGGCCGAGGTCACCAGCACGGCCTTGCGCGGCTGCGCCTTGCTGCGCTGCTTCAGCAGATTCTGCCCCCACGGCCAATAAAAATAGCCGACCAGCCGCTCCAGAAATCTGCGGAAGATGGCCGTCACATTGTAGTAATTCACCGGCGCGCCCAGCACCAGCGAGTCTGCCGCTTCGATCTCCGTCAAGATCGACTCCAGACAATCATGACGCGCGCACTTGCCTCGCTCCGCGCCCGGCTGCTGCGTGCACTGGCGGCAGTTGGTGCAGAAATCGATCTGCTGTTCGGAGAGATAGATCGTATGCGTCTCGGCGCCCATCTCCCGCGCTCCGGCCAGAATTGCCTCCACCGTGCGGTCCACAACCCCGCCCCTGCGATAGCTGCCGACGACGGCCACAACTTTCTTCCTCATCTGTCTCTCCGGTTTCTGCATACCATCCTACTGCAAGCAGGCCGCCTGTTATCCTTGAGGGGTGATTCCGCGCTCCCAGCTCAAAGGTCTTTCCGCCCTGGCTCTCTCGCTGGCCGTTTGCCTGGCCGCCTGCCACAAGGAAGAGCAGGCCGTCGTCGGCGTCGCGCAGACCGCCGTCACCGCCGAGCAGAAGGCGCAGGCCGCCGCACAGGCCGCCGCCAGCGAGCAGGATCGCCAGCGAGCGGCTCTGGCCCTGATCCCGCTGCCCACCAAAAGTATGTATGTGGATGTGCATGAGCCGGGCGCGTGGATGAATCCCTTCCTCTCGGTCGACGCCGAGTCGCTCGACCTGCGCATCACGCTCACCGACTCGAATCCCAGCACCGTCGGCCAGGGCACAATGCTCCGACCCGAGGGCGCGCGCCGCCAGGAGATACAGTTGCGCCCCGCCGATCTGGTCCAGGCCATCGTCGCACTGCCGGCCGGCGCATGGCGCTATGGCCGCGTCGTCGCCGTTGCCGAGTCGCCGCTGGCCGCCCGCAAGGATCGCCCCAAGCTGCGCCGCAACCTGGAAGAAGCCATCCGCCAGCTCAACGATCTGGGCATCGTCGTCGAAGAGTGGCCCGCGCGCTGAAGCGCCGAAGCGCAACTGCGGTAGACTGAGAACTGGCAGGAGGACCGGGCGGTCGCTGCCGGCAGCGTGCGCGCAAGCGCTTGTCCGCCGGGGGAGGAAAGTCCGAACTCCGCAGGGCAGTGTGCCGGATAACGTCCGGGACGTGAGCGTCAAGGCTCACGGACGGCCAGTGCCACAGAAAACAAACCGCCTCGGCTACCCCTCTTTCGGGAGGGCATCCCTGGAACTGCAAGACCCGAGTGCTCCCGGCTTGCCGGGTACGCTCGCCGTTGCGGAATCTCCAGCGCCGGGGTAAGGGTGAAATGGTGCGGTAAGAGCGCACCGCTCCGGCGGTAACGCCGGGGGCAGGGTAAACCCCACACGGAGCAAGACCAAATAGGGAGGGAAGCACGAGCCGGAGCCGGGCTCGGCTGCGCATCGGCCCGATGCGCCCAGGCGGCTCTGCAAGATTCTGTGGATGTCGCCCCGCAGGGGGCTGCCGTCCGCAGGACGCCGGAACCTCCGGGTAGGTCGCTGATGAGTGTCCGCGGCAACGCGGCGCCTAGAGGAATGACCGCACACGACAGAATTCGGCTTACAGGTACTCCTGCCGAATTTTGAGACCCGAAGAAATCGGGGTCCCTGGCGAGCGATTTTTACTCGTTGGGGTGACTCGCGACAGCCCCGGCCGGGAGAGTCTTCCTGCCGGGGCTGACCATTTGCACACCAAATTCATCGCGTGAAGAGCGTCGAGAAGGCTGAAAAATAATCCCCTCCGGAACTGCGCGCCCCGCTTCGGCGTAGTAATGTAGTGCACAGCGCCTCGCTGGAAAGGATTCTTATGCTTGCCATCTCCGCTGCGGATGCCATCACGCTAGCCCTCGAACGCACCAGGCAGTTCCTTTTTTCGCCATTCCGGTGGAGAACCTACCTGAAGCTCGGCCTGGTCGCCATCCTCACCGAGGGCCTCGGCGGCAACTTTCATGGCTCGAAGCAAGGCGGTTTCAAGCCCGGTCAGGCGCCCAACTTCCATGCGCCCGGCAATTTCCCCGATCTGGGCGCGCATATCCCGCAATTGATTGCGATCGTTGCGGTGGTGGCGCTCATTATTATCGTCGTTTCGTTTGTGATCGCCTATCTGATCACGCGCCTGCGCTTTGCCTACTTTCATTGCCTCATCCACAACATCACGGAGATTCGCCCCGGTTGGCGGCTTTATCGCGAGCCGGCGACGCGCTTCTTCTGGCTGAGCGTCGTGGTGGGATTCAGCTTTCTATTGCTGATGATTCTCTCCGCGCTGCCGTTTATCTCCGGCTTTGTCAATCTTTATCACCAGAGCCGCGCCATGGGCCATCCCGATTACGCGGTCCTGATCTCGCTCATCCTGGCCTTGGTTCCCGTCATCCTGTTGCTGGTGCTGATTGCCTATCTCATCCACATCGTCCTGCGCGACTGGATGCTGCCCCACTACGCTCTGGAGGATGCCTCCGCCCTTGAAGCCTGGCTGGATGTCTGGGATCGCATCACGGCCGAGAAGGGCCAGTTCGCCCTTTACGCGCTGCTGCGCCTGCTGCTGCCCATGGTTGCGGCCATCGGCTTGTTCATCGTACTGTTGCTGCCCGGGCTTCTGCTGGCCGGCTCGGTTGCGGGCTTGGAGTTCATGATTCACTCGGCCTTCGCCAATGCCACAGGAGGCATCCTGCCGGTCGGCATCTTCCTTATGGCTATCGTCGGCCTGGTCGGCTTCGTCATTGCGGCGCTGGCCGCCATCTGCATCGGAGGGCCGCTGAGTACGGCGGTGCGCGAGTATGCCATCAGCTTCTACGCCGGACGCTACCAGAAGCTGGGCGACATCCTCTACCCGCCTCCGGCAATCGCCGAGGGTGAGCCAATCCTCTAGTCAAAATGGAGTGACCGGTCCCCTGCGCTGACCGTGGGTTAATCTGTGATTCAAGCAAGAAGCACAGTTCAGAGCCACAAGCGGAGAGGAACCGGTCATGAAGAAAAATGTACGATTTTTGGGCTTGGATGTCCCTGCCGAAACGATAGCCGTTGCCATTGCTGAGCCGGATGGCGAGGTGCACAGCCTGGGAACCATTGCCAACCGCGCGGATTCGATTCGTAAGATGATTAAGAAACTTGGGCCATCAGAGCAGTTGAAAGCCTGCTACGAAGCCGGTCCCACGGGCTACGTTCTTTACTGGCAGTTGACCGAACTGGGCGTGGCTTGCGAGGTCATTGCGCCGACGCTGGTGCCGATGAGGGCCGGCGACCGCGTGAAGACCGACCGCCGCGACGCGGAACGATTGGCGCGCAGTTACCGCTGCGGCGATCTGACGGCTGTTTGGGTGCCAGATGAGAGCAAGCACGAAGGAGAATCCTCGTATGCTCTATGCGACAGGCTCAGCCGGACTCGCGACACTAGTCAGAGGCAGCTCCCGACGGATCAAGATTATGCGGTTTCAACCCGCGAATATCAGACTGATCAATCGTCGCTCAAAGCTGCTCCGGCTGCTGCTGGCCCTGCCTTCGAACAACGGCAACAACGAAAACAAAAAAACAACCCCATCGATGTGCAGGCATTGACAGGGTCACTCCATATCAGAGCATTTTCGCTTCACTTGTTGACATTACGAGCGCATCGAAGGTGGCTTTTTCTTGAGGAAAAAGCCACTTTACTGCAAGGATTCTGTATACACCAGAAGCGAAAATGCTGTAGGCGCTGCGGTGTTGAACCATTCCCTGCGCGTTGCCGCCTGTTACTCTGAGCCTATGGCCAAACGCGGCTGGGAACCGGAAAAAATCATCCGCGTGAGGGAGCGGCTTCTCACCTGGTACCAGCGCTCGCGCCGCGATCTACCCTGGCGGCGCAGCCGGAATCCCTACTCCATCTGGGTCTCCGAGATCATGCTCCAGCAGACGCGCGTGGCCGTGGTGGTCGAGCGCTATCAGGCCTTCATGGAGCGCTTTCCCACACTGGTGGCGCTGGCGCTTGCCCCGGAGCAGGAGGTGCTGGCTGCCTGGAGCGGCCTCGGCTACTATCGCCGCGCGCGCATGCTCCACAAAGCCGCGCAGTTTGTCGCCGACCATTGCCAGGGCAATCTGCCGCTCACGGCCGCTGAGCTGCGCCTGCTGCCCGGCATCGGCGTCTACACGGCGGCGGCTGTGGCCAGCATCGCCCACGGCGAGCCGGTGGCCGTCGTCGATGGCAACGTCGAACGCGTCCTCTGCCGCATCGAGGGCTGGAAGGCCGGCAGCCGCTCCGGAGGCGGTTATGCAGTCCGCCGCCGCTCGGAGGAGTTGGCTGCAAAACTTGTAGATCCGCTCCGCCCCGGCGATTTCAATCAGGCGATGATGGAGCTGGGCGCCACCCTCTGCCTGCCGCGCAATCCCCAATGCCTCGTCTGCCCGATCTCAGACGACTGCAAAACTCAAGGCGAGCACGAGACTGCCCCGCGCGCGCGGATGCAAAGCCGCGAGGTCGCCCATGCGCTCTCGGTGCGCGGCGGCGAGCAGCCCGGGCAGGCCCATCGCGAGGTGCTGCTGGAGCAGCGTCCGGCCTCGCTGAGCGTGATGCCGGGGCTCTGGGAGCTGCCCTTGCTGCGGGAAACTGCCGTCCCCGAGGAGCAGTTGCGCATGACCCTGCGCCACGCCATCATGCAGGTGAACTACTACGTGCGCATCCGCACCGTCTTCGAGGACGATATCGACGCGCTCACCGTCCGCGGCGGCGAGCGGCGCTGGCTTCCGTTGCAGGATGCGGCCCGAATGGCGCTGACCGGCCTCACGCGCAAGGTGCTCGCCCGCACCCATCTGCTCACCGCCCCGGCCCTGGATGCGATGGCTGCCGAAGATGAGGAGAATGCCGGCTGAAGCGATCCGTTCGCATCCTCACGGCACACCGGCGCATCCAACGAACGCAGGCATCTTCTGGTGTTTCGCTTGAAAGCGCATCCACCATCGCAATCCAACCACTCACAATTAACCCACCAAGGAGGCTCCATGGCAAGCAAGGCAAGTGCGGTTTGGACTGGTTCACTGAAGGAAGGCAAGGGCACGATCTCGACGGCGACAGGCGTTCTGAAGAACGCAAACTACTCCTTCGCCACGCGTTTTGAAGGCGCCGACGCGGGCACCACTCCGGAGGAGCTGATCGCTGCGGCCCACGCCAGTTGCTTCTCGATGGCGCTCGGTGCCCAGTTGGGCGGCGCGGGCCTGACGCCGGAGAAGATCGAAACCCACGCCGCGGTTACGCTGGCCAAGGTCGAGGGCGGCTTCGCCATCACCAGGATCGCGCTCACCACCACGGCCGCCGTTCCCGGCGCCTCCCAGGAGGTCTTCGCCAAGGCCGCCGCCGACGCCAAGGCCGGATGCCCCATCTCCAAGCTCTTCGCCAACAACACCGAGATCACCCTCGACGCCAAGCTGGTGTAGCTTAACGTCCGTTGCTCCGGCTGTGCGCATGGTTAGCTGCCGATCAACTTCGTTCCCCAGATCAGCAGCAATGCGCCCAGCAGGATGCGATAGATCGCGAAGAAGGTGAAGCCGTGCCGGCGCACCCAGTGCAGGAACCACTCGACGACGCCCAGCGCCACAAAGAACGAGACCACCAGGCCGATCACAAGCACGATCCAATTCTCGCCCGTCATCACGACGTGTGCCGAGACGCCGTGGCTGGGGAAGACCTCCTTCTTCAGATCCCAGCAGGTCGCCGCCACCATCGTTGGAATCGACAGCAGGAAGCTGAACTCCAGCGCCGTTGGCCGGTCCATGCCGGCAATCTGTCCCGCGGCGATCGTCGACATCGAGCGCGAGGTTCCCGGAAAAACAGCCGACAGCGTCTGGCAGAGGCCGATCCAGATCGCCTGCGGCAAGCTCATCTCCTCCACATGCGTTGTGCTTGCGTCGTAGCGGTCGCTCCACACATCCACGATCCACATCACGATGCCGCCGATGAGCAGCGCCAGCGCCATCACCTGCACGCTGCCCAGATTCTTCTCGCTCCACTTGTGCAGCGCGAGCGCCGGCGCTGAGGTGAAGGCAAAGGCGATCAGCGTCAGCGAGATCGGATGATTGAGCCACGTCCGGTCGCCGTTTTCGCCCTTGGGAAAGGTGCGCAGAAAGTCCACAATGCGGCTCAAAAACAGCAGCAGCAGCGCCAGGATCGCGCCCAGCTGAATCACGATGGTGTACATCTTCCAGTAGGCGTCGTCCAGTGGAATCTTCATCAGCGCTTCCGTGATGCGCAGATGCGCCGTCGAGCTGACCGGCAAAAATTCTGTCAGGCCTTCCACAATGCCCAGCAGTACGGATTGGATGTACGGATTCAAGATGCCTCCAAGGCGCGCAATTCTCCGCGACGAAGAAATCAGCCGGGAGACCCCTCCTCCCATTGGAACACGCGGGCGGCCGCTCACGCGGTGAAATTCTCTGGGGGAAAGTTTTTTTGCAACGGTTATCGAATAAAGCGCGTGGATGGAGAAACTTCGCGCCGCGAAAAAACTGTGAAATGCCGCTGAAATCCTCCCCGCGAGTGGAAATGAGTGGGCCTTCCGTGTTAGCGTGCAACTTTTGCGGTTGTATTTCCCACAGGGGGAAACCGGCCAGGCGTTGGCCGGCTTCGGTTGCGCAGCCCATGCAACAAAATCGCCGCTGGGCGAGTCAAACAGGCCGGACGGTTTAGAGTGGGATTGGTATAAAGGATGGCAATGAGCAAATCACTGGTGATCGTCGAGTCGCCCGCAAAGGCCAAGACGATCGAGAAGTATCTGGGCCCCGGCTTCGAGGTTCTCGCCTCCGTCGGACACATCATGGACCTGCCGAAGAACGAGATCGGCGTCGAGCTCGACAAGCGCAGCTTCGAGCCGACGCTGGTCGTCTCGCCCGGCAAGGAAAAAGTTGTCGCGCAATTGAAACGCGCCGCGGCCAAGGCCGACGAGATCTATCTCGCGCCTGACCCGGACCGCGAGGGCGAGGCGATCGCCTATCACCTTGCTCTGCAGTTGGGCACCAGCGCAAAAGAGAAGAAAAAAATTCGCCGCGTCACATTCAATGAGATCACCAAGAAGGCCGTGCAGGAGGCCTTCAAGCACGCCCGCGACCTCGATCAAAATCTCGTCGATTCGCAGCAGACCCGCCGCGTCCTCGATCGCCTGGTCGGCTATCAGATCTCCCCGCTGCTCTGGGAGAAGGTCCGCCGCGGCCTCTCCGCCGGGCGCGTGCAGACCGTCGCCGTCCGCCTCATCGTCGAGCGCGAGCGCGAGATTCAGGACTTTGTTCCGGTTGAATATTGGCCTATCGATGCGATTTTGCAGTTCAAGGCGACGGGAAGCACCGCAGCGGAACCGACTCTGTTGACTGCCCGCTTTGTAGGCATTGACGGCGAACCGGCGCGCGTCCCGAACGGACAGGACAAGGACGGCAAAGAGCAGTTCCTCGCCAATGCGGTGCCGAATGAAGAGACGGCTCAAAAGATTGTCGAAGCTGCGATAAAAGCGGCTTGGACGGTTCGGTCTTTCGAGACGAAAGAGAAAAAGAAAAATCCTTCTGCACCTTTCACCACAAGCAACCTGCAACAGCAGGCTTCCGTGCGGCTGAACTTCAACGTGCGCCGCACCATGGGCGTGGCGCAGCGGCTCTATGAAGGAATTGATTTGGGCGCGGAAGGCACGACGGGTCTCATTACATACATGAGAACCGATTCGCCGCGCGTAGCGCCGGAGGCAATTGCTGGGGCGCGAGAGTGGATCGGCAAGCAGTTGGGTGCGCAGTACCTGCCCGCTACGCCGAATTTTTACAAAGGCAAAAAAGCAGCACAGGATGCGCACGAAGCCATCCGTCCCACCGATGCATCGCGGACCCCGGAGTCAATTCGGCGCTATCTAACCGAAGAGCAATTCAAGCTCTACCGGCTCATCTGGCAGAGGTTTGTGGCTTCGCAGATGATGCCAGCTATTTTTGACGTGACAACGATTGAAATTGATGCGGTCAGCGACAAAACTTATAACTTCCGCACATCTGGATCGGTTCTCAAGTTCGACGGCTTCTTGCGTGTCTATGAAGCTGATGACGAAGAAGAAGATCGGTTGCCCAATATCCCCAAAGGCACAAACTTGCCGTTGGCTAGTAAAGATCAATTGAAAAAGCTTGCAATTGAAGCAAGAAACGCAAAGTTGGAGCAGGCTCGAAAGAAATATAACCTGGAAGTTGCAAAGATCGAAGCAAGAAACGAAAAAGCGGGTTCTCACGGCGAACTCGAACCAATTCCAGAATTTGTGGAGCCGGAGATTCCTCTCGAAGTTAGGTCGGCCGTCAATGCTGTTCAGAAATTTACTGAGCCGCCTCCGCGCTTCAACGAAGCCTCGCTGGTCAAGGTGCTCGAAGAACGCGGCATTGGACGGCCGTCGACTTATGCCTCCATCATCAACACCATTCAGGATCGCGAGTATGTAACCAAGATCAGCGGGCGCTTCTTTCCCACTGAGATTGGAATGGTCGTCTGCGACCTGCTCGTCAAGAATTTTCCCTATATCTTCGATGTGGCTTACACCGCCAAGCTCGAAGAGGAGCTGGACGAGATCGAGGAGGGCCACGAGAAGTGGACCGATCTGCTGAACGGCTTCTACACCTATTTTGTCGAGGAGTTGAAGGTCGCCGGCGTTCAGATGGAAGACATCAAGCGCATGGAGAAGAAGACGACGGAAAAATGCGACTTGTGCGGATCTCCGTTATTGCTCAAGTGGGGCAAATTCGGCAGCTTCTATGCCTGCTCGGCCTATAACAAGAAGGATAAGTCCAGTTGCACCTTCACCAAGGAAAACACCGCCGGTAAGCCGGATATGAATACCCCCGAGGGCCAGGAGGCTGCCGAGCAGGAGGAGTATTGCGATAACTGCGGTCGCGTGATGGTCCTTCGCCGCGGACCCTTCGGAATGTTCATGTCCTGCCCCGGCTTCAACGAGGACCCGCCCTGCAAGACCTTCCGCAAGCTCAGCTCCAAGCAGCAGCAGAAGGTGGCCGCGCCGCAACCTACCGGCGAAGCCTGCCCGCAGTGCGGCAAGCCGCTGGTCCTGCGCCAAGGGAGTTATGGAGAGTTTGTCTCCTGCTCCGGCTATCCCAAATGCAAGTATGTGAAGCAGAATATTATCGAAGGCTTGAAGTGTCCCAAGTGCGGCACCGGTGATCTGGCCGAGCGCAAGGCGCGCCGGGGCAATCTCTTCTGGGGATGCACAAACTATCCCAAGTGCGACTTCACCTCCAACTTGAAGCCGGTAGCAGAAAAATGTCCGGAGTGCGGCAGCAGTTATCTGGTCGAGAAGACTCTGCGCTCGGGCGTCTATCTGGAATGCCCGAACAAGAAGAAATCCGCCGAGGAGGAAGTTACCCCCAAAAAGAAGCCCGCCAAGGGAGCGCCGAAGGCAGCTGCGCCGGCGGAGAGCCCCGTCACCTGCAGTTACTCCAAGCGCATCGCCGATGCGCCCGCTCTGCCCACAGCCGAGACGCACGGGCCGGTCGTCGAGAACGCTTCGGATAACTCCGTCTCCAAGCCCGCGGCAAAGAAGGCAGCGAAGAAGAGCGCCAAGAAAGCATTGCAACCGGCGTAGCAAACTATGTCGAGAGTGTTTTTACTCGCTTGAAACTTGTGGAATAACTCCGACCCTGTAACCGGGCACGACTTTACAGGCTGCGGAAAACTGATTTTAATAGGCAAGAAGTGTCAGGGCACGACTTCAGTCGTGCCGCAAAAAGAGCAAGCGGGGAATATAACACTCCCCAAGCGAGCGAAGAGCGAGCGGCTGCCCCACCGCAGGTGCCGGGAGATGATGAACCCCATGCGCGCAGCGCCTTCGCCGGGTGCCCCAGGTGCCTCGCCTTTGGGCACCTGGGCGTGTGGCGCACCCTTGATCCGTCCATAAAGTTTGGGTGCTCCATCCATCGCGCACTTTGCGATGGGTGGGATACCACGAACCCCGAGCGCGCAGCGCCTCTGCCTGGACGGCCAATCCTTGCAGATCATTTCCCCTCCCAAGCGCACAATCAATCCATGAACACTTTATCCAGCCGCGTCGTTCTCAGTCCCTCAGTCCCTCAGTCCCTTAGTCCCTTAGTCCCTCAGTCCCTTAGTCCCTCAGTCCCTCGGTCCCTTAGTCCCTCAGTCCCTTGGTCCCTGCTTTACCCCCACCCCCCCCTGTGGAAAACCCCCGGTATCTTGCGCAGTATTACTCGTAACACGCATCGTATCAACCAGTTCACTTTTCTTTCTGTTAATTATCCAGTAAACTTTAACCCCGAAAAACGGCCTGTTTTCCGCTCCAAAGTGGCCGCTTGGGAGGCAAAAGGGCTGCTTTTTCGCCACTTTCGTGCGCTTCGTCTCCGGCCTCTTGACAAATGCCGACCTCAGGCGCGCCCCTATCGTGCCCCATCCATCGCGAACTTTGCGATGGGTGGGATACCACGACCCCCCTGCGCGTAGCGCCTCCGCCTGGACGGCCAGTCAGGTGGCCAGTCCAGGGATGGGAATCTTCACTCAAACACTCCCTCGACCGATGCTTTGGCATTGGAGCCGGGAGTTCATGCTCTTGCTCTAAACTATGGAATGAGGTCTTTCGTGCGCCGACTCGCTTCGCTCGTTCTGCTCTCCGCATCGCTTGCCACATCCGGCCAGAGTACTGCGCCCAAGCCCGCCTCCGCGCATCCCCTCTCGCAGCTCGCGGAGGCCGAGGCGGCAATCGTCCAATTGGATTGGAAGACGGCCGAGGCCAAGCTGGCGCTCTGGCTTGCCGCCAATCCAACGGATGCGCGAGCGCTCTTCGACGCGGGCTACGTCGCCGACGCCGAGAACCGCATGGAGGACGCAGCCGCCTTCTATCGCAAGGCCGTCGCGGCCAATCCGCAATCCTTTGAGGCGCATATCGAACTGGGTCTCCTGCTGGCGCGCATGGACAAGGAGGCCGAGGCCAGGCCGGAGCTGGAGGCGGCCACCAAGCTCGATCCCGGCGTCGCCGGCGTCGCCGCCAAAGCGAAGGCATGGCGGGCGCTGGCCCAGATCGACCGCGCGAGCGACCCTGCCAAAGCATCCAGCGATCTGCTGGAGGCGCTCAAGCACACTCCGGAGACGACCGCCGACACATTGCTCGCCGCCGAGCTTGCCGATCAGGCCGGCCAGCCTGTGGAGGCTGAGAATGGCTATCGCCGTGTACTTGCTCGCGACGCAAACTCCGCCGCCGCCAACGCCGGCCTGGCTCATCTGCTCATTGCGCGCAAGGATTACGCCGCCGCGGAGACCTTGCTGCGCACGGCGCTCGAGCACTCACCCGGCGACACGGCGCTCACCGCGCAGCTGGCCACCGTGCTGGCCGCTCAGGACAAGGCCGAGGCCTTGCCGCTCCTTGAAAAGCTGCACACCGATCATCCCGCCGACCAGGCCATCACACGCATGCTCGCCGAGGTGCTGGACGAAGCCGCGGAAGCGGCTGAGGCGGACAAGCTCTGGCTCCTGTTGTTGGCAGCCAAGCCCGACGATCCTCAGTTGCTGGTGGCGCACGGCCACGACCTCACCCGCCAGAAGAACTTTGCCGCCGCCTTCGCCGTCTTCGACAAGGCCACGCAGCTTGACCCGGCCAACGCCGACGCCTGGAGCGGGCTGGCCTTTGCCGCCTCGCGCACCGCGCATCCCGATGTCACCTTGCATGCGCTCGCCATGCGCGCCAAGTATCTGCCCGAGCTCCCCGCCACTTACTTTCTCTGGGCGACGGCCTACGACACCCTCCGCGAGAAGGAGCAGGCGGCGGCCTACTACCATCGCTTCCTCGATTCGTCGAAGGGCCAGTTCCCCGATCAGGAGTGGCAGGCCAAACAGCGGCTGCTGGTGGTGGAGAAAAAATAGTGAGAGATGCGGCCTTCAGCTTTCAGTGACTGATTGTCGCGGCAACAAGCTGATAGCTGAAGGCTGAAAGCTGTAAGCTGTTCTTAGTGGCCGTCGATTTCATTCCTGTCTTTCAGCAAGAGTATCGCGCGTTGCGCCCGCGGGCGCCGATGCCGCCCATCCTGCTGCGCTTCCGCCGCTTCACCTCGCTCAATACGCGCATTCGCCTGCGCGCCGGGGAGTTGCGCGTGAGCCTCTCCGATCTGCTCGAGGGCGCGCCGGAGCCGGTGATCCGCGCCATCGCCCACATTCTGATTGCGAAGATCTACAAGAAGCCGATCGATCCGGCGCAGGAGCTGCGCTACAAGCGCTTCGTTTACAGCGCCGCCGTCACGCGCCAGACCGAGTTGATTCGCGGAGCGCGCGGCAGCAAGCGCTTCTTCGGACCCGAGGGCCGCTTCTATCATCTCGAAGAGGTCTTCGACTCGCTGAACACTCGCTTCTTCGGCGGGATGCTGGGCCGTCCGGAGCTCACCTGGAGCGAGAGCGTAGCCAAGCGCGCCCTGGGCCACTATGACGCCGCCCACAACACCATCGTCGTCAGCCGTGTCTTCGACCGCCCGTCAAGCCCGCGCTACGCCATCGAGTACCTGCTCTATCACGAGATGCTGCACCTGAAGCACCCGGTCAAGATGCGCGGACTGCGCCGCTCGGTCCACCCGCCCGAGTTCAAGGCCGAGGAGAAGCTCTTTCCTCAACTGGCCGAGGCGCAGGCCTTTCTCAAGCGGCTGTAGACCGACGATTGGAATGAAATCCGCGCCTCCGAGGCAATCCGCCGCTTTCTTTCCCGCCTCCTGGCCGTCCCAGAGACGGGAGAGCGCAGGGAAAATGAGCCCCGGACTTCATCAAAGAGGGTCCGAGAGGATAGTCTAGTAGTGGTTCCATGCATCAAGGAGAGTATTCCATTGAAGAGTAAGCTGCTGCTTTCGATATTGGCCGTGGGTGCGGCCGCGTTTCTGCCTCTGGCGGCGACCAGCCAGATTGCTCCCGAGCGTCCCGTGCGTGCCGAAAAGACCGGTCCTGTCTTCAAGTACGAGCTCTTCGCCGGCTACGGTTACACCGGTCTAAACAACGTGAATCAATCGCGCAACGGCTTGCAGGGAGTCAACGTCACCCTGACGCGCGATTGGGGCAAGTACTTCGGCCTCAGGGCCGACGGCGGTTTCTACCAGTATCCCTACGACTCGACCAACCCCGGCAATCCAACCGTGGATATGTTCTTCGTTGGCCCGGTCTTCCGCGCACCGCTTTACAAAAAGCTGGACGCATTCGTGGATGCGTTGGTAGGCATGGAATATATGAGCGGCACCAGCAGCAGCTCTTCCCTTCCCTTTGTCACCCCCAGTGTCTCGATGGCCGGCGGTGGTGGCGGCGGCTTGGAGTACACGCTGGATAAACGCTTTTCTCTGCGTGCCGAGGGCGACGACATTCTCTCGACCTTTGCCGCGAACGTCAACCAGGCGGCCTGCACCAACGGCGGCTGCTCCGCGCACATGACGCACAGCTCGCGTGCCTCCTTCGGCGTTGTCTACAAGTTCTAGATTCGAGTACGCTCTCGTTCCATCTTTACTGTTCAAAGCTGCGAGGGCTGCTGTTGAAATAATCCCTCGCAGCTTGGAATCTTCGTCAATTCTCTCCCTCGTCATACTCCACCGAATGCAGAAACAGTCCCCGCGCCGGGGCCGTCGGGCCGGCGGCGGCGCGGTTGCGCGCAGCCAGAATTGCTGGAATCTCCTCCGCTCTGAGCCGACCGCGATCCACGTCCAGCATCGTGCCCACCAGGTTGCGCACCATGTGATGCAGAAAGCCTGTGCCGCGCACGCGATAGACCATCAGCGGACCGGCCGCGCTCGCTTGCTCTTCCCAGTTCGAGGAGAAGATTCTGCGCACCGCGGGCTCCTGCGGAGGCTTGACCAGAAAGCCCTCGCGAGGAATCGGGCGCGCATCCGGCGGCGCATCGGGATCGTAACCGCGCTGGGCCAGCTCCGGATCGCTGGCCGCAAAGCTCGTAAAATCGTGCGCGCCCTCGAAGAGCCGCGCCGCCTGTTGCAGCGCCTCCAGATTCATCGGCCAGGGACAGGCGTAAACATAGCGGGCGAGGAAGGGCGGACAGAGCGGTGCGCGAAAGACACGGTACTCGTAGCTCTTGGCCACGGCCGAGTGGCGCGCATGGAATGTACTCGGCGCCGTCCTCGCCTCCAAAATGCGAATCGAGGCGGGCAGCGTCCGGTTGAGAGCGCGTTGCAGATTCTCCGCGGGAATCGGCGCGGCCAGCGTGAAGTTCGCCACCTGTCCAAGGGCATGCACTCCAGCGTCGGTGCGGCCCGAGCCCTGAGGCAGCGGCGCTTCGCCGACAACGCGAGCGAGCGCCGCCTGCAACTCGCCCTGGATGGTGCGTTCGCCCGGCTGCACCTGCCAGCCGCGAAACTCCGTGCCGTCGTAGGCCAGAGTCAGCCGCCAGTTTTGCAGGCCGGGCGCGGGTTGGGTCATCTCATTCAAGGGTTTGCCGATGATACAAGAGTAGCCCACCGGAAGCAGCGAGGACGAGGGAGGAACTGACTAGCCGACCCCGATTGGTATACTCAGTCTTTCCAACAGAGGCGCAATCGGGCGGGATGGAACGAAGCCAGGACCGTCTGCGTATGAAGAATGGTGTGGAGGAACAGCTTCGGGAGGCAAAGGAAGTTTTTCGCGGTTTGACTGCAAATTTGCGTCCGAAAATGCTCTCGGGGCGTCTTTTAAGTAGACGCGCTTTTATGCCTAAGCAATTCCCAATGTAGGAACAAGTCGTGGAGAGAGATCATGCAATTGTTTGCCAGAAGTGACTTTGAGCAGCAGACGATCGCTGCGCGCGCCAACCGCGAAGCGAAGAGCCCGGCTGGATATCGCCTGCGCGCCGTGGCGGCGGTTCTGCTGACGCTGTCGGCGGGAATGCCGGCGGGATTTGCCCAGCAGGCCCCGGCTGCGCAGGACAAGGCCGCCTCCGACCTGCCCGCATTGCCCACGCCCGCGCCCACCGAGCCGCTCGACCTGCGCCAATCGAAGCGCGATTTCACCCGGCCCTCGGGCCGACTGCTCGGCGACCCGATCCGGGCCTATGCGCCCACGCACATCGACAAAGCCAGCTTTCAGAACTCGGTGCGGCTGAGCGACCTGGTGAAGAACGGCAAGATTTATCTCAGTCTGAGCGACGCACTGGCGCTGGCTCTGGAAAACAACTATGACATCGCCATCTCTCGCTACTACATGGACCTGGCGGATCTGGACATCTTGCGGGCCAAAGCCGGGCAGCTTCTGTCGGGCTCTGGGGCAACAGTGAACAGCTTTACCCAGGGCGGCTACTCCTCGTCGACCGTCTCGGGTGGCGGACCGGGCGGAACCACCGGCGCCTCGGCCGCCGGTAGCGGCGGATTGACCGTTACAGCATCCGGCGCTGGTCCGATGCCGGAGAGCAATATGGATCCCTCGGTAACCAGTACGATCCAGTTTGAAAGAGCCCGCACTCCGCAATCCAACACGACGTTCACCGGCGGCAAGACCTCTTTGTCCACCAATACCAACCAATATAACTTCGCCTATAATCAGGGATTCGTCACTGGAACCGCACTCTCCGTCTCGTTATCCAACTCCAGGACGACGACCGACAACCCATTCACGAATTACAGCCCGGATCTGAGTTCCTCCTTCCAGTCGAAGGTGACTCAGCACCTGTTGCAGGGCGCCGGCATCTGGGTCAACAAGCGCTTCGTCTATCAGGCGATCAACAATCGCCGCATCACCGACTCCACCTTCCGCCAGCAGATTCTTTACACCGTCAACCAGGTGGAGAACATCTACTGGGGGCTGGTGAACGACTATGAGGATGTGCAGGCTAAGCAGCAGGCGCTCGAGCAGAGCAGCAAGCTGGCCGCCGACAATCGCAAGCAGTTGGAGATCGGAACCCTTGCCCAGTTGGATGTGATGAACTCAGACCAGGCCGTGGCCTCGGACAAGCAGGCGCTGGTCAGCGCGCAAAGCACACTGAACTATCAGCAGCAGATCATGAAACAGGCGATCGTTCGCAATCTGAACGATCCGGCGCTGGCGGCGGCCGAGATCATCCCCACCGACCGCGTAAGCATCGAGCAGATTCCCGAGGAGAAGGCTTCCGTGGATGAACTGGTGCAGCAGGCTTTCAAGAACAGCCCAGTGCTGGAACAGGCGGCGCTGGCTCTGAAGAACGATGAGATCAGCCTGCGCGGCGCCAAGAACGGGCTGCTGCCTACACTGGACGCTTTCGGCTTCTATAACTCAAGCGCGTTAGGCGGCTCGCAAAATCCGGATGCCGAGCCGTTCGGTTCTTCAACTCCATATCCTGCAGGGACTTTCCCAACAGTTGGGTATGGGACAGTGTTGCAGAATCTTTTCAATAGCACCTCACCGGACAAGGGCGTCGGCTTCAATCTCACCATTCCCATCCGCAACCGCGCGGCCCAGGCTCAGCAGACGGCGGCGCTGATCCAATACCGCCAGGCTGAGCTTCACCTAGAGCAGCTCTACACGCAGGTGCGCATGAATGTGGTCAACGCCCAGTTCGCGCTCATCAACGACCGCGCCCTGGTGCAATCGTCCATCGCCAACCACGCCTATACGCAGCAGGCCCTGGATGCCGAGGTGAAGAAGCTGCGGCTGGGCGCCTCCACCACGGCCAATGTCCTGTTGCAACAGAAGGCCCTGGCCGCCGCGCAGGATACCTTGCTGGCCTCCGAGGCCGCATACGCCCGCGACCGCGCCAGCCTCTACCAGACGCTGGCCTCGACGCTGGAGCACTACGGCATCAACCTGCAGGAGGCGGCCACGGGCGATCTCTCGGCCGCGCCGGTTGTTCCCGGACTGTCGCCCGTCAAGAGCGGTAGCCAGCCCGCGGCCACCCCATCGCCGGCCCAGTAGTTCTCCCAGCAGCTCACGACAAAAAGGCCCGGCTGTTCGCCGGGCCTCTTTTGCGAATCTATAAGACAAAATGCGAAGGGAGAAAGCCGAAGCTCCCTCCCTTCATGAATGGCGAAGCCGTCTGCCCCACCGCGGTGGTCAACCTTCGTAGTTGAGGCTCTCCAGACCAAGAAAGACCGCTCCCGAGCCAAGCTCTTCCTCGATGCGCAGAAGCTGGTTGTACTTGGCGATGCGGTCGGTGCGGCTGACCGATCCGGTCTTGATCTGTCCCACGCCGGTAGCCACGGCCAGATCCGCAATGAAGGTGTCCTCGCTCTCGCCTGAGCGGTGGGACATGACAGACGTATAGCCGTAGCGGCGGCCCAGGTCGATCGCCTCCAGCGTCTCGGTCACGGTGCCGATCTGGTTCACCTTGATTAGAATCGAGTTGGCCACGCCCTCTTCAATGCCGCGCTGCAAGCGCTTGGTGTTGGTGACGAATAGATCGTCGCCCACCAGCTGAATCCGTCCGCCCAGCTTGTCGGTCAGCAGCTTCCAGCCCGCCCAGTCGTCCTCGGCCAAGCCATCTTCCAGTGAGACGATCGGATACTGGCGGCTCCAGTTGTCCCAGTAAGCCACCATCTCCTCGCTGGTCAGCTCGCGCTTGTCGCTCTTCTTGAAGACGTAGCGGTTCTTCTCCTTGTCGTAGAACTCACTCGAGGCCGGATCGAGGGCAATGGCAATCTGCTCGCCGGGCTTGTAACCGGCCAGCTCGATCGCCTCCAGAATCAGCTCGATCGCCTCGCTGTTCGAGGTAAGTGACGGAGCAAAGCCGCCCTCGTCGCCGACGGCGGTGTTATAGCCCTTCTTCTTCAGCACGCCCTTGAGCGTATGGAAGGTCTCCACCGACCAGCGCAGCGCATCGCTGAAGCGCTCGGCGCCGACCGGCATAATCATGAACTCCTGAAAGTCGACATTCGAATCGGCGTGCGCTCCGCCGTTCAGCACATTGAGCATCGGCGTCGGCAGGATGCTGGCATTCACTCCGCCCAGATAGCGATAGAGAGGAACCTCCAGCGTCAGCGCCACGGCGCGCGCGGCGGCCATCGAGACCGCCAGAATTGCATTGGCGCCCAGCTTGCCTTTGTTCGAGGTGCCATCCAGCGCGATCATCGTCTGGTCGAGCAACCGCTGATTGGCCGCGTCCATCCCCTCCAGCTCGGGTGCAATCACGCTCTCCACGTTGGCCACAGCCTGCAGCACGCCCTTGCCCATGTAATGGCTCTTGTCGCCGTCGCGCAACTCCACGGCCTCATGCTCGCCGGTGGAAGCGCCCGAGGGCACAATGGCGCGGCCCAGCGCGCCGCTCTCCAGAATCACATCTGCTTCCACGGTCGGGTTGCCGCGCGAGTCCAATACCTCGCGGGCGCGGATGGCAACAATCTCAGTCATAGCGGTCCTCGTGATGTGGTGCTGCAGCCGGTCATTTAGTTGCGGACGGCGATCCACGGCAAGAGCTCTTCCGGCTGCGCTTTGTATGGTTTGCAGAAGCTCTTGCACGCGTGCTGTGCCTTTCCGTCCAGGATTGTCGAAAAAGATTGCGCTCTCCAGAGGATTCTAGCAAACCAAGCCCGCGCGCACCTTTGGTTGGATGATGAATTGCCGTAAACGATGCCAGGATGGGAAACGCAACCGTAGCGGGTTGCCTGGTTTGATTCGTGGCATCCGAGGCACGCACGCTACGGTCCGGCAGCAATCCGCACTCAATCCAGTCTAGCCTTGAGATAGGTGTATACTCTCGCGGCAAATGCCCGCGCGCAACTGTTCTCGCGCGACGGGGTTCGAAGAAAATGAGAGTACACCTGCGTTGCGACGCAACAAGGAGAAGGATATGAACCGGTCGATACCAGGATGCACATTGCTGCTCTTCGCAGCCGTCGCTCTGGGAGCGCAGCAGGCCGCTCCATCCGGCCCCTACGAGGGCGTTTCGACCCCTCCGCCCGATTCATCGATCCAGACCCAGAAGCCGCAGGCGGCGGAGCCCGCCGCTCCCCCAGCCGCGAATGTTGAGAGCGCGCCGGCTCAGCCCGTTGCCGAAGCGCCCGCCCAGACGCCAGCCAGCACGCCCGATCCCGATTCTCAAATCGTTGCGGTCCAGCCGGGAACGCCCACGCTCACTCGCCGCACCGCACTCCCCGATCCCGATGGAGACATCGTGCATCCCCGTCCTCTGCTGCCCGGCGAGCTGCCCACAGGCGCAACCATTCGCGTCGAGTTGCTCGATCAGCTCTCCACCGTCAGCAGCGAAAAAGGCGAGGCCTTCCGCAGCCGTGTCGCCTCCGATGTCCTCCAGGATGGCCAGGTTCTCATTCCCGCCGGCGCGGAGATCGACGGGCGTATCGCCTCAGTCTCCAGCGGCCATCCCGGCGGTCGCGGCACCATGCGTCTGCGCCCGGAGACGATCATCCTGGCCGACGGCACGCGCTTTCAACTGCACGCCCAGTTGAGCAGTACGCCGGGAGCCAAATCCAAGGTCGGCAGCGAAGGCACCGTCCTGCCCGCCTCGCGCTTCAAGCGCGACACCGTCGAGTACGGCGGAGTCGTCGGCACGGGCGTGGTGGCCGGAGCGGTCGTCGGCGGCCCGGTAGGCGCCGCAGCCGGCGGCCTGATCGGCGCCGGAGTGGTCTCCGCTCACCTGCTGGTCAGCCATCCCCAGGCCACCCTCGAGCCCGGAACCGTGCTGATCTTCACCCTCTCCGAGCCCCTGCAAACAGCCCCCACAGCCGCCGCAGTCGCCGTCAACTAATGATCCGGCCAAAAAGAAAGGATACTCAGTGCCCCATCCATTCCGCGCAATTTGCCGAATGGGTGGGAGACATTGCAGATTGTAGAGCCGGACCACCGGCGCGGCTCAAACTTCCAGCAGCGGATTGACCCAGCGCAGGCCCGGAAAGCGGGCGAAGTCGCGGTCGTTTGTATATAAAACACCGCCGTACTCAATCGTCGTAGCCGCCAAGGCCGCGTCGGTTGTGAGCTTTCCTCGCACATCGCCCTTCACCAGCATCTCCCGGAAGAGCCTCCAGTAGGCTTCGCCGGGGGGCATGGTTCGCACCTGAGGCAATTCCATCCACTGGTCTATGATGGCCAGCGCTTGTTCCATGGTGAAGCGTTCGCCAAAGGCACCGGGATAGGTCAGGATGCGTAGGAATGCGGAGATCGTCTGCCAGGGCAAACCGATGATCTCATCGCTGGAGAAAACCTCATTCAGCCACTCCAGAGCTTTCTTGTGCTCGTTGCAGGTGGTGTCGTAGGCGTAGATGAGGAGGTTGACATCAAGGACGATCATCGGTGCATCGGGCCTTCCAGCGCTTCAATCAGGTCTTCCACTTTTTGATAGCGCGTTCCAAGACCCGTGTTCATGGCGATGGGGGTGACGACAAATTTCTTCCTTGGTTCCGGATTGCTGTGTGAACTTAGACCACGGCGCAGTAAGGTATTGACCGTCCGCTTGAGGGAGTGGCCCGAGCGCCGCTGCTCCTGCTCGATGAGCACGGCAATGTCGTCGTCAATGGTGAGAGTGGTCCGCACATCATGATGCTAGTCCAAAAGGCATCATGATGTCAACCACCTGCGGTGGGGCCAACTGCTCGCTTTTCGCTCGCTTGGGGTTCCTGGTTCCCCAGATCCGAATGTCCGCGACCGGGGTTACCGGCCGAGAAATCCCGCGCTTGAGTTTCGCCCTTCGTTTGCCCTTTGTTCGCCCTTGTTGATTGGTTATATTATTGATTTCAGATTGTTTACATGATTATTGTTTTTGATCTAAAAGACGAATATTGGATTATATTTTGTTTCATATTTGCGCTTTCTGTCGAGCTAACCCATGGTTTATGAGTTGTTTGCGGAAGCTGCGTAGAGGAAAAGATGCGGTATTCAACTGTCCGTGGACGGGGGTCAGCGAGTCGGTTGTCAAGGATCGGAGTGGCATTGCCTCTGATTGCGGCATAGCCTCTGATTGCTTTGATGATGCGCCGGGAGGGGGAAATGATCTGCAAGCACCTGCGGTGCGGCCAATGGCTCGCTATCCGCTCGCTTGGGGTTCGTGGCTTCCCGCGCTTGCGACACGCCGCAAGGATGGGGCACCAAGCTTTTCAGGAAGTTTTTGTCAGCGATGAGTCTGTCTTGTGCATTCAACCGCTTCGCTGACCCAGTGACGAACGGGATCCGCAATGTCGAATTGAGCGAAATCGAAGCCTTCTCGGGGAGCTTCAGTTTTTGTGAAACGCCCTTTGCCGATCGTTCCGATCGCTGTGAAGGCAAATCCATCCGGACAATAACAATTCATAACATCACCGGGACCATTCAAGCTGCAACTGAGATAGTCCTGCGAACCGGGAAGAAGATGGTCATTGTTGTCCCAAGTTTTATAGGTCCATCTCTGGGATGCGCGTGGAGCAAATGTGACAAGCGCATGAAATTGAGTAAGACTGGCAGGTAGTTCGACGCTCGTGTAGGATTTTGGAGTCAGCATAGAGCCATTCGCAAGGCGAATTGATTTTGCAATGATCAGTGTCCCATTCAAATAATAAGGAGAACTCGATTCAAGCTGAACTACTCCTGAGACCGACACCTTTTGACCGGCGAGAGCTTTCAGGGAATCCCATTGTCCATCCAGAGTGATTTCAATCTCCCGTACAACACGGCGATCCGTGCGATCAAAGACTGCCGTGAAGGATTGGCTAGGTTTGATAACAATGTAGTCGTTGTTTCCTCTCAATTCGAACCCTACGATGCCAACCAATTGAATGGGAGCGCCATCAACGAGTGAACGTGGCTGTTGCGATAAGGAAGAACCGCAGGTGAACAACAAAATTAGACTTAAAGTCAGTCTTCGCATACTCCGGCAGTATAGCTCGTTTTCAAGCAGTATTTATTGGTAAATACTGCTGTTCAGACGCGGACGAGGACGTCCGCGCTACAGCCGACCGGGAGGTCGGCGCTACATTTTGGTCATTTCTGAATTATGCGGTCAGGGTATCAGTTGGTTTGTATGAAGCTTCGCTATTCGGAAACCGCCCTCACCCGGAAGTCGCGGCATTTTGGGAATGCCATCGACGATTTGCTCCCCAGCGCCGGTCTTCCGCCATTGCACGCGCAAATCGCAAGTGATAGCCTCTAAAATATATACGTGTGAGGGGGATCACAAGAATCGGATGCAAGAGACCTATAACGGAGTGAAGCTGCCGCAGGACGGCCAGGCGATTGAGTACACGAACGGGCAGATCACGACGCCCGATCATCCCATCATTCCCTTCATCGAGGGCGACGGCACCGGCCGCGACATCTGGCGCGCCGCGCAGCGCGTCTTTGACGCAGCCGTCGAGAAGGCCTACGGCGGCCAGCGCGCCATCCGCTGGTTCGAGGTCTTCGCCGGCGAAAAAGCCTTTCGGCAATTCGGCCAATGGCTGCCCGACGACACCGTCGCCGCCGCGCGCGATCTGCGCGTCTCCATCAAAGGACCGCTGACCACGCCGGTGGGCGGCGGCATCCGCTCGCTCAACGTGGCCTTGCGCCAGTTGCTCGACCTCTACGCCTGCGTGCGCCCGGTCAAGTACTATCAAGGCGTTCCCAGCCCGGTGAAGCACCCGGAGCGCGTGGACATCGTCATCTTCCGCGAGAATACCGAGGACGTATACGCGGGCATCGAGTTCAAAGAGGGCTCGCCGGATGCGGCCAGGCTGATCGCCTTCCTCAACGATGAACTGCTCGCGAAGGCCAAGAAAAAAGTCCGCGCTGACTCCGGCGTCGGCATCAAGCCGATCTCCATCTTCGGCTCCAAGCGTCTGGTGCGCTACGCCATCCGTCACGCGCTGGAATCGGGCCGCAAGACGGTCACGCTCGTCCACAAGGGCAACATCCAGAAGTTCACCGAGGGTGCCTTCCGCGAGTGGGGCTACGAGGTCGCAACCCAGGAGTTCCGCGAGCAGACCGTCACCGAGCGCGAGAGCTGGATTCTGGGCAATCAGGACGCGAACCCCGCGCTCACAGTCGAGCAGAATGCCGCGCTGATCGAACCCGGCCTTGAGATGGCGAACCAACCTTACCAAGAGGCCGTCTTCGCCGAGGTCCGCCAGGTGCTCGCCACCATCGGCCAGACGCACGGCAACGGCGCATGGAAGCGGAAGCTGCTCATCAACGACCGCATCGCCGACTCCATCTTCCAGCAGATCATCATCCGCCCGGAGGATTACTCAGTGCTGGCGACGACGAACCTCAACGGCGATTACATCTCCGACGCGGCGGCGGCGCAGGTCGGCGGTCTCGGCATCGCGCCTGGCGCAAATATCGGCGACGGCTATGCGGTCTTCGAAGCCACCCACGGCACGGCGCCCAAGTACGCCGACAAGGACGTCATCAATCCCGGCTCGGTGATTCTCTCCGGCGTCATGCTGCTCGAGTACATCGGCTGGAAGGAAGCGGCCCAGCAGATAGAGGCGGCTCTGGAGAAGACCATCCTGCAAAAATTCGTGACTTATGACTTCGAGCGGCAAACGGCGGGAGCCACCAAGGTCGGCACCAGCGAGTTCGCCACCCGCGTCATCGGAAATTTGTAAAAACAGTCGATAGTTCTCAATTGTCAATCCCCGTTTTCACTGACAACTGAGAACTGTCGACTAATAACTGACTGGAGGCAAGCAATGCGTAAGAAGGTAAGTATTATCGGCTCCGGCAATGTCGGATCGACGGCGGCGCACTGGATCATGGCCAAGGAGCTGGCCGATGTGGTGCTCATTGATGTAGTGGAGGGCGTGCCCCAGGGCAAGGCGCTCGACCTGCGGCAGGCGCTGCCCATCGAGCGCTCCGACGTCCACATCACCGGCTCGAACGACTACGCCGCCACCGCCAACAGCGACATCGTCATCATCACCGCCGGCATTCCCCGCAAGCCCGGCATGAGCCGCGACGACCTGTTGCAGACCAACTACAAGATCATGTCGGATGTCATCAAGAATGTCGTCGCCTACTCGCCTCGCTCGATTTTGATTGTAGTTTCGAACCCCCTGGACGCGATGGTGCAAGCCGCCTATAAGCTCTCCGGCTTTATTCGCGAGCGCGTCATCGGCATGGCTGGCGTTCTCGATTCGGGCCGCTTCAAGAGCTTCATCTCCGAGGAGCTGAATGTCAGCGTCGAGAACATGAGCTGTCTGGTTCTGGGCGGTCACGGCGACAACATGGTTCCCCTCGTGCGTTACACCACCGTCGCCTCCATTCCCATCACCGAACTGCTCTCCAAGGAGCGCATCGATGCCATCGTCCAGCGCACGCGCGACGGCGGCGCCGAGATCGTCAAGCTGCTCAAGACCGGCAGCGCCTACTACGCGCCCGCGGCTGCTGCGGTCGAGATGGCCGAGGCCATTCTCAAGGACAAGAAGAAGATTCTGCCCTGCGCGGCTTATCTCCAGGGCGAGTACGGGGTCGACGGCTACTACATGGGCGTACTCTGCAAGCTGGGCGCGGCCGGCATCGAACAGATCGTCGAGGTCCGGCTCACCGATGACGAGCGCGCCGCGTTGATGAAGAGCGCCGCCTCCGTCAAGGAGTTATGTGAGGTAATCGGCGTTTAAGCATCTGTTTGCTCCGCCAATCGGTGGAGAGAAACCTCCATCGATTGGCCGTTACCCACTACGCTTGCGGCCTTCATGCTCAATCCATCGAGATGAGAAAACTTCCCCTTTTCCTCTTTATCCTGCTGGCTACGGCAAATTTGCTTGCGCAAGACGGCTCAGCGAGCGCTGCCTCGGGCGGCTTTTACGATCATTGGCTCCAGCGAGCTTCGGCCACGCAAGCCAAGCAGCCCGCCTGGGCGGTTCCGCTCGTCACCACCACCACCGGTCTGATCCAGGTGGCGCGCACCGACATCCTGCGCCAGATTGCGCCCGCGCGCACCATCACCTGGAACTACGACAACAGCAAAGGGCTGAATGTAATTCCCTGGGCCAATACGGAGATCGCCTTCAATCTGCCGCCGTATCTTCAGCACAACTCGACGGCCATTGACGGCTTCGGCGACGTATCCTTTCTGGGCAAATACCGCATCGCCAGCGGCAATGCGCATCACGGCAGCTATACGCTGAGCGCGTGGGTGCTGGCGACGATCCCAACCGGTAGTTATAAGAACGGCTCGACCGACGCCAGCGTTGCGCCCACCATCGGCGGCGGCAAAGGCTGGGGCAGCTTCGACGTGCAATCGACTGTGGGCGCGACGCTGCCAACGGGCAATCCGGCGATCACCGCCTCGGGCCGTCCGGTGGCTTGGAATACCGTGGCGCAATATCGCATCCACAAGCTCTTCTGGCCGGAGCTTGAGAGCAACGCGACCTTCTACAAAGGCGGAACCAACGACGGCAAGACGCAGGAGTTTCTCACACCCGGCATAATCGTAGGCAAATGCGCGCTGCATCCTGCCGACCCCAAGGCACGCGCCGGCCTGGCCTTCGGCGCGGGAATGCAGATCGCCACCAGCCACTTTCACTCCTTCAATCATGGTCTGGTACTGACGGCGCGCTGGGTCTTTTAGCAGCCGTCACTCCCCGATGATCCCGATTGAGCCAAGCCAGGTTTCAACCATCGCCGGCCATGCCGTGACCGGCTGCTTGGTGCGCCGCAGGCCAAAAGCATGGCCGCCCTGCGCGTAGATGTGCATCTCGACGGGAACCCCGGCCCGCTTCAGCGCGGCGAAGTAACTCAGTGAGTCCTCAACGCGGTCCACGTGGTCGTCTTCGTTTTGCAGCAGGAAGGTGGGCGGCGTTTGGCGGCTGATGTGTGCTCGAATGTCGGGGTTTAGCGCAATGCCTTCGGCACCCCATGCCAAATGTCCTGGATAGATTGCCACGGCGAAATCCGGACGGCAGCTAACCTTGTCGGCTTCGTCGACAGCGGGATAAAGCCGCTGCTGAAAATGATTGCTGATGGCGGCCGCCAGATGGCCGCCGGCGGAAAAGCCAAGCACGCCGATCTTCGCAGGATCAATCCCCCACTCGGCGGCATGGAAGCGCACCATGCCGACGGCTCTCTGCGCATCTTCAAGAGCTATCGGCGATTGTGGGTATGCGCCCCAGTAAGGAGCCGAGCGCGGCGCCGGGACGCGGTACTTCAGCAGCACGCAGGTGACGCCGCGCGAGGTCAGCCAATCGCAGACCTCCGTGCCTTCAAGATCGATGGCCAGAATCTCGTATCCGCCACCGGGAAAGACTACGACCGCCGCGCCGGTCTTCTTTTCCTTGGGCGCGTAGACGGTCATCGTAGGCTGAGAGACATTGGAGATCGCAAGCCACGGCTTTCCGGCAACCAATGAGTCCTTCTCTGACACAATGACAGTCTCCGGTCCCTTCGCGGCTCGCGCATCGGGCACGGTCTTCGGCCACAGAGGAATTTGCAACTGCTCGGCAGACGGCGGCCAAGCAGGTGTTTGCGTGGGTAGAGCGACGACGGCTGAAAGAATCGCAAGGGCAAAAGTGTATCTCTTCACTGAATTCCTCATGAATAACACTCCGTTAAGTCGGAGTTACTCGCAAACTATCTCTGCAAATACTCCACCATCTTGGGCGCGATCTGCGCGGAGCAAAAGACCGGAGCCATGTGGCCGCAACCGGTGACGATATCGAGCTGCGACTGCGGCACAAGGCTGTGCATCCGCTCGGCCTGGCTGAGCGGGAAGATGCGGTCCGCATCGTCCCACACAATCAGCACCGGCATCTTGAGTTGTGGCAGCAGAGTGTCGGTCGTCTCCCGCCCGGCGAGCATCGAAGCAACCGCACGGCGAATCACCCAATCGTTCCCTTGCCGGATATGCAAGATGATTCGCGCCGCAACATCGGGAAACTTGGGCGGGTGAGGCATCAGCAGCGCAAGAAACTCATTCAGCTCGGCGGGCGTTGTCGGAGTAAACAAGCGCGTATCCCACTCCGGTTTCTCCATCAAGCCGCCTGAATCGATCAGAACAAGCCGGTGAATGCGCGCGGGCTGCTTGGCCGCAATCTCCTGCGCAATCCATCCGCCCATCGAGCAGCCGCCCAGATCCACCTGTTTCAAATCGAGCGCATCCATAAAGCCCACGACCAGATCGGCCTCGTCGTGAACGGAGTAGGAGAAATCCTCCGGCTTGTCGCTGCGTCCGTAGCCAAGCAAATCGGGCATATACACGCGGTAGCCGGCCTTGCTCAAAGGCTGCGCCAACTTGCGCCAATCCTCCGCGTGCCCGCCCAGCCCATGCACCAGCACCACCACCGCTCCGTCCTTCGGTCCCTCGGCAAGATAATGCACACGATGGCCCGCAACCAGAACAGAGCGGTTCTCCACGCCCGATAAAAGCTCCTTCGCGCTCAGAACTCCGTCAGCGACCGGAAACCAGATCGCGGGCCACAGCCAGAATGAAAGGCCGAAGGCCAGCAGCAACGTCAGATCGATCAACAAAAACCATTTGAGTTTCTTTCTGATCCTCACCGTTCCGTCTTCCCTTCCAGCGCTCGCGCTCGCTGCCAGCCCGCCTCCATCATGCGCACCGTGATCGGATCCAGTTTGAGCGCACTGTGCGAATTCCACTCCGCCCGCTCCGTCCAGCGCGCGCCATCGGCATCGGAGGCTGCTTGCAAAGCGCCTCCCGTGACGCGGCAGAGATAATCGGCAATCACATAATGGTAGCGAACGCGCTCGCCCACGCGATCGATGCGGTCGAGCAGTTCAATCAGTTCCAGCGGCTCGACCACGAGGCCAGTCTCTTCCCTCACCTCGCGTCTGACGCCCTCCGTGAGCGATTCGCCCAGCTCGATCAACCCTCCGGGCAGCGACCAATGCCCCTTCATCGGCTCGCCGGCTCTCCTGATCAGCAGCACGCGCCCCTCATCGACGATCACCGCGCCCACGCCCAACAGCGGCGACACTGGATACTCTCTCTGCATGATCCTCCGCTTCCGAAATCTCCTTCTACAATAGCGCCTTTTCCCGCGGCGTATCATCAAAGACAAACAGGAGAGAGCCGATGGCGGAGTTCAAACTGAAGATCGATGGAATGCACTGCGGCGCTTGCGTCCGGCGCGTCACGCTGGCGCTCGGCGCGGTCGAGGGAGTCGCAGTCGAAGAAGTGACAGTTGGCGCGGCGCGGCTGACCTCCGCCGTCGAGCCCGCGCCGGTGGATGCTGCCGTTGCCGCGCTCGGCAAGATCGGCTTCGCCGCGCGCCAGGATGTTTAGGAATCCTGATTTCGAAGTTTTGAAAGGGCACGACTTCAGTCGTGCCATAACTTCCGCAAAGTCGACTGGGCTTTAGCCCCTGAGGGAAGTTTTTCAGAGTAGATCAAATCGATAAAGATATTCGTTGAGTCAACTGATGCCTACATCTGCCACAGAATCGCTGACACTTCCCGTGCTGGGCATGACTTGCGCCTCTTGCCAGCATCACGTCGAAGAGACTCTGCGCGCAACAGCCGGCGTCCAATCGGCGCGCGTCGATCTAATAGCCCACCGCGCCAGCATTCTCTTCGATCCTACAATCGCCACGCCCGCGCAAATGGTCGAAGCCATTCGCTCGGCGGGCTACGATGCTGTCTTGCCGCGCGCTGGCGATGCTCCAGAAAATTCATTAGATGCGCTCGACAAAGGAACCCAGCGTAAAGCCTATGCCACGCTCATCGCCGGCGCCGTAGCGATGCTGCTGGCCATGCCGCTCAGCGAGAATATGGGCGCCTTCGATCACATGCTGATGCGTATGCTGCCTTGGCTTTTCGCCATGCCGCTGGAGTTTCTGCGCTGCTTTCTGCTGATTCTTACTGCGTTTTTTATGGCCTGGGCGGGGCGAGGAATCTATCTAAGCGCCGTGCGCGGCCTTCGTCACGGCAGCACGAATATGAATACGCTGGTCAGCCTGGGAACCGGCGTCGCCTTTTTTTATTCCGCCTATGCCACGATCTGGCCCGCTGCAAATCGCCAGGTCTACTTCGACGCGGTTCTGCTGATCGTCGGCTTTCTTCTCCTGGGCAAAGCGCTTGAGAGCCGCGCCAAGCGCCGCGCACTCTCCGCCCTCGATGCGCTCGCGCGGCTCAAGCCCGCCACCGCGCGCCGAATTCAGAATGGCGTCGAGAGTATCGTACCGCTCGAAGAGATTCAACTCGGCGACAGCGTTCTGGTTTTGCCCGGCGAGCGCTTTCCCGTGGACGCGACGATCACCGAAGGCCGCACCACAGTGGATGAGTCGATGCTCACCGGCGAGTCGACCCCGCTCGACCGCGCGGTGGGCGGGCGCGTGTTGGCTGGAGCGCTGAATTACGAGGGCGCCATCACCTGCCGCGCCGAGTCGCTGGGCGAGGCCACCATGCTCTCTCAGATCACGCGCATGGTCTCGCAGGCGCAAAGCTCGCGCGCGCCGATGGAGCGGCTGGCCGATCGCGCCAGCTCGATCTTCGTCCCCGTGGTGCTGGCCTTGGCCGCGCTAACATTTGTAATTTGGATGATCGCCACTCACTCGCTGGAAAGCTCTCTGGCCGCAACCGTCGCCGTGCTGGTCGTCGCCTGCCCCTGCGCAATGGGCCTGGCCGTACCCGCCGCACTCACCGTCGCCGTGGGCCGAGGCGCGCAGATGGGCGTGCTCTTCAAGGGCGGTGAGGCACTGGAACGCCTTGCGCATCTCGATGCGATCGTGCTCGACAAAACCGGAACGCTCACCGTGGGCCATCCAGTGCTGAGCGCAGTTCACACGCTGAATTCCAATGCCGAAAACGATCTGCTACGCCTGGCCGCCGCCGCCGAGGAGCGCTCCAATCATCCGCTGGCCCATGCGATTGTCGATGCGGCGCGAGAGCGCGCGCTCCTCTGGCAGCCTGCGGAAGAGGGAACGGTTCTCCCCGGTCGCGGGTTGAGCGCGCGCGTTGAAGGCCGCGATTGCCTGCTCGGCAACGAGGCGCTCTTCAAAGAGTTTGGCATCGCTCTACCCATCGATACGATCGCCCCGGAGCCTGGCGTGACGCGCCTCTGGATGGCCCTTGACAGTGTGCCTGTTGGCTTTTTCGACGCGCGCGACGCTCTGCGCCCGGATGCAGCCGAGGCAGTCTCCGCGTTGCGCCGCGCCGGTCTGCGTGTGCTGATGCTCACCGGCGATTCAATGGAGGCCGCCGCGCCGATAGCGCGCCAGGCGGGAATCACAGAAGTTGAAGCCGCCCTCGATCCCGCCGGCAAGCTGGCCCGCATTCGCGCGCTGCAAGCGGCGGGTGAGCGCGTGGCGATGGCCGGCGACGGCATCAACGACGCAGCCGCGCTGGCTCAGGCCGACGCCGGCATCGCAATGGGCTCAGGCGCCGATCTGGCGCAGGAGGCCGGCGACGTGCTGCTCTTGCGGGCTCATCCCTCGGCGATTCCCGCAGCGCTCGATCTAGCCCGCTCGACTCTTCACGTCATGCGCCAGAATCTTCTCTGGGCCGCGGGCTACAATCTCCTCGGCATTCCCCTGGCCGCGGGCGCGCTCTATCCCGGCTTTCACATCCTGCTCAGCCCCTGGCTAGCCGCCGCCGCCATGGCGCTCAGCTCAGTCAGTGTGCTGGCCAACAGCCTCCGCCTGCGTGCTTGGTCGCCTGCCAGCGCGGCAAAGGCAAGCCGTGCGCTAAACTAGCCTTAGCCGTGCGCATCCTGACCCGCTATATCCTCGGTGAAATCCTCTCCCACGCCACCATCGGCTGCGTGATCTTCACCTTCATTCTCTTCATGAAGGAGCTGCCGCACGTCCTGGAGATGGTGATCCACAACAGCTCGACCTTTCTGAGCGTTGTCCAGATCATTCTCTTCATGCTCCCCAATATGTTCATGCTCACCATCCCCATGGCGGTGCTCGTGGGCGTTCTGCTCGGCTACAGCCGCCTGGCCGCCGACAGCGAGATCATCGCCATGCGCGCCACCGGAATGGGCATCGGCTACTTTGTGCGCGTGGCCTCGATTGTGGCCGTGGGCGGCACGCTGATCGGCCTCGCCAACTCGCTCTATCTGGCTCCGCGCGCCAATCAGGCCATTCTGTCGATGAACAAGGAGCTGGCCCAGCAGGCCTCCTACGAAATTGAGCCGCGCGTCTTCGACGAGGACTTCCACAACTTTGTCTTGTATGTGCAGAATGTTCGCTCCGGAACCGGCGCGGCTCACTGGGATCAGGTCTTCATGGCCGATACCAGCGATCCGGTCAATCCGCAGATCACCACCGCCGCCGCCGCCACCGTCTCCAACGATTCTTCGCAGCAGTTGCTTGTTAGGCTGCGCTCCGGTTCGCGCCATGAGACCGTCACGCTCCAGCCGCAGCAATACAATATCTCCACCTTCGACTTCACCGATATGCCTCTGCTCTCCAGCCAGCAAAACGATCTGCATCTCGGCCGTCTGGACACTGACATCTACGCGCTGCCGATGAGCGAGCTTGCTCTGCTGGCCCGCTCACCCGGCGGCAAGCGCTTTCAAATCGAGATGCACAAGCGCTTTGCCTATCCTGCGGCCTGTCTGGTGCTGATGCTCGTTGGAGTGCCCCTGGGCGTCACCTCGCGGCGCGGCGGCAAGAGCTTCGCCTGGATCTTCACCATCCTGCTGGTCTTCGTCTATTACCTGCTCTCCTCGACCGGCATCGCGCTGGGCAAGTCGAATTGGATACCTGCCTTCTTCGCGGTCTGGTCGGCCAATCTGCTCTTCGCCGCCGGCGGGCTCTTTCTGCTCTGGCAGATGGCCTCCGGCGGCCGCGTTCTCAATGCGATCACCGCCTTCAGCCAGCGTTGGCAGAAGCTGGAATCCGACGTTGCCGCCAAGCCCGCGGTCAACCCGATGCGCGCGCTGCTCAACCGCTTCCCGGCGCGCCCGCAGCGCAGAAAGGCGCGCAATGTCTTTCCCCGCATCCTGGATGTATATGTCGTGCATGAGTTCCTCGCCGTCTTTCTTCTCGTGCTCTCCGGCTTCGTTATGCTCATGCTGGTCTTCACCTTCTTCGAGCTGATTGGCGACATCCTGCGCAACCACATCGCGCTCCCGCTGATCGGGGCCTATCTGCTCAACCTCACGCCCGATATGCTCTACCAGATCACGCCGCTGGCTGTGCTGATCGCCGTGCTCGTCACCTTCGGCGTGCTCAACCGCAACTCCGAGATCATCGCCATGAAAGCCTGCGGCGTCAGCCTTTACCGGCTGGTGATTCCCATCGTCACCATCGCCGCCATCCTCTCGGCCGGCCTCTTTCTCTTCGATCAGTTTTATCTGCCCCAGGCCAACCGCCGCCAGGAGGCGCTGCACAACATCATCAAAGGCCGTCCGCCGCAGACCGTGCTCCATCCGGAGCAGAACTGGATCTTCGGCTCGCCCCGCTCAGGCGAGCCGGGTCGCATCTTCTACTATCAGTTCCTCGATTCCAAGAGCAGCGAATTCGCCAACCTCTCCGTCTTCGAGTTCGATCCCTCCACCTTCGCGCTCTCGCGGCGCATCTTCGCCGCCCGCGCCACCTGGGACTCAGCCGCCGGCGCATGGAGCTTCCAGAACGGCTGGCAGCGCGAGATCTCCGGCGCCAATGTCACCGACTATCGCCCCTTCCAGCAGGCCTCCTTCACGGAGATCCACGAAGACCCTGGCTATTTCACCAAGGAAAAACGCCAGGCCCAGGAGATGAACTTCGGCCAACTGGACCGCTACATCAACGACCTGCGCCAGAGCGGCTTTGACACCATGCGCCTCCGCGTCGATCTCTGGCACAAGCTCGCCTATCCGCTGATGGCGGTCATCATGGCCGTGCTGGCCATTCCCTTCGCGCTCATGATGGGACGCCGCAGCTCGCTCACCGGCATCGCCGTCGCCATCGCCGTCACACTCTTCTACATCGTGATCAACGAACTCTTCGAGGGGCTGGGCGACGTGAACTATCTGCCCGCCGCAATGGCCGCCTGGAGCGCCGATATCCTCTTCGGCCTGGTCGGCAGCTATCTGCTGCTGAAGACGCCGACGTAAGGCCGGCGATTGGACAAACTACGCAAAATCAGATAATCTGATTCTATGAGTACCAAGGCCATCACCGTCACCGAGGCGGCGCGCAACTTCTCCGATTGCATCAACCGCGCCCACTATCAGGGCACGACTTTCGTGCTGCACAAAAACGGTGTGCCCGTCGCCCGCATTGTGCCGGAAGAGAGAAAATCCTGTACCGCACTGGAACTGGCTACGGCGCTCGCAAAAGTTCGTCTGACGGATGATGAGTTTGCCTCATGGCGGAGCGATCTCAAAGCGGCACGCAAGATTCTTCTTCCACCGGTAGACAAGTGGCAATCCTAATCGATGCGGATGTACTCATCGCCGATGAGCGAGGGGTCTTCGACCTGAATAGTTGGCTTCTTGCCCGGCAGAAAGAACGGGTTGAGATCGCCGCCATTACTGCATCTGAGCTATGGCATGGCCTCGAAAGGGCCTCTGGAGCACGGAAGGTCAAACGACGGAATTATATTGAGAACGCTCTTGCGGTCTTTCCTGTCATTCCCTTTACCGGCTTGACGGCGCAAATACACGCCCATCTATGGGCTGGGCTGGAGTCGAGCGGGAAGATGATCGGCTATCACGATTTGATTGTCGCAGCCACGGCAATCGAACGAGGCAGCGCCGTTGCCACCTTCAACCTGCGCCACTTCTCCGCCGTGAAGGGCTTGAAGGTCATCGAACCCAAATAGCGCCCCGCCCCGTACAATAAAACCATGTTTCGCGACCTCGCCCCGCTCTCCAGTTATCTGCGCCGCTACCGCTGGGGATATGTGTGGGGCACGCTCAGTTGCGTCTGCACCAACGCCATCTGGGTGCTCTTTCCGCAGGTGATTCAGTGGGCAATTGATAGCATCGGAGGCAAGTCGGACACTGTTCCCAAGATATTGCAACGAGCAATCGATGACTTGAGCCACGGAAACATTCGCAGCAAGATTCTCGTCTTCGCTGGCCTTCTGGTCTGCATCGCGCTCATCAAGGGCGTCTTCCTCTACGCCCAGCGCTGGATTTTGATCGGCATCTCGCGCGAGATCGAGTTCGATCTGCGCAACGATCTCTTCAAAAAACTCGAACGGCAGGACTCCGGCTTCTATCAGCGCTATCGCACGGGCGACATCATGGCGCGGCTCACCAATGATTTGAATGCCGTCCGCATGCTTCTCGGCCCGGCGCTCATGTACTCGGCCAACACCGCCTTCTTCACCGTCGGCGCGCTCTTTTTCCTGTTGCGCATCAGCCCCTGGCTCACTCTCGTCGCCTGGGCGCCGATGCCGCTGGCCAGCATTCTGGTGCAATACTTCGGCAGCCGCATTCACGACCGCTTCGAGCGCATCCAGTCCAGCTTCTCCGAGATCAGCGCGCAGGCCCAGGAGAACTACTCCGGCGCGCGCCTGGTCCGCGCCTTCGCCCGCGAAGACGCGCAGATCGGCCTCTTCGAGCGCCTCAACCGCGAGTACATCGCCCGCTCTCTCCGCCTCGTTCAGTTGATGGGAATGCTCTGGCCGACTCTTGAATTCATCCTCGGCGTCTCGATGATCATTACTCTCCTGGCTGGTGGTCATCTGGTCGTCCAGCACCGCATCACCGTCGGCCAATTCGTCGCCTTCAACACTTACATGATCATGCTCATCTGGCCGATCATCGCGGTGGGCTGGGTGGTGAACATCTACCAGCGCGGCACGGCTTCGGTGAAGCGCATCGACGAACTGCTCCGCGCCGAGCCCGAGATCGACGACCGCGAAGCCGATTCTTCCATTCCTGCCAATGCCGTCTTCCGCGGAGAGATTGAATTCCAAGATCTTTCTTTCAACTACGGTGAGACGCCCGTGCTCAGCAACATTTCGCTGCGGGTTCCCGCCGGTTCCACTCTCGCCATCGTCGGGCCCACCGGCTCGGGCAAATCCACACTGGTCAGCCTGATCGCGCGCATCGATGAAGCCCCTCCGGGCTCGCTGCTGATCGATGGCCGCCCGGTGCGCGCCTATCCCCTGGCCGTGCTCCGCCGCAACATCGGCATGGTGCCGCAAGAGACGTTTTTATTCAGCTCGACCATCCGCGAGAATCTGGCCTTCGGCTCACCCGATTGCAGCCCGGAAGAGCTGCTCCAGGCCGCGGAAGCCGCCCACATCCGTCAGGAGTTCGAGGAGTTTCCCCAGGGCTTTGAGACCATCGTCGGCGAGCGCGGCGTCACGCTCTCCGGCGGCCAGAAGCAGCGCGCCGCCATCGCCCGCGCCCTGCTGCGCCGTCCGGCTATTCTAATTTTGGATGACGCACTGGCCAGCGTCGACACCTACACCGAAGAGCGCATCCTCAATGGTCTCGGCGGCTACACCCGCTCCGCGACCACCATCCTGATCTCCCATCGCGTCTCCACCGTGCGCAACGCCGATCAGATCGCCGTGCTCGATCGCGGCAGAATCGTCGAGCTGGGCCGTCACGACGAGCTGCTCGCCCGCGACGGCTACTACGCCGGCCTCTACCAGAAGCAGCAGTTGGAAGAAGAGCTCACCGTCGCCGGATGAGATAGACAGGGAATAGGGATCAATCTGCACGGAAAAATACTAAAACTGATCCTTGATCTTTTGTTCGTACGGAATCTTCGCGAGAATGAATAGCATGGCTGACGATGCCATTGCTATTCCCTATTCCCTATTCCCTATTCCCTATTCCCTATTCCCTGTTCCCTGTTTTCACGCATTCCAGTGCGATGCCACTGCCGTCTCCGCGCCATAATCGGAGCCATCGAAGCCCGAAACTCCGCCGCCGGAGGCCATGCCGTTCACCTGTGGCGGGGCAGGATTGACCGCTGGATCTCTCGCCACCTGCCGCCATGCGTCGCGCACGTTTTTTACGCATCCGATCGCGTGCTCGAATTTCTGGATCGAGGCCGACTGCGAGGCCTGCAATATCTGCGCGAAGATCGAGGCGTAAAACTCGCTCAGCACCTGCGCCGGCCGTCCGCCCACATCCATGCGCAGACGCGCCTGCAGGTGAATGATGATATCCAGGGAGCGCTTGACCGCCGTGCGCCGCGCCTCCGCGTCGCCGCGTTCGACGGCCACAACCGCCGTATTGAGAAAACGCAGAATGCCGTCGTAAAGTGCCACCACCAGATCCACCGCCGATGCGCTGTCCAGTGCGCGTTCCTGATAACTTCCCATGGGGAAAACTCTCCTTAGCCGTTCGTTTGCTGGTTATAGCCGGTGATCGCCGAGTAGAGCTCGTTGACCTGATCCAGTTCGTTGGGCAGCGCCTGCAAGATCTGGTTGGCGCTGTTCAACTCCGTCGTCAGGCTCTTTTGCTGTGCGGAGATCAGAAGCTCTTCCTTCGAGATATTCGCATTCAGCGTGGATTCGATGTTGCTGTTGGAGCTGGAGGCCAGCGCCAGAACTCCCGTTGCCGAGCTGGTGCCGGCATCGGTGAGCATCGTGGAAAAGGTCTGGCCCCAACTGCTTGCATTCTGGAAGAAGCCCACCACGGAGCTATAGTCCGAATTCAGAACCGAGTCCAGACTGGCGGCATCGAAGGAGATTGAACCGTCATTATTGACGCTGATGCCCAGCGTGCTCAGGTTGTTGATATCCGATGATTTGGTATAGTTGAGCGCCGCCGTGCTGGTATCCGTGGTGTCCAGCAGGTTGGAGGTCACCGTCATATCGCCGCCGCTCTCCAGGGTCTGCGAGGCCAGTTGCAGGCTGTACGATCCGTCGTTGTTATCCACCACCGAAGCTGAGACGCCGATGTTGGCTTTATTGATGGCGCCGGCAAGACCGGCGAGGTTATTGCTCGGCGAGGTAGCTGAAGCGGGTGGAACACTGATCGTCTGCGTCTCGCCATCGCCTACTTGAATCGTGATCGAGCCGCTCAGTGCATCGTTCAAATTGGGAATCTCCGTCAGTGTTCCAGTGTCAACCAGCGAGGTGGTGGAGACGCCCGCATCGGTATAACTGATCGGCGTCTGGCTGGTAGCGCTGATGCTGGAGGTCACCGTTAGCGCGCCCGCCGAACCGGATGTGCCAGAGATCAGTGAAAGTGTTGACTGGCCGTTCTTGGTCACCACATTGGCCGTAACACCGAGATCGGCCTTGTTGATGGCGCTGGCCAGCCCGGCCAGAGTATTGTCCGACGAGAGTGTAATCGTCTGCGCCGCATTGCTGCCCACCTGGATCGAAATTGAGCCGGTCAGCGTTGTGTTCGTATTGGATGCGATCGCCGTCAGCGTGCCATTGGGATTGGCCAGATTCAGCCCACCCAGCAATTGCTGCTGCAAGAGCGTGAGCGTAGGCGAGCCGAAGAGCGGTTCGGCATTGCCGGAACTGTCGGTCCCTTCCTGCGTATTGATGGCGCTGATCAGCGAGTTGTAATCGCTCACCATCTGGCTCATCGTGCTCTCCACTCCGGTGTTGTCGTTGGCGATCACCACCTGCACCTGCTCCAGGCTTTTGTCGGATTCGGTCGCGCTGGGCGCCAGCAACTGAAAGGTCACGCCGGGTATCATATTGGCCACGGTATTCGAGGCGCTGGTCAGCGCCACGCCGTCCACGGTCAGATTCGCATCCTTGCCAACCACCGGGTTGGAATAAACCAGTGCCGTCGTGCCGGTGGCGTCATTGAGGCTGGAGTTGACCGTTAAACTTCCCGTGCTGCCGGTGGTCTTGGAGGTCAGCGTAAGGAGGGTGCCGATCGCATTGCTACCCACGGCAGAGGTATTGAGCGAAGCGGTGACTCCCAGTGTGGATTGGTTGGAGTTGATCGTATCCATCAGCCCGGTCAGTGTGTTGTATCCGCTCGATGTGCCGGTATAAATCGTATGCGCCGCCGCGCCGCTGCTGGGTGCGGCGCCGACGACGATGGTTTCTGCCGTCCCCTTGCTGCCCACCTGAACCGACAGTGAGCCGTTGATCGTGTCCGCGCTGTTGGCCAGCGCTGTCAGCGTACCGGTCGAAGCCGTCGAGCCGCTGCCCGCCGTGCCGCTGTAGCTGAGCGCCGCGGTGTCGGTGGCTGTCAGCGTATTCGTCCCGGCATTGACGACAATGTTGCCCGCTGCGCCCGAGGTATTCGAAACCAAACTCAGCATCGAGCCGGATGAATCTGTGAGCACGCTGGCAGTAATGCCCACCCCGGAGGCGTTGATCGTCTGCGCCAATCCGGCCAGCGTATTGTTGGTCGAGTTTAAGGTGATGTTCAACTTCGTGCCGTCGCCCGCCTGCAGCGTAATCGAGCCCGTCAACGGGTCATTGGCATTGGCGATCTGCGCCAGGTAGCCGCTCGAGGTCGTCGCCAGATTCGTCACCGTCACGGTATGCGTCCCGGAGGTCGCAGTCGAATTCGCCGAGGTCAGCGACAGCACATTGGTGTCCGAACTGGAGCCTTCCTTCTCCGCCATCACCCCGGTAAAATCCGTCAGTGCGCTCAGGTCGTTGGAGAGACTCGAAAACAGCGTTCCCAGACTGGAGATTGTTGTGTCCTGGCTCTCCAGCGTCTTCAACTGCGTCTTCCACGGCGTCTCCACATTTTGAAGATTGCCGACAATCTCCGCCACCGTCGAGCTCACATTGAAGCCCTGGCCGCTGGTCGCCGATCCGAAGTTGAGTCCTACTGTGCCCATCTCTATCTCCGTCGATCACGAATGCAGCCCAACAGCCAACCGGGCGCCCTGCCGGATAAGTAGAATCTCATGAACAGAAAGAGCCAGCGACTGACCTGTCCGGGAATCTTCCAATGGAAAGACTCGCCGCCGGATACTCAATCCTGCCCATCCTGCCAAACTCATCATCGGCTGACGGTCGCGGGGCATGAGTTGTTGCCTCAGGAAATCCGTCGGATTGCATCCCACCTCTCTCGCACGCCAATCGGCATAGGGGGGAGAGTCGCCTCTCCTCCCCTGCCACACCACCGGACAGGCGGGTCCGCATCCGGCGGTTCGAGAAGTTGAGGTTAGCCCTGTGTCTTCCGTTTGAGGACGCGGGCGTCGGT